>Ga0163162_10004370_pt1 | contig 13606 bp, 15 predicted proteins | sample S55metaG_FD_115310 | JGI IMG/M metagenome (GOLD analysis project Ga0163162, IMG submission 115310) | Switchgrass rhizosphere microbial communities from Kellogg Biological Station, Michigan, USA - S5-5 metaG | ecosystem: Host-associated > Plants > Roots > Rhizosphere > Soil | place: USA...
CCCGAACCGGCTTCCGCCAGGTCGCGCCGGCCCCGCGGCTGGGTGTGGCTTCCGCTTATTTTTCTCTTCATGCTTCTGGGCGCGGTGTTGGGATATGAGTGGGCTCTTACTGTGGGAGCCCGTGCGGCTGCGATTGGCGGGCAGGAGCTCTCCCTGTCCTTATCGGTCAAAAAGAGTGGCGACAACCTGCGCGTGAGCTGGAGCCGCGTGTCGCCCGCCGTGCGCTATGCCCAGAGAGGCTTGCTCGAAATCGACGACGGCGGTTACACCAGGCCCGTCGCTCTCGACGCCGCCCAACTGCAAAACGGCAGCCTGATCTACCGCAGCGTCTCGAATTCGGTGCGCTTCCGCATGACGGTGTTTCCGCAGGCGCGCGTCAGCGTGGTCGAGACGCTGGAGTGGAAACAATAGGAAGCGCTCGCCGCGCCGCTTATGGCGCCTTCTGCCGTTTCCGCTGCTTGGACAGCCGGCTCAGTACCGCCAACTGATCCAAGTATTCCTTCAGCGGGCGGGCCGGCGTGCCCCACACTGGCTGGCCTGCGCGCACGATCTTCGAGGTCAGCACGCCGCTTCCCGAACCCACCACCGCACCCGATTCGATGCGTGCCTTGTCGCCCACGCCCACCTGCCCGCCGATCACTGCGTAGTCTTCCACCACCACGCCGCCCGAGAACCCGGTCTGGGCCGCTACCACCACGTTGCGCCCGATGCGGCAATTGTGGCCTACATGCACCAGATTGTCGAGCTTGGTCCCATCGCCGATCGACGTCACGCCCAGCGCCGCGCGATCCACGCAGGAATTCGCACCGATCTCCACGCGGTCGCCGATTTCCACCCGCCCTACCTGTGGAAAATTCTCGTAGATCCCATCTGTAAGGACGTAGCCGAAGCCATCGGCGCCAATCACGCAGCCGGAATGCAGCACCACTTGATGTCCCAATGTCACGTCGCGATAGAGGGTGACATTGGGGTGCAGCGTGCATTTTTCGCCGATCACCACGTAATCGCCGATCACGCTCCCAGCGCCGATCGAAGAGCCGGTGCCCACGCGCACCCCCGCGCCAATCGAAACCAAGGGGCCGATATGCGCCCCTGGCTCGACAATGGTTCCTGGCCCGACCACGGCGGAGGGATGAACACCGGGAGGATGCTCAATCGTGGGGTAGAACCTAGGAATCACGCGGGCTACTGCCGCCCTGGGATGGGGTGTACGCACCACCGTGCGCTGTTCGCTGTTGTCGAAATCTGCCGGGACCAGTAGGCAGCCCGCGGCCGATGCCTCGGCAAGCTTGAGCGCCCGGCCGCCGGAGACGAAAGAAAGGTCCTCCGGACCGGCGAATTCAAGCGCCGCCACCTTGCGCAGCAGGCGCTCGCCATCCCCCTCAAAAGGAGCTTGTAGGAAGGCCGCCACTTCTTTAACGCGCACGAAACCAGTATGCCATCCGGTCAGTGGCCAAAAAATTAGGCGTTCCCCCTTAGGCGGCGATTGTCACGCGGCCAGGGAAGGAACGCCCATTGCACGAATCGGAGGAGTAACGTGCTGATTCATAGTGCGCGGACGCCGGGAAAAATCTCATCAAAAAATTGCCGGCGCCGGCGCCCGCCAAGTCTTAGGGCTTGCGGGTGGCTACGCTGACGGTTGTCAGGACCCCGCCCGCCTTGAGAAACGCATCCGTCATCGCGGCTGCGGCGGCATCGTTCAAGCTGCGCGCCGCGTCCGTGACCAGTTCCACGCGCTTACCGGTTTTGAGCAGGCCCCAAGCCGCGAGCTTGACGCAGATCTCGGTCACAACGCCGTAGACTACGTAGCGCTCGGCTCCCAGCCGGTCCAGGAGCCCCGCTAGGTTCACGTTCGTGAAGCAGTCGAACGTCTGCTTTTCGAGCAGGATCTGCTGCCCGCCTTCGATGGCTAGTTCGACCGGCCTGTTTGGGACAACCACGCGCCGGCTCAACAGCGTCGCCTCCGGCTTGTGCTGGCCCAGGCAGCCCGCCACGCAGTGTGGCGGCCACGCCTTGAACTCAGGGTCATTCTCGGTGTGGGCGTCCATGGTCGACACCAACGGAATTTCTTGCGCACCAGCGAAGCGGTTCAGCGCGGCGATCTGCTCGACGATCTTCTCGGCGCCCGGCACGTACAAGGCTCCCGACGGATACAAAAAATCCAGTTGCGTGTCTACGTCGAAAAATACCGTTTTCACCCGCCGTGCTCCCTCCGCACTTGCTCGGTTAATTCCAGAAGTTCTGGGCTCAGATCGACGCGCCAGGCATCCTTGGCCTGAAACAAACTGTGGCACGGTGCGGGCAGCCGCGCCAGGCGTTCCACGGCGTACCGCCTCACGTCAGCGGTTGCCGGTAGCGGCTCCACCAACTTGCCTCCCACGATCACGGGACGCTGCAGCGCCTCTATCCTGCCGCTTCCGCACGCGATGCACTCGGTGGAGCGGCCCAGCACGTCGTGATCGGCAAAACGAAAAATCTGTTTGGCTCCCGGCAGGGTGTGTTTTTCATGACTGAACTTGGCGGTGTAGCGGTGCTCCCCGGCGGTCTCCATCTCGACCATCTTATAGATCACTCCCAACGATGGCGCGTCGGACGAGGTCGCCAGGTCGGTTCCGACTCCGAATACGTCGATGGGCGCCCGCGCGGCAACCAGCTCGTGAATTTTGAACTCGTTTAGATCGCCTGTGGCCATGATCTTGGCGTCTGCGAGGCCCGCATCGTCCAGAATCTTCCGCACTGCCGGGGCTAGTTCGATCAAATTGCCACTGTCCAATCGCACGCCCCACAAAGGCCGCCCTAGCGACGCGGCCAGTTTCGCGCCTTCGATGGTGTCATAGGTGTCGATGAGGTAGGTCGTTCGTTCGCCGAGCAATTTCTGAAGCTGTTCGAACGCCGCGCGCTCGCTCGAGAACGACATCACCCAGGAATGCGCCGCCGTACCGAACACGTGCACCTTGTAGCGGAACCCGGCTTCCGCGTTGCTGGAGCCGACGCAACCGCCAATGTACGCGGCTCGTCCCGCGAGTACTCCTGCCTCGGGCGAATGCGCGCGCCGCGTGCCGAATTCCACGACATCGCGGCCCAGCGCCGCCTTCACCACCCGCGCCGCCTTGGTCGCGATTGACGATTGGAAACCGATCATCGCCAACAGGTACGTCTCCGGGATCTGCGCCTCAATGATGGGCGCGCGCACCGTCATGAACGGTTCGCCGGCGAATACCGGGGTGCCTTCCGGGATCGCGAACACGTCGCCGGTGAAGCGCAATCCAGCCAGCATTTCGAAAAACGCGTTACTCGCATACTTGAATTGCGGAATCTTGCGCAGGTAGGCGATTTCCTCCGCAGTGATTCGGAAGTTGAGCAAGTAGTCAACGGCTTGCTGGAGCCCGGCCGCCAGAATGAAATTGCGATTGTGCGGCAGACGCCGCATGGAGAGTTCGAAGGTCGCGCGATCCTGCGCTTTCCCGGCCTCGAAATAGCCGGCAGCCATGGTGAGCTGATAAAGATCGGTGTTGAGGCCGAGGCCCACTACTTCTTCTTCGTTTCCGGCTGCGCTTCGCGCACGTCGCCCACTGCCTGCCGCAAGTCCTTTACCACGCCGACCTCCAACTCATAGAATGACGCATCGCCATCCCGCCGCGCCAGGAAGTTGCCGCCCGAGGCTGCGGGCGCGATCTCCACTTTCTCCCGCAGCTTGCCCTGATTCGATACTACCGTCACCGTAATGGCGGCTGTCGTGAATCCCGAGTCGGCGAACTTGGACGCCGAAAGATCGCGGAGACGGTCGGAAAACGCCTGAAGGCTGGTGGAGTCCATCTTCTTTCCGCCGGACATCCAGTTCTCGCCGCTCTTATCGAAGATTGAAGTCTTACCGCCGTCGCTGACCTCAATGTGCGTCGGATCGCTGAACCCGAAATCGAAAATCTTCTTGTTGCGATAAGTGTCGACCGGCTTGTCCAAGGCATCGCCAACCATCTTTGACGTTTTGTAAACGCCGGCAACCGCGCTTGACTTCGCGTAGTAGTCGTCCTTGACCTTGCGTATTTCCAGCGTCTTCGTGCCGTCCTGATCGGTTACTTTGGCAATCGCCAGCACCGGCGCGGAGTTGAACGCCGCAGCGTTCTTCTTGTCGTCCTGGACACCGCTTAAATCCATTTGGGCGCCATTTAATTGCCGAACCAGATCGTCAGTCTGCGTGCTATCCGCGCGCATGGCCTTGGGCTTCACGATCTGCCATTCGCTCTCGCCTTTCTTGACGAACTCGTAGGTTTGTTTTTGAGCCGTAATCTCGATGCGGCTGAGTTTGGCCTGCGTAAACGGGAGCAGTCGCTTATCGCGAAGGTCCTTGGCCTGCTTGTCAAACGCGGTCTTGGAGTACATCCCCATGGTGAAGAGGCGCGGGTCACCGTCGAGCTTCGCGTAGACCGCGCTGCCCGCGGGCGTGTTGTCTCCGATTAGAAGCTTGGAGGTCTTGCCGTTCTTGGTGCCGAAGTTCACTTCAAGGGATGCGGGAGCCAGCCCATAGGCTTTGAGATCGCTTACGTTGGGATCCACCACTCGGTCTGCATCGACGCTGGCCGCTGCGCTAGTAATGGCTGACACTGCCGAGGAGTCCACCGCCAACTTCGGCGAAGTCATTTCCCACTGGCTTCCGTTGAGCTTTAGAGTAATCGGATCTTCGCCGCGACGGCGGATCTCAATCTGCTGGATGGTATCCGCGCCCAGCGAGAGAATTTTCGGTGGTGCGTCCGCCGCAGGCTTGCCTACCTTGGCCGCCTCCTGCCGATTCGACCACCATAACGCGACCGCTAATCCGGCCAGCAAGACGCCGGCCGCCAACATCCTGCCCCACTTCATAATGTCAGCGCCGCTTCCACCATACGCTAATGCCGGCCGCCAGAATCAGCAGCGGAATCGCCAGCACGCTGGAATAAAACGCCAGCGCCATCTGGCTCCGCGTCATGGTCAGGCGCCGGTCTTCGGGCTCTTTGGGACGAATCGAAATCAGGTCCTCATCCGCCGACAGCCAGTTCATCATGTTCAAAAACAGGTCGCGATTGCCCGCCAGCCGCAAGTAGGTATTTGCTACCCAACTGGACGATCCCACCATCACGAACCGCCCGCCACCGCCTTCCTTGCCGGTGTTATAGGTACCAGCGGCGCCCAGCACGAACGGCCCTTTTTTATCCGAAGGCGATTGCTTGATCTCCGACGCCGCCAAGTTGGCTGTGGCAAAGGAGTCGTCGGTTGATTCAAACAATTTCTCTACCGTGGTCTTATCGCCGTTCTTGATCGCTAACGAGCGCGCAATCGGAAAGCCCGCCGCCAGCCGCTTCATTGACGCCACGATCGGATGCGTTCCGTAGCTGCTGACCAGCGCAATCTCCGGTCCCAGTCCGTAAAGCTGGCCGACGCCGCTGGTATCGAGCACCAGATCCTTGTCGGCGGTGACGCCCCACGATGCCAGCAGGCTGACCAGCGCTGTGTTGTCATCCACGTTCTGTTTGGCGAACTTGAGCGGCGGGTCCAGCATGAAAATCGCCTTGCCGCCGTTTTCGACGTAGGCTTTCAGAGCGTCCACCGCCGGTTGCAAGTAGTCTCGCGAAGGGCCGCCGACAATCGCCATGGTGCAATCCTTTGGGATTTCCGGCTTCTGCAACAGGTTGATACTCTGTGTCTTGTAGTTGTTGCTCTCGATGAGCGTCTTCAACTGCCCATAGCCGCTGCGGTCCGCGTCATCGAGCGTGTGCTCGCCCGCACCCTCCGTGAAGCAAGCCAGCTTGTCACCGGTCTTCATGGCGCGCACCAGTGCTCCCGTGACTTCTTCTTCCGATAGACTCTTGGCCTCTTGGGTCTTACCGCCGGTCTGGACCAGAACCGCGCCTCGCCGCGTCACGCCGGCCGCTCTAGCCTGCGTGATGTTCTTCTCAAGGTCTTCGTAATGCACATCGATCTTTGGGGAAAGATCCTTGTAGCGATCCAGTAGATCGTGGGCGCCTTGGAACTGCGTGGGCTGATCCCAATAGGAAATGCTCACGTCCTGCTTGAGATTCTTAGCGATTTTGACGGTCTGATCGGAAAGCGTGAACTGCTTGTTGCTGGTGGTGTCGTAAGTCTTGTTGTAGCGGTTGGCGAGAAAATTCAACACACCCACTACCGCCAGCACGATCAGCACATACACCGCGGTGTAAGCCGCAAATTTGGTCTGCCGAGCTTTCATCCAGGAAGTGTTACCCGCCATCGCTTAGGCCCTCCACCGCAGAGACTCGAGCGATCGGGCCGTCAGGAACAGTCCGATGAAAATCATCGACGCATAGAAGAGGACATCCTTCGCATCCAGCACGCCCTTCGAAAAGGAATCGAAATGCTGCGTCACCGATAGATACCCGGTGGCTTTCGCAAGCGCGGAATCCTGTAACGAAGAAACCCAGTCGATCACCCACAGCATCAGCAGCACGCTGAACGTAGCCACTGCCGCGACAATCTGGTTCCGCGTGCATGAAGAGATGTAGGTCCCGATCGCCAGCAGACATCCTCCCTGCAGCAAGAGCCCTAAATATCCCACGATCATAGGACGCCAGTCGGGCTTGCCGTAGGCAAACAAAGTCGCCATGCTCACCAGCGATATGCCCAACATGGCGGCGTAGAGCGCCACCGCAGCCAGCCATTTGCCGAGGATGATTTCCATGTCGCTCACCGGGGAGGTCGCCAGCAGTTCGAAAGTGCCAGTACGTTTTTCTTCCGCGAACAGGCGCATGGTGATGATCGGGATGAAGAATAGGCCGATCACCGCCAGGTTCGACAGCAACGGCCGGATCATCTGGTCATTCACGCTCATCGGCTGGCTCTGCCCCTGCATCGAGGCTTGAATACTGAAGGTGACAAACGACACCACGTACGCATAGAAAAAATAACCCGTGATTACCGCGAAGAAGAACATTACGCCATAAGCGATCGGCGACCGGAAATAGCTGTTCAATTCCTTGCGGCAGATTGTGAGTGTGTTCATTTACCGCTCTCCCTCCGCGCCAATGCTCTCTGCGCCAATGGTGGTGGCGTGCGGAGCATCCACATCCGCTCTCGGCGCTCCCGTCAATTCGAGGAAAATCTCTTCCAGGCTCAATCCCACCGCGTGCAGCTCATTCAGATTCCATCCGGCTTCGATCACCGCGCGCGCCAGCTCAGGCCGCACGTGCTGCCCCTGCTGGCTCTCGACCATAAAGGCTAGATGGCCGTCCCGCGAATCGCGCACCAGCACGCGGCTGACGCCTTCCACGCGTTCCAGTTGTTGCTGTACCTCGGGCGCGCTGAGCGATGCTCCATTGCGCGAGGCGATCTCGACGGCCACCGTCTCAGCGCCCCGCAGGCGGCTGGTGAGGTTTTGAACTGTGTCGGTCGCGACCAGTTTCCCTTTCGCGATGATGATTACCCGCTCGCACAACTGTTCGACCTCGGGCAGAATGTGGGTCGAAAGAATGATGGTGTGATCGCCCGCCAGGCCTTTGATCAGATCGCGGGTCTCGATAATCTGCTGCGGATCCAGGCCCGAGGTCGGCTCATCCAGGATCAGCACATCCGGATTATGAATAATCGCCTGTGCCAGTCCGACCCGCTGCCGGTAGCCCTTCGACAGCTTGCCGATGAGCTTGGTTTTCACATCGCCCACCGAGCACTTCTGAGCGACTTCATCCACCCGCCGCGCCAGGCTCTCCTTGGGCACACCTTTGAGGCGGCCGACGTATTCCAGGTATTCAACCACTTCCATTTCCGGATAGAGAGGCGGCGTCTCCGGCAGATAGCCGATGCGCTTCTTGACCTCCATCGGCTGTTCCAGGACGTCGAACTCTGCCACCCGCGCCGTGCCCGAGGTGGGAGGCAGGAAGCAGGTCAGCACCCGCATGGTGGTGGTTTTCCCCGCCCCGTTGGGGCCGAGGAAACCGACAATCTGTCCTCTTTCTACCGAGAAAGAGATATTGTCGACGGCGACATGGTTGGCGTAGCGCTTGGTCAATCCTTCGACTGTGATCATATTGAAGTAATTGGACGAGTGAGAGCCCTGTCTGGTTAGCAGCTCCGTTTGGTCAATCTGGTGAGCGGCGACCGATGGCAACCGTCGATAATCATGATAGTGTCGCCGCTAAGGGGGTGTCAATGGCGCTGGAGGCTCCGGATGGCGTGCGGACTGCTATGGCTGCTAGCGCCACCGGCGCACGCTGCTGTGTTCGACGGTTTCCTGGGAGGGCGCGGTACCTCGAACATTACCCTCCGCGAACGACTTCACGTGAACACGCTGATCACTGAGCCCGGCACCATCGAAGCCGAATGGGACAACCTGTATTCCTACACGACGGCCAATTTCAGTATGCCTTCCGTGATCAAATATACGCCTAAGGGAAAGAACATCCTGTGGGGCCGCACCGAGTACAGCGCGGCATTTGATGCGATTGACAGCGTCCCACTAGCGGGCCAGCGCAACACTCAGTTCAGTGACCGCGCGACCTTCGCCGCCAATGCGGTGCTGCGCGATGGAGAAAAGCTGGATATCGCCATCCAGCCCGCGGCTACGTTCTTCATCCGCGGCGAAACGGGCGCGCGCCTGGGAGCCACCGCCATTGTTCGTTACGACGTGGGGCGCAACAGCATGGGAGCGACGATGACCTGGACCGCGGCCACTGCGCCATCCCCCACCAACCCCGCCGGAACCTGGGATTTCGGTGGAGGCTTCGGCCGCCGTCTGGCTGCATCCGGCGCCTGGGGACATCTCACTCCGCACGTCAACGCGGTTTATGAGAGATCCACCGGGATAGAACGCACTTGGGCGGGGTTCGCCGGCGTTGAATATCAGATCACCCAGCGAATCGCGGTCGACTTTTCAGGCCAGCGCTATGGTCTGGCGGGCGGCAATCCGGATCGTCAACTCGTTGTCGGGCTGACTGTGAACTTCGGCAAGTTGCAGTAAGCGGCGGTGCGACGTTTTCACGCGTCGCGGTGGACCGTTTCCGGCGAGAACGCGGGCACGCATATCGCGACGTACTCGGCGCCTTGGGGCGTGCTGTAACGAACCCATTCGCCTTTTCGCGCGATGATCGCCTGGCCAGCAGCCACGTCGGTCACGCCGCCCTCGTGTTCCACTCGCATTACGCCCTGCAGCACCACGGTGAATTCATCGAACTCCGGGCGCTGCCCCGGCTCCGACCAACCTGCAGGACTGCGCATACGCGCGACGCTCGCCTGCGTGTCGCCTGAGTTCACGCGTCCGATGTATTCTTCGATAATTTTGTTTCCGGGAACTGGTATTAGTGTGGGCGCTGCGATCAATTGAGGCATTTGTTACTCATAGCGTAACGATTCGACCGGAGCGATGCGAGTCGCGCTACGCGCCGGGTAGAGAGTCGCGATCAGGCTCACCGCCATCGCCGCCGCAGCGATCCAAATCCCATCGAAAGCGCGCGGCTCGAAGGGCACATACGCAATCGAGTACACGTGCTGGTCGAGTTTCACCCACTGATAACGCTCGGCAAAGTAACATACGCCGTAGCCGATCACGAGGCCTATCGCTGTACCCACCGCTCCAATCAGCGCGCCTTCATAGACGAACACTTTGCGAATCTGCTGGGCTTTAGCGCCCATCGACATCAGGATGGCAATGTCGCGGTGCTTCTCCATCACCATCATGATCAGGGTTATCACGATGTTCAGGGCCGCTACCAGTTGAATCAGGCCGATGGTGACCACGGTGACCGTGCGTTCCATGGTGAGAGCGCTGAGCAATTGCTTGTTCTGCTCGCCCCAGGTAGTTGCGGCGAGCTTCGGCCCGATCATTTTTTCGGCCGCCGCAGCCACGGTCGACGCCTGATAAATGTCGTCGAGCATCAATTCGATGCTGTTCACCACGTCCGTCAGATCGAAGGCTTTTTGGGCGTCGGTCAGCGACAGGAATGCCCAATTGGCATCCAGATCGTAGAAGCCAGATTCGAAGGTTCCGACCACTCGCATGTGCACGTAGCTGGGGCGAGGACCGAACGGGGTTAGCTGGCCATTGGGAATGACGAGTTCCACCTGCTTGCCCGTGACGGCTCCGATACTTTCCGCGAGACGTGAGCCCAGTACAATTCCCGGGAGATCGCGGGACGTTCGCAGCCCGTCGACCGATCCGGTCTTCAGGTGCTGCAGCGCATCCGCCAAAGGCGCACCCGGACGCACATCCACACCCTTGATCGCTGCGCCTGCTCCGCTTACCGGCCCGGTGATATAAGCGCTTTCATAGAGCGCCGGGGCCACTGATTTCACGTGCGGAATCCGCGCCAGTTGCGGAGCCAGTTGTTCCCAGTGCTCGATGCCCGTTCCGTGTAGTTCCTTCTCGAGAATCGAGACGTGCGCGGTCGCGCCTAACAGGTTCCGCTGCAGCGTGTCGCGAAAACCGTTGTTGATGGCCAGCGCGACCACCAAGGCCATCACTCCCGCGGCCACGCCGATCACCGAAATCGCCGTGATGACGGAGATCACCACCTGCTTGCGCTTGGCGCGCAGATAGCGGCGGGCAATGAACAGTTCAAACATTTAGGGTGCGATGCGCCGGAGTTTCTCGGCCAGCCCGATCTCTCCCTCCGGACGCAGCAGCGGGAACAGAATCACGTCGCGAATGGATTTCGAATTCGTCAGGATCATGGTCAGCCGGTCGATGCCGATGCCTTCGCCGCCGGTGGGCGGCATCCCGTAAGACAGCGCGCGAATGTAGTCCTCATCCATCTGGTGCGCCTCTTCATCGCCGGCCGCTTTCAACTTAAGTTGCGCTTCGAACCGGCGACGCTGCTCTTGCGGATCGTTTAATTCGGTGTAGGCGTTGCCGATCTCCATGCCCGCCGCGTAAATCTCGAATCGCTCGACGAACGCCGGATCGCTGGCCTTCACCTTTGAGAGCGGCGAAACTTCCACCGGGTAATCGTAAATGATGGTGGGTTCGATGAGCGTGCGCTCCACGCTTCTCTCGAATGCCTCGACCAGGGCGTGCCCCTGCAGCGGCACCTCCGCCCCAACCGCCTCCTGCATCGAAACGCGGCGAACGTTGGCGAAGTCCAGTGTATGGCCTTGCCACTCGACTACCGCCGAGCCGGTCGCATCCATTGCCGTCTGCTTCAGGAAATCGCAGGTAAAATCCATCAAGCCCTCATAATCCGTGTAGGCCTGGTAGAACTCCAGCATGGTGAACTCCGGGTTGTGCTGCGTCGAAACGCCTTCGTTCCGAAAATTTCGGTTGATTTCGTAGACCCGCTCCAGGCCGCCCACAATCAGTCGTTTTAGATACAACTCCGGGGCGATGCGCAGGTAGAGATCCACGTCCAGCGTATTGTGGTGCGTGACGAACGGGCGCGCCGCAGCGCCGCCGTAGAGCGGCTGCATCATGGGAGTCTCCACTTCCACGAAGCCACGAGCTTCCAATTGTCGCCGCAGAGACGAAATAATCCGCGCCCGCGTCACAAAAACTTTTTGCGAGTCGGGATTGGCGATTAGATCCAGGTACCGCTGCCGGTAGCGAATCTCGACGTCTTCGAGCCCATGCCATTTCTCGGGCAAATTCAGCAGGATTTTGGAAAGAAATGTCAGCTTCTCCGCATGAACACTCAATTCCCCGGTGCGCGTCCGAAACAGGTAGCCTTCTACGCCCACGATGTCGCCGATGTCGAGCAACTGGTAGAGCGCGTACTCCCGCTCGTTGACGGCATCGCTGCGCACATATACCTGGAGCCGCTCGCCTCGCTGCATCACATGGAAGAAGCCGGCCTTGCCCATACGCCGCATAGTCTGAATGCGCCCGGCAATCTTGACATGCGGTTTTGCGGCCGCCAGTTCCTCAGCGGTCTTCGCGCTCTCCGCCGCCAGGATCTCCTGCACCGTGTGCGTAAAATCAAACCGCTCCCCATACGCCCGGAACCCGAGAGCTTCAATTTCCGCAATGCGCTTGACACGCTGCTCCAACAAATCGTCTTCGAGGGACAAAAAGACTCCTTTCACGAAGTATAGAGTGCACACCCGAAAGTGCGCTACCTTGGGACTATGACTGGCCTGCTCGAAAAGGCACTCCGGCGCATGGAGGCCCTCTCGGAAGAAGAGCAGAACGCGATCGCGACCCAGATCCTGGAATCTTTAGACGATGAAGAGACCTGGGCTCGGAAGCTGCTTGAACGGCCCGATCTGCTACGTTCCCTCGCTCGTGAAGCCGTCGAGGAACATAGGCGTGGAGATACCCGCTCCCTTGATGAAACCACCGGATGAAATCAGATCCGCTATTGAGGCAGCGATTTCATCCGCCGCTCAACTTCGTCCTCATCGAGGATCTTGCCGTCGGCAGCTTCGCCCCTGCCGCGCTCGATTCGTTCGCGAACATAGATGGAGTACCGCACGTCTTGCCAAGTCGCATCGTCGGGAAGTCTTGCGATCATGCGCCGGACCTCTTCTTTAACCGTCGGCATGGCTAGCGCCTGACAATCACTTCCCGCAGCCGGTCCCGGGTCAGAAAGAATTTCACCGATTCGAAATCCTGGAACAGTTTCTCCAGGTTCCGGTTGTTGAAAATCTGCGCGGGCTTGCGTTGCGAGCGGGAAACCATCTGGATGGTCCGTTTGTCGTGGATACGGTAAGCGTAGGTGGGAATTTTCTCTATCCGTTCATCGGTGTTGAACAGCGCGAACAAACTCGCGCCCGGCCGCAGCATCTTGTGAAGTCTCGCCACCACTGTCTGTAACAGCGGCGACGACAAGAATTGCAACGAATCCCACACCAGCGCGCCGTCAAAACTGCCGTCGTCAAAACTCAGCGCCTGCTCGAAAAAGTCTGAAACCAGCGCGGGGTTGGCCTGGTTCTCGAAGAACTCGGCGTCATTTGCACCCGCCGGCGTGGATCCGAACACGCGATCCAGTTGCCGTACAAAGTCATCGGAATAAAGACGATGCCCGTAGTTGGTGACGAAGCTCACCGTCGCCTGGCTCGCCCCCGCGAAGTCGAGGATAGCCATTCCCGGCCGATCCTCGAGCGAAGCGCAGAACTGATCCAGACCGTGACTTTGTCGCGTCTCGGAACCGGCTATCGGCGTTTGAGCCACTACCGCTTGATGTCACCCGCGCTCGCGGCTGCTGCCGGCGATGACGGGCCGGCCGAGGCCACTGGTTGCGGCTTCGGTGCCGCCGCAGGCACCGCTGCCGGCTTGGGGGCTTCGGCGCGAATGATGTCGATGCTGCCTTTGAAGTAAGCGCCGTCCTCAATCACGATGCGTGCGGTGCGAATGTCGCCCACCACCTTGGCATCCTTGCGGATCTCGATCTTTTCACGCGTCTCGATGTTGCCCTGAACCGTACCCAGCACTACAATTTCGCGCGCCTTGATGGTGGCGACAACTTTGCCGGTGGGTCCAACCGTGAGCCGGTGCTCCTGCAATTCCACCGTCCCCTCTACTTCGCCGTCTATGGTTACGTCTTCACGTCCATAAACCTGGCCCTTCAAGACAACGGATTTTCCTAATATGGCGACGCCTCCGCGCGTGGGTTCGGTGCGCGTTTCCAGGGGCCGGCTCGGCTGTGTGGACATTGGGATTCCTTCCTTAACTGGTTGA
>Ga0163162_10004371_pt1 | contig 13604 bp, 10 predicted proteins | sample S55metaG_FD_115310 | JGI IMG/M metagenome (GOLD analysis project Ga0163162, IMG submission 115310) | Switchgrass rhizosphere microbial communities from Kellogg Biological Station, Michigan, USA - S5-5 metaG | ecosystem: Host-associated > Plants > Roots > Rhizosphere > Soil | place: USA...
GGCTGGCACCCTATGCCTTACCTTGACCAGGGAGAGTTCTACAGCGAGTTTGGGAACTTTGATGTGAACATCACTGTCCCTAAAGACTATGTTGTTGCCGCCACAGGAGACCTTCAGAATGAAGATGAAAAGAAATGGCTGCTGGAGAGAACGGAAGCTAAGAGCATAAAGGAGGAAAAGAACGAAGCTAGGAGCCCAAAGGAGAAGAAGGAGGTAAAGAAGAAGACAGAAGAAAAGGTGCCTATTGAGAAGAAAGAAGTGAAGAAAGAAACTAAGGCCCCAAAGGAGAAGAAGGAGGTGAAGAAGAAGACAGAGAATAATGAAGACAAGGACAAGTATAAGATCTTTAAGAGAAAAAAGAAGAAGCCTGCTGCTGATACCACAACGTCTGAAATAATTACAACAAATCTTTTAGGAGCAGGGTTTCTTGGGCAATTATCTTTCAATGCCCCCGAGACAAAGACCCTCCATTACATTCAGAACAACGTGCATGACTTTGCATGGTTTGCTGATAAGACATATATCGTGCAGCATGATACACTCAGGCTTGCATCGGGAAAGGTGATAGATGCATACTCCTACTACACTCCGAAAGGCAAAGCGATATGGAAGAACAGTGTTCAATACATTAAAGATGCTGTAAGAACACGAGGTAACTGGCTGGGAGAATATCCATACAATGTTGTACAGGCAGTAGAGATACCAACTGGTAATGGATCAGGAGGAATGGAATATCCTACCATTACCGCTATCTCTCCTACCCCTACAGCAAGCGCGTTGGAGTTTACTATCGAGCATGAGGTGGGCCACAACTGGAACTACGGCATACTTGCAAGCAATGAAAGAGAGCACCCCTGGATGGATGAGGGAATAAATACTTACTATGATATAAGGTATCATAATGAGATGCACCCTTCAGCTCCCATGCTGGAGATGACTTCTAAAGGAGGTGTCATGAGGAAAAGATTACCTGACAACCCGCTTGACCTGTTGTATAATACTCTTGTTAAAGAAAAGATAGACCAGCCGATAGAAGGCACTTCAGAGAGTTACTCTAATCTTAATTATGGCTCTATAGTCTATTACAAGACGGGTCTCTGGATGAAGAAGCTGGAGAATTATTTAGGAAAAGAAACCTTCGACCAGGCAATGCATGCCTACTATGAAGAATGGAAGTTCAAGCACCCCTACCCGGATGATTTCAAGCGTGTAGTAGAGAAAACTTCAGGAAGAAATGTAGACTCTATATTCAACTTATTGAATAAAAGAGGCCCTCTGGAACCTGAGAAGAAAAAGGATCTCAAACTTGCTGCTCTCTTTAGTCTAAAGGACACAGATAAGCACAATTACATATTTCTAGCGCCTGCTGTTGGATATAACTTCTATGATGGCATTATGGTTGGCGGGCTGGTACATAACTTCACCCTACCACGCAATAACTTTGAGTTTTTCCTTGCACCGATGTATGCTACAACAAGCAAGAAGCTCGCAGGTGTTGGAAGATTACAATATGCATGGAACAGTTATAAATTCATTCATAGAGCAGAGCTGTCAGTAAGCGGTGCTATGTTCTCAGCAGACGACTTTACAGACTCTGTTGGTAATGTTACAAAGCTGAGCGTACAGAAGCTTGTACCTTCACTAAAGCTTACATTCCGTCAAAAGAACCCGAGGAGTACAACAACCAAATTCCTTCAATGGAAGACATTCCTTATCCGTGAGCAGGGATTGTTGTTTGAGAGAGATACAATTAACCAGATAGACGTTATCACTTATCCTTTTACCAACCGTTTTGTTAACCAGTTAAGATTCGTTGTAGACAATCACAGGGCGCTATATCCTTACAATGGAGAGCTTAAAGCAGAACAGGGAGAAGATTTCATGAGGCTTACTTTTGATGGCAACTATTTCTTTAACTATGCCAAAGGCGGAGGATTAAATGCAAGAGTGTTTGGAGGAAAGTTCATCTATCTTGGAGAGAAGACATTCTATAAGCAGTTCACTACAGACCGATATCACTTAAACCTTACAGGAGCGAATGGATATGAGGATTATACATACAGCAACTACTTTGTCGGAAGGAATGAATTTGAAGGCTGGCAGTCTCAACAGATAATGGTAAGGGATGGCGGCTTTAAAGTGCGCAGTGATCTTCTTGCCTCCAAGATCGGTAAGACAGATGACTGGCTTGCAGCTCTGAATCTTAACAGCAGCATTCCAAGAAGCATCAATCCATTAGCAATATTGCCATTCAAGATACCACTAAAGGCTTTTGTTGATATAGGAACCTATGCAGAGGCATGGGACAAGAATGCAACTACCGGCAAGTTTGTATATGATGCAGGGCTTCAGCTTTCATTGTTCAAAGATATTCTGAATGTATATGTTCCATTGTTCTATAGTAAGGTTTATTCAGATTATTACAAATCAACCATTACAGAAAAGAGATTCTGGAAGAACATATCATTCAGCATAGACATACAGAAGTTTAACCTGAGGAAAGTAGTTAGCCAAAGTCCTTTCTAAAGAATTCCAGATTTCAGATGTACGATTTCACATCTCCATTGAATACATATTAATGCCAGCAGACATAAGGTATCTTAAGAATAAAGAGATAGACAGGAAGAAGTGGGATGAATGTATCACCAATGCATCTAACGGCCTGATCTATGGCTATTCTTTTTATTTAGATCATATGGCAAAGCACTGGGATGGGCTTGTGATGAATGATTATGAAGCAGTGATGCCCCTGACATGGAACAGGAAATATGGATTCTATTATTTGTATCAGCCTTTCTTCTGTCAGGCCCTTGGCTTGTTTGGAGATAATATAACCAAAGAGTTATTCAAAGCATTCCTTGATAGCGTTCCTTCTAAATTCAAGTATTGGGATATCTATTTAAATAAGGAGAATGTATTTACTCTCCGGGAATATCCTTTTTACTTACGGACAAATTATGTTTTATCCCTGAATGAATCTTATAAGAAGCTTGCACTCTCCTACTCTTCTAAACATGTAGCAAGCATTAAGAAAGCAACGAAAGAAGGATATACTTTCAGGAAAGATGTTCCTGTTAAGGATATTATTTCTCTCGCGATGGAACAGTCAAAGGCATTCTCTCCGGTTCAGGAGAATGACTATAATAACTTTACAGAACTGTATAAACTTCTGCATAAGAAAGGAAAAGCTGTTAGCTATGGTGCATATAAAGATGGACAGCTGATGGCATCAGGGATATGGTTATTTTCTCATAATAGAGCTTATTACGTACTGGCAGGCAATCATCCCTCCAGCAGGACATCAGGAGCTTCTCATTTTCTCCTTGATAGTTTTATTAAAGAGAATGCCGGCACAGACATGATACTCGACTTTGAAGGTAGTAGTGTAGAAACTATCGCTAGATTCTTTAAAAGGTTTGGCGCCACAGAAGAAAAGTATTCAGCAATTAAGCTTAATAAGTTACCGCCGCTAATAAGGCTACTTAAGTAGGCTCTCAGCCATAATAAGATCGAGCGGAGTTGTGATCTTAATATTATTTTCTTCTCCATTTATTAAATGAACTTTCAAGCCGTAAGCTTCTACAACGCTTGCCTCATCAGTAAATTTATCTTTGTAGTCTATTTTATATGCGGACAATAATATCTTACTGTGGAAGGTTTGCGGAGTCTGAACGAGCTTTACAAGGTCACGGTTGACGGCTTCATTATCATCTTCTGTAATTAAGCGTACGCTATCCTTAGAAGGAACAACAGGTATTGCAGAGCCATATTCCTTCGCAGCTTCATAAGCTCTTTTGATAAGGTCAGGTGAGATGAGACATCTTACACCATCATGGACAAAGATGATGCTCTCATCTTCAGCAAGGCTCAATCCGTTTTGCACTGAATGGAAGCGGGTTTCTCCCCCGGTTACTATCTTAATATTATTCTTGTCAAAATAACCATCGAGTATTTCCTGGCCTTTCGCAATGTGTTCTTCAGGGAGTACGAGTATTATTTCAATATCACTAAAAGCATTAAGAAAAGAGGTAATAGTATAATATAATACTGGCTTATTCTTTACAATCATGAATTGCTTGGGAAGAGAGGAGTTCATCCTCTTTCCTGAACCACCGGCAACGATCACTGCATACTTTTTCATAGGAATATTGCTTATATAGTATCGTCGCCGTAAATGGCTATGTAGTTTTTGCCTTCACTGTCTTTTAATCCTCTATACATTCCTTCACTGTTAAAAACCAATGAAGCATTTCCTTTAGCATCCATTCCTATCAAGCCACCATCACCCCCCATGTCCTTAAGCTTCGTCATAACTACTTCATCACAGGCTTCTTCAAGAGACATATTTTTATATTCCATCAGGCAGCTTACATCGTATGCAGCTACAGCACGGATGAATATCTCACCATAACCTGTGCAGGAAATAGCACATGTCTTATTGTTTGCATAGGTTCCTGAGCCAATGAGAGGGCTGTCTCCTACCCTGCCATAACGCTTATTGGTCATACCGCCTGTTGATGTTGCAGCTGCAATATTGCCATTCTTATCACATGCAACAGCGCCGACAGTGCCGAACTTCTTATCCTTCATTTCTCCCACAGGCTTATCGGCTTTATGATCTAACTGAAAAGAATCACTGTCTTTAATCGCTGTCCATTGATCATGCCTGTATTGAGAAAAGAAATATTCATCAGGCTCTAGCTTAATTCCCTGGTGAAGAGCGAAGTCATTAGCTCCTTTACCACATAACAAAACATGGCCACTGTGCAGCATCACCTGTTCAGCAAGCTCCACAGGGTTGCGGATATTCCTGGCACCTGCTATTGCTCCTGCCTCAAGGGTTTTGCCATCCATTATAGCTGCATCAAGCTCATTAACCCCTTGCTTCGTAAATACAGCCCCTTTACCTGCATTAAATAACTCATTGTCTTCCAGGCTCATAACAGCAATCTTAACGGCTTCAACAGCAGTACCACCGCTTTCTAAAACAGCATAGCCGGCATCCAAAGCCTTTTGCAATCCTTGCTGATAGGACTTTTCCAATTCCGGAGTAAGGTCTTCCTTTAAGATAGTACCAGCACCGCCGTGTATAGCTAACGAAATCTTCTGCATAGATGCTTTATTAACATGCTTTTTGTTGAGAATAAGGTAATTTTAATGCCTCGAAAATACTTAATTTCAACCACTTGAATTATTTGTTATGGTCCTTTTCAGAAGAGAATTATCTATATCTGACCTGATCCTTATGGCTGCAAACCTTATCCCCATAGCCGGCGTATGGTTTGGGGGATGGGATGCAAGGCAGATGTTCCTTGTTTATTGCCTGGAGAGTATCATACTGGGAGGGTTTAATGTTATCAAGATGGCCATCGTAACATTCGTGAAGAAGAAAGATATATGGGATAATGGCAATGGAACAAGCGCTAAGGTTGGCGGTATATTTTTCATCCTATTCTTTATGGTGCATTATGGAATGTTTGTATTTATCCAGACAACCATGTTTGCTGCTGTGTCGGGTCTTGATAAAGCAGTCAGTGGGCCAATTGGCTTTCTATTGCATGTTCCACAAATACTTAGTCCTGAGGCACAATTAATGCTATATATTTTTATAGCAGCATATGGATTAAAAATGTTGACAGATTTTATTTTATCAGGAGAATACAAAACAACAGACTTAGGGCTCTTAATGTTCCAGCCCTATGGAAGAATATTTATTCAGCAACTGGTAGTGATCTTAGGAAGCTTCTTCCTGATGTTCGGAGCAGTCAAGATATTCATGATAATATTTGTGGGTATTAAACTCTACTTCGAGGTCTGGCTAAATTTTGATAAGTATATAAAGAAAGCGGCATTAGATAAAATGCTGGCTAAAAGGGCAGATAGAGAATTTCTTAAATGAATTTAATTTCTTTCACGGATAAGGGCCTTTGCTGCAAGCAAGGAGGTTTTTATATTGACCCATGGAAGCCTGTAGACAAAGCACTTATTACACACGGACATAGCGACCATGCAACTTTTGGACATAAATATTACCTCTGCCATAAATACACCAAGCCAATACTTCAACTGCGACTTGGAGATAATAATTATCAGACGATAGAATGGAATGAGGAGATAATTATGAATGGTGTAAAGGTTTCTTTTCACCCTGCAGGACATATAATTGGCTCTTCGCAAATAAGGCTCGAATACCAGGGAGAGGTATGGGTAGTAAGCGGAGATTATAAAACAGAAGATGACGGACTGAGCGGCGCTTTTGAGCCTATTAAGTGCAATACATTTATTACCGAGTCTACCTTTGGATTACCTATTTACAACTGGAAACCACAGCAGGAAATTTATGATAACATTATTAACTGGATCGTAAAGAATAAAGAAAATGGCAAGACAAGTGTATTGATCGCTTATAGCCTTGGAAAAGCTCAAAGAGTATTACAGCACATTAAAGAAACCGCAGAAACCATCTATGCTCATGGAGCAACGTTTAACATGCAGCAAACATTGATAAACGCGGGGTGGGATATTCCATCAATTGTGAGAGTAACACCTGAAACACCTAAAGAAGCATTAAAAGAAACTGTAGTGATTGCTCCTTCCGGGGCAGAGGCATCTCCATGGATAAAAAAGTTCTATCCATACTCAATTGGGGTTTGTAGTGGTTGGATGCAGGTAAGAGGAAATGTGAGAAGAAAGAATATAGATGCCGGCTTTGCATTGAGTGATCATGCTGACTGGAACGGGCTAATAGACACAATAAAGGCCACTGAAGCAGAAAGAGTATTTGTCACTCATGGCTTCCAGTCAGTGTTTGCACGATATCTTAATGAAGAAAAGATCGCTATAGCCGCAGAGGTTAAAACAGCTTATGGTGATGAGGATGAAGAAGTATCCTCAACGGAACCACCAATAGATATAATGGCGGAATAATGGATAATGAAGTTCAAAATATGGCAATGACAGAGGACGGCTTAAGCATGTTTGCTGAGCTTGTTATAGCCCTTAACTCAAGTACTAAAACGAATGATAAGCTTCAATCATTAGCGGACTATTTTGCTTCAGCACCCGATAAAGATAAGGTTTGGGTAATAGCAATCTTCAGTGGGAGAAGACCTAAGCGTATAGTGAATTCTACATTATTATCAGAGTGGTGTTGCGAGCAAAGAGGACTACCGTTCTGGTTATTCGCAGAAAGTTACCATACGGTTGGTGACCTGGCAGAAACTATATCATTGATATTGCCAGAGCGAAAACATATTCAGAAAGAGAAGAGGGACCTTGCATGGTATCTTGAAAGCTTTATAAGATTCGAGAAGGAAGACGAACCTATCAGGAAACAGTTCATCCTGGATAACTGGCAGAACAGGTCGCAAACAGAATTGTTTGTATTTAATAAGCTCATTACAGGGAACTTTAGAATAGGTGTGTCACAAAAGATGATGGTAAATGCTCTGACTAAAGTCAGTAACCTGACAGCAGCCCAGATCGCACATAGAATCAGTGGGAATTGGGATCCTGTGACAACCGATTATACTGAATTGCTTAGTGAAGAAACTATCTCTTCAGATATATCAAAACCTTACCCATTCTATTTAGCTTATGCATTGGAAGACGAGCCATCTACTCTGGGTGAACCAAATGAATGGCAAGCGGAATGGAAGTGGGATGGAATAAGAGGACAGATAATAAAAAGAGATGGCGAACTGTTTGTCTGGAGTAGAGGAGAAGAGTTAATGACAGATAAGTTTCCCGAGTATAATATTCTAAGAGAGCTATTGCCTGATGGAGTTGTCTTGGATGGAGAGATAATTCCTGCAAAGAATGGTCAGCCCCTACCCTTTGCAGTACTGCAGACAAGGATAGGAAGAAAGAATATTGCGAAGAAGCAATTGCTGGAAGCCCCAATTGCATTCTTTGCATATGACCTACTTGAATATAAAGGGGAAGACTGCAGAGAAAAGCAGATTAGTGAACGAAGAAAGCTACTTGAAGAATTAGTCTCTCCTCTTAACAATAGCGTGATACAATTATCTCAAGTCATAAGTTTTACTAACTGGGAAGAGCTTGCAGAACTAAGAAAGGGATCACGGAATATGAAAAGTGAGGGTATAATGTTAAAGAGAAAAAATTCTATTTACCAAACAGGAAGAAAGCGGGGTGACTGGTGGAAATGGAAAATAGATCCTTTAACCATTGATTGTGTAATGGTATATGCCCAGAAAGGAAGCGGGAGAAGAAGCAGCTTATATACAGATTATACTTTTGCAGTAAAGGATGGAGATAAACTGGTGACGTTTACTAAAGCGTATTCAGGCCTTACAGACAAAGAGTTTGCACAGGTAGACGCATTTGTAAAAAGGAACTCTATAGAGAAGTTTGGCCCTGTTAGAACTGTAAAGCCGGAGTTGGTATTTGAAATTGCATTTGAAGGAATAGCTGCAAGTTCCAGACATAAGAGCGGAGTTGCCTTAAGGTTCCCCAGGATAAGCCGATGGAGAAAAGATAAGAAGGCTGATGAGATAAATACGCTTGAGGACTTAAAAGCGATGTTGAAGATGTATGGGAAGTAAATGGTTAAATTATTCAATTGTTTAATTGTTAGATAAGTAAGGAATGGAGCTGGTAAAGACGAAAGGATATAAGGTTGTTAAGGATTGGCTTGCTGCCAAAGGAACAAAGCCATTTGCCTTCCAGAAAGAGGCATGGGAAGAGATTATCAATAAGAACTCAGGATTGGTGAATGCGCCAACAGGATGTGGAAAGACCTATTCAGTGTTTCTTGGTGCGGTTATAGACTTCATCAATCAACATCCTAAGGATTATAAATCTAAGAGCAAGAACGGGCTTCAGATGATATGGCTTACTCCATTAAGAGCGCTCGCAAAGGATATTCACAGGGCAATGGAAGAGGTTATTGAAGAGCTGGGAATGTCGTGGCAGATAGGAATGAGAACAGGAGATACTGAGATAAGTGAACGACAAAAGCAGAAAAGGCAGATGCCTGAAGTGTTGTTAATTACTCCTGAGAGCCTGCATCTTCTATTGACGCATAAGGACTATGAGCAGATGTTCAAATCATTAAAAGTTATTGCCGTAGATGAATGGCATGAACTACTGGGAAGTAAAAGAGGAGTACAGGTTGAACTGGCAGTATCAAGACTTGTGAATTGTCAAAAATCAGAAGCGAAAGGTGAAGCAATAAACGTAAGTGTTTGGGGAATAAGTGCAACGATTGGAAACCTGGAGCAGGCGAAGGATGTATTGTTATCATCTATAAATAATAAAGGGAGGATTGTAACAGCGAATATCAAGAAGCAGATAGATATTGAATCAATATTTCCAGATGAGATAGAAAAGTATCCATGGGCTGGACACCTGGGAATAAAGCTGGTGGATAAAGTAATACCTATCATTAAAGAGAGCGAAACCACACTGATCTTTATTAATACAAGAGGAATGAGCGAGATGTGGTACCAGGCACTATTAACTGCCTCACCTGACCTTGCGGGAGCGATCGCATTGCATCATGGAAGTATTGAGCAGGAACTAAGGCTTTGGGTTGAAGAGAACCTACATACAGGCAAATTAAAGGCTGTGGTTTGTACTGCAAGCCTTGATCTTGGTGTTGACTTCAGGCCAGTAGACACGGTGATACAGGTAGGCTCCCCTAAAGGAGTTGCGCGGTTCTTACAAAGAGCAGGGCGAAGCGGACATCAGCCCGATGCAGTGAGCAAAATATATTTCCTTCCAACACATTCGCTGGAACTGGTAGAGGCTGCTGCATTAAAGGAAGCTGTTAAGATAAACCTGATAGAGAGCAGGCAGCCAAGAATGCTTTGTTATGATGTGCTGATCCAATACATGAGCACTCTTGCTATTTCGAATGGGTTCTACCCGGATGAATTGTTTAAAGAAATACAGAGCACGCATTGCTATAGAGATATAACGATAGAGGACTGGCAGCAATTATTACACTTTATCTCTGCAGGTGGAAATGCACTGCATGAGTATGATGAGTTTAAAAAGGTGGAAATAGTTGATGGTCTGTATAAGATCAACAGCAGGAAGATTGCTATGAGGCACAGGATGCATATTGGAACGATAGTAAGTGATCCGATGATGAAGGTTAAGTTCCTTGGTGGAGGATATATAGGAGTTATAGAGGAAGGTTTTATATCCAGACTTGACCCGGGAGATGTATTCACACTTGCAGGAAGGACGCTGGAGTTTGTTATGATAAAAGATATGACGGTGTTGGCAAAGAAGTCAAATGCAAAGAAGTCTATGGTTCCAAGCTGGCAGGGAGGAAGAATGCCATTATCTGCCAATTTAGGGTTTATGCTTAGGAAGAAGTTTGAGGAAGCGGAGGGACAATTAAGAATGAAGGATGAAGAATTAAGAATGAAGAATAAGGAGCCTGAGTTGAATGAATTAAGACCTCTATTTGAGTTACAGGAGTATTTATCACATATTCCGAAGGAAAAGGAATTGCTGATAGAACATATAGAGACAAAGGATGGGTTTCATTTGTTCGTATTTCCTTTTGAAGGAAGGCTTGTGCATGAAGCAATGGCGGCAGTATTGGCTTACAGGATAAGCAAGATCACACCTATTACATTCTCCTTTGCGATGAATGATTACGGGTTTGAGCTATTGAGTGATCAGCCGATACCACTAGATGATACTAATGTTTATGAGCTGTTCTCTCCAGAGAACCTGTTCAATGATATCCAGAGGAGCGTAAACAGTGCAGAGATGGCTAAAAGGAAATTCAGGGAGATAGCAGTGATTGGAGGGCTCATTTTCCCGGGATATCCCGGAGAGCAGAAGAAGGCAAGGCATCTGCAATCATCAGCTTCTCTCCTATTCAATGTGTTTGCAGAATATGATCCGAATAACCTGCTGCTAAGACAAGCCTATAATGAAGTGATGGAACAACAGATGGAGGAAGAAAGATTAAGAAATATGCTTGAAAGGATACAGCAGTCTAAAATTATAATAACCTTTCCCAATAGGCTCACTCCCTTCTGTTTCCCAATAAAAGTGGATAGCATGAGGGAAGACCTCTCATCGGAAAAGCTGGAGGATAAGGTAAGGAGGATGCAGATGCAGCTTGAGGGTTAAGATAGAAATGATTACTAAAATATTTGGAATTTAAAGCAAAATGTCGTATATTTGTATACCCTAGCTTTCAGCAAATTACACTGATTGATCATTTATATTTCCATATAACTTAATAAGAAAATCTACGGCAGATATACGGTAGTCATACGGTACTAATACGGTTCTCATACGGTACCAAGTAACAACCAGCCTAAGGTCAAAAGACAGGGAGATAGCTATCATAAAGCTATCAGGGAGCAAGAATAAATTATGGGAATGGAGAGTCTATACAAGCTCCTTAACTACATTGGCTACAGAGGAAGATTTGCCAAGAGTATAATAATGAAGAACAGGCACTCCATACTTCAGCAATTCTTTTGATTGTTGAATAAGCCACTCAATACCAACCTTTTCAACGTCAGAGTCTACCTTACATTTCATTATTTCGTTGCTCAGATCTGTAGGGATATCGACATGGAAGGTGCGGGGCAAGACAGAAAGCTGCTTCTTAGTAGTTATTGGCTTTAAACCGGGAAGAATAGGGACAGTAATACCGCTTTGCTTGCAGAGCTCAACAAACTCAAAATATTTCTTGTTATCGAAGAACATCTGAGTAGTGATATAGTCGGCACCAGCATCTACTTTTTCTTTCAAGAATTTTAAGTCTATCTGAAGATTTGGTGCTTCGAAGTGCTTTTCAGGGTAACCAGCTACTCCAATGCAAAATTTGGTTTTTTGACCATTTATGATATCTTCCTCAAGGTATATTCCATTGTTAAGGTCCACGGCCTGTTTTAAAAGGTCTATAGCATAGCGGTGACCATTGAGTTCAGGCTCAAAAAGGGTTTCATTCTTTGCAGCATCGCCTCTGAGGACAAGAACATTGTCTATTCCAAGGAACGCAAGGTCTATTAAGGCGTTCTCGGTCTCCTGCTTGCTAAAGCCACCACAGATAAGATGAGGAACAGCATCCACTTTGTAATGGTTCATTATAGCGGCGCAGATACCTACTGTACCCGGTCTTTTCCTTACCTCAACTTTTTCGAAAGTACCATCGGCCTTTTTCTTAAAGACCTGCTCGCTCCTGTGATAAGTTACATTAATAAATGAGGGCTTGAATTCCATTAAGGGGTCAAGGTGCTCATAAATAGAGTTGATAGTCTTCCCTTTTAAAGGAGGGAGGATCTCGAAAGAAATTACCGGCTTCTTTGCCTCATTTATATAGTCAATAACCTTCATACTTGTGGTAAAATGGCTGCAAACATACTTTAGAATTGAGAATTATGGATATGAAAGTCTGTTATAAATAAAAAAGGCAGCCCGAAAGCTGCCTTAATATCTATATAGAATGGTTACTAATCTTTGTCCTTTCCTCCTCCTTTCTTACCATGACCATGACCATTATCATTGTCATTCCCATGTCCATCCTTCCATTTCTTTTGCTGGCCAGGAGCAAAAGGCTTAGCGCTTTTTGTGCCATACATTTTTTTAGCCTGACCTGGGGGAATCCATCCACGACGGTGGGTTACCGGTCTTTGTGCAGTTGGTACAGGAAAAAGAACTGAACCTTGCTTATGCCTTGATCCGTCAGGATAGACCACTGTTCCGTCAGGAAGCCTGACAGTTTCACCTTTCTTTTGTATAGTTCCACCCGGATATACCATCGTCCCATTCGGTAACAGTCTGCGACCATCAGGGTAGATAATGCTGCCATCGGGGGTTCTTTTTTGGCTGAAGCCGAAAAAAGATGATAATAATGCAATTGTAAGCATTGCAAATATTAGCTTCATTCTGCTGTTTAGAGTTTTCATAACTTATTTATTTACTAGTTAGAGGCTATAAACGTACCAAAGTTTAATACTCCCTCATAATAACCAGTTATTTAACAACTTATGACGCTTGATTAAGCATTGACTACCTGAACAGCAGTGCCATAACATAATACCTCTGTAACGCCTGCCATTACTTCATTTGCATCATACCTTATATTAATAATGGCATTTGCCCCTTTTTCACCTGCAATCTGAATCATTTGCTGATAAGCTTCTTCCCTTGTCTTTTCGCAAAGATTGACGTAGATGCTGATCTTACCACCAAACAGGGTTTCAATGCCACCTGCTATATTGCCAAACAAGCTTCTTGACCTAACAGTAATACCTCTAACTACGCCAAGATGCTTTGTGATTTTGTAACCTTCCAGCTGATTGCTAGTGGTTATTAATTGCGGATCAACCATGATATATTCTTTTTAGTTATATCAAAATTAACATAGTTTTTCTGCTAAGTAGTTCATTATTAAATCTTAGGTGTTGTCAATGGTTCGTATTTTGCATAACAATCGACAATAATATAATTATGCTTCAAACCGCAGAGGACATCAAACAACTGAATGATAAGATATCTCAATCAGCAAGCTTTGTTGAAAAGATACATGATGAGATAGGGAAAGTCATAATCGGGCAAACCCATATGATAGAGAGCCTGATGATAGGACTACTAAGCAA
>Ga0163162_10004372_pt1 | contig 13604 bp, 12 predicted proteins | sample S55metaG_FD_115310 | JGI IMG/M metagenome (GOLD analysis project Ga0163162, IMG submission 115310) | Switchgrass rhizosphere microbial communities from Kellogg Biological Station, Michigan, USA - S5-5 metaG | ecosystem: Host-associated > Plants > Roots > Rhizosphere > Soil | place: USA...
CGCCATTGAACGCAACGCCATCACAAGTGGCCAAGCGGAGCTTGCATTACAAAGGAGACTAATCCATGCATGATCCTTATATTACGCACGCGCGTAACACGCTCGATCAAATTCGCGCAGACGGTTTCTATAAGGCCGAGCGCGTCATATCGAGTCCTCAATCGGCCGATATCCGGCTCGCCGCCGGCGACGAAGTGCTCAACTTCTGCGCCAATAATTACCTCGGTCTTGCCAATGACCCGCGCTTGATCGCGGCAGCAAAAGCAGGCCTTGATCGTGACGGTTTCGGCATGGCGTCGGTGCGGTTTATCTGCGGCACGCAAAGCGTTCACAAGGAACTCGAGCAGGCGCTGGCGGCATTCCTGCAAACGGATGACTGCATTCTTTACTCGAGTTGCTTCGATGCCAATGGCGGTTTGTTCGAGACCTTGCTCGACGAATCCGATGCCATCATCAGCGACGAACTCAATCACGCGAGCATTATCGATGGCGTGCGTTTGTCGAAAGCAAAACGGTATCGATACAAGAATAACGACCTGAGCGACCTGGAAACAAAGTTGCGTGAAGCCGACGCAGCCGGTGCACGCTTCAAGCTTATTGCAACCGACGGCGTGTTCTCGATGGACGGGATCATCGCCAATCTTGCCGGCATCTGCGATCTCGCGGATCGCTATGGCGCGATGGTCATGGTCGACGATTCGCACGCGGTAGGTTTCATCGGCGAACATGGGCGCGGCACGCCCGAGCATTGCGGCGTGCTTTCGCGCGTCGACATCATCACGGGTACGCTCGGCAAAGCGCTGGGTGGCGCATCGGGCGGTTATGTTGCCGCGCGCCGCGAGATAGTCGAGTTGCTGCGGCAGCGCTCGCGGCCTTACCTCTTTTCCAACACGCTGACGCCAAGCATAGCCGCAGCCACGCTCAAGGTGCTCGAATTGCTCGCAAGCGACGAAGGCGCTCAGCTACGCTCTCGCGTCAGCAGCAATGGTGCGCACTTTCGCGATTCGATGAGCGCACTTGGCTTCACGCTCGTGCCCGGCGAACATCCGATCATCCCCGTGATGCTGGGCGACGCTCAAGTCGCATCCCGCATGGCCGATGCGCTGCTGCATGAAGGTGTCTACGTGATCGGGTTTTCGTTTCCGGTCGTGCCCAAGGGCCGCGCCCGCATACGCACGCAAATGAGCGCCGCGCATACGCCCGAACAGATCGATCGCGCCGTCGACGCGTTCGCGCGTGTCGGCCGATCACTCGGCATCATCTAGGACATCGAGGCGAACATGAAAGCATTGGCAAAGCTGGAACGCGCACCGGGCCTGACGATGACGCGGGTGAAAAAGCCCGAGGTCGGGCACAACGACGTGATGATCCGCATCACGCGCACCGCGATTTGCGGCACGGATATTCATATCTGGAAATGGGATGACTGGGCGCAGAAAACCATTCCTGTTCCCATGCACGTGGGTCACGAATATGTTGGCGAGATCGTGGAGATGGGACAGGAAGTACGCGGCTTCGCGATTGGCGATCGTGTGTCGGGCGAAGGACATATCACGTGCGGGTTTTGCCGTAATTGCCGCGCGGGGCGCCGGCATTTGTGCCGTAACACAGTAGGCGTTGGTGTAAACCGGCCCGGTGCATTTGCTGAATTCCTGGTGATCCCGGCATTCAACGCGTTCAAGATCCCGCCGGAAATTTCTGATGATCTCGCCGCGATCTTCGATCCATTTGGTAACGCCACGCATACGGCGTTGTCGTTCAACCTCGTCGGCGAAGACGTGCTGATTACCGGCGCCGGGCCAATCGGCATCATGGCCGTGGCAATCGCCAAGCATGTCGGCGCGCGCAATGTGGTGATTACCGACGTGAACGATTATCGCCTCGAGCTTGCACGGAAGATGGGGGCCACGCGTGCCGTGAATGTGTCGCAGACTTCGCTGCGAGATGTGATGGCGGAGCTCCACATGACCGAGGGCTTTGATGTCGGACTCGAGATGTCCGGCGTGCCGAGTGCGTTCAAGGGTTTGCTCGAAGCGATGAATCACGGCGGCAAGGTCGCGATGCTCGGGATCCCGCCGGCGGAAATGGCGATCGACTGGACTCAAGTGATTTTCAAGGGGCTGGAGATCAAGGGCATCTATGGGCGGGAGATGTTCGAGACATGGTACAAGATGGTGGCCATGTTGCAGAGCGGGCTCGATCTTTCGCCCATCTTGACGCACCGGTTTGCCGTCGATGACTATCAGGAAGCGTTCGCTGCGATGCTCTCCGGGCAGAGCGGAAAAGTGATTCTGGACTGGACGGTGTAATTGCCGACGCGGGGGCAGGTAGAGGCCCCCGCCGCCGTCCTACCGTCTATCCCCCGATATGACGTCGATCCAGACCGCCAGCACCAGAATCCCGCCCTTGACGATCATCTGCCAATAGGAATCGACATCGAGCATCGACATGCCGTTGTCGAGGCTTGCCATCACCAGTGCACCGATCAGCGCACCGTACACCGTGCCGGAACCACCACGCATCGATGTGCCGCCAATGAAGCACGCGGCGATCGCATCGAGTTCGCCCATGGTTCCCGCCGACGGCGACCCGGCCGCCAGCCGGGCCGTATTGATCAAACCGCCGAGCGCGCACATCAATCCCATCAGCGCAAAAATCATCAGCTTCACGCGATTCGTATTCACGCCGGACAAGCGCGTCGCTTCGAGATTGGAACCGACCGCATAGATACGTCGCCCGAACACCGTCTGCGTCGCAATATACGTAAAGATCCCGAGCAAGGCCAATAGCAGCAGCACAGGTACAGGAATGCCGCCATAGCGGTTCAGCGTAGTGACGAATGCGACCAGAACCAGACCGGCCGCGACGATCTTCACGCCATCTTGCCAGAGCGGCACGACGGCCAGTTTGTATCGCTGGCGGTTTTGCCGCTGACGCACGGTCAACGCAACGAGTATCACGAACAAGACCAGCGCAAGTGCATTGCCGGCCAATCGCGGCAAATGTCCTTGCCCGATGAAAACCAGATTCTCCGATGCCGGCGCAATTGTCGACCCGCCCGTCACCCCAAGCAACACGCCGCGATAGGCCAGCATGCCGCCGAGACCGACAATGAATGAAGGCACGCGCAAATAGGTCGACCACCAGCCGTTGAAGAGTCCGATCGCTATGCCCAGCAGCATCACGGCAGGCACGGTGAACTGAATGGGCCAATGATGCGAAACGTCGAGAATGGCGGCTACGCCACCCAGCAATCCAAGCAATGATCCAACCGACAAATCAATCTCACCTGCAATGATCACGAAGACCATGCCGCACGCAAGCATGCCGGTAATCGACATTTGCCTGAGAAGGTTCGAGAGGTTTCGCGGCGTGACGAATGCACCGTCGGTAAGGAATGAAAAGAATATCCAGATGACCGCGACAGCAAGCAGCAGCGCGAGCAATTTATAGCGCGTGAACAGTTGCCTGAAACGTTGACCGGAACTCGCGCGTGCACCACCTGCAGTGCCGCGCTTGGGAGACGACGTAACGTCAGGTGTCATGCGACGCTCGCTTGGATAGAAGTTGCTTGAGACGGCGCGCCAATTGCGGCAGCCAGGATATGTTCTTGCGTCAGTCCCTCGTTGATGAAGTCGCCGCGTAATTCGCCCTCGCCTATCACGAGCACGCGGTCGCTGACGCCGAGCACTTCATTGAGTTCCGACGACACCACGATGATCGATACCCCGCGCCGCGCCAGCGCAAACATCAGCTTGTAGATCTCGAACTTGGCGCCGACATCCACACCGCGAGTGGGTTCATCGAGAATCAGGATGGCGGGGTCGGTCAGGAGCATCTTGGTCAACACGGCCTTCTGCTGGTTGCCGCCCGACAAGCTCGCAATGGACAACATGGGCGTCGCGGCGCGCACTGACAGACGCTTCATCTCGGTGTGGATGGTGTCGAGTTCCGCAGCGGAATCGATACGCCCGCCCTTCGCAAACCGGCTAAGCACAGCCAACGTGATGTTGTGGCCCACGCCCAGTTGCGGCACGATGCCGTGACGCTTGCGGTCTTCAGGCACCATGCCTATGCCGGCGTTGATTGCATCCGCCGGCGTCCTGATCTTGAGCTTCTTGCCGTTCAGATAAACGTCCGCTTCGCTCACGCCAGGATAAGCGCCGAAGATGGCCTGCATCAATTCAGTTCGCCCTGCGCCAACGAGCCCTGCCACGCCGAGAATCTCGCCTTTGCGCAATGAGAACGATATGTTGTCCACGCGCTTTCTCTGCGCGTTCGTGACATCGAGACATGTCACATTCCTGGCCTCGAAAATGACCTCGCCGATCTCATGCGGCTCGCGCGGAAACAGGTTCTTGATTTCGCGGCCGACCATCATTGCAATGATGGCGTCCGTGCTCAAACCCTTCATGGGCTGCGTGGCGACATGCTTGCCGTCGCGGATCACGGTAACGGTATCGCACACGGCTTCCACCTCGTCGAGCTTGTGCGAGATATAGACACACGCAACGCCGCGTTTCTTTAAATCTCGCACGATGTCGAGCAGGATGCTGATTTCGCTCGCCGTCAGCGAAGACGATGGCTCGTCGAGAATGAGCAGTTTTGCGCGCTTGTTCAAGGCCTTTGCAATCTCGATCAGTTGCTGATGACCGCCGCCATAGTTCATCACCGGCTGCGCCACATTGATGCCGATGATGTTGAGACCGCGCAGCAGTTCGTCGGCGCGCTGATACATTGCGGCGTAATTCATGCGCCCGCCGCTCAGCGTGATTTCGTTACCGAGGAATATATTTTCCGCCACCGACAGTTGCGGCACGAGCATCAGTTCCTGATGAATGATGACAATGCCGGCGTTCTCGGTATCGCGAATGTTCATCGCGCGTAAAGCCTGTCCTTCCCAAAGGATTTCGCCATCCCACGTTCCATGCGGATAGACGCCTGACAGAACCTTCATCAGTGTAGACTTGCCCGCGCCATTTTCGCCGCACAAGCCCACACATTCACCGGGCGCGACCACCAGGTCGATGCCGTCGAGCGCCTTCACCCCACCAAACGTCTTGACGATGCCGTGCATTTCCAGCAGCGCATTTGCCATGCGTGTGTCCCTGACGTGATTGTGCGTAAAGGCCGCTTTCGGGCCTTTACGCACAGGCTCATCGATGCGTCGATTGTCAATTGCCGGCCAGTTGCGACTGCGTATAGAACCCGTCCTTGATGACGGTATCGACATTGGACTTTGTCAGGAGCGTTGGCTGCAGCAATACGGTATCGACCTGTTTCTTACCGTTGTCGTACTTGGCGTTATAGGCGGGCGGCTGCCCTTTTGCCAGGTCGACCGCAAGCTTTGCTGCGTCGCCCGCAATCAGCTTGAGCGGCTTGTAGACCGTCATGGTCTGGGTGCCGTCCACGAGTCGCTTGACCGCCGCGAGGTCGGCGTCCTGCCCGGAGATGGGCACCTTGCCCGCCAGCTTTTGCGCTGCAAGCGCCTGAATTGCGCCGCCTGCCGTGCCGTCATTGGAGGCCACGATGGCGTCGATCTTGTTGTTGTTCGCCGTCAGCGCATCTTCGGTAATGCGCAACGCCGTTGCTGCGCTCCATTCCGGTACCCACTGCTGGCCAACGATCTTGATGTCACCACGATCGATAGCCGGCTTAAGGATCTTCATCTGGCCTTCACGCAACATCTTGGCATTGTTGTCGGTCGGTGCACCGCCCAGCAAAAAGTAATTACCCTTAGGCTGCGCGTTGAAGACGCCTTGCGCCTGCAATTCGCCCACCTTCTCGTTATCGAAGGAAATGTAGGCATCCACATCTGCATCCAGGATCAGCCGGTCATAGGACACGACCTTGATACCCGCCTTGCGCGCTTCCGCCACCACGTTGCCAAGCGTCTTCGAATTGAAAGGCACGATGACGATGACATCGACGCCACGCGAGATCAGGTTTTCGATTTGCGAAATCTGGCGCGCCTCGCTGGCATCGGCGGATTGCACCGATACCTTGGCCCCGAGCTTGGTCGCGGCTGCAACAAAATAGTCGCGGTCGCGTGACCAGCGCTCGACACGCAAGTCATCGATACAGAAGCCTATTTCGGGTTTGTCCTTACTGGCATGAGCCAGCGATGGAATCAGGGATACGCTGGCGAACATCGCACCACACGCGAACGTGGCCAGGATTGAACGGCGCATTGCAGACTTCCGCGTTGCAGACTTCATGTCTCACTCCTTTTTATGGTTGACTGGCCGATGCGTCACCCCGCGTAGCCGGTCAAGGCCACGCATGTGCGAGAGAAAGGGACGTCGGCGGAATCTACTGCTTGCGCCGCGAATTCGTGTTCACGGTCGTCGGTTTTACGAAAGCTTCTATCTTTGATTTTTCGATTAGGGTGGCCTTTATCCGCATCTTGCGCAATTGCGAAATCAGCCGGGCCGATTAACGTTTTTCCTTGCGGCTTTAAGGTTTGGAACCTTAGCCGTAAATTGCCTGATTGACGATGTTCTCCAGATACTCCTGCTGGCCGCTGACATGCTGAGGGTTAACACGGCGGCCTAATGCATCAATGGCAAGCGACTCCAGAGAGTAACCGCCCGCGAGAATCTTGCGGCCAAATTCCGTATCCCAGCCTTCATAACGGCGTTTCTTGAACTCCGCCAGCTTGTCGTTTTCAACCAGCGCAGCCGCGCGCTCCAAGGCAATGGCAATAATGTCGATCGCGCCAATATGACCGTAAAACAGGTCTTCGGGCGCAACACTCTGGCGCCGGACCTTTGCATCGAAATTCATGCCGCCCGTGCTGAAGCCGCCGTGCTTCAATATCTCGTAGAGCGCGAGCGTCAGCTCTTCAACGCTGTTCGGGAACTGGTCGGTATCCCAGCCATTTTGCGGGTCACCACGGTTTGCATCGACGCTGCCGAATATGCCAAGCGCGTAAGCCGTCGCGATTTCATGATGAAACGAATGTCCCGCGAGCGTTGCGTGATTTGCTTCTATGTTTACGCGGATTTCGTTTTGCAAACCAAACTGCGTGAGAAAGCCGTGAACGGTGGCGACATCGTAATCGTATTGATGTTTGGTGGGCTCTTGCGGCTTCGGTTCGATCAGCAAGGCGCCCTTGAAGCCGGTCTTGTGCTTGTGCTCGACGACCATGTTGAGAAAGCGTCCAAGCTGATCGCGCTCGCGCTTGAGGTCGGTGTTCAACAGCGTGTCGTAGCCCTCGCGTCCACCCCACAGCACATAGTTTTCTCCACCTAAGCGATGGGTCGCTTCCAGCGCCTGAAAGACCTGCGTGGCCGCGAAAGCAAACACTTCGGGATTGGGGCTCGTCGCGGCGCCCGCCGCATATCGCGGATGCGAAAATAGATTCGCGGTGCCCCACAGCAGCTTGATTCCCGTCTGCTCCTGCTTGGCCGCCAGATAGTCGGTCACGCCTTTGAAGTTGTTGACGTAGTGCTTGATGCTGTCGCCTTCCGGTGCAACATCGGTATCGTGGAATGTGTAATACGGCGCGCCGAGCTTTGCGAAAAAGTCGAACGCGGCATCCGCCTTCAGATGAGCGCGTTCGATCGCGTCGCCGGGTTGCTGCCACGGCCGGTGAAACGTGCCCTGTCCAAACATGTCCACGCCCGGCCATACGAACGAATGCCAGTAGCAGACAGCCAGCCGCAAGTGATCTTCCATGCGTTTTCCGAGCACCAGCTTGTCACGATCGTAGTGGCGGAAAGCAAAGGGATTATTGGAATCCGGGCCTTCGTAGCGCACAGCCGGCAGATGTTCGAAATACGACATGGGCGTCTCCGTCTTTTAGTGTGACGCCATGCTGCCAGCTTGGTCCGCCTCAGGGCAATTGCGAAATCCGCCAGCGCTCATGGTGATTCTTGAGCTAAGTGGAAATCGGGCTGGCGGCAAGCCTCGTGCACAGCCTAGAATCAGCAAACGCTAAAAAGCGGCTAATAAACGACTAATAAGCAAACACAAAGGCGCATGTTGCGCCGCAACGGAGATGACGGGCTTCTCGCTGCAATGCGACGCGAAGTCCGTCCGGAGCTCGATGACACGACCCCAGACCGCTCAGGCTTCACACAGGATCGCGCTGCTGTTCAACGCGAACAAGGTGTATGACCGCGAAGTGATTACGGGCATCGGCAATTATCTGCTGTCCACGCGCGTTGCATGGGACCTCTTTCTGGAGGAGGATTTCCGTTGCCGGCTCAACGGGATAGAACGCTTCGAGGGCGATGGCATCATTGCGGACTTCGACGATCCCGCTGTCGCCGAAGCACTTGGCGATTCACACTTGCCCGTGGTCGCGGTCGGTTCGTCGTATTCGGATGCTGCGTGCTACCCGGCCAACCTGCCCTACATTGCCACCGATAACGCCAAGCTCATGTCGCTGGCGTACACACACCTGATCGGTGCCGGCCTGCAGCGCTTCGCCCTTTATAGCCTGCCGGAGTCGCCCGAGAACCGCTGGGCTCAGGAGCGTGAACTGGCGTTCAAGGCGCTGATTGCCGCGGACGGCCTCGAAGCCGATATTCATCGCGGGCTGCCGACCAGCGCGCCGGTCTGGAGTCAGGCGAGCGCGCAATTGACGTCATGGCTCGAAAGTTTGCCGAAGCCTGTTGGCGTGATCGCCGTCACGGATGCACGCGCGCGCCACTTGCTACAAGCGTGCCTCATTTCGGGCATTGCGGTTCCGGAGCAGGTAGCCATCATCGGCATAGACAACGATCCCTTGACGCGTTCGCTCACGCGTATACCGCTGTCCTCGGTTATTCAGGGTACCGAAGAAATGGGGCGAACGGCGGCGCACTTGCTTCATCAGATGCTGGGCGGCGCGCGCTTCCATGGCAGGCGCATTCTCGTGCCGCCGGTCGGCATCAACGTGCTTGAATCGACCCGTCATCAACCTGTTTCAAGTCCCTATGTCATGCGTGCCCGCCACTATATCCGGCAGTACGCATGTCAGGGCATCAAGACCGAACAGGTGGCCGATTACGTTGGCGTATCGCGTTCATCGCTCGAGGATTATTTCCGGCGTGAACTCGGTCATACGGTGCATCAGGAAATCCTGAACCATAAACTCGATGTCGCGAAGCAACTTCTCGCGCGCCACGACCTGTCGAGCGCGGAAGTTGCCATCCGCTGCGGCTTCACTTCATTGCAGTACATGTACGCCGTCTTCCGTCGCGAGCTCGACTGCACGCCGCGCGAGTATCAGGAGCGGCTGCCCGTCGCGCCATGCGACCAGCCCGGCTGATCCCTCTTCCATGAATCTCGCTGCCATGCCTACCATCGCCCGATCAGGCTCTGTCCGCGTAAGCGCCGAACGCTGGGGCACGCTGCCCGGCGGCGATGTCGCGAGGTTGTTCACGCTGCGCAATGCGCATGGCATGCGCGTGGCGATCAGTGATCTCGGCGCGACGCTGGTTTCATGGAACGCGCCTGATCGCGCGGGACGCGTGGCGGACGTGCTGCTCGGCCACGACACGCCCGCCGAATATTTTGCCGGCCATGCATATCTGGGCGGCGTGATCGGGCGCTGGGCGAACCGCATCGAAAACGCGCGCTTCGCGCTTGGCGGCGTGGCTTATTCGCTCGATCGCAACGAAGGCGGGAATCTGCTGCATGGCGGCGCGGCGGGGTTTCATCGGGCGTTATGGGAGGCGCGGGAAGTCGATGGCGGTATCGAACTTACGCACGAATCACCAGAGGGTGAAGCAGGATTTCCTGGCGCGGTGTCGACCACGTTGCGCTACACATTGGACGACGACGGCACGCTGACGCTCGCGTACGAAGCGGTATCGGACGCGCCCACGCCGGTCAACCTGACGAACCACGCATGCTTCAATCTCTCGGGCGACGACACTACCGATATCCGCGGCCACGTCATTTCCATAGACGCCGATACCTTCTTCGAAGTCGATGCCGCCCTGATCCCCGAGAACCGCGCGGAGGTGGCGGGCCATGCGTTCGACTTCCGGGCGAGCGCTCCGCTTGGCGCGCGGCTCGACTGGCCGCACGACCAGCTGTCGCGCGCAGGCGGATTCGATCATTGTTATGTGGTCGGTGAAAGCGCCGATGCGCATAAGCCCGTGGTGCGCCTCTACGACCCCGCCAGCGGGCGCGAACTGACCATGGGCACGAACGCGCCCGGCGTGCAGTTCTATACCGGCAACCATCTCGATGGCATCGTCGGGCGTCACGGCAGGCGCTACGGCAAACACGCCGGCCTGTGCCTTCAGGCAGGCGCGTTTCCGAACCAAGTCAACATGCCGGACGCCGGCAGCGTGATCGTGAGCCCGGGCGAAACCTACAGGCAGGTCACGTGGTATCGCGTCGGCGTGCGGCACGGGGCGTAAGCTCACAACGCCTATTTCACGACGATCGTTCCCGTCATGTGCGGATGCAGCGAGCAGAAATATCGATACGTCCCCGGCTTTACAAAGACCTGTGAAAACTTTTCGCCGGAATCTAGTGGCGGCGATTTGAATGTCCGCGGCGAGGCATCTTCTACGACGGTATGAGGAATATCGTCGCGGTTTTCCCACGTCACCGTCGCCCCGGCCGCAATCGACAACTGCGCGGGACCGAACGAAAAGTTGTCGATCACAACCGTGGCGGTTGGCGCGACGTCGGCGAATGCGGGACTAGCTGCAATGCTTGTTGCGATCAGCAGCGTTGCAATCCGTACCACCGTGAGAGTTGAAAAGAGGCTCATACGCTCAACCTCGTATCGACGATTGCCAGTTCGATCTTGCCCGGAACGTAGTTCACGGAACGAACGCCAAGCAAGGTGCGCAACGTGTCGGCGGGGACTTTCATTGGACCGGGACCCGCGGCCTTGCCCGGCCCCGGTTGGGGAAAGGCCGTGGACATCGCCGAGTAGAAGCTGATGTCCCCCTCCACCTTCTGCGCGACCTGGTGCACGTGACCGTTGAGCACCGTCACCGATCCAAACCGTTTCATCAGGCTCAATGCCTGCGCGCTGTCGTCGGTACCCCATCCCCATTCCGGGTACAACGACCACAACGGAATGTGCGCAAACACTACAAGCGGCGTGCTGCTCGAACGGCGTGCAAGGTCTTGTTTGAGCCAGGCGAGTTGTTCGTCGCCGAGGTAACCCAAACCGCCGCCTTTCAGATTCAACACGTTCGTCAGACCGATGAAATGAACCCCGCCCTGGTCGAAGCTGTACCATTTTTTATCGGCGGGCTTCGAGAAGCGTTCGAAATAGGAATTGCCGTCGTCTACCAGGACGTCGTGTTCGCCAGGGACGTAGTGGACATCGAGGCCTGCGCTGCCGATGATTTGCGCGGCTGTATCGAATTCGCCCGGCTTTGACAGATGACTGATGTCGCCCGTGTGGATCATGAATGCGGGCTTTTCTTTCGATGTGCGGATCTTGTCGACGGCTTCCTTCAGCGTGCTTGCCGGATCGAGGTTCGGGTCCTTGCTGAAGCCTATGTGACTATCGCTGATCTGCACGAAGCTGAACGCGTGACGGTCGACTTCAGCGGCTTGTGCCGTGCCACCCAGAAGTTTCGAGCCGGGTACGCCGCCGTTGAGCGTCCATAACATGCCGGCTCCGGCCCAGGCCATGCAACTGAGCGCGGTTCGTCGTTTGGCGCCGTGCCCGCTGAGTATTTCGGGCTGGTCGGTGTCTTTGGTGATGTCGGGCATGGCGGGTTCCTTGTGTCGTTGTGAATGGGTTCAAATGCCCCATGCTCATCGAACCGAAACACGCCCCGCCTTATTCCCGGTTTATTTTTCGCGCAAAGCGACTCGATCGGGAATAAATTAATGTCGGCGCCGGTAAGTTAGGTTGAGTGCCCGCGCTTTCGCGCAGCCGGCGTTTCCAGGGAGAACACCGATGGGGAAGTCCCCGCCGAATCGCTTTGATCAGGTGATGCTGCCGCATCTGGACGCGGCGTATAACCTTGCCCGCTGGTTGAGCGGCAGTGCGACCGAGGCCGATGACGTGGTGCAGGAAGCTTTCCTGCGCGCCTTCCGTTTCTTCGATGGCTACACCGGCGACAACCCGCGCGCGTGGCTGCTCGCGATCGTGCGCAATACGTGGTTCACGGAGTGGCGCAAGCATCGTCATCAGGCGGACGCCACGCCTTACGACGACTCGTTGCAAGTGGACGAGCAGCTTCCTGGCTGGTCCGACGAAAGCGGCGATGACCCTGAGAAGATCGCGGTCCGCCAGGATGAAACCGAGCTTGTGCATCGCGCGCTGGCCATGTTGCCCGTGGAGTTTCGTGAGGTGATTGTGCTGCGTGAACTGGAGGACATGAGTTACAAGGATGTGGCGGTCGTGGCGGGCATCCCGATTGGCACCGTCATGTCGCGGCTCTCACGCGCACGGCGTTTGTTGTGCAACGCGGTGCGCGTCGCCCAGGGCAATCCGGAACAACCTGCTATTCGTCTGGTGAAGACACCACCCGCCAGTGCCGAGGAGTCCAAGCGTGGAAACTAATAATGAAGTGTCACTCGCCGAAAAGCTGCGCGACGGATCGCTGTACGAACGCGCGCCGTCGTCCTTGCATGCGCAGGTGCGCGCGCGGCTCAATGAACAACACAACAAGAAATCATGGTTCTCGTTGAACTGGCCGATGCGCTCCGCGGGACTGCTGTTTGCCGGAGGCGGCATCAGCGGGATCTGCGCCTGCGCGCTGGTATTTCTGTCCGTGATGTTCTTTCAGCGTCCGGCCGGATCAGGCGCGATCGAGCAGGAAATTGTCGCGAGTCACGTCAGGGCGTTGATGTCATCGCGAACCATGGATGTGCTCTCAAGCGATCAGCATACGGTGAAGCCCTGGTTCAACGGACGCATCGATTACGCACCCCCGGTGGTCGATCCACAAGCGCAAGGATTTCCGCTTGTTGGAGGAAGACTCGACTATGTCGATCATCGGCCGGTTGCCGTGATGATTTATCGCTACCTCAAGCATCCTATCGATCTTTATGTTTTCCCTGATACCGGGGCGCGTACGGCGGCCTCCACAGCAATGACTACTGAGTCGAGTGAAGGGTATTCACTGATCAAGTGGCGGCAGAACGGCATGGTTTTCTGGGCGATAACCGACGCTTCGCCAGTTTATTTGAAGCGGTTCGCCGACTCCATTGTCGCGGGCTTGCAATAGCGTTTTGCTGCGAGCCCAGGCGCAGCCTGGGCGGCCTTTTTCATCACACGTTTCAACCCCGTCTCAACTGTTTTCATGGAAGGCTCTGGCGGTATTCATCTGACATTCACGTCATTGGAAACCAGCCTTCGTACAGACAATTCACACTCGTGACACGCAAGACGAACCGCCTCTGACCGGGCGCTTTTCTTGCTGCTATGGGGCACCACACGCCGCTTCGTCATGCTGATTAAAGAGCAATTCGTGCTCGGACGATGCGGGTATCACGTGCTGTGGGACCATCTGACACGGGAGAACCACCGTGAAATCTCTGCACTCCAAATTCGCTTTTTGCACGGCCTATCAGCGTCGTCTCTTCGAGAGTTGTGCAGGATTGCTGGTGGCGGTGTGCCTCGGGTCGTGCGGTGGTGGTTCAGGCAGTAGCCCGGGCACTTCCGCAAGCGCGGGTGGCGCTGC
>Ga0163162_10004378_pt1 | contig 13597 bp, 10 predicted proteins | sample S55metaG_FD_115310 | JGI IMG/M metagenome (GOLD analysis project Ga0163162, IMG submission 115310) | Switchgrass rhizosphere microbial communities from Kellogg Biological Station, Michigan, USA - S5-5 metaG | ecosystem: Host-associated > Plants > Roots > Rhizosphere > Soil | place: USA...
TCTGGGTCTCCCCGCCGCGCACCACCCCATCCACCCCAGTGGGCACCCCCGTGCTGTCGTAGCTCACCTGGGTCGGGCGATCGAGCAGGTCGTAGCTGACCGCCGTGGTGGCGCCCCGTGGATCGGTCACCGCCGTGGTCCGCCCCGAACCATCCACCCCAAAGGTCCAGCTGCCGCGGTCGGGGCTGGTCAGGCCGACCCGCTCGCCAAAGCCGTTGTAACGGTAGGTCGTGGCATGCCCCAAGGGATCGGTGGCCGAAATCAGGGCATCCTGGGGGTCGTAAGCCAGGTTGACGGTGTGGTTGAGTGCATCGGTGACCGTGGCCACCCGGCCCAGGGCATCGTAGGTTTGCTTGGTCAAGTTGCTGTTGGCATCCTTGACGCTCACCGGTCGGCTTTGCGCATCATACCCGGTCGTCGTGGTCTGGCCCGCGCTGCCCACCGTGGTGCTCAGGCGGTGGTAGGTGTCAAAGGTCAACGTGCCGGTCGCCACGGCCGCGCCATTGGCATCGAACCAGTGTTCACCGGTCGGATCACCCATCAGGCTGTAATCGTAGGTGATCGACCCCAGCAAGGTGCCATGGGCATCCTTCAGCGTGGCCTGGATCAGCCACTGGGCCGAGTTGTAGGCAAAAAAGGTCTGCCGTCCATCGGCCATGGTCAAGTGATCCACCAGGCCCGTGCCCGACGGCTGGTAGGTGATCCCCAGCGTTTCCCAGTGGCTATCGGGCGTGCCCCGTTGGACCTGGATGATACGATCCCGCAGGTCGTAGCTGTAGCGGGTCTGGAGCCCATTGGGATCCGTCACCCGCCCAGGCAATCCCGCCGCGGTATACTGGTCCACGGTGGTGGTGTGCCCCAGGGCATCGCTCCAGCTGGTCAGGAGGCCCCGACTGTCGTCGTAGGTCGTGCCCGCCACCGCGCCCGAGGGCGTGGTCACCGTCGCCGGCAGGCCCTTGGCATCGTAGGTATAGGACCAGGTCCGCGCTGGCTCCACGCTGCTGGGTGCCACGGTCATCGTGGTCGGATGGGCCTGATCGTCATAGGCTACCGTGGTCGTGCGCGTGCCCAGCGTGCCATTGACCACGATGGGTTCGACGATCGAGGTGGGCAAGCGGAACCGGTAATCCCAGGTGTAGGTGGTCGTGCGGGTGAAGCCGGCTTTATTGGCGGCTTCGGTGATGGTCAATGGAACGCCGCGGTCAAGGTCATAAAATTGGGTTTGGGTCACGCCAGAAAAATCAGTCAAGCTGGACGCATGACCCGAGGCGTCATAGGTTTGTGATTTCCAGAATACCGGCTGGCCCTGGCAAAGGGTTGGCGGACAAGGGGAAGGTCCAGATGTGGAATTGAGCCTATACAGAGTGGTGTTAACAGAAAAAGAATAGTAATTTCCACTACTATCTTGAATGGAACTTCCCGTAAATCTGACTGGTTTTAAGCCATCCCCTAGCACTTCCGCTGAAACCATGCCGACATTGCCATACTGGTAGAGAAGAGTTTCTAGTCTGGAACCGTCTTCGGCAATGACACCTGTGAGGTCAGTCGGTTGAGCATACGAAGTGCTGGTGCCATTACCCGTTGCTGGGGCTGTGATCGCGGGTGAAGTGCTGGATACCGTGATGGCTAATTTTTCACCATAAGTATATGACCTTACGCTCCCGTCATTTTGCGCTACCGACGACAAAAATACGTTTACTGTGCTGTAGGCACCGACCGTGGTTGAGTAGTCGTAAACCAGGCTAAATCCTGTCCTGGAAATGCTTTTCGGGTAGGTTTCTAGTCGTTGCTCGGCTGCCGATGGCCAATAAGAAACCTGGTGCTGAAGTTGGCCTAGGGTTGTTCCGCCCTGCGTGGCGGGGTCTGCCGTGGTCAGGGTAGTGGTTAGCTGGAGGTTGGGATAGTCCACATCCAGGTAATCACCGAAGTCATCCTCAATTTTTGTCAATCTATTGGATGGGTCATAGGTGAACGAAAGACTCCATCCTTCTTTACTTTGGATGGAGGTTAAACGACCGTTTGCAGCGTAATTTTCCTGTTCATCAGCCACGTTGGTGAGTGTCCAGGATTGAATGGTGCCATCTTGACTCGACTTCGTCGTCAGTGTAGAGCCGATAGCTTTGCCTGCACTGGCAACCCAGCTGTAGCCACTGCCATCTGTATTAGCTGTTCCGATGAAATGAAGCATGTATCCATTGTCGCGCGTTAATAGCGCGTGTTTTTTACCAGAAGAATCGACAACGCCGGTTTCAATATGACGATCATAATTGAAATGCCAAGTTCCCGAGATGCGGTCATAAATGCGCTTGAAGACGATCGGATAAGGAGAATGCCCTTGGTAGTCAACGGATTCTTCAATCTTTCGCCCTGTGATCAGATCGATGGGGTTGCATGAGCAAAACTTCCCATCGTGTGAAGCATCCAGGTGCGAAGGAGTTGTATAGGCTCCCCCGTAAGGTGCCGTATGGACACAGGCGTAATATTGATACTGGGCCACGCCTGGGGTAGGGTTGGGAACCGTTTCAAGGTATTGAAGGTCGCCGATGTTGCAGATGACGGATCTTTTAACCCGACCGACATTCACGAAGGTGTAGTAGTTTGAATACGTGTAGCTTTTGTATCCAGTATAGTAAAGACCGCCATAGCCCCATGCCAGGATGGTGGAGTAGACATCTGTGGGGTCAAGCATTGGTCCTGAATACGTGTTTTTAGGGCCATCGATCGCATAATATCCACTACACTCATTGGTCTGGCAGTAGTCGCGATACTGAACCCACCAGGTGTATGGATTGTTCCGGAGGACCCCGTAATTACAATTCATCTCTGGAATGATCGGTGTGACACACTCAGACTGGAATTTTCCTAATGCAGCCGCATCGGCCAACGCATCAGCCGCAGCATCCAGACTGGCATAGGGGGCTGGAAGCGAAGGGGTTAGGGCAAAATAAACCGTCGCTGGTGTGTAGCAAGGTTGCGTTCCGCCGTTTTCCATGCAAACCGGATCAGGATGAGCATTCCTGGGGAAGGTGACTGTGCACACCAGGAAGAAGAGGCCAGCCAGAAGGTAGCGTAAGCGCATAAGAAATCCATTTTCCATCAGATGTCTCTGCTAAAAAGAGACGCAAGGGGGTGGCCCGATGCTAAAGTATGAAAACGACGTCAGCAATCGCTCCAATGACCTGGGGTGCCCGTATTGTGACCTCGATCACCTTCCGCGCGGGATCCTACGGCTCGTAGCGGGTCTCCACCGACACAAAGCCCGCCGTGCCCGGAAGGTTGACCGTCATGGGCATCCGTGCCGGGGCGGCCACGATGACCTGGCCCTGCCAGGTGCAGCGCAGCTGACTGCGCCCATCGCTGGTCCACTGGCCCGTGCGCGCCGTGGTCGTGCCCGCCGGTGCCCGTTGGGCTTCCTGGGGGGTGAGCGGACCATCCCGGTCCGGCTGGCGCGCCTCGCCATGCTCCGAGCACGACAACTGCGCCTGCTGGGCCGATGTCAGGCCCACCACGCGCACATAGGAGGTGTAATCCAGCGCCCCACCCTCGGTGGCCTGGGCCGACGATGCAGCGGCCAGGGAAAGGGTGATCAGCACGGACAGGTGGCGCATGGGAACTCCAGGGCAGGGAAAGGGGCAGGATAGCTCAACTGCTGGGCCTCCTTCAAGCCGCCCGCCCGCGCCAGGTGGCACGCCAAGCCGCCTGGGCCGCGGGTTGCAGCCATGTTTGCCCCCATGGTACACTGCCCGCCTGGCCTTGAAAGGGGCCGGCCCTTGCCCCATTTGGGTGCAATGGCCGCCCCGATCCGGCCCCCCTTATCCCTTGAAGCCCCGATAGGATGTCCATGAAAGCGGATCAGTTCACCACCAAGTTCACCCAGGCCCTGGCCAACGCCACGACTGTGGCCACCACCCGCCAGCACAGTGCCATCGGCGTGGCCCATGTCCTGGCCGCCCTGCTCGCCGAAGACGGTGGCACCACCCGCCCCCTGCTGATCCAGGCCGGCGTCAGCGCCGATGACTTTTCCGCCTCCCTCAACGAGTGGCTATCGGCCCAGCCCAAGGTGTCTGGCGACCTTCGCCTGGGTCCCAGCCCGGCCCTGACCCAGGCCTTCGCCCGCGTCGAAACCCTGATGAAAGCCCGCGGAGACCAGTTCGCCGGCGGCGAGCTCTTCCTCCAGGCCGCTGTCGAAGACCGCGAGCTGGCCTCGTTGTTCAAGACCTACAAGCTGACCGCCGCCAAGATCGGTGAAGCCATTGACCTCATCCGTGGCGGCGAGAAGGTCACCTCCGCTGGCGACGAAGAGCAGCGCGAAGCCCTTGGAAAATACTGCATTGACCTGACCAAGCGTGCCAGCACCGGCAAGCTCGACCCGGTCATTGGCCGCGACGAGGAAATCCGCCGCATCATCCAGGTCCTGTCGCGCCGCACCAAGAACAACCCGGTCATCATCGGTGAGCCGGGCGTGGGCAAGACGGCCGTGGTCGAAGGCCTGGCCCAGCGCATTGTCAACGGAGAAGTCCCCGCCGGGCTCAAGGGCAAGCAGGTCATGTCGCTGGACATGGGTGCCATGCTCGCTGGCGCCAAGTTCCGTGGCGACTTCGAAGAGCGCCTGAAGGGCGTGCTCAAGGAGCTGGCCAAGTCCAACGGCAACATCATCTTGTTCATCGATGAAATCCACACCATGGTCTCGGCCGGCAAGACCGAAGGGTCGTCGGGGGCCGGCGACATGCTCAAGCCGGCGCTCTCGCGCGGCGAGATCCACTGCATTGGCGCCACCACGCTCAACGAATACCGCCAGTATATCGAAAAGGATGCCGCGCTGGAGCGCCGCTTCCAGAAGGTGCTGGTCAGCGAGCCGTCCGTGGAAGACACCATCGCCATCCTGCGAGGGCTCAAGGAAAAGTATGCCGTCCATCATGGCGTGGAAATCACCGATCCGGCCATCATCGCCGCGGCCACGCTCTCCCACCGCTACATCACCGACCGCCAATTGCCCGACAAGGCCATTGATCTGATGGATGAAGCGGCCAGTCGCATCCGCATGGAAATGGACAGCAAGCCCGAAGAGATTGACCGCCTGGAGCGGCGTATCTTCCAGCTCAAGATCCAGCGCGAAGCCCTGCGCAAGGAAACCGACGCCGAAACACGCCAGCGCGTGGTGGACCTCGATGACGACATCCTGGCCCTCGAACGCCAGTTCAACGACCTCAACGACGTGTGGGTCAGCGAAAAGGCCGCCGCCCAGGGCACCACGACCATCAAGGAGCAGATCGAGGCGGCCAAGGCCGACCTCGAAGCCGCCTCGCGCACCCAGGATTTTGCCAAGATGAGCGAGATCCAATATGGCCGCCTGCCCGAGCTCGAAAAGCAGCTCCTCGCCGCCCAGGCCCATGCAGGCCAGGCCGCCACGCTGGTCCAGGATAAGGTCACAGCCGAAGAAATCGCCGAAGTGGTCTCCCGCTGGACCGGCATCCCGGTCAACAAGATGCTCGAAGGCGAGCGGGACAAGCTCGTGCGCATGGAAGAAGTCCTCCACAAGCGCCTGATCGGCCAGGACGAAGCCGTCAAGGCCGTCTCCAATTCCGTCCGCCGCGCCCGCGCCGGCATGTCCGACCCCAATCAACCGTCGGGCAGCTTCTTGTTCCTGGGCCCCACCGGCGTGGGCAAGACCGAGCTGTGCAAGGCCCTGGCCGGCTTTTTGTTCGATACCGAAGACGCCATGGTCCGCATCGACATGAGCGAGTTCATGGAAAAGCACTCGGTCGCCCGCCTGGTCGGTGCTCCGCCGGGCTACGTCGGCTACGAAGAAGGCGGCACCCTGACCGAAGCGGTCCGTCGCCGGCCCTACAGCGTCATCTTGCTCGACGAAGTCGAAAAGGCCCACCCGGATGTGTTCAACATCCTGCTCCAGGTGCTCGACGACGGCCGCCTGACCGATGGCCAGGGCCGCACGGTGGATTTCCGCAACACCATCATCGTGCTGACTTCGAACCTGGGCTCGGCCGCCATCCAGGAGCTGACCGCCCGCGGGGCAAGCTCCGCCGAGCGCAAGGATGCCGTCATGGAATCGGTCCGCGGCCATTTCCGCCCCGAGTTCATCAACCGCCTGGACGAAATCGTGGTCTTCGAGCCGCTCAAGGCCGAGCAGGTCCGCGCCATCGCCGAAATCCAGCTGCGCACCCTGGGTAAGCGCATGGCCGAGCGCAACTTCACCCTGCAGGTGACCGTGCCGGCGCTGGATATGCTGGCCCAGCAAGGCTTTGATCCGATCTATGGCGCCCGCCCGCTCAAGCGCACCATCCGCCAGCTGATCGAAAACCCGCTGGCCATGTCGGTGCTCTCCGGCGAGTTCGCCCCAGGCGACACCATCGAAGTGAGCACCCGGGAGGGCGAGCTGGTCATTGGCAAACCCGACCTGGTGGTCGAACCGGTGGACTTCACCCAGCAGGCTGCCTAAGTCCGTGGGGCAGGGTCTGTGATCCTGCCCCTTGCGCCCCCCGTTCCGAGTGGTATGCTTTTCCTAACAACTAACCCTTTGCGACGGCGGCGACAAGAACGTGGCGGCCTTAGGGGGACAAGGCCGCCATAAGGCGGTTTTGTCGCATCTGGGGGCGGGGCTTGCAGGCCTCGTGGCACCAAGCCGCACCCTGCCCCCTTGAGCGCCCTGGCTTTTGTCGCTACCCTGGGCCTCCCTTGCCCTTGTCCACCCCCATGTCCACCCCCATGTCCACCCTGATCCCCGTTGCCTGGAAGCCCGGCTGGATCCGCCAGTTCTTCCGCGATCCTACCGTTCAGATGCAACGCCTGCCCATGGCCCCCCAGGAGCTGTTCGGCATGGGGCTCACCCAGTTGGTGGTGCCGGATCTGGATCCGGTCCATCACCGCGTCGAGGGCACCAGCCGCCCGCGGGTGCTCCAGCTGGTCAGCAATGGCACCACCTACGCCATGCTCAGCCACGCCGTGCCCGATGCCCACGATCGCCGCGATGAGGTTTGCCACGGCGTGCGGTTCTCAATCATCACTCGGGCCGACCTGCCCTTCCTCACGGTGGCGGCCCCTCCGACCCCGGCCGAGCACCATGCCTTCTATGTGGATGCCATCGCCTGGTGCGTGGGCCAGTTCAATCGCCTGGCCACCGATAAGTCCGAGTCATGGCGCACCCAGATGCTCGCCATCGCCAACCCGCTCGAAGCTACCCGCGCCATCCGTGAACAGCTGGCCGCGACCCTGGCCAGCGCCGACCAACCCAGCGCCGCGCACCGCCACCTGACCGAACGGTTGGCCCTGGAAACCGCGGCCATCGCCCGCCGCGATGCCATCCTGGCTGGCGCCGACGCCCATGCGGTGTTGGCCCGTGTCGTCGCCGACCTGAACCAGGCCACCGTCGAGCCATGACCCCACCGCCCTGCCTTGCACTGACAAGCCCGACCGCGTAAACTCCCCACCTTGCCCAACGATCATCCGCCAATGCCCACCCTCCCTGAACACCTGACCCTGCTCGATGCCATGGACCGCCCCTCGGTGGAGGCGGCCCAGGTGCTGGCGAACCTGAAGGAGGACCAGTTGCGTCACCTGGTGGAAAGCCAGGGCTTGACATGGAATCCCGAACGGCTTGTCCGTAGCCAGATCATGGCACAGGTCCAGGCCGCCAGGCCGCCCGAGGGGAAGTGGCGCACCCGCTTGCACGCCATCGAAGACGGCATCGCCCGTCACCACGCCGCGTGCAAGCTGGCCTTTATGGCGGCCGTCCCCGGGTTGCTCCTGTGGGCCAGCGCGGCCAACATCGCCCTGCGGGGTTGGCCGGAACTGTGGCCCATCCTGCTGATCGTCCCCTGTATGCCATGGCTCGCCCGGGTGAGCATGGGCAAGAATGCCGAGGAATTTCGTCGTCAGCTCGATGAGGCCCGCAACCTGGTGCCGGCCATCCGCCTACCATCGCCAGCGTGCTGACCCGAAGGATGACGGGCATACCAGGCCACGTTGCCCGGGTGATCAGCTGGACAGCTCCACCCGCCACCCGTAAGCTGAAACCTTCTCCGGGAGCCCTTCCATGACGCTGACCGTTGTCCCCCTGACCCCAGTTCAATGCGAACAACTGCACGCCGCCTATGCCCAGGGTGAAATTACGTCCGTGGTCCTGACCGCCACGGCGAATCTGGTGGGAACAGCGCTCACCCGACGCAGCATGTATCTGGAGCTTCTGCCCTTGGCGCCCATCCATCCCGTGCATTTTCCTTTTTCGGGCAACCGGGATTATGCCATGCAGCTGGTCACCAATGGCGTCAGCTACGGTTTGTTTTCCCACGAAACCTTCGGACCGGGGGATGATCGGCAAGGGCGCCCCCAGCCGCGTCGCCTGGAGCTCATCCAGCACGCCGATTTACCGTTCCTTGGGGTCACCCGGCCCCCTTCGGCGCGGCAGGTAGATCGCTTGTATGTGGACCTCATCCAGTTCCTGGCCGATGGGTTCCGCCAGGCTGACCTATCCGCCGCCCATCGCCAGTTCTACCTCCAGATGCCTGGTCGCCAGCCACCCCTTACCGCCGAAGAATCGGCCATCTTGGCCGGGGCATCCGCCCATGCCATCCTGGAGCCATGCCGGACGTCCACCCCACGCTCCCGGCCGCACCCTTAGCCCGGGAACAACCAACGGTGGGGAAGCCTCGGGTCGCCCCGCAAGGGGGCACCGCGGCTCGAATGCCCGGCGGGAGCCCCGCCCCAGGGGTGTACTTTGCCCGCCGGCTGCGGTACCATGGCCCCACCTGACCTGCCGAGCCCCTGATCATGGCTATCGCCCGCCGCCTTTCGCCTGCAAAGACCGCCCTCTTCACCTTTGGCACCACCTCGGTGCCCGATGGCCAGGTTGGCCCGTGGGCGATCGAGACGTTCGACGTCACCGAAGTCGAAGCCAAGTTCCATAACCTGCGTTGCGACCTGGCTGGCCGCCGCCTGGACCGCATCGAGCCAGGTACTTACCGCCGGCTGCGCCATGCCGAACGCGGGGTGGTCATGAGCAACACCCCCATGGAGATCATGACCAACCGTCAAGCCTACCGTGATGCCCACGGTTCGGTCCTGATCAACGGCCTGGGCCTGGGCATGCTGCTCGAAGGCCTGCTGGCCAAGCCCACCGTCACCGCCGTAAGGGTCATCGAAGTGGACGCCGATGTCATCGCCCTGACCGGCCCGCACTTTGCCGCCGATCCGCGCGTGACCATCATCCACGCCGATGCCGACACCTATACGCCCGCCAAGGGCGAGCGGTTTGATTACGTGTGGCATGACATCTGGGACACCATCAGCGAAGCCAACCTGGCGCACATGACCCGCCTGGCCCGCCGCTATGGCCAGCGCACCACCTGCCAGGGCTTTTGGTCCAGGGAGATGATCCACGCCTACCGCCGCTGAGCGGCCGGCTCGATCGCCTTCGCCTCCCGCGCCGGTGCCCAGCGCACCCACTGGGCCGGCCCCACGACAAAGCCGCCGCGCACCCGTGGCGCGTGCGCGGCATCTTGAAGCACCAACGCCCCATCCTGGGCGGCTGCCAGCGTCACACGCTCAGGGATCACCGCCGGATCCACCTCTGGCCGGTGCATCACCACCTGGCCCCGCTCACAGCGGACCTGCTCGGACCAGGCCACCTGGGCCGATTGGCCTCCATGCGCCACGGCCAGACCGTGTTCGGACACCGTCAACGTGGTCACCGAGGGGCCCGCCGAGACCGGCCGTGCTGGCAATACCTGCTGTCCCAGCCGGGTAACCACCAGGTTATACAGGCTCCATGGGCTGGGCGTTGCCAGATACGGCCGCCCATCGTCCAGGTAGCGTCCCGACAGCCCCGCACAGCTGGCCCCGGGGGTCGCCATTGCCCAAGGCAGCACCGGAGGTGCCGACACACAGCCGCCCAGCATCCCCACAAGCCCCAGCACCCCCAGGCGATAGCGCATCGTTGCCCCCTCATCGTAGAAAGCTGTAAGCCTAGGCACCCACGCCGACCTTGTCGAGCCATGCAACGAACCAGGGCGCCCGCAGGCGCCCCGGTCGGCAGGTCCGGTGCCTTACTTGTCCAGGTTCTTCAGGAAATCGCTCAACCCCTTGCGCAGGTGGACCACGCCCACCTCAATCACATCCCGGGCGCGGCCGGCCGCCTGCTTGGCCGCTCCGAACACGTCATCCACCGCGTCCTTGCTGGCCGGCTTGCCAATCGTGCCACCGGCCGCAATGATCTGCGCTTCAATGCGCTCGGCCATCTCCAGCAAGAAAGCGTCTTCGATGTCCGAGCGGTCGCGCACGACCACGTCGATGAACGACGGCGATGCCCGCTGGCGCAGGGCATGGGCGATGGCAGCCAGTTCCACCAGGTCCACGTCCACCGGTGCGGTTACTCCGACGGTCACCCCTTCGTTCAGATGGGTTTCATCGGCCTGGACCTGGGCCACCACCTCATTCACCAGCGGATCGCGGAAGTTGACCGTATGCCGGCGTTCGCTGAAGGCCACCGTGGTGCCCAGCACGATCACGCCATTGTCGTCATCCACGAACACCGCGCGGGCTCCGCGCACGCCCGGGTAGTGGCTGGTGGCCAGGAACGTGGCCAGCATGGCCTCGTCCCCGTCGAACATGAAGCCACCACCACCGATATCGATGGCTTCGAAGGCATCATCGCCGAACTCGGCAAATGCCTCGGTCGGGGTGATCTGGTTGAACCGCAGCACTTCGACCGCTTCGTCGGTGTGTACCGTTTCACGGGCCACCCGACCGATGCTGTTCGACTGCTCGACGTCCTGTTGGTAATCTTCGATGTAGAACTGGGCTTTGGCTTCATTCAGGCCAATGGTCTGGGAAAAGCCGCCCTGGGGGCTGGGGATCAGTAAAATGCTCATAAAAACTCCGGATGGGTCATCTATCAGAGGTTAAAGGTCAAACTCACACAGGTAGCGCAGGAAAACCTGATCGGTGGTGTAGACGATCATTTCGTTGTTCCTCACGCCCGACGTGCCAGCTTGGGCGAAACACGAATCATAGCCTTCTTTCCGCCGATCACCATTGATCATGGTATTGGGCGAAAGTTGGGGAACATGCGAGCGGCCCATGGCCACATCACACAAGAACATGAAGCAATTGTTGTCATAACCGCCCGTGCGGTCCCAGTAACCATAGGCGTAATTGAGCGCCTTGGTGGACTGGTCGGAAAAATACAGTCCATTGCCGAAGAGCCGACCGGTGATGGCGATGCTGGTGCCACTCTTGGCGATGATCAGCCCGCTCTTGAAGATGGACAGCACATTGTGGGGCCGGGTGCCGTGCCAGAACTGTTTGACGTTGCTGCCTGGGCTGCCGCGCCCGTCCATGGCCTTGACGGTGCGGTTGAACGCTTCCAGCGCCGCCGGGTTGGTCAGCGTGTAAACCCGCTTGAGCTTGAGTTTGGCACTCACATGCATGCTGTTGCTGCTGGCCTTGTAGAACTTTTCGATCCGTTTGATGATCTTGGCGTCTTCGCACACCGACAGGCCATAGCCAAACACCCGCTCCACCGGGGCGGCCTGGCTGGACGGCGGGGGTGGCGGGGTGGCTTCCGCCAGCTTGATGGACGATTCCAACTGGTCGAGCAGGTCGTTTTGCTTGGTGAAGTCGGTAAACGTCGTGAAGAACTCCGGCGCCCAGCCCCGCTGGGCCGGGATGCGCTGGGGCACCAGCATCAGGTAGTCTTCCAGTGCCCGGCTATACGCGCTGCCGGTGTCATGGCGCCGGACCAGGGCCTGGAGGTCTTCAAGCTGGGCGCGGGCACGGCTGACCGACGACAGCGTGATCAGGCCCAGCGCAGTGCGCACCTGGCCATCGATGATCTGGATCTGACCACCGGAGGCGGCCTGGAGCTGGTGACGGTTGATCGCCACCAGGCGGTCAATCAGCGCAACCAGGGCTGGATCGTTCGCCTGGCCCAGCACTTCGCGCTTGGCCAATTCTGCCAGCGATGCCTGGGGTTGGCCGGTAGCGGTTTCAGCCACCATGATCGCCACTTCCTGGTAGCCGGAGCTGGTCTTGGCCCGGACCGCGGCTTCGAACGCGCGTTCACCCTGGCCCTTGCTGCCCGATTGCCCGGCCGAGCCCACCCGCCCCCAACGCGCCTTGACGTTGCCATCGTCTTCCAAGGTCACTTCGTAGAACTTGTTGTGATTGGCGTCCGCGTTCGTCTGGATCAGCATTTTGATGCGCTGGGGCATGGGGGCGGGTTCGGTGTCAGAAGAGGGGTTAGGATAGCAGCAAACCCATCGCCGGGTCAATGGTTTTCACCCGAAGATGCCCGCCATGATTGCCTGTGTCATCAACCACTTGGGAGCAGTCGTGAGCCATGGAAAGCGATCTCGCGTCCCCGCAGGGAACGGGCCAACCGCCTGACGCAAAAAGACCGCCGGTGAGGGGCCCGGCGATCGGTCAGCAGAGGGGGTGCCCCATCGGGCCCTACTGACGGTAGCAACGGCGTTCGTAATGGTAGTGCCGGGCCTGCTGGTGGGCCTGGATGCGGTTGCCCGCATAACCTCCCGCGACCGCGCCTCCCACCGTGGCCAGGGTGTTGCCACGGCCATGGCCGATCTGGTTGCCCAGCAGGCCACCGGCCACCGCACCAATGGCGGTGCCGGCAACGCGGTGCTCATCCCGCGGTTGATCTTCGACCCGAACCTGGCGACAAACGGTATGGCCGTCATGGCGATACCCATCGTCGCGGTAAGATTGGGCCGACGCCGGCAGCGGCTGGACCAGTGCCACCCCCATGGCGATCAGGGCCATCGTGCTGCCGACGCGGCTTGCGTAAAAAAGGGAAGTCAGGCGCTTCATAACATACTCCTGGGGGGAAGTGGGCTGACCTTTACCGTGGGCCGGCTGCCCCCTACCGTCAAGGGACGGCCTGGATCAGGGTTGCATACGGTTCAGGGACGTCAACGGCAAGCCATCCCGCCCCTGCCTGGTGGCCTAGCGCGGTCGCAGCCGCCGCGGGGGTGGCGTCTCGTTCACTGATGCGACCGTTGTCCCCAGGCCCACCTGAGCCAGCAACGCTTCGCACTGTGCGGTAAACCGCTCCAGGCCCGCATCGGTGGCCGCCTTCTCGCCCAGGCGGTTGAACACCCGCTTGAGCGCCTCAACCGGATCAGCGGGCGCATCGGCGATCTTCTCCTCCATCCCGGCCGCATAGGCCGCCTGCAGGGCACGGGCTTCCATGGCCAGGAGCGGCGTCTGGGCGCGTTGGCTCGGGCGCTCGCTCACGTCCTCATCGGCCGGCGGCAACCCGGCGGCCAGCGCGTGCGCCACCGCCGCCTGATGGGCCACTTCCAGCTCGGCGGCCGCGGCAATGAAGCGATCGGCCTCGCCGGGGCGGGTATAGGTCAGGCTCGCCGGCGACAGGCCATACGGCTGCTTGGCATCGTAGCGGGTGTAGTCCACCCAGCGGGGGTGCGCTTGATCTGCGCGCTGACTGAACACCAGCACCTGGTCGTTTTCGGTGTAGCCGACCATCCGGGGGCCTTCCAGCCCCATGGCCGCATACACGGTCACCTGGCGCGGCCAGGCCAATGCTTCTTCCGGCGAATGAAAACGCCCA
>Ga0163162_10004379_pt1 | contig 13597 bp, 13 predicted proteins | sample S55metaG_FD_115310 | JGI IMG/M metagenome (GOLD analysis project Ga0163162, IMG submission 115310) | Switchgrass rhizosphere microbial communities from Kellogg Biological Station, Michigan, USA - S5-5 metaG | ecosystem: Host-associated > Plants > Roots > Rhizosphere > Soil | place: USA...
AGGCGATTGCGCCTTTCACTGCTTCCTATGTTGGCTCGGCAGCCTGCAAAGACTGTCACGGAAGCATCTATGAGCGTTGGAGAAAGACTCTCATGGCGAACGTGGTTCGCGATCCGAAGGAGCATCCCGACGCTATCATCCCGGACCTGTCGAAGCCCGATCCGCTGCTCACGTTCACCAAGGAAGATATCGCTTTCGTTTACGGGAGCAAATGGAAGCAGCGGTACTTCAAAAAAATCGGTGACGACTACTTCCCTCTGCCAGCTCAGTGGGACGTGACGCATAAAATTTGGCGCGCGTACAACGTTAAGCCTGGGACTGACTGGTGGACTCCGTACTATCCCGAGGACAACATGCACCGGCCCACTGGGCCCACTTGCGATGGCTGCCACTCGGTCAATTACAACATTCAGACCAAGTCGGTCACGGAATGGAATGTGGGCTGCGAAAAATGCCATGGACCGGGTAGCGAGCATGTCAAGCAACCAAAGTCCGCGAAGATTGTGAATCCGGCAACTTTGAACTATGTTGACGCAACCGATACGTGTATCCAATGTCATTCGCAAGGACAGCGCCTCGCCACTCCTTCGCAGGGGAACGCCTACGACTGGCCCGTCGGCTTCGATATGGGCAAACGCCTGAGCGACTTCTGGAAACTGGAAGAACATAAACTGGGCGAGACGACTTTCACTCATTTTGCAGATGGAACCGGGCATAAGAATCGCATGCAAGGCAATGACTTCGTGAACAGTCTGATGTATGCACGCGGGGTCACTTGTTTCAGTTGCCATGACGCGCACGGAACCGACAACGATGCGCTACTGCGAAAGCCAGCTAACGTGCTATGCCTGGATTGCCACGGCCCGAGTTCGCCTAATGGCCCGCACGCCGCGACGATCGAAGAACACACGCATCACAAAACGGGAAGCCAGGGCAGTGAATGCGTCGCCTGCCACATGCCGAAGATTCAGCAGACAATCGCCGATGTGAACGTGCGGAGCCACACGTTTCAGTTTGTGACTCCGGCAATGACCGACGCTTTGAAGATTCCGAATGCCTGCAATGTGTGCCATCAAGACAAATCGACGGCGTGGGCGACTACTGCGCTGAAGTCTTGGGCGGACCGTTCGCCGTGGAGATCGGCGGAATAATTAGGGCTGCTCGCTACTTTGCCGACTGAATCTTCACCAGCGGGTGCGTCGTTTGGTCCGGCAGTCCGCTCTTGAGGGTCTGGGGGGCGCGGAAGAAATCGAAATACGACACGTAGTGGACGCAGCTCACCGTGCAGTAAGGGGCGCAGGGTTTTTCGCTCAAGTATTCGCGGCGGATGTCGGCGGTTGAATATTCTTCGAGAGGCGTGCCGGGATAGCCGCGCTGCTGTGAGCAGTAGTGCACCAAGCCGTCCTCGCAGATATACATGTAGCGGGCGCCGGCGCGGCAACGCCAGTCATTGGGCTTGCCTTGCGCGATGGCGTCCTGAAAATAGTTGAGCTGCGCGAAGTGGCGATTTTCCAGCGCCTTCATCTCGTGATACACGGCGCGCTCGCGCTCGCCTAGCGGGCGGAGCTGGCCGTCGCCGTCGTGAATGATGCCGACCGTCGCGGAGAAGCCGAGCTCGATTGCACGGCGGCCCACCACCAGCGCGTCGTCGGGATTGTGAATGCCGCCGCCCACCACCGAGTTGATGTTGACGTGAAAGTCGGCGTGCTCGGCCAGGATCTCCAGCTTTTTATCGAGAACCTTGAGGCTCTTCTTCGAGACTTCGTCGGGCTTCACATTGTCGATCGAAATCTGCATGTGATCCAGGCCGGCGCGGTTCAGGCGCTGCACGCGCTCCGGGACCAGCAGGTAGCCGTTGGTGATCATGCAGGCCATGACTCCACGGCGGCGCATGGCGGCGATGATTTCGTCGAGATCGGGGTGGAGCAGCGGCTCGCCACCGGAGAGCGTGATGATGCTGGTGCCGAGGTCCGCTAACTTATTGATACGGCTGATGACAACGTCGGTCGCGACGGGCTTGGAGAAGTCGTCGTATTCGTTGCAATAGGCGCAGGCGAGGTTGCAGCGGCGGATAGGAATAATATGCGCCATGATGGGGTGGCGCGTCGATAGCGCCCCACGGGCGATGAGCCGCAACTCACGCATTCTGCGGGTGAAAGCTTTCCAACTGCGCTGTGGGCGGAACGGCCTAGCTGCCATACGAGACTTAGGAACTCCTACTATTAGAACACAATAGGGTTAAAATCCTATGCATTTTGGGCTGGATGGGAGTTTGGCGGATTGCAGCGCCTTCCTAGTGATTTAAACGGCAGCGGAGAGAATGTTGGCGTGCGGCGCACTCCATTGACGTGATCCTGAAACCTGCCCGAATGTTGGCGGCTATCTTGGCGGCGACCTTGACTTGGGGGGCGGCTTGGGGGGCGGATGCTCCCTCGATTCTGACGATACGGGTGGCGGAGGGCGATGGCGCGGCGTACGCTGTGGGGTCGCGCGCGACTCGCGGGGTGACGGTACTGGTAACGGATGAAACCGGGCGGCCGGTCGAGGGTGCGACGGTGAGCTTCACTTTGCCGGGGGAGGGGCCGGGGGGCGTGTTCAGCTCCGGCGGGCGGACTGAGATCGCGGCGACGCGGGCTGACGGGCGAGCGGCGGTGTGGGGCATGCAGTGGAACCGCACGGCGGGGCCGTTTGAGATCCGCATTACCGCGGTGAAGGGTCAGGCGCGTGCGGGCGTGGTGAGTTCGCAGTCTTTGAGCAGTGCGGCGGTGGCGCGGGACGCCGGGGCGGGGAAGATTCCTGCCGCGCGGGGCGGGCACAAACTTTTATGGATTTCGGTGGCGGTAGCAGTGGCCGCCGCAGCGGGAGTGGCCGGAGTCGCGGCTCGGAAGACCACGGCCGCATCCGCCAGTTCAGTTACACCGTTGAAGATCGGCACGCCGACCATCAGTTTGGGGCCTCAATGAAGATTCTCTGGCTTGTTCTGATGAGCGTGTGCGCGTGGGCGCAGATCGAGAGTCCTCAGCTGGGAGTGATGCTGGATGTAAATGGACGGGCGCGGCCGGTTACGGGGGCGCCTGCCGCGGCGGTGGTCGGGACGCCTTGGTTCGACGGAGCGATCATTTCGCTCGCGTGTTCTGCGCAGGGATGCGTCGCGAAGACCGAGGCGGCGTTGTTTACTTCCGCTGGTGTGGTGGTCGATGCGCCACCTGGCGCCGCCATTATTGCGCTGGACTCTACTTCGCCTGGTGCGGCCTACGTGTATTTCGTCGAGAGCGGCAAACTCGCCAAGTGGACCGGGAGGGAATTGGTTGCGCTGGACTTCGCTCCGGGAGGAGATGTGCTTTCGCTCAGAGCTGTTGCTGGCGGCTTCGAGTACGCGGTTGCGCGCGATGGCGAAATTTGGGTCGGGAGCAAGAATCTGGGCGCTGCGAATTCGGTCTTGTTGTTGGACGGTGGGGGCGCGCTGTTGGCGAGCGATGGCCAGGTAAGTCTGCTGCGGCCGGATGGTACGGAAGTGGATTTTGCGGTAACCGGCGGTGGCGGCTTCGTGGGCGGGTTCATCCGCATGAGCGATCAATATATACAGGTGATCACAGACTCCGGGATGTGGGTTCTGGACATAGCGCCGGGCGGTGAACAGATCTTTTTGCTTCCAGGAGTGTCGCAGTGAAGGCGCGATTGCTGTGGCTGCTGGCGCTCGCGGCGGGGATGCTCGACGCTCAGGTCGTACTCTATTCGCTGAGCGGCATCGCGCCGTCGCCGCTAGGCTCGGTCTACGGCTACGGACAGGTGGCCGCGGGCGATTCGATGATTGTGCGTTTTCGCGCGCTGAATACTGGGACCGCGTCGGTCACCATTACGTGTTTGAGCGTTAAGAACACGACGGGCGCGGGATTTTCCATCGTCAACAGTTCTTCGACGCCATTCGTGGTCGCGGCCGGACAACCGATGGATTTTTTTGTGGGCTTCTCCGCAACGGCGATCACCAGCTATGCCGCAACCCTACAAGTGGGCACCGGAACGGCGACCGATGCCTGCGGTGGAACCATCGAGAGCGCGATTCTGCTGGCCACCGTGGTGCCGGCACCCATTTTGAGTGTGGCCGCTCCTTGCACCGGGCCCGACTCCAACAGAACGATCAGCTTCGGACGTATTACTCAGGCCACGCAGGAATCCTGTACACTTTCGATTCTGAATCCGTTCCCACAGGCTCTTACGGTTTCCCCGCTGCTCGTGACCGGCGCGGCGTTCACCACTAGTTCTGGAAATGCGGTTACCATTGCGGCTGGGCAGTCGGCTTCTTTCACGATTCTATTCAGCCCTGCGACTGGCTCCGCGTTCACGGGGACACTCACGGTTGGCACGCGAACGTATGCACTGGCGGGCACTGGATTCTCTCCACCTCTGTCGTCTCTGGTCTGGAACTTCGACAGCACGAAGATTGGGAGCGGGGAACAACACACGCTGAGCCTGCAACTTTCGGCTCCGGCGACGGTGACCGCAGCGGGCACGATGACTCTGACCTTCGTCCCGTCCGTAAAAACCGTGACGGGGGACGCCGCGGTCCGATTCGTCGCCACGTCGACGCGGGTCGCGTCCTTCGCGGTTACTGCGGGTGCTACCGCCATCACGCTCAACGCGCAGCCGAACATTGTGTTTTCGACAGGCACAACGGCGGGCACCATCACGTTCACCGTGGATTCCGGGATCTACGGATTGTCTGGCAGTCCGTCGACTTCCGTTACTACGGCGCCGGGGCCCATCGCGCTTGCGTCGTCCGCTGCCACTAGCCGGGCGAATGTATTGGACGTAGTGATTTCCGGGTTCGACAATACTTATTCTATCGGAGGCATGACCTTCTCTTTTGTGGACCGCAACGGGGCGGCGATTGCATCTATCCCGGCTGATTTCAGCGCGGACTTTCAAACCTTCTTCAAAGGACAGACGGGGAGTTCGTTCCTGATGCGCGCGTCGTTTCCGGTCACCGGCGATGTCAGCCAGGTGGGCGGCGTCACGGTGGTGCTGAACAACGCGGCGGGCGCGGCGACTACGCCAAGTTTGAAGTTTCCCTAGACTGAAATGGATGACTCCCGTTGCGTTGACCATCGCGGGCTCGGACCCGAGCGGTGGCGCGGGCCTCCAGGCCGACCTTAAGACTTTTCATAGATTTGGCGTTTATGGAGAGGCAGTCGCGACGCTGATCACCGTGCAGAATACGCGTGGCGTGACGCGGGTATCCACTCTCGACCCGGATCTGGTGGCGGCGCAGATTCAGGCGGTTATCGAAGACATCCCTCCGCGGGCGGCGAAAGTGGGGGCGTTGGGCTCGCGTGAGGTGGTGGAAGTGGTCGCGAGGGAAGCGGAGCGGTTTTCGTTTCCGTTGGTTGTCGATCCGGTGATGATCAGCAAGCACGGAGCGCGTTTGATCGATCCGGATGCAATACACGCACTGGTCGAGCGCCTCCTCCGGCGAGCGTTCCTGTTGACTCCGAATCTGGATGAAGCAGCGGCGCTGGTGGGGTTTACGGTAGAAGATCGCGATGGGATGGTGCGCGCGGCTGAGAAGCTGGCGACGCTGGGCGCGGTCAATGTCCTGGTAAAGGGCGGACACCTGCGAGGGGATGCGCTGGATGTTCTTCGCCTGGCCAGCGGCGAGATCATGGAATTCACTGCGCCGCGGATTGAGACTCGCCACACGCACGGCAGCGGCTGTACCTATTCGGCGGCGATCACGGCGGAGTTGGCAAAGGGGACCGCGCTGGCCGAGGCGGTGGCGCGCGCCAAAGCTTTCATTACGGAGGCGATTCGCACCGCTCCGGGGCTGGGTGCAGGCGAAGGTCCCCTGAATCATCACGCATAGGCTGAGATTGTAAGCGGCCGGAGCGTACTAATTCATGAGTGATACCCGAAGCCATCGATCATTTCATCTTGTGGTGCGTTGCTCCGCTGGCGGCGATCTTCTTGGTCAGCGGGCTGGACGATCTGGCTGTCGATTTCGCCTGGCTATGTGCTTGGGTGGCTTACCGCGCCGCTCGCCGGCTTCCGGAGGTGGCGCCGCGGCCGATTGCGATCCTGGTGCCGCTGTGGCGCGAGCACGCGGTCATTGCGCGGATGTTGGAGCATAATCTGGCGGCCATCCGCTATCCCAGTTACCACATCTTCGCCGGCATCTATGCGAACGACTCGCTCACGGAGGAAGCAGTCGCATCGATCTCGGAGCGTTTTTCCAACGTACACCTGGCGGTGTGCCCGCATGACGGACCGACCTCGAAGGCTGATTGCCTCAACTGGATCTACCAGCATGTGGGACTGTACGAGGAGCAGAACGACATCGTCTTCGACGTCATCGTCACGCACGACGCCGAGGATTTGATTCATCCCGAAGAATTGCGTTGGATCAACGCCTACGCTAAGCGGTTCGACTTCATCCAGATTCCGGTGCTGGCGCTGGCGACTCCGTTCTGGTCCTTGACGCATGGCGTTTATTGCGATGAGTTTGCCGAGAACCATTTGCGCGATATGGTGGTGCGCTCGACATTCGGCTGTTTTGTTCCCGGCGCAGGAGTCGGCACCGGATACCGGCGCGAGGCGCTGGAGGCGCTGGCTAGGGTTTCCTCAAACCGGGTGTTCGAGCCGGCGGCGCTCACCGAGGATTATGAGAGTGGCCTGCGGCTTCACCGCCTGGGCTGCCGGCAAGTGTTCGTGCCGATTACGCGGCTGGGTCGAGAAGGGCGCGATTTCATGGCGGTGCGCGAATTTTTTCCCAAACAGTGGGGCACGGCGCTGCGCCAGCGGACGCGGTGGGTGACGGGGATCGCATTGCAAGGCTGGGAACGTTTCGGCTGGGCCGGAACCTATAGCGAGGTCTACTGGTTCTGGCGCGATCGCAAGGGCTTGGTCAGCAACCCGCTGGGCTTCATCGCCAACGTGGTATTTGTTTATGGCTTGGCCACGTCGATGTGGACGCGGATGACGCCGCTCGCGATCGAGCTTACCTCGGTTACGCTGGCGTTTCAAATTTTGCGAATAGCAATCCGCATGACCTGTGTGGCGCGCGTCTATGGGATGGTGTTCGCATTGGGAGTTCCACTGCGCTTGCCCTACGCCAACCTGCTGAACGCGGCGGCGACTGTTCGGGCTGTAGCGCACTATGCCTATGCCCGGATGCGAGGGATTCCGCTGTGCTGGGTTAAGACGGAACATTCGTATCCGACACGCGCGGCATTGCTGGTCCATAAACGGCCGCTGGGCGAAATTCTGGTGGGATCTGGCGCTCTGAATGCCGCTACTTTGCATAGCGCCTTGGCTGCTTGCCCGCCGGGAACTCGCCTGGGCGAATTTCTGCTCGCTAGCGGCGCGCTGAACGAAGAAGCGTTGTATAAAGCGCTCAGCTTGCAACAGGGATTGCCGTTCACGCATGTCGAGGTTCAGCAGGTGGCACTTCGCGTGGTGCGCGCGCTGCCGGAACGAGTCGCGCGCGAGTGGCGCGTCCTGCCGTTTCAGGTGGTAGAAGGCTCCTTGCTCGTGGCGAGTCCGGAACTGCCTACGCCTAAGCTGACCGCGGCTATCCGTTCCTTTACGGCGCTCGAAATCCGCTTTCATCTGGTGACTCCGTCGGAATACGAGCACTTGGTCAACGCGTTACTCTAATTTCAAGAGACGTGATGACCGATTCCCTTCAAGCCGCCGCGCTGGCGGTGCGCGAAAACGCGCATGCTCCGTACTCGAAGTTCCGCGTGGGCGCCGCTCTCGAAGATACAGGCGGCCGCGTGCACACGGGCTGCAATGTCGAAAATGCAACCTATGGATTGACGCTCTGCGCGGAACGCGTGGCGGTGTTCAAGGCGATTTCGGAAGGCGCGCGCGAGTTTCGTCGCATCGCGATCGCCGCAGATACCGACATACTCACGCCGCCTTGCGGGGCGTGCCGCCAAATCCTGTGGGAGTTCTGCGGCGACATCGAAATGGTGCTGGTGAATCTGCACGGCAAGAGCGAAACTCTGCGGCTTAAAGAATTATTTCCGAGGGCGTTTGATGCGTCATTTTTGTAGTTTCATTTTGTTGTTGATTGCCCCGGCCGCATTGGCGCAGGCGCCTACGCCGGTGGATGCTATATGGAGCGCGCGATGGGTGGTCACCATGGATGCGCAGCGGCGTGTGATCGAGAATGGCGCCGTCGCGGTTGCAGGCGACCACATTGTCGACGTCGGCTCGCGCGCCGATATCGACCGGCGCTACAGCGCACGGCAGCGGCTCGACCGCCCGGACGCTATCCTTGCGCCGGGCTTGATCAACACGCACACTCACGCGGCCATGTCGCTCTTCCGCGGGATCGCGGACGATATGAATCTGCAGGACTGGCTCACCAAATACATTTTTCCCGCGGAAGCCAAGAACGTCGACCGCGAGTTCGTGCGCTGGGGGACGCGGCTGGCTGTGCTCGAAATGGCCCTGTCGGGAACCACCACGTATACGGACATGTACTACTTCGAAGACACGGTGGCCGAAGTCACCAAACAGGCCGGACTGCGGGGAGTGCTGGGTGAAACCGTCATTGGCTTTCCCGCTCCGGACTATAAGACGCCGCAGGCGTCGCTGGCCGCGACCGAGCAGTTTTTCAAGCAATACGCCAACGATCCGCTGATCGTACCCGCGGTGGCCCCGCACGCGATCTATACCGTTCCCAACGATGTTCTGCAGGCGGCGCGCGCTCTCGCGAACCGCTATCAAAAGCCGCTGGAGATTCATCTCTCCGAGACAAAAACCGAGAACGACGAGGCGCTCGCCAAGCGCAAGATGACGCCGACGGCGGCGCTCGACTCGCTGGGCGTGCTGAACGGTTGGACGCTGGCCGCGCACGGCGTGTGGCTGAGCGATGCCGACATGGCGATTCTGAAGCGCCGCGACACTGGCCTGTCGCACAATCCGTCGAGCAATATGAAGCTCGCTAGCGGCGTGGCGAGGGTGGGGAAGATCCTGAGTCTCAGCATTCCCATGGGACTGGGCACCGATGGCGTCGCCGGCTCCAATAACGACCACAACATGATGGAGGAGATGGACCTCGCGGCGAAGCTGCAGAAGGTTACGACGGGAGATCCGCGAGCGCTGCCGGCCGAGCAGGCCGTCGAGATGGCTACGATTACCGGCGCACGGGCCCTACACATGGAGAAGCTGATCGGCTCGCTTGAAAAGAACAAGCGCGCCGACATGATTACCATCAGCCTGGCCGGGGCCCACGCCGTTCCCCTGTATAACGTCTACTCGCAAATGGTTTATGCGCTGAAGGGCTCCGATATCACCGACGTCATGGTGAACGGCCGCCCCATCGTGCGCGACCGGCGCGCGCTGGGGCTGGACGCCCGCCCGATTATGCTCAAAGCCGTCGAATATCAGGAGCGGATTAAGAAATCTCTAGGGATGAAGTAGCGTCCGAGGTCCGGTGCGGCGGGATTCGGCGAATGGCGGGCCGTATTTGCGGGGATAGGTCCAACGAACACCTTACAGGGTATGGTGTTTTCCCTTAGGCGCGTATTAACCGGCGCTTTTGGGTTTATTCTGTTGTTGCCATGAAGAAAGTATTAACTATTGCTGCTCTTGCTTTAGCTCCTTTGACGCTGGTTGGATCGGGGGGGCTCAATTGGACCTGCGTGGATGGAACTCTGGACGGCGGCAATTGCCTTCCGGGGCACGTGCATTTTACCGGAAACGGCACCCCTAGCACGATCCACATAACTGTGACGCGGATGAGCGACGGCGCAATCTACGACGACTTCGACTACGACGCGACGTCTGGTGTGGATTTTACCGAAACTCTTTATCCTCGCGGAACATATAACATCACCCTCACCGGCTACCCGTATGCGGCATCGCAGAGCGTTACCACCGGTGGCGGGGACTCCGAGTAACAGCAAACGCGTAAGGCTTTACTGAAGCGACAGATTCATGGGGGGCTGCGGAGACGCGGCCCCTTTTCTTTTTGCGTGAAGACCAGAGAGGATAGTGCTCACGACCGGTTGACTAGAATCTAATTCACGGCCAGGTCGGGGATTCAAAGTCAGGGGGGTCGGCCGGCGATCGGAAGTCAGAGGGCAAGCCGGCGATCGAAAGTCAGAGGGCAAGCTGGCGATCGAAAGTCAGTGAGCAGGGTTTCTCAGTCGTACATGCCCAACGGAGCCGAGACGTTAATGTTCGGACCGGTGTAGGTGCCGGCAATGTACGGCGATAACATCTTGTAAGGGTAATTCGAAACTAAGATGTTAACGTGCCAGTTCCAGGTATTGGCATTGGAGAACGTTACTGCAACCATCGAAGGTGTCAGGCCAAAATAGCCATTGGAGCCGGCCGTGCTCTGGCCGTAGACCACCATATTCGTGATTTCGGTAGCGGTGGCGCCACTGTTGGTCATACCCCAGCGCGCGGCGAATCGAGCACGCTCCACCAGGGCCTGGTGGATGAACAGGAACTGACCGAAATCGAAGGCGCCCAGCAGCAGGCACAAAAACACCAGGAAGATGAAACTTAGCTCCAACAGGGTGCTGCCCCGGCTGTTCCTGCGTTTTCGCGAAGTTCGTGACATAGTTGTAATCTCTCCCTAGCAGCCGGTATCCGGACAATACATTCCCTGGAACGGGTAGGTCACCGCGGGCTTGCCGGTCAATACGTATTTTCCGGTAACCCCATCGATGGTGTAGCCGGTAATAGCGACGGTCACTGAAGTTGGAGTAAAGGTACTGCCGCTTCCAGACCCGCCAACCGTGATCGAGATATTGCCGGGGGCCAGATTTTTCACCTGTAGCGCGGTGCTGGCACCGGTGGGATCGCCATAGAGCGCCATATTCTGCACCGCCGTTATCCATGCGTCCGACGGCGTGGTTGAGCTCTGGTCATAAATCTGCATTGCTCCGAAGTGCGCAGCATTGTTTACCACATTGACCAGCAAGTTGTATTGATAAAAAAAGTAGCCGTATTGGAAGGTGGAGACGAATACCGTAACCAGGATGCTGGAGCCGAGGGCGAACTCTACGAAAGCGTGTCCGGCGCGGCTGCCGAATCTTCGAAGTCTTGAAGTAGCGCGATTCACTGAACCAACCTCACTCGGCCGCCACCGCTGGTGCTGCCGACTCCGCCGTTCGTTGCCCCGATAACCCAAGCTCCAGCGTAGATGGCGCAGTAGGGGTCGTTTCCGGTGCCGGCAGTGGTGATACCTCCGTCACCCGTTTGGTAGTAGTCGCTGGTTCCGCCCGCCGTTATATTGGTCATCAGCAAGAACTGGCCATAGCCCACCACAGTGGTGTTGTTATTTGAGTTGGGATAAACCATGGGTATGGGCATCAGGCGCCGGCCATTGTGTGCCGAGTTACCTACGTAGTCGGAAAGCTTTTGGGCCCCCGATCCATTGTTGCCGGAAATGTCAAAGTTGACCGGGTCCTCGTTCACGCGGTCGTCAAGGATCTTTGCGGTGCCCTGCTTGTTCCCGCTGGAAAGGACTGGGTCAATATTGGTCCCGATTGCAAGTGCCTGTAACTGCAGTATGTCCAGAATGTATTTGTTGATCGTGGACGTGCTTTGATCTCCCCAATAGCCGTTGGTGCTGGGCCCCCAGTTCTGGACTACTTCCTGCATGGGATCCGCGTTGCCGGCATTGTCCAACGCGATATCGCCGGGGCAGGGAGGGGACACGAAACAGTTCGCCGCTTTGTTGCCGTTGCCATTTCCCTTACCATTGCCACAATTCTTGCGACTGCTGTTGTACTGTGGCCATTGGATGTCATAGATGTTGCCGACGGTCAATCCGAAATTCGGTGCGCTATTTTCGCACGCGGTAATCGTCCCCTCGCACGCGGCGACTCCCGTGAAAGGACCCAAGCCGGCGACGATGGAAGTGTTGGCTGAGAAATCGACTTGTCCGGCGATCGCCCGCGACTGCACGTCGGTTGAGTAGACCTTGTTCACCATCACCACCGGTACGAAATAGATGTTGGGCGCCACGGTTTTCGTCACGCGCGTGAACCGCATCGTGGGCGCTAACGCGGTGGTGACATTGCCGGGCGTATACCAGGTTGCGCCGCTTGACGCGGACGAAAATTCCACAGTGGGGCTGCTCAGCGTGGCGGAGTCGAAGTTCCAGTGGGCCGACAAATTGGTGGCTTCGGTATTGGCACGGGTGATGCCCGCGGTAGTTCCATCCATCTTGAGCGCCGCCGCAATCGCCGCCGCATCCACATACGCCTGAGTCTCGTTCTTGACGATGAAAATGTGTCCTACGTCGATTGCCAGGCCCATGGCGCCGATCATCGCAATGGCGGTGACGGCCATAGTCAAGAGCACCATTCCACGCTGTCTATTTCGTCGGCTGGTAGTTTGGGGAACTGTCATAGCGCACCTGCTCCTACTGAAATAAGATCGTCTGCCGCGAAGCTTTCGTGCAGACACGAACTATCGAAAAGCGTTAGATCCCCGTAGTTCGCAGTACCATCTTGGGGGTAGAAGGCTGGTCTTTCAAGGAAGTCAGGCTAAATGGCCTCGAGGAGATCGGGGGAAGACCTTAGTGGAAGCATTTGAACAGCGTCTTGGCTCAGATTAGGGACGATGCGATGGCTTCTACGTCGGCGGTCGCTGGCAGGCTGCCCTGAGCCAACGCTTGATTGCCGCCGCCTCGTCCTCCGGCTGCGGTGACGGCGGACTTGACACGGTCACCTGCATGGATTCCGGAGTCGGGCGAGGCCGCCAGCAGAACTGACGGCGGATTCTTCGACACTGCCAGAAATACGGCGCGGCCCTGCGCTACGAAGGCTTGGGCGCGGGTCCGCAGGGCGTCGTCAATGGCGCCTTGCTCGACCTGTTCTACAGCGCGGCGGAGGCCCTGGGCGTCGGGAGCGGTCGCGGCCCATTGTTCCCGGCCCTCGCGCTGAGCGACCTCGGATGCCAAGCGCTGGTTGGCTTTCTCCAGGGCCTTGATCCGTTCGAGCTGCGCAGACACCAGCCCCGGCGTTTCGGCGGCGGGGGCTGAAAGCTGGCGCGAGAGCTCCTGCAAGGTTCGGAAGTCGGCGCGGGCTTGATGGAGTGCCCGCAGGCCGCAGACGAACTCCGGGCGCGTGTTGCCGCGAATCTTTTCAGTCCTGCGGATCAGCACCGGGCCGATCTCGGCCGTATTTCGCACATGGGTTCCGCCACAAGCGCTGCGATCGATCCCTTGAATGGCGACGACGCGCAGCGTGCCGGTGCGTTGCGATTCCTTGCGTAAACCGAGATCGGCTGTCGCGTCCTCGAAGGTGATTGCCAGGGAGCGGGCCTCGGCTACGATTTCGGCGCAGCGGACCTCAGCTTGGTCGATCTGGACTGCGGTAATGGAAGGTGCGGCAACATCGATCGTGCAGACTTCGGCACCCAGATGAAAGCTTACGGTGGGGATCTTGAACAATTCTTCGAGGACCGCCGACAACAAATGCTGCCCGCTATGCTGCTGCATGTGATCGAAGCGCCGGGGCCAGTCGATTTGGGCCGCGACTTCACCGGTTGCGATGGGTGCGTCCAGTACATGAACCACGCGCTCTTCCTCATCGATCACCTCGATGACGTTCGCGCCGCCGAGTGTGCC
>Ga0163162_10004382_pt1 | contig 13592 bp, 8 predicted proteins | sample S55metaG_FD_115310 | JGI IMG/M metagenome (GOLD analysis project Ga0163162, IMG submission 115310) | Switchgrass rhizosphere microbial communities from Kellogg Biological Station, Michigan, USA - S5-5 metaG | ecosystem: Host-associated > Plants > Roots > Rhizosphere > Soil | place: USA: Michigan...
CTTCTGCTTGTCGGGGGTATTTCAGTGTCAATTTACTATAAAGCGCATCCCAGTCTATCGGAGGCATTCCTTCTTTTGTCAGCGGCAATACTTCTTCTCTTTGTATCACCGCAATCAGAAAGTCATCTGCCACACCTATTCCGAACGCTGTGTCAACATTTTCCGGCTGTTCCATAAGATTCCGGAAGACATTGCTGGTTGACGGCGGACTGGACAGTATGGCCAGTTGCCAATCAAACCGGTTAAAATTTCCTTTTCGCTGTTTAAAATAGACGTCACAAATGGCGTATGCATTTGTCATGTCCTCTGTTTTCAGAAAAGCAAGGAGTGCATTCACCAGGAAAGCAGAATCGGCCAGGTGCTCTTTGTAATGATTGACCAGCGTATAATATTGTTTGTTGACACTATCCACGTCCCTCACGGCCAACAGGAAATCCTTTCCATCTGCTGACGCACCGATAATCTTATGTAACGGGCCACCCGCCATGTTGAAAAAAAGAAACGTCGGATAAGCAACAACGTTATATTTCTTTTCAAAAATCCTCGCCTTCGCATACCATCCTATTTCCGCACCATCTTTTATTGTACTGTCCATCTGCACCCTGATGGTCAGAAACTTTTTATTGATTTCTTCAGCTACTTCAGGAAGGGTCAAAATATGCTGTTCCATGAATTTGCAAGGCTGGCACCAACTGGCGTAGCAATCTACCATGATATTTTTATGTTCTATGGCAGCCTTCTTTACCAGTTGTTTCCAGGAAAGACCGGATTCATATTTGACCCCGCCGTTTTGTGCGCTAACATTGGTCTGAAGAAGGGCGATGAAAAAAAATGAAATAATGACTCTCATAAATGGTATTGATCTTTTTTTTACAAAAAGAATGGCTTCATCCTTTTTATTGTTCGTCCTAATAAAGAAGTCGCTATTCTAATCGGCGTCAAAAAATGAAAGTTTTTTTTAAAGCAAAGATGCATTTGCTTCCGTGATGCGTGATACGACTATGGGTATCCGGCATTTTGTTTCAAATAAGGATTCTTCGACAGCTCTGACTTCGGAATCGGAAATAATTGTTGCGTCGTGACCCAAGGCTGTCCTCCGCTTTTTTGGGGCGTGACAACCGACATGACCTGATCTACCATGGCCGTCCGTTTCAGATCGAGCCATCGATGTCCCCACTCCGCGAAAAGTTCAATCCGCCGTTCCTGGGCAATCGCATTTAACACATCCGCCTGGGGCAGAACAGGGGACAAGGGTAAGAGCTGCGCGCGTCCCCTGATTACATCGAGGTCACTGATCGCCTGATCCAGTTCTCCGCGATGCGCTTCCGATTCCGCACGAATGAGATATTGTTCCGCCAGTCTCAGCACCGTGTAATATTCCGTCGGGGCGCTATTGATCAGTTGCTGCGCGATACCTACTTTATATTTAAAGGGGTAGTAATATACAACGCCCGCATAGTTGCTACTGTCAACCCAGGCAACAAAACGCTGGTCGCCCGGCTCAAATGAAGTTAACAATTGCGGGGATAGATAAAACTGCGGGGCCTGCGTTGAGTCGACGGGCAGAATGCTGAATCCCTCCGCCGTACTATTATACGTGCCGTATGCCGTATTGAGTCCCCACTGCAGGATAGACTCACTGCTATTTGCGAGGAAAACGGTCGTTAGATCCGTAGCCAGACTGAATTGCCCGGAATTGATGACCGAATCGGACTCGATTTTGGCGTGGTCCCAATCACCGACGTACAGGTAAATTCGTGCTAATAAGGCCTTTGCAGCCCATTTGTTGGCTCTTGTTTTTTCTCCGTTCGAATACGAGTAGTCTGCCGGTAATTTATTCTGCGCATCGAGCAGATCCTGAATCAGGATTTGATTTATCAGATCTTTGCTTACGCGACGCGCGGTGTCCGTATACACCCAGCTTGTCGATGTGATGTACGGGACATCTCCGAAAATATTCACTAAATAGAAGTAAAAAAGACTCCGTAGAAATTTGGACTCACCGACGAACTGGTTTCTAGCCGCGGTGGATAAAGCCGCGGAATTCGTTAAATTCTCTATCACCGCGTTCATGGCGTAGATCCGGTTATACGGATTATTCCAGAAAAACGCCGATAAGGATCCATTGGTAGATTGCAGGGCGTTCTGGTAGAATTGTGTCGCATCATTATCCTGGAAATTAATGAGCTCGTCCGAGGACAGGCCGAGATAGGTCGTCTGGGCGCCATTGCAAAAATCGACGCCTCCGCTTCCGTACAGGATATTACTGTAAATTCCGGAAACAGCTGCCGCCGCATTCAGGCTGTCAGTAAATATCTGTGACGTGGTCAGAGACGATTTGGGAGGAGGAATTTGCACGAATTTATCACATGAACTCAAAAGAAGGAAGCCTGTCATCGCCAAGGCAGTTGTCAATCGCGAGATGGCTCCGTATTTTAACGTAGCGGTATTTTGGTTATCTATTGCGGGCAACATACGAGTATGAAATTTAAAGGTTTACTTTAAGGCCTAATACAATGATCTTCGAAACCGGCATGCTTCCAAATCCCTGTACTTCCGGATCGACTCCTTTATATTTTGTAATGACAAACAGATTCTGTCCCTTGATGTAAAATTCTATGCCTTTCAGACCAAGCTTTTTCATCACGGATTCATTGAAGTGATAAGAAAGACTCAAATTCGACAGTCTGATATAGGAGGCATCGGTCAGGACGGCATCGGAACTCCTGAAATTGTTATCGCTCGTGTTTGGCCGGGTGGTATACCGCGCAAACAGGGCGACGTCACCGGGCTTTTGCCAATGGTCCAGTACCTGTATGGGCACGTTATAAATGCCGCCGGCGGACTTGGCTGAGAGGAACTCATTCACGCCAACGGCGTGTCGATAGTAGAATGCAACATTGACCGAAATGTTTTTATACCGGATACTGTTGACGAAGCTGCCAAAGTATTTTGGGCTCACATCAATCTGATACAGATCACTGTTCGGTCCGGTATCCGAACTCACCGAACCGTCCTTATTCTTGTCCTCATACGTGTATTGACCTGTTTGCCGATCGACTCCTGTAAAATGCAGCACATTGTATATGTTGAGCGATTTGCCTACGAAAATGCTATAGGCATAAGGAGACTGCTCGAGATTGGGATAGGCTAATAATTTATTTCTGTTTGCTGAGAAATTAAGCCGGGCTTCCCATGAAACATTTTTTGTCTCCACGATCCTGCCATTTAAGTAAATCTCTACACCGGTGTTTTGCACACTGGCGACGGAGTTGGCGGTCACGAAAGGAAATCCGGTACTTTGCGGGAGAGGAAGGGAGATCAGTTGATTATTGCATGTATGTCTGTACCATGCCAATTCAAAATTTATCCGATCCTTGAGAAAAGACAAATCAACGGCGACCTCCAGTTTCTTATTTACTTCCCATTGATAATCCGGATTGGCGTGTTGGGTGGGAATATAGGAGGAAACGCCCAGGTATGGCACCACGCCCGTCTGACCCCATCGCGTCAAATATTGGTAATCCCCGATCTGATCGTTCCCTGTTGTTCCGTAGCTGGCTCTCAATTTCGCCACGGAGAAAACACCTAACAGATTTTCAAACCAGCCTTCCCGGGAAAGGATCCACGCAACGCCGGCTGATCCAAAATTTCCAAACTGCTTCCCGGGTCCGAATCTCGAAGAACCATCCCGTCTCGCGGACAAGTTCAATATGTACTTATCCATCCAATTGAAGTTGATTCTTGAAAATACGGCCGCATATTTATATCTGGCGTAGAAGTCACTGGCGTTCTTCACCGGGGCGTTCGACACCGATCCTAATAAGGCATCATTCGAGTACCCGTCACCGCTCACATCATTACCTTTTGTCGTTACATCTTGTATACTGCCCCCGACCATGATCCCGATTTTCCCCCTGCCTACCTTCCTGTTGAAATCCAGCTGTGGCTCCACGATCCAGTTGCTGTTATTATTATAACCAAATTGCGAACTCCCCTTCTGATTGTTCAATGGGTCTGTCGAGGCAATGGGGACTTGAGCATTCTGATCCAATATTGCCATGGAATACCCCAGGTTGGTGGAAAGGGTGAGTCCCCGCAGTATTTCATACTTAAGGTTGACACCGCTATTTAGAAAATACGTGGTTGCCGTATAGGGTTGCTTCAACTGGGCAAAAGGAAATCTGGAAGCGATCGGATCCCAGCCTCTGTAATTTAATTTTCCATCCGCATCGAATGCAGGCGGAGCATTGGGTGGCAGGAGCGCCAGTCCAGAATAACTGATCATGTCGCTGGAACTGACGGTGAATATGTTCGAAATCGAAAGACTGAAGCGCTGGTCGAAGCTCCTGTGCGCTAAGTTCATCTGAAGGGATCCCCGCGAGTCGCTGCCGCTGGCTGAGGTAATATCTGTAACATGCCTGAAACCAACACCCACACGAAAAGAATTTTGCCGCTCACCGGCAGACAAACTGAGCTGGGCGTCGGTCGTTTTGCCGACGGAACCCCAAAGCTCCTTTTGCCAGTCGGTGTATCGGGTGGTATCCCAGATCAGAAAATCATAGGCATTGCCGGGTCTTGGCGTAAGTTGATCGTTCGCGAAGGCTTCATGCCGCATCACGAGATACTGCTGCGTATTAAACATGTCGTAATGCCGGGTAACAACGCTTTCACCCTGGTAGGCATTGATCTCGACATTCGCTTTCCCCGAATTACTACCTTTTTTTGTATTGATGATAATGACACCATTCGCTCCCCTGGATCCATATATGGCGGTGGCATCTGCATCTTTGAGCACAGTCATATTCTCAATATCGCTGGGATTGATGCTATACAGTGGGCTTTGTCCGACCGCCGGACCCTGAAAAGTTCCCTGGGCAAATCCTGTGGAGCCGCCAAAATAACTCGAGTTCCCGCCCACCTCAAGAACAGTCAATGGGACTCCGTCAATGATAAATAGTGGATCAGCCGGAACGTTCGCAATTTGGCTTCGTCCCCTGATCTCAATTTTGAACGGGGCGCTCGCATATCCGGAAGTTTGCAGCACATCCAGGCCAGGCACTAATCCCTGCAGCGCCTGCAAGGGATTCGTCACCGGCTGCCGTTCGATTTCTTTTGCAGTGACCGTAGCGATATTTCCTGTGGCCAGTCTCTGCGTGGTGGTGCCGTACGCCTGAACGACCACTTTATCCAATTCATCAGAGGCGAATTCCATCACTAGCGTCAGGTCAGTTTGGCTTCCTGGTTTCACTTCCAGCTTGGAATACCCCACAAAGGTCAATACAACCATATCATCGGGCCGTATACCATGCAGTATAAATTCTCCTTTCGCATTGGTCACCGTACCCCGTTGTGTCCTTTTGTTGGTAACGGTCGCACCTGCCAGGGGCTGCCCCTGTGCATTCGTCACCCGCCCGTGCACTTCGCCGGGTGGAACGGTGCCCAATACTGTCATTGATTTTCCTTTCACGACGATCGTATTGCTTTCAATCGAATACGTGACAGGCTGGTCCTTTAGGCAGAGGTCGAGGACGTCTTTCACCGGCGCGTCTTTCACTTTGATCGTGACCGGGGCGGCGTTTCTGAACAGCGCTTCGTTGTATAAGATGGAAACACCGGTCTGACGCATGAGTTCCTTGAACACCTGCTGCACCGGGACGTCTTTCATATCGAGCGTCACCGTCTGCGAGCGGGTTTTTGCACTCACCACTAAACAGCAAGATAAAATCAGGATACAGCTCAGTTTCATGATCCTCAACCATTTTTTGAAGTCATGCCGGAACGAAGCGCTACCGGACCGGCAATAAGCAGTTAATTGCATAGCTTTGCAATGTTTGGGTTTAACAATAAAGGTTTTGTCGCTTTTATGAAAAATCTGGACAGGCTCCTGTTACAGCAGGAGCTTTTTTATTTTATTTTTTCCTGTTCAACAATCAATTTTCTTCCTTCTAATTCGAATTTGATTCCGTTTGCCCCGAGCATCGCCAGCACCCGGTCGAGCGAAAGATCTCTGCTGATCCCGCCGCCAAATCTTTTTTCGGTTATTCCTCCCCGGTAGTCGATATCGAGATCGTACCAGCGGCTGACCTGGCGCATGATGACCGGCAGAGTCGCATTGCTGAATTCAAAGAGTCCTTTTTGCCATGCGATGACTTCCTGCACATCGACCTGTTGATTGATTTGCATTTTTGATTGTCCCCTGGCAACGGCTTGTCCGCCCGGTACCAGCAAAGCGCTGTCATTTTTGTTGGTGACTTTGACAGAACCCTCGAGCAGCGTCACGCGGATGGCATCTTCGTCATCGTATGCGTCGACATTAAAATGTGTACCCAATACTTTTATATCGAGGTTTCCTTTTTTCACATGAAAGGGCCTGGACGCATCGTGCGTGATTTCAAAATACGCCTCGCCGTTGATCGATACGGTTCTTTCATTTCCCGAAAATGCAACGGGATACGAGATCGTCGACGCAGCGTTTAACCATACCCGTGAGCCGTCAGCGAGGGTGATCGCAATCACTTTGCTTCCACGCGGATTGATGAGCGTATTGTACTGGGTTTCGTTTACCGGGTTATTGATGTTTTGCTGGTAGCTGATGGCATCATCGCTCGTTTTGACAATGCTGGTATTGTTTTGCGTAGCGATGGTTCCCTTACCTACGCTGTCGAGAAATACTTTCTGTCCACCCGAAAGCGTAATCGTGGCGCGGTTTGTTGCGGGGGCCTTGATTGCTTGCGCGAGTTCTGATACCTGCGTGGTGTTGTCAGATTTTTTATTTTTATTGACGATGAAAAAATAGCTGCCGACGCCCAGTAACAACACAACAGATGCAGCGGCCCACCACCGAAATTTTCTGCGACCAAACATGGGTACCACGTCAGCAGGCGTGTTTGCGCGCATTTTTATTTTTTGCAACAACTCATCGAGCCACTCCTGATCGTACGATTCTTTTACATTTTTTGTTTGTGCCATGATCGCCGCATATTCATCGAGGACACGTATATACTCACGTGGGGACAATCCTTCCAGCCAGTCGTTGAACGCCTGTTTGTCCTGCTCCGTGGCAGTACCGACCGCAAACTTTTGTAACAGCTCCGTATATTCCATAACGATTCCATTGAAGAAGACGACGCCCGCGACGGGTCATGGACGCCGGTTAAAAAAATAATTGTGAGATAAAAAACAAAAAATTAAAACCGAGACCCGGGTCATCATATTTTTTCATGTGTTCGCGGACCGACTTATTCGCGAGCCAGAGCTGTTTGATCACGACCGCTTTGGACAGCGACAGTTTCTCACTGATCTCGTCGAGCGACAGGTCGTCAAACATCCGCATCCGGTAGATCATTTGCTGCCGTTGGTTCAGGGCATCGATGGCGCGCGCCGCGTGTTCATTGAGTTCTTTATACTCGGCCGGCTCGAAGGCGGATACCGTTTCTTCCTGAACATATTGCTGCACGCTCGACTCGCGGTCACGTCTCGCGCGGCTGCTTTTCTGCAGATCGAGCAGGCGGTTCTTTGCCATCCTGTACAAATATTGTTCGACTGAACGCACCGCGATGAGTGCGTCGCGTTTCTCCCAGATTTTTAAAAAAATATCCTGGATGATTTCTTTCGGATCCTCTGCGTGCCGGAACGGATGGAGAAACCTTGACAATTTTGGCTGGTAGATTTTGTAGAGTTCCGAGAATGCCTGCTCACTTCCCTCTGCCAGTTGTTGCAGCAATATGGTATCATCTGAATACATGTTTCCGTGTAGCTGCAAAATACATATTCCGATCCATCATTTCCAAACGTCGTCGTCTTGTAAGAAAGTATCTGTATGATTTGCAACGACCACAGCGCCCGGATAAAATCATTATGCGTTGTTCCTGAAAAAGAAAAAATCCCGGCGAAAGTCGTGGCACTTTTGTCCATCGAATCAGCGCCCGATCATCTGTTACTCGAACTGATCAGTTTTGGTTCCGGCGACGCATTCACGGTAGTATATAACCGATATATCGGCATCGTGCGAAAACAAATTATTTTTTTCTATCGACAACCTGTGGAAGATGTGGCGCAGGAAATTTTTTCCAGTCTCTGGATAAGAAAAGAAAAACTGGCCGGTATCGGTTCGGTCCCGGATTACCTGTTCTGCATGGTGCGGAATTTATTTATCAACGAACAAAAAAAATCCGCTGTGCGGAAAAAAGCGTTGCATGAAATCGGTTATCGCGGAGGGCACAGTCATTGCAACCGGAACCTGTCCGAAGTGCGCGACACCGCGCAGCAATTAGAAAAAATGATTGACGCGCTGCCTCCGAAAACAAAATCGGTGTTGCTGTTGTCAAAAGACCATGGGATGAAGTTGAAAGAGATTGCCGGTGTGATGCGGACGTCAAAGACGACGGTGAAGAACCAGTTACGGGATGCAAGAAAAAGACTGAGAGAATCCATGGATATACAAAATGATTTTCTGAATCTGTCTTAGGCATTCCCAAAAATCAGGACCTTCTCAAAAAAGAGTCCCCTGCGCTTCGCTCCGTGGTCGTTTTTAAAAAGGTCTTGATCTTTTTTAGATTTTCTCGGTATGCTTCAAATGGGTTTTAGAGATCATCAATTTTTTCTCCCGAACATACCTTTCAAGCAATTTGCGAAAGTTGGGCTCTGCTGCTTTTGGCACTCTGCTTGACACAATAGTACCCTTATATTTTTTTGGTGATTTACTGATCTTCCCGTTTACGTAAAGAAATGTTTGTTCGATCTGCCTGACGGCGTGATCAACGTTTGTACCCTTCAGTTCCACCAAAAAATATGTATCGTCGGGGCGGGAATTTGTTGGAGCGGTTACCAAGAGCCAGCCGGAACGTTACAGTAAATTTAATGTTAACATCTGTTGAACCAAATCGGCGCATGAAAAAATCGATCTAAGCACAACTGCGATGACCGAGATGTTTTATATCAGTCATCTATATTCGTATTTATCGGGATCGCATAAACTAATCATAAAGGACAACATAAAAAAACGAAAATAAATTTCTGCATGTGTTTACGCAAGACACACCGCACGTATTCAAAAATTACACGGTGCATAAACTATTTCGTCGCGAATGCCCATTCATCTAACGGATATCTATATACGAACATAACGGGAAAAAATCGCTGACCAACCTCCAGATACGTTTTGCCCTTATGGCCTGTCAAAAATCAATGTTGAATACATCGTTCCATTTCCATCCCGCCGGCTGATATTGATTTCTTCGACCACTTTCTTCCCTTCTTTAGACAATGACCAATGCTCTGTAATATCAAACACGACAATCGTTGAATCTTTGACATCACTCAGTGTACTCGTTTCCGTGAAAGCCTCCTTCGCCGTATCCCATTGTATGGAACCTATTTTTTTTCTGCCGGATGTTGTCATCGACGAACAGGGCCGTCCATTAACGCCAAGTCGTTCGGTAAAAGAAACTCCATCCCCCGTTGTCCGCCGGATGATAATCGAGTCTGTGGTCTGGATGATATTCATCGCAGCAGGTGCCGATGCACCATTCCTGCTTTCGGACACATTCAATTGCCAGTTCCCACCGAATGTAGCATTCCAAGGGGCCGAGGCAAAAAGTTTGTTTAGCATCCATGGACTAAGGACGAGTATAATGGCGATCATGACATTTTTATGGCTCATGATTGAATATGATTTGGGTGTTTTCCAAAAAAAAATTCGTTGGCGACACGTCGGTTACTAAAAGTTATTTATCAGAAATGTTGCGGCGGCGATGGTATTATTATCACCCGGAACACCCGCCAGCACAATGGTCACGTTCCTGAAGCGTGCGAGATCGTTGTTGTCATACGTAAAGGATGCCAGCAGGCTGTCTGATGCAACAGACCGAAATTCAAAAATGTAATTGCCTCCCGGACCAGGAACGGCCGTTGTTGCCTCGTACGTTTTGAATTCAGTGAGGCTCTTATAATGGAGACCCGATGCTTCAGACCCGGATGGACTACCGGCCAGGTTGACGCTGACGGCATCCCCGCCCGGTAACAGATTGGCAAAACGGATCCCCACCGTACTGTCTCCCTGTGGATGATACGGCGGATGGTCTTCGATCAGGAGGGTGTCGGCCCCGTTCTGGCCATTCAGCTGCCCACAGAAGAAAAGACTGTAGATGGCGTTTGGATGCAGATCCAACATGCCGGTGAACAGGGGGTACGTGGTGTCCGTCACTTCATAGGCGTGGAGCGCTGCAGGCCCGCTGGCGTGATAATATTCGTTGGCGGAAAGCGATCCTATCTGGGGGCTGGTGTTGACCACATTGATCGCGGGGCTGTCCGGGAAAAAACTAAGCACGAGTGGGTCACTATTCATGAGTGTATTAACCACGGTGATGCTTGACATCGCGATTGGTTTTATGGTTCCAAGTTCCTTGCTGCATCCGGCGAGGAGGGCCAGGATCATGCATAACGGGAAAAATATTTTATGTATCATGCGTGTACGATTAAGGATTGTTAGTACTGGGGATTTTGTTTTAAGTTCGGATCTCTGGAAATGTCACTGAGGGGAATCGGATACCACTGCTGAAAAGATTCCCAGGTTGTCCCGCCGCCTTTGAGCGGCGTTGCAATCGTCATCACCGCGTCGATCTGTCCCGTACGTTTCAGGTCAAGCCACCGGTGTCCCCATTCGGCAAACAGTTCAATTCGTCTCTCCTGGGCAACCGCTGCCAGAACTTCGGGCTGGGTCAATGTGGAAGACAAAGCGGGAAGTCCCGCCCGTGCGCGGATCGTGTTCAGGTCATCGATCGCCGCTGACATACCTCCTCCCGCCCCGTTCGCAGCTGCTTCGGCACGGATCAGGTATTGTTCCGCCAGCCGCAGGACCATATAATATTCAGTAAGGGGAGCCGTGGGGTCTGACTGGGCCGGCCCGTTTTTATATTTATACGGATAATAATACGTCGTGCCCGAATAGAAAGTGCTGTCGATCCAGGCAGCTTTTCTCGTATCGCCCGGTTCAAAGGCGCCGAGCAACTGGGCATTTACGTAAAAATTGGGCGGGTTGGTATTTTCAGAGGGAACAACCTGGTAACCTTCGGAGGTGCAGTTGTAAGGGCTCAGGGTCGGGCTTAACTGCCACTGGAGAATCGCTTCCCCGCTGTTGGCCAGGAAAACCAGATTGGGATCCGGCTCAAGCGCAAACAGCGGATCACCAATGACCGTGCTTGCTGCCGCGAACGCGCTCGCCCAGTCACCCAGGTACAGGTTGACCCGCGCCAACATCGCCGTCACCGCCGCTTTGTTGATCCTTGTCCGTTCACCACCGGACGCTGAGTAATCATCCGGCAACAGTCCCTGTGCGTCGGTCAGATCCCCTACGATCTGCATATACACGTCCGCTTTCGGGCTCCGTGGCAGAATGATATTTTGCTTATAATTCGAAGTCAGCGCCAGCGGCACGTCCCCATACAGGTTCACCAGGTAGAAATAGAAAAACGCGCGGAAGAATTTTACTTCCCCCAGCAACTGGTTCTTAGCCCTCTGGCTCAGCCCGGTCGACGCGTTCAAAGATTCAATGCAACTGTTTACCTGGTACATGTACTGGTAGGGAGATTGCCAGCACACATCCGTGGTGCCAACGCTGGCGTTCAGAAAGTTCAGGTTCAGGTAAGACGGGTTAGCGAAAAAATCGATTAGTTCGTCCGCTGACTGTCCGCAATAAATAGAAATAAAACCATCACCATATCCCAGGCCCCCGCCCGTATTGATCATATTTTGGTAAATGCCCAGCACTGCGGCCGATGCATCAGCACTGTCCGCGAAAACCTGCGAGGTCGTGATACTGGCCACGGGAGGCGGAACGGACACTAGCTTGTTACAGCTCATCAGGCACCCGATGACGATGATGATCATCGGAGCCAGCTTATATCTGAAGTATTGTAATACATTCATACGCATATTTTCGCATTATTAAAAAGTTAATTGAATGCCCAGGGTAATCACTTTAAAAAGCGGCAGATTTCCAAAACCGGGCGCGTCCGGATCAATTCCGTTGTACCGGGTAAATAACAACAGGTTTTGTCCCCTCGCGTAGACCCGAAGCATCCGGATATTGATTTTACTCAGCCAGGACGCGGCAAAGTCATACGATAGGGATACATTCTGGAGCCGCAGATAGGAGCCATCCGAGAACACACCGTCGGAAAATGACAGAAAAGTGCTATAGGAAACTCCTGAAAGGGTCGTGTACTTGGGATAGCGGGTGTGGTCACCAGGTTTTTGCCAATGGTCCAGTAGTTGGGTAGACTGGTTTGAGTTCACCCTCCCCGGGAAAGCGGATATAGCGCTCGGCAGTTCCTGGTTTCTGAAGTGGAAAAAAAGACTTAACAGCCAGCCTTTGTACCGAAGGTCCGTTCCAAAGCCACCCTCGTACCGTACGCTCATGTCCTTGGGATATACATCCGGTGATTGTCCCACCTGGTAACTGTAATCGACCGTGCCGTTATGATTCCTGTCCTCAAACGTATAGAGACCAGTTGCGGGGTCGATCCCCTGATAATGCAGCAACCAGCGCACATTCAGGGATTGTCCCAGCTGAAACGTATTGGCATAGGGCGATTGATCGAGGTTCGGGAATGCCAACAATTTATTTCTATTGACGCCTATGTTAAAATTCACCTCCCAGGACAATGTGGGCTTATCGATGAGTTTCCCAGTCATCGTCAGTTCCCACCCGGAATTCTCCACCGTGGCGGGGAAATTGGCGGCGATCGACTGGAAGCCCGCCAGATACGGAAGATTCTCGTCGATCAACTGGTTACCACACCGGTTCCGGTACCATGCGATTTGGGCACTCAGGCGGTTGTGGAGAAAACCCAGCTGCAGCGCGGTTTCGAGCTTCTGGTTGGTTTGCCATTGGAGGTCCGGATTATCCAGCAGCAACGGAACGTAGGTCGGTGATCCGTTATAGGGATAGGTTGGCGCGGAGGACCACTGCGTCAGGTATTGATAGGAGCCGATATTGTCGCTGCCGGTGATCCCATAGCTTGCCCGGAGTTTTCCAAAGCTCAACCCGGGCAGATGATCTTTGATCCAATTTTCCTCGGTAAAAATCCAGGCAGCGCCGACGGCCCCGAAATTGCCGTACTGTTTTCCCGGACCGAAATTGCTCGAACCATCTCGCCTCGCCGACAGGTTGAGAATATATTTATCCCGCCAGTTGTAATTGAGCCTGGCAAAGAATGCCGCATATTTATACCTGAGGAACACGTCACTACCCCCTTTCACCGGCGCATTGGCGATAGAAAATAACAGGTTGTCATTAACATAGCCGCTGCCGCTCAGCACATTGCCATCCTGGGAAACAGACTGATAAGATCCCCCTACCAGTACATTCAATTTTCCCTTTCCGAGGGCGTGGTTATATTCCAGCTGCGGTTCGACGATGGAATTGCCATTATTATTATTGCCAAACTGTGCCTGGCCTTTCGGATCGTGCGCCGGGTTTTGCGCTGCGATCGGGACCGCGTCAATTTGTGACTGGTGTGTCGACGAGTAACCCAGCTGGGTTTTAAAATCCAGCCCTTTCACGATATTATAGGTCAGCGTAATGGAGC
>Ga0163162_10004387_pt1 | contig 13576 bp, 6 predicted proteins | sample S55metaG_FD_115310 | JGI IMG/M metagenome (GOLD analysis project Ga0163162, IMG submission 115310) | Switchgrass rhizosphere microbial communities from Kellogg Biological Station, Michigan, USA - S5-5 metaG | ecosystem: Host-associated > Plants > Roots > Rhizosphere > Soil | place: USA: Michigan...
AAAGTGCTCAAATTCCACTACATAGTTGGTTACCAGGATCCATGGAAGGTTTGAACAACTTAAAACTATTTAATTTAAATAGTTATATTTATATCTATTTTTATATGGCTTCTTATTTTTTTATAACTAGTGGAGAAATAAATTTTACAGACTTAGCTGTAGGTTGGAGCCGAGTCTCTGATGTTTTTAGTGGTGTAATTTATATGAGTTCTATGAAATTTTCCACACAAATAGAAAGTGATAGTAGAGGTAGATTTAAAAAAAATAATAAATCCTTTTGTACCTTTACCGGAAATAACTAAAGAAGCTTTAATTGGTGAACTATTAGGAGATGGACATTTAAGAGGTACACATAAGGACGAAAAAGGATATATTAAAGGAAATTGCCATTTTGGTATTACTCTAAAGTCTTATGATTACGCTTTTTATTTATGGAAAGAAATTTACTCTTCTATTTGTACAAATACTCCAATTAGACCTTGGCCTAATCCTAAAACAGGTAAGACTCCTAGTCAGTACTCATTTTCTAGTAAATCCTTAATATCTTTAACAGAAATACATAAACAATGGTACATTCTTAATGAAGAAACAAAAAATTTTACTAAGATAGTCCCTTTAAATATAAGTGAACTACTAACTCCTAGAGGATTAGCACATTGGATTATGGGAGATGGTTATTGGGATACTGATGGTAAAACAGTTGTTATATGTACAGATAATTTTACAGAAATAGAAGTTGAACTATTAATTAAAACACTAAAAGATAATTTTTATTTATTAGCGACTAAAAAACGTAGAATCAAGGTTAATAAGGAAGTTTGTTGGAGAATACGGTTAAGTGGTAAATCAGAAAATATTACTACATTAAGAACTCTTATAAAACCTTATTTCATTCCTTCAATGTACTATAAATTAAATATTGGCTATGATTGCCTGACGGATAATAGAAAAATAGATTAATAATGTAGGGCCTTCCTTATGTTAATTTCTTTAAGAAGCTTAACATTAAATAGTAAACTATATGCCTGAAACACTTAAAACTTGAATACTTTAAAAGTAAAAAATTTAAGTATGATGAAGTAATCAGCAGAAAACTTAAAAAAATAAGTTCTCAGAGACTTTACGTTAACCATTTATTAAAAATGAAGATAAAGTCCAGAAACATTATATATACTTACTTTTTTTAAGGTAAGAATTATATAAGATATTCGCCTACACCAGTTTCAGCTTTAATTCACGCTGCCACTCTAGTTACTGCCGGTTTATATCTTTTAGTAAGATCTAGCCCTATCTTAGAATATAGTCCTACTGCTTTATTAGTAATAACACTAATAGGATCTACAACTGCTTTTGTAGCAGCTCTATGTGGACTAGTACAAAATGATATAAAAAGAATTATTGCTTTTTCAACTATATCACAGTTAGGTTATATGGTATTAGCTGTAGGATTAAGTAAATATGATGTAAGTTTATTCCATGTCATTAATCATGCTTTCTTCAAAGCATTACTATTCTTATCAGCAGGTTCAGTAATACATAGTATGGCAGACCAACAAGACATTAGAAGATTAGGAGGATTAATCAAAATTTTACCTTTTACTTATACTATTATGTTAATAGGAAGTTTATCATTATTAGCCACTCCTTGGTTAACTGGTTTCTATTCAAAAGACTTAATAATAGAATTAGGTTATGCTCAATATGGGTTTTCAGGATTATATGCTTACATATTAGGAAGTTTAACTGCAGGTTTAACTGCTTTTTATTCTTTTAGATTAATATCATTAACCTTTTTAACTTACCCTAATGCTAAGAAAATTGATTATTTAAATTCACATGAAGCAAGTCTAAGTGTAATTATACCTTTAAGCATTTTAGCAATATTTAGTATATTATTTGGTTATATGTTTTCAGATTTATTTGTAGGAATGGGTTCAGATTTTTTACAAAATAGTATTTATATAAAACCAGATCATATTACGTTAATTGAAGCAGAATTTAGTTTACCTATAATAATTAAATTACTTCCTGCTATTTTTTCTTTATTAGGAGCGGGTATAAGTATCTTTTTATATAATAAAACACCTGAATTCATAATAAGTTTAAGTGATTCAAATTTTAATGAGATTGAAAATTATAAAAATAGAGACAAAAAATCAATTCTACTTGCTAATAAAATTTACACTTTCTTAAATAGTAAATTTTTATTTGATATATTATATAATGAATATTTTATATCAAAGGGATTAAAAGTAGGTTATATAATTTCAAAATTTTTAGATAAAGGTTTAATAGAAATTATGGGACCTTATGGTTTATCTAATGTTTTCAGAAATACAGGTAAAACTATAGCTAAATTAGATACAGGAGTAGTAACTACATATTCTCTATATATATGTTTAGGTTTTCTTTGCTTACTGTTTTTAGTGTTTTCACCAATGTTTTTAAAAAATACATTAATAGTGGAGACAGAGAGATTATTTATAATTTATTTTGCAAGTTTAATTTTAATTTTTAATTCTTCAACACAAGTTTAAATATAAAACATAACATACTTATTATATAATATAAATATTTTTTAATAATTTTATAAATTTTAAACTTTATGACATTTTAATTTAATTTTAATGATCTCTTAATTCTTATTTTTTTTATCTAACCCCTTTTTTATTTTTTGTGTTTATTTTTGTTTTGTTTATATTTTTTTTTATATAAGGTAGTTAATTGAAATTTAAAAACTAATTTTCATAAATTTAGAATAAGAGTATTTTTAAAAGAAAGAAAAATACTCTAAGAGACTTATGAATAAAGATATTAATTTAAGGCATTATAGCAAAGTGGTTATGCGGAGTACTGTTAATACTTTTTACAGAGGTTCAATTCCTCTTAATGCCTAAATTTAATAAAGAGTTAAGAACAGAAAGGTATCTGGATCAAATTGCAAATTTGAGGATTAGGGTTCAATTCCCTCTTAACTTTAAAAAAATATTATAGTAAGTAAACCCTCTTAGTTTAATGGTAGAACAATACTCTTCTAAAGTATATATTCTGGTTCGATTCCAGAAGAAGGTTAGAAAAAAAGGAATATAAAATAATAAAAATTTACTATTAAAAATAAAAGAATAGATGACGATATGATATTAACATCAAATTTTAGTAATTAAAAGGGGCTATTACAGAATCTTTGCAAATTTATAATGAGGGAGGGTTAATTCAACTCTAAAAAGTACCGTCTTAAAAATTTAATTTTTTAATATATAAGGTATCACCCTGCAGTTAAAACTTAAAAAAAGCAATATAGAATTATTCTAAAATTATAACTTTACTCATAAAGTGAAAATGAGATTAAATTTACTTCCTGAAGTAAATCATTTTATTAAGGAAAGGAAAGGAAATCAACCGAGACTCCGAAAGTAATGGTGAGTGAAATCGGATAAGCCGATATAACTAAAAATTTTACAAACTATTTCATTAATCTATTATTAAAATTAAAAATTTTATTTCTTGTAGATTCTAATAAAGGATCTCATATAGCTAAAATTAAAAAATTTTATAAATTAAGATTAAGCAACTTGACTAAATTGGTATATAAAACAGTTCCAGTAGTAAATACATTTTAGTTATTAATTAAGTACGATGAGAGTAAACTTGTCGGAATAAAGGGGAACCATCCTCTAAGGCTAAGTATTATAAATTTAGCGATAGTGCAACAGTACTGTAAAGGAAAGTTAAGGTAATTAAGTGTTTTAATACCACCAAATAGGAGAGCTAAGAATCTTTTCTATTTTCTAATAGTAGCTCTATAAGCAGTCGGAATTTTTTTAATGACGGCGTACCTTTTGCATAATGGGTCAGCAAGTTAATAAGAGTAGCAAGGTTTAAAGCCTTAGCGAAAGCGACTGGATTATTTATTTAAATACTTAAAATTAGCCTTAAAATCTATAAAGCTAATTTTAATTTTAGTATATTTTTCATAAATAGTGTTGGGCATAGTTACTTTGATTAGACCCGAAGCCAGGTGATCTTTCCATGGCCAGATTATAAATTAGGATCGAACGGTTGAATGTTGCATAATTCTCCGAAGAGCTGTGGAAAGTTGTGAAATGCAAATCTAACCTGGTGATAGCTGGTTTTCTACGAAACATATTTAAGTATGACATTTATCTAAATTTATGCTGGTACAGTACGGCAGTTACAAAACTGATAAATATAAAATAAAATTATTAGTTAAGTTTGAGGGGACCTAGAAAATCTTACCAATGTAAGTGAAACTCGGAATAACATAAATTGATGATAAATTTTCAGACTGCTCATGCGAAGTTGGGTAGTCAAGACGAAAACAGTCGAGAGCATGAATTTAAGGTCCCAAATGATTATTAAGTGAAATTAAGGTTGTAGCATATTGAATGCAGCTGAAAAGTGAGCCTGGTAGTCGCTACTTTTAATGAACGTATAGTAACAACGCATCAGCCCAAACCTAAAAATTATTAATATAATAAATAGGCAAGATTGTGGCACCGAAAATTTAACGGGTCTAAGTAATCAACCGATATCATGCTACTTTATTATAAAATAATAATAAAATTATTTTGTTTTTTATAATAAGGTTAGGTAGTAGAACATTCAGAACAAAAGATAAACAGTGTTTCATTGTTTAGATGTAACTGAAGAGAGAATGCTGACATGAGTAACGAAAAAAGAAGTTTTAAAACTTCTCGCCGAATGCGTAAGGTTTTTTCAGATATGTTGAACTACTGATATAATAATGCGGCCTCTAAGGAGAAAAAACCAATGTTTTATCTGATGAGTATTAAATAGAAAGTTCATAAAAATTTAAAATAATATTAAAAATTTAATTTAAATTGAACCGAGAAAATAATAATTAACCTACCGTACCAAAACTAACACTAGTGCGCTAGTTGAGAATACTAAGGCGTTGAGCGAAGACTTGTTAAGGAACTCGGCAAGAACCCTTCATAAGTTAGGCGAAAAGAAGGACCACTTTGACTTAACTTAGTTATAAGTTAATATCTTCAGTGGTGGCACAAAATCGGGGGCCCCGACTGTTTACTAAAAACATAAGAATCTGCAATGATTAATGTCATAGTATAGGTTCTGAAATTTGCCCAATGCCATTAATATAAGAGAGGTAATGAAAGTTACTAATCGAACATCTGGTTAATAGCGGTCTTAACTATGAGGATCCAAAGGTAGCAAAATAAATTGGCCATTAAATGTGGTCTGGTATCAATAATGTAACGATGGTCCCACTGTCTCTACAAGTCGCTCAGTGAAATTGAATTGTGAGTGCAGATGCTCACTACCTCCGGGGGGACGGGAAGACCCTATGCAGCTTTACTGTATTTAGTTATCACATTAATCTACAACAGGGCTGATTAATAGTAATTAGGGATGTCGATAGACAAAAGATGGAATACCTTCCAATCAGAACTGGGTTAATGTTAACCTTTACCTAACAGTAAGGAGATAATTGACTAATTGACAGTTTGACTGGGGCGGTCGTCTTTAATAGAGTAGCAAAGTACATCCGAATATATTAAAATTTTTAATTTACACCAAGTGTGCCGAAAATTTAATAGAATTTTCGGTTAAAAAATAAAGTAATAAATTAAGTTAGTAATACATTTCTTAATTTTACTGAACTTTAAAATTTAATCAATTTATATTGTATATGTTTTTAAATTATTAAAAATACATAGTAAGGTAGAGCTAGAAATTGAATGGGAATCAATCTGCCAGTGAATAGGCAGTGGAAAGAGCAGAATGGCGGAAAGCATGCCTAACTGAAAGACCTATAAGTCGCACAGATACGTAAGTAGGGCATAGTGACCCCTCGCTATAATATGGAATAGACGGGGATCAATAGATAAAAGTTACGCTAGGGATAACAGGCTGATAGTTCGCGAGAGTACACATTGTCCGGACTGTTTGGCACCTTGATTTTAATTTAATAATAATTTATTTAACTCTTTTTTCAGAGTTTTAAATCTCCAAATTTAAAAGAATTTTAATAAATAAAAATTCAAAAATAGGCAATGATTTAATAATAAAAAAATATTACATAAAAATGAGTAAAATACTTAGAGAAACTTTAATAGGAGCAATCTTGGGAGATGCTCATATTGGTAAGACAGGTTTAAATAAAGCTTTTATTTCTTTTGAACAATCCAGTAAAAAAATGGAATATATAAATTATCTACATGACTTAGTTAAAAAAGAAGGTCTTCCTTTATTAAGTGACACTGTAAAAACTTATACTAGAACCGATTCAAGGTATAATATAAAAAATAATTCTTTATATTTTAGAAGTCAATCACTTGAAGAATTAAAACCTTTAGCTGATATATTTTTAGATGAGACAGGAAAAAAATGTATACCTAAAAATATTGAAGATGAATTAACTCATAGAAGCTTAGCAGTTTGGATAATGGATGATGGTCAACAAGTAAAAAGAGGGGGTGTTACTTTATGTACAGATAGTTATGACGAAGATGAAGTTAATATTCTTAAAGAAGCACTGAAAGAAAAATTTAACTTGGAAACTAGCATTCACAATAAAAAAAGTAAGACTGGTTCTATTTATAAAAGAATTTATATTCCAAAAGCAGAATTAGAAGAGATAAAACCTAACCTTTTACCACATATTCATGATTCAATGTTATATAAAGTTAATTCAGAAATTTCTTTTAAACAAAATACTGAAGGCTTTATAAGTGATCAAGAATCTGAAATGGAAATAGATATGTTAGACAATTAAAATAAACTAAAATAATATAAAAAGATATCGGGGAGATTAAATAGTAATATTTTATTAGAAATTGGCTATATGCTGGAAAGCCTTATATTTTAAATTTTATAATAAAAGATTTAAAATAGGTCAATCAGCAGGGTATATAATTAAAATTTTTAGAAATTTAAATCCTCAACGATTACACGCCAAAATCCAGAAATTCATAAATTGTATTCTTTATGCTGGATTAAGATATAATCTATATGTTAATATAAAGTAAATATTTAATTAAATTAATAATACAATTAAAAATTTTATTTTTTTAATAATAGCGATGTCGACTCAACCTATCCTCCGGGAGTACAAGCTCGGAAGGGTTGGGCTGTTCGCCCATTAAAAGGTTACGTGAGTTGGGTTTAATACGACGTGAGTCAGTATGGTCCCTATCTTCCGGAGGAACAAATAGTAAAAAGGGGAAGACCTTCCAGTACGAAAGGACCAATAGGCTGTGTTTCAATCGTGCACCAATTGTTGGAATTTAAATATCTGGCATAGTTGGGTAGCCACAAACATGATGGTTAAGAGCTGAATGTATATAAAGCAGGAAACCACCCTCTAGATACTATCACTTAAGTAATTAATATTTAATTATTTAATAAGATAAGAAATAGAAGATTTCTTAATAGGATGCAAGTGTATTTGTCTTGAGACAATAAAGCTTAGCATTAACTAATTTATCAAAAGACTAGATGTTATCATATCGTTAAAAAAGAAAATATATAAATCTTTAAAAATATTAAAAAGAAGAAAAGGTTTGGAGTTTTGTATTCTTATTAAGCAAATCTATTATTGAGGTTCAATTCCTCAACTTCTTTGATTTATTTAAATATTTAGAATAGTAATAAAGAAGAAAAATAAAACCCGACTCAAGCTGTGCTTAAGGAAAACTTGGGAAGTTATAATAAACAAAATTTTCTAACTCCTAGTTAAAAGTTATTCTTAAGAAAAATTATATTTTAAACAAAGAAAATTAATTCATTACCTAAAATATTACTAAAATATAAAAATGACTTAACTTAAAATCTACATTTTATTAATAGGCTAAATTCTAATATAAATTTTAATAATAAAATAAAAATTTTTATTTTTTTTAAGTAATAGGAAGAATTATAAAAATATCATGATATATTAAATTTTATTTTCGTATCTTGAACTAAGAAATTAAGTTTTATCAGGTATGATAATAAGGTATCAATAACAATTATTATATAATATAAAAATTAAAATAATAATTTAATAATTTTTAAAGTTTAATTATGTTAATTATTTTTAAAGGAATTAAAATCTTAAGCGATATTTGTTTTTTAATTAATGTTAAATTTATATTCTTTTTTTAATATTATTTATAATGATATGGCTGAACCTTGGCAAAAAGGGTTCCAAGATAGTGCTAGTCCGGGGTTTTCAGGAATAGTGGATTTACATAATACAATTTTGTTTTATTTAGTTATTATTTCTATTTTTGTATTTTGGTTATTAGGTTCAATAGTTTATTTTTATAATGGTAGTGTGACACATATAGTGCATAAATATTTAAATCATGGTACATTGATTGAATTAATATGGACTATCACACCCGCTTTAATCCTTATAGCTATAGCATTTCCAAGTTTTAGATTATTATATCTTTTAGATGAAGTAACTTCTCCTACTGTTACAATTAAAGTAACAGGTCACCAATGGTACTGGTCTTATGAGTACTCAGATTATGTAACAGAAAGTGGAGAAGCTATAGAATATGATAGCTATATGATACCTGAATCAGATTTAGAATTAGGACAATTTAGATTATTAGATGTTGATAACAAAGTTATAGTTCCAGTAGATACACATATTAGATTAATTGTTACAGCAGCTGATGTTCTTCATGACTATGCTGTACCTTCTTTAGGAATAAAAATAGATGCCGTTCCAGGTCGATTAAATCAAGCATCAATGTATACTGAAAGAGAAGGGTTATTTTATGGTCAATGCTCTGAAATATGTGGAGTATATCATGGATCACAAAATGGCAAGGGTTCATGTTAAATTTAATTATATAGCTGGAACACCCTAATAACTTTAGATACTTAAAAAATGTCAATTAAAAAAAAGATTAAGTAAAAATTCAAAAGATTGGGTAATCAGTAGGAAGTTTAATAATCCTTAGAGACTATACATTAAAGATTATAAAAAATCAAGAGATAGTCCATCAAACAATATAATTTTGTTCGGATATGCTTATTTTTCATATTATTTACATTCTTTACAATTGTGTCATTTAAATTTAATATTAATGAGAGGTCTAAATAAAAATGGTAATATAGTGGAGTTAAAAAATAAAATAATAAATTTTATTAATAATGATAATATTAAGACTGTTAATTATACTAAATTAGAAACTTATGTCAATTCAGTAATAAATATACCCTTAGAGGAATTTTTAATAAAATATAACCCTTCTAAGAATCACTATATAAAATCTAGTTCACTATCAAAGTCCCTCAATAAATGGAGTTTTCTAAAAGAATTTAAATTAGTACCAGGTATTTATCAATTTGAATTAATAAAAGGGTTTGAATCATATATAGGATCTACAAAGGATCTATATAAAAGATGTTATACTCAACATAGAACACAAGCTATAACTTATACTAATAAACATAAGTTATTTTATAACAAGGTAAGATTGCAGGGCTGGGATTCATTTAATTTAAAAATACTTTATTTGATTCCTAATCATGTCTATTTATTTGCGGAAAAAAATCCTAACTATTTTATAACAGAAAAAGATTTATTAATATTGACTGATTTAATCTCTTACGAGTTAACTATAGCTGAACAATTACAATTAGATTATAAAAAACCTAATTTAAATAGTAGTCTATTTGCTAATTGGTCTTCATATAATACAGGTGCCACTGGTTATATTCGAAGTGATGAGTTAAATGATGAATTATCATTATCTTTTTTAAATAGAACTTTTTCAGAATATACTAAAAATTTACACAGAAAAAATAATACTGGAAAAATCTTAAGTGACACCACAAAATTAAAAATATCTAAGGGAGCAGGTGGTATAACTGTATACTTAGTAAATGTAAAATTTAATAATGAGATAGTAGAATTTAAAACTAAAACATTATTATCTGAAGAACTTAATATTAGTATTAGAACTATAAATAGATGGTTAGATGATAATAAAGTTCATTCTACTAAGTCTCTTAAATATCCTCAGGTAAAATTAATGTCATGCCTACTTGTGTAGAAAGTGTATCAGCTGAAAATTATTTAACTTGGTTAGAATCAGAAAAATAATTAAAATTTAAATTTAAAAGAAATAATAAAAATATAAAATTAAGATTCTTAATAAATATTAATCTTATTGGACCTAAATTTTATTATAATTAAAATTTAATAGATATTCATAAATTTAATTTATTAAACCCCCTCTTTAGAAAGAGCTAGCTTAATTTAACTAGTGATTATATTTTAATTTCTAAAGAATTAAAAAGTTAAATTTATATAAGGGGGAATATGATAATGGTAATCAGTTGTACTTGCACTACAAAAATGAAAGTTCGATTCTTTCTTTCTCCAATAAAAAATCAATTAAATATGTTCTAGTTTAAAGGTTTCGGTTGCTTAGTGGTTAAAGCCCTGTTCTGAAGAAGCAGTGACGGTAGTTCAATTCTATCCCGAGACAAAATTTCTTATAAAACTGACTTTATTGTATCCCAGGGCAGATGACCGAATGGTAATGGTGGTTCTCTGTAAAAGAATTGATCTTTTGATCGAGAGAGGTTCGATTCCTTTTCTGCTCAAAATTAAAATTGTATACATTTTTAATCTTAGAATAAAGACTGTAGCATAAGTGGTAATGCAGTTCGCTCATAATGGATAAAATAAGGGTTCAAGTCCCTTCGGTCTTAAACTCTTTGTGATAATTAATAAAAGAGTAAGAATAAATGATAAAATTTATTTAATAAAAAATGATAATTAGTAAAAAATAGTATCTCTTATTTATTGAGATAGCATAAAGCGAACATGATGGAATTGGTAAACATACTCTTCTTAAGCAGGAGTGGATTTAAGTCCTTAAGAGTTCGAGTCTCTTTGTTCGTAATCACGAGTATAGTTAAGTGGTATAGCATCTACCTTCCAAGTAGAGATCATCAGTTCGAACCTGATTACTCGTATTTTAATAATAAACTAAGAATTATATAGCGAGATGGTGTAATGGTAGCACAATAGTCTCATGATCTGTTAGTTTAGGTTCAATTCCTAATTTCGCTAGCTTTATTAAAAATTTTATAATTTTAGTTTATTAAGGTCTTTTAGTTCAAGGGTAAAATCACTGTCTTTCGTACAGTAGCTACCAGTTCGAATCTGGTAAAGATCATAAAAAAATCTAAATATTCTATTTTAAAAGGTAATTACTTAAATAAAAATAATATATTGACAAACAAAAATAAAATAAATTAGTTTATTTAATAAAAATATGCTTCATCCTTTTATATTATTTTAAGATAAAATAAATGAGATATGTGTTTTAAGTCTGGTTTATTTATTATAATTTAATCTTAATATTAGCCGGAATAGTTTAATTGGTAAAACAGTTTCCTTGTAAGATTCAAAAGGTGGTTCAATTCCTCCTTTCGGCAAATTAAGCCCATAATTTAAAGGTAGAATAATTTCTTGATGAGGAATAGGTAGAAGTTCAATTCTTCTTGGGCTTAACTATTTAAACGTTAATATTTTTAATTTTAATTTTTTAAGGAAGCAGAACTCGAGTGGTTGAGTGTCTCCCTTTTAAGGAGAAGGTTTCCGGTTCGAGTCCGGATGCTTTCACTATAGAAGTTAACTTGACTAAGTTAATTGTTTTATGATATTAGTAAGTATATTAATATATATCCTTGCGATGTCGCTATCTAAAGAAAATCAGTTAAGTCCAATTTTTTTAACTAGAATAGCCTCATTAGTATTAATTTATGCCGGAGCATTAACAATAAATGCTTTATATGTTCAGTCAATTGGATCAGGGATAGGAATCTATTGTGGTTTATTTCAAATTACTAATACTACTTTAATAATTGAAAGTTTTTTTTATGTTATAGCCTCTATAATATTATTAGGTTGGGGGCTAATTTATAAAGTTAAAAATAATAATAATAGAGAAAATACAAATTATATAAATACTATTTCTATTAGTAAAGAATCTAGAGATTATTCATTAATTGCTTTATTTAGTATTTTAGGAAGTTCATTTTTAATTTCAAGTGCTGATCTATTAAGTATGTATTTAAGTTTGGAATTACAATCTTTTGGATTATATATTTTAGCAAGTACTTACAGAGAATCAAGTAATGCTACTAGTGCAGGTTTAAAATATTTCTTATTAGGTGGTTTATCTTCTTGTATTATTTTATTAGGAGTGTCACTTTTATATAGTATAACCGGTTTAACTAGTTTTGATTCTATATATAATCTATTATCTGTATTTTCTAATTCATCTTTCTCAATTTTGGACATAGAGAACATTAATAGAAAAATAGAAATTTTTTATTTAAGTGAGAGTTTTTATCAAGGTTTAAGTTTAAGTTTAATTTTGATTGTAGTTGGTTTTTTATTTAAAATTGCTGCAGCTCCTTTCCATAATTGGTCGTTAGGCCCTCTTTTAAAGTAGCGGTTAATTATAATTTTTTTGTTTTATTTTTAAATAACAAATAATAATTGAAGAGTTATTAAAGTAAATAAAATTTTATTATGAATACTATTAAAAAAAGAGAAAATTTACTATATGCTGGAATATTCAATAAAAATAAAATATCATATAGTCTTAATGAATTAAAGTTATTATTAAATTGAAATTGTTAAAATATTACATTCTTTTTTATATTGACCTTAAACTATAATTAATTTAATTAATTTTATATTAAGACAGCAAGATTAAAAGATAAAATTATTAGAATTAATCAGCAGGGAAGCAAAATATCTCCCTCAGAGACTTTACGTAAAAATTTTTTAAATTTAAGAAATTAAGAGAAAGTCCGACTTTTAGTTAAAATAATGATAAATACAGAATTACCATTCTATCTCTACCACTTCTTTAATAGGAAGAAGCCATTAAAGTTTTTAATTGTTTAACTTAAGAGTACAGTTAACACATTTTATTTATGGAGAGGTATTATAAACAATATTCTTAAAAATAAGAGTTTTATAAAGAAAGACCCAAGGATCTTATTTAATATATTGGGATTTTTAGTTATTTTTGGTTATATTCAATCAATTGAATTAAGTCAAATTATTGGTAATAATCCCTCAATATATAATATTTTTATTTCTTCTCTACCTTTAATTAGACCAAAGAGATTAAAAAAGAAAGAAAAAGAAGCTTTTACAATTTCTAGCGATTTGAAAGAAATATTAGTGGGACTTATTTTAGGAGATCTATACGGCCGATACCGGTTCGGTAAAACAAGTTTCGTTTTTAAACAAGGGATAAATCATCAGGAATATATTTACCACTTGTATGATTTATTTAAAAATTATTGTCCAAGTGCACCTAAAATAAGTAATAGTTTGCCTGATACTAGAACTGGAAAGATATATAGTAGTATATCTTTTTTTACTTATACATTACCTTGTTTTAACGAATTATATGTGTTATTTTATAACTCGAGTAAAAAGGTAATTCCAAATAATATAGAAGAATTGTTAAAACCTAGAAGTTTAGCTTATTGGATAGCGGATGATGGTTCCTGGAATAAAGTTAATAAATATGTA
>Ga0163162_10004392_pt1 | contig 13571 bp, 4 predicted proteins | sample S55metaG_FD_115310 | JGI IMG/M metagenome (GOLD analysis project Ga0163162, IMG submission 115310) | Switchgrass rhizosphere microbial communities from Kellogg Biological Station, Michigan, USA - S5-5 metaG | ecosystem: Host-associated > Plants > Roots > Rhizosphere > Soil | place: USA: Michigan...
ATCGAGCGCCACTTACGTCAACTTCAACAACCTGACCCTCAACAGCGGCACCTGGACCTTGCAGGGGCCATTGGTCAGCGGCGCGACCACGCTCAACGGCGGTATCGCGAATTTCAACAACAATGCCACCTTCGGCAGCGGTGTGCTCACCTCCAACGGCGGGGTTCTGCAGGCCAGCAACGCCGGGTTGAACATCAGCAATCTGATCTCCCTCGGCGCCGGCGGCGTCACGCTACAAGGCAGCAACGCGACCACCCTGAGTGGGGTGATTTCCGGCAGCGGCGGTTTCACCAAGGCCGGTACCGGCCAGCTTAATCTCAGCGCCGCCAACACCTATCTGGGCAACACCACGCTCAACGGCGGCACGGTGCAGGTGGGCAACAATCAGGCGTTCAGCACCGGCACGCTCAATGTGACCGGCGCGACAACCCTGAGCGCACCGGGCACCATCAGCCTGGCCAACGCCATCAGCCTCGGCGGCACCTTGACCGCCGGTGGCACTGGCGCGCTGACCCTCGGCGGCTTGATCAGCGGCAGCAGTGGCTTGACCAAAACCGGCAGCGGCAGCCTGACTGTCAGCGGCGTCAACAGCGGGTTCACCGGCACACAACCCTCAGCGCCGGCAGCCTGTTGGTGACCAACAACAACTCGCTGGGCAGTGGTGCGCTGAACACCGCCGCCGGCACCAGTCTGGACAGCACCACTAACGTCACCCTGGCCAACAACATCGGCATGACCGGCGCGCTCAACGTGCTTGGCAGCAATGCCCTGACCCTTGGCGGCGTGTTGAGCGGAACCGGCGGTATCACCAAATCCGGTAGTGCCAGCCTGTCGTTGACCGGCAACAACACCAACAGCGGCAACACGCTGCTCAACGCCGGCAGCCTGCTCGTTGGCAGCAACACCGCGCTGGGAACCGGCGCGCTGAATGCGGCAGCAGCTACCACGCTGGATGCAACCACGGCGGTGACCCTCGCCAACGCCGTCGCGCTGGCAGGGGGACTGACCGTTGGTGGCACGCAGGCATTGGGCCTGAGTGGCGTCGTCAGCGGTGCGGGCAACCTGATCAAAAACGGCACCGCCAACCTCAGTCTCAGCGGCAACAACACCTTTTCCGGCGGCACCGCGCTGAATGCCGGCACGCTGATTGTCGGCTCCAACACCGCACTGGGCACGGGTGCCTTGACCACGGCGGCGGGCACCACCCTCGACGCCAGTACCGCCGTTGCGTTGACTAACGCCGTCTCACTCGGCGGCAACCTCAATGTCGGCGGCAGCGCCAACCTGACCCTGGGCGGGATTGTCAGCGGCAGCGGCGGGCTGACCAAAGACGGCGCGGCCAACCTGATTCTCAACGGCACCAACACCTTCCTCGGTGCGGTCGCGTTGAACGCGGGCACGATCACCGCGGGCGCCAACGCGGCGCTCGGCAGCGGCAATATCACCGTCGGCGGCGTGGCAGCTCTGGACAGCAACGCGGCGGTGACACTCAACAACGCGGTCATTCTCAACAACAGCCTGGGCATTGGCGGCAGCAACGCGCTGACCCTCGGCGGGGTGATCAGCGGCGCCAGCCAATTGGTGAAAAACGGCGCCGCCAATCTCACACTTAACGGCACCAACACCTACAGCGGCGGCACCACGCTGAATGCCGGCAGCCTGACGGTCGGCAACGGCGCGGCATTGGGCACCGGCGCGTTGTCGGTGGAAGGCGCGGGCACGATCAACAGCAGTTCCGCCGTGACCCTCAACAACAACGTGATTCTCAACGCCAACCTCACCGCCGGCGGTGCCAACGCGCTGACCCTTGGCGGGGTGATCAGTGGCAGTAACGGTCTGATCAAAACCGGCGCGTCGAGCCTGACCCTCACCGGCAACAACACCTACACCGGCACCACGGCGCTGAATGCCGGTTCACTGATTGTCGGCTCCAGCACCGCCCTCGGCACCGGCATACTGAACGCCTCGAACGGCACCACACTCGATGCCAGCACTGCGGCAACGCTGGCCAACAACGTCAACCTCGCCGGCACTCTGACCCTGGGTGGCACCAATGCGCTGACCCTCGGCGGCGTGGTCGCCGGTATCGGTGGGCTGACCAAGAACGGCGCTGCCGATCTGACCCTCAACGGCGCCAACACGTATTTTGGCAACACGGCGTTGAACACCGGCAAACTGACCGTCGGCAGCAACACCGCGCTGGGCTCCGGCACGTTGAACGCGGCGGCCAACACCACGCTGGACGCCAACACGGCGGTCAGCCTGAATAATGCCGTGGGACTCGCCGGTGCCTTGAACATCGGCGGCACCGCCAATATGACCCTGACCGGTCTGGTCAGCGGCGCCGGCAGTCTGGTGAAGGACGGCGCGGCCAATCTGATTCTCAACGCCGCCAACAATTACCTCGGCGGCACCACACTGAACGCCGGCACCCTGACCGTCGGCAACAGTTCGGCACTGGGTTCTGGTGCGCTGACCGTTGCTGGCGCAGCGACGTTGGACAGCAATTCGCCGCTGGTCAGCCTCAACAACGCGGTCGCCCTGAATGCCGCGCTGACCGTGGGCGGCACGCAGAACCTGACCCTCGGCGGTGTCACCAGCGGCACCGGCCAGTTGATCAAGGACGGCGCGGCCAATCTCACCCTCAACGGCAACAACACCTTCAGCGGCGGCACCACGCTCAACGCTGGCACGCTGACTCTGGGCAATGCCAACGGTCTGGGCAGCGGCGCATTGATCGTCGGTGGCGCGGCAACGCTGGATAACAGCGCTTCGTTCGGCATCGGCAACGCGATCACGCTGAACGCCGGGCTGACCGTCGCCGGCAACAACGATTTGAGCTTGAACGGCATCGTCGACGGCGCTGGCAACTTGACCAAAAACGGTCTGTCGGACCTGACCCTTGCGGGCAACAACACTTTTACCGGCGCGCTGAACATCGTCTCGGGCAGCGTCACCACCCTCAACAGTAATGCGCTGGGCAACACCTCCGGGGTCAACATCAGCGCCGGCGCCGGGCTGAATCTGGGCAGCAACGCCAGCCTCGGTGCGCTGACCGGCAGCGGCAGTGTGCAACTCACCGGCAGCAACCTGCTGACCGTCGGCAGCGGCAACGTCACCAGTACGTTTGACGGCGATCTCAGCGGCAGCGGCGGCCTGGTCAAAGTCGGCACCGGCACCCTGAACCTCACCGGGATCAACGGCATCACCGGCAACACCGCGATCAATGGCGGCATCGTTGACCTCAGCGGTTCGCTGGGCAGTGCGCAAGTCAATGTCAATACCGGCGGCACCCTGACCGGTACCGGCTCTGCGCTCGGCGCGGTTAACATCAACAACGGTGGACATCTGGCGTTGTCGTCGGGCAACACCTTGTCGGCGAGTGCTCTGACGCTTGGCGCCGGCAGCAACGTCGATGTGGCACTGGGCACACCGTCGACCGCGTCGCTGATGAACGTCGGCGGCAACCTTACTCTCGACGGCAATCTCAACGTCAGCGATGCCGGTGGTTTCGGCGTCGGCGTGTATCGCCTGTTCAACTACACCGGCGCCCTGACCAACCTCGGTCTGGACGTGGCCAGCGTGCCGGTCGGCTACGGCCTCGGCGATCTGCTGGTGCAAACCGGGGTGGCCAATCAGATCAACATTCAAGTCTCCGCGCCGAACAGCAACATCCGTTACTGGGACGGCAGCCAGACCATCGCCAACGGCGTGGTCGATGGTGGCAGCGGCACGTGGAACGCGGTCGGCACCAACTGGACCGATGCCAACGGTTTGGTCAACCAACCGTGGGCCGGCGACTTCGCGGTGTTCCAGGGCACCGCCGGCACGGTGACGGTGAACGGCACGCAAGCGTTCACCGGCATGCAATTTCTCACCGATGGCTACAACGTGGTCAACGGTGCGGCGGGGCAACTCACGGCGGTCAACGGCAACGGCGGCACCACTTCGTTGCGCGTCGATCCGGGCGTGACCGCGACCATCAATGCCAATATCGATGGCAGCGGCATCCTCAATAAACTCGACGCCGGTACTTTGGTGCTCGGCGGTGCCAACAGCTATACCGGCGGCACGCAACTGGACGGCGGCAAGATCATCGTCGGCAGCAACACCGCACTCGGCACCGGAACGTTGACGGCGAATGCCGGTACGCAACTGGACAGCAACGCGGCGGTGACACTGGCCAACGCCGCGACGCTGAACGGCAACCTCACCGTGGTCGGCAGCAATGCCCTGACCCTCAATGGCGTGATTGGCGGCACTGGTGGTCTGATCAAAACCGGCACGGCGAACCTGACCCTCGGCGGCAACAACGCCTTCCTCGGCCCGGTGGCGCTGAACGCCGGCGGACTGGTTCTGGCGTCGAACTCGGCGCTGGGCTCCGGCACGTTGAACGCGGCGGGCGGCACCACGCTGGATGCGAGCACGGCGGTTTCGGTAAACAACGCGGTCAACCTGGCCGGCAACCTCGGCGTCGGTGGCACGGCGGATCTGACCCTGGCCGGCACGGTCAACGGCGCCGGCAGTCTGAGCAAAAACGGCGCGGCCAACCTGACTCTCAGCGGCAACAACAACTTCCTTGGTGGCACCACCCTCAACGCCGGCACGCTGACCGCCGGCAGCAACTCGGCGCTGGGGCTGGGCAATCTCACCGTAGCCGGCGCCTCGGCGCTGGACAACAACAGTGCGCTGAGCCTGGGCAACAACGTCGTGCTCAACGCCAATCTGAGCAACACCGGCAGCAACAACCTGACCCTTGCTGGTGTGGTCAGCGGCGCGGGCGGTCTGATCAAGAACGGCGCGTCGAATCTGACGCTCAACGGCATTAACACCTACTCGGGCGGGACCACGCTGAATGCCGGCACGCTGACCCTTGGCACTGGCGGCTCTCTGGGCAGCGGCGCGGTGACCGTGGCCGGCGCTTCGACCCTCGATAACGCCGCGCCGCTGGTGCTGGCCAACAACCTCAACGTCAATGCCAATCTGGCCCTGGCCGGCAACAACAACCTGACCCTCGGTGGCGTGATTGCCGGCGCCGGCACGTTGAGCAAGAACGGTCTGGCCGACGTGACCCTGAGTGGCAACAACACCTTCAGCGGCACCTTCGATGTAGCGTCCGGCAGCCTGACCACGCTGAGCAGCGGGGCACTGGGCAGCAACGCCACGGTCAACCTCGCGGGCGGCGCGGCGCTGAATCTCGGTGCTTCGGGCAGCCTCGCCAGTCTCACCGGCAGCGGCACTGCGCTGATCGGCACGGGCAATACGTTGAGCCTCGGTGGCAACAACGTCAGCAGCACCTTCGCCGGCATCCTCAGCGGTGACGGCAGCCTGAGCAAACTCGGCACGGGGACGCTGACCCTCAGCGGCATCAGCGACCTGACCGGTGACACCAACGTCAACGCCGGCACCTTGCAGGTCAACGGTTCGCTGGCCAGCGGCAACGTATTGGTCAACAGCGGCGGCACCCTCGGTGGCAGCGGCACCTTGACCGGTGCCGTCACGGTGGCCGATGGCGGTCATCTGGCGGGCACAACCGGCAGCACCTTGGCGGTGGATTCGCTGGTATTCAACGGCAACTCCAACTTCGACGTCGGTCTCGGCACACCGGTGTCCGGTGGCGGCAATGCGCTGGTCAATGTCGGCGGCAACCTGACCCTCGACGGCACCCTCAACGTCAGCGACATCGGTGGTTTTGGCAGCGGCGTCTATCGCCTGATCGACTACACCGGTGGCCTGACCGACAACGGCATGCTCTTCGGCACACTGCCGGGCAGCGTCAGCCCGGGCGATCTGCAACTGCAAACCGCACTGGCCAATCAGATCAACCTGCTGGTCACCGCACCGGGCGTCACCGTGCAGTTCTGGGACGGCAATCAACTGGTGGCCAACGGTTCAGTAGAGGGCGGCAGTGGCACCTGGGGCACCGGCACCACCAACTGGACCGACGTCAACGGCACCACCAACCAGGCCTGGACCAACAGCTTCGCGGTGTTCCAGGGCGCGGCCGGCACAGTGACCGTCAATGGCGCGCAAACCATCACCGGCCTGCAGTTCGTCACCGATGGCTACAGTCTGGTGAACGGCACGGCGGGTTCGCTGAATCTGGTCAACGGCTCGCTGGGCAATGCCACGGTGCGGGTTGACCCGAACGCCACGGCAACCATTGGTGTGGCGCTCAATGGCAGCGGCACCCTGGGCAAATACGACAGCGGTACGCTGGTGCTCAACGCGGCCAACGGCTACACCGGCGGCACGGCGCTCAACGGCGGCAAGATTGTGGTTGGCAACAACGCGGCGCTCGGCACGGGTGTGTTGACCGCTGCGGACGGCACGGCGCTGGACAGCAACGCGGCCGTCAGTCTGAGCAACGACGTGGTCGTCAACGGTGGATTGACCGTTGCCGGCTCCAACGCCTTGACCCTTGACGGCGTGGTCAGCGGCAGCGGCAGCCTGATCAAGGCCGGCGCATCGAGCTTGACCCTCAACGGCAGCAACACTTCCACCGGTGGTACTCAACTCGCCGGCGGTACGCTGATCCTCGGCAACAACAGTGCACTCAGCAGCGCTGCGCTCAACGTGACCGGCAACGGCACCCTCGACAGCACCTCGGCGCTGCAATTGGCCAATGCCGTCAACCTTGGCGCGCAACTGACCCTCGCCGGCAACCAGAACACCACGCTGATCGGTGCCGTGACCGGCGCCGGCAGCCTGGTGAAAAACGGTAGCGGCGAACTCGTCCTCAGTGGTGCCAACACCTACAGCGGTGGCACCACGCTGAACGGCGGCACAACGCGCGGTGACACCAGCAGCTTGCAAGGTGCGATCGTCAACAACGCGACGCTGACCTTCGAGCAAAACGCCGATGGCAGCTACACCGGCAACCTCACTGGCGTCGGTACGCTGAACAAAACCGGCACGGGTGAGCTTCTGCTGACCGGCAACAACAGCTTCACCGGCAACACCTCGGTGCAGGCCGGCAACCTGATCGTCAACGGTGTGCTCAACAGCGCCAACGTCAACGTTGCCAGCGGCGCGAGCATCGGCGGTGGCGGCCAACTCGGCGGCGCCGTGCAACTGGCCAGCGGTGCGACGCTGGCCGGTGGCGGTACAGCAACGCCTTTGTCAGTCGGTTCGCTGGCGCTGTCGTCGGGAACCAATCTGGACTTCAGCCTCGGCTCGGCGGCCAGTTCGACCACGGTAGTCAATGTTGCCGGCAACCTGACCCTCGACGGTACGCTGAACATCAGCAATGCCGGCGGTTTCGGCACCGGGGTTTATCAACTGTTCAACTACGGCGGCAGCCTGACCGACAACGGTCTGGTATATGGCAGCCTGCCGGTGTCGGCGGCCAATCTGACGCTGCAAACGGCTATCGCCAATCAGATCAACCTGCTGGTGCAAGGCACGCCGGGTGAGGTGCAGTTCTGGAACGGTGGCACTACCAACCCGGACGGCAGCATCGGTGGCGGCAGCGGCGTGTGGGGGCCGGGCACCAACTGGACCGATCCGAGCGGGACTCAGGCCCTGGCGTCAAATGGTCAGTTCGCGGTGTTCGGCGGTCAGGCAGGTACGGTGACCGTGCAGGGCAATCAGAACTTCACCGGTGTGCAGTTTCTTACCGGTGGTTACAGCCTGGTTCCGGGGGCTGGCGGGACGCTGACGCCGGTCAATGGCGCCGACGGCAGCCTTGCACCGGTACGGGTGAATGCCGGCGCGAGTGCGGAAATTTCCACGCCACTGGTGGGCACGGGAGGGATCGAAAAGCTTGATTCCGGCACGCTGGTGCTCAGTGGCGCCAACACCTACAGCGGTGGCACAACCGTCAGCGGCGGTACGCTGGTCGGTAACACCACCAGCCTGCAAGGCAATATCCTCAACAATGCTTCGCTGCTCTTCGTGCAGAACTTCAACGGTCAGTTCAACGGATCGCTGAGCGGACTTGGCGCGATGCTCAAACGCGGCACCGGAACGTTGCTGTTGACCGGTGATAATCCGTTCAGCGGTACCGTCGCGGTCGACCAGGGCGTGCTGCAAGTCGGCAGCCGTGCGTCGCGGGCATCGTTGGGTGGGCAAGTCACCGTGGCCAACGGCGCCGGCCTGAGTGGTAATGGCAGTGTCGGCTCGGTGGTCAACCATGGGGTTGTGGCCTCGGGTTCCGAAGCGGGCACCCTGAGCGTCGCGGGTAACCTGACCAACGCCAGCGACGGTGTGCTGGCCTTGACGGTCAGCTCGCCAACCGCAACGCCACTGGCGGTCGGCGGTACGGCAACGTTGGGCGGTGGCCTGCAAGTCAACTCGCTGGCACCGTTCACCGGCAACACCACGTATTCGCTGATCACGGCGGGCGGTGGCGTAAACGGCACCTTCAGCGCTGCGGACCTGCCGCAATACGCGTTCCTCAACAGCGCCCTGGTGTATGACGCCAACGCAGTTAACCTGGTGGTCAGCCGCAACGGCAATTCGTTTGCCGATGTCGCCGCCACTGGCAACCAGTTCCGCACCGCTACCGCGCTGTCGAACAACGGCCCGGCGGGTGCGGCGTTGCAGAACGAGATCGTCAACCTCAGTGTCGCCGGTGCGCGCAATGCCTTCGACAGTCTGTCCGGTGAGATCCACGCCAGCACCGCCAGCGCCATCCTTGAGGATTCGCGTTACGTGCGTGACGCGGTCAACGATCGCATGCGCCAACCGTCGTGCAGCGCGGCGGATGATCCACGCCGTGCCCTGGCGCCAAGTGACAACCAATTGAGCAGCAACGGTTGCCACGGCGAAATGGTCGGCTGGGCGCGGGCACTCGGTGCCTGGGGCGAGTCGGATGGTGACAGCAACGCGGCGAAACTCGACCGTAACCTCAGCGGCTTCATGCTCGGTACCGACAAGCAACTCGATGACCAGTGGCGCGTGGGCATGGCCGCCGGCTACACCCGCAGCGACCTGGATGCGCATGACCGTCGCTCGGATGCCACCGTCGAAAGCTACCACCTGGCGGCGTACCTCAACTCGCAGTTCGATGCCCTGGCGGTGCGCCTTGGCGCGGCTTACGGCTGGCACGACATCGAAACCAAGCGCAACGTCAGCGTCGGCAGCTACAACGATCGCTTGAAAGCCAACTACGACGCGCGCAGCGCCCAAGTGTTCGGTGAAGTCGGTTACGCCATCGATGCTGGCGGCATTGCCCTCGAACCGTTTGCCGGTCTGGCCTACGTCAATTACGACACTGACAAAGCCAAGGAGAAGGGCGGAGCAGGGCGCTTGGAGGCCGATGCCGATCAGGACATCACCTTCTCGACCCTCGGCGTGCGCGCCGGCAAAGTCATCACCCTGGCCAACGGCGGGCAATTCACCCCGCGCGCGGCCATCGGCTGGCGCCATGCCTTCGGTGACACCAAGCCCGATGCCGACCTGACCTTCATCGACGGCGGCGCTTCGTTCAGCACCCAAGGTGTGCCGATCGCCAAGGAAAGCGCCATCGTCGAAGCCGGAGTCGACTTCCAGATCAGCCCGACCGGCAAACTCGGCGTCGGCTACTCGGGCCAACTGTCGAACGACAGCAACGACCATGCGATGACCATCAGCTTCAGCATGGGCTTCTGATTTAGGGTCGAAGCACTTTTAGCCGCCCGTAAGGGCGGTTTTTTTTTGCCTGCATATTCTTTGGCACCCCGATGCTTGTGGTGACTGTTCGATTGCCTTCGCGAGCAGGCTCGCTCCCACAGGGGAGTGCGGTGCACATGTGGGAGCGAGCCTGCTCGCGAAGGGGCCGCTCAGTCAGGGCAAAAAACTGCTGCGTCGCGCTCTGCTAGAATCCGCCCCATCAACAGCCTGAGACTCCCCCATGAGCGAGCCGATTCGTCTGACCCAATACAGCCACGGCGCCGGTTGCGGCTGCAAGATTTCCCCGCAGGTGCTGGAAGTGATTCTGGCCGGCAGCGGTGCGCAGAACCTCGACCCGAAACTGTGGGTCGGCAACGCCTCGCGCGATGACGCTGCGGTGTATGAGATCGATGCCGAGCGCGGCGTGGTCTCGACCACGGACTTTTTCATGCCGATCGTCGACGACCCGTTCGACTTCGGCCGCATTGCTGCTACCAACGCGATCAGCGACATCTATGCGATGGGCGGCGATCCGCTTATGGCCATCGCCATTCTCGGCTGGCCGGTCAACGTGCTGGCGCCGGAAGTGGCGCGCGAAGTGATTCGCGGCGGCCGTGCGGTTTGCGACGCGGCGGGCATTCCACTGGCGGGCGGGCATTCGATCGACGCGCCGGAACCGATCTTCGGCCTCGCCGTCACCGGTCTGGTCGAAAAGCGCCACATGAAGCGCAACGACACCGCCACCGCCGGTTGCCTGTTGTACCTGACCAAACCGCTGGGCATCGGCATCCTCACCACCGCCGAGAAGAAGGGCAAGCTGCGCGCCGCCGATGTCGGCGTGGCCCGCGACTGGATGTGCACCCTGAACAAACCCGGCAGCCGTTTCGGCAAACTCGCCGGCGTCACGGCGATGACTGACGTCACCGGTTTTGGTCTGCTCGGGCATCTGGTGGAAATGGCCGATGGCAGCAAGCTCACCGCACGCATCGCTTATGACCGCGTACCGCGCCTGGACAGCGTCGAGTATTACCTCGATCAAGGCTGCGTGCCCGGCGGTACGCTGCGCAACTTCGACAGCTACGCGAGCAAGGTTGGCCGCGTGCAGGAACTGCACAAACGCGTGCTCTGCGACCCGCAAACCAGCGGTGGTCTGTTGATCGCGGTGACGCCTGAAGGCAATGAAGAATTCCTCGCCGTCGCCGCAGAACTGGGCCTGAACCTGGCGCCAATCGGCGAACTGGTTGAGCGACAGACGAACGCAGTCGAGGTGATTTGATGCTCCGCGACTGCACTGACTACCGTGACATTTTTCTCAATGACCGGCCAATGATGGATGCCCGCGCGCCGGTCGAATTCTCCCACGGTGCTTTCCCCGGGGTGGTCAACCTGCCGCTGATGAACGATCGTGAGCGCGAACAGGTGGGTACCTGTTACAAACAACACGGACAGCAAGCCGCGATTGCCTTGGGCGAGCGGCTGGTGTCCGCCGAGGTCAGAGAGCGGCGCATTCAAGGCTGGGTCGAGTTTGCCCGTAACCACCCCGACGGCTATCTGTATTGTTTCCGCGGCGGCCTGCGTTCACAGATCGTCCAGCAATGGATCAAGGACGAGGGCGGCATCGATTACCCGCGTGTCGGCGGCGGCTACAAGGCCATGCGCACATTCCTCCTGGAGACAGTCGATCAGGCTGTGGCCGAATGCGATCTGGTCCTGCTCGGCGGCATGACCGGTACTGGTAAGACTGAAGTGCTGGTGCAGTTGAGCAATGGTCTGGATCTGGAAGGCCACGCCAATCATCGCGGCTCGAGTTTTGGCAAGCGTGCCACAGGGCAGCCGACCAATATCGATTTCGAAAACCGCTTGGCTGTCGATGTGCTGAAAAAACGCGCAGGCGGGATCAACCAGTTTGTTCTGGAAGACGAAAGTCGGGTAGTCGGCAGCTGTGCCTTGCCATTACCGCTCTACCGGGGCATGCAGGCGGCACCACTGGTCTGGCTGGAAGATAGCCTCGAGAGTCGGGTCGAGCGAATTCTGCAGGATTATGTCATCGACCTGTACGCCGAGTTCGTCGCGGTTCACGGCGAGCAGGGTTTTGCTTTGTATGCCGAGCGATTGATTTCCAGTCTGAACAATATTCAACGTCGGTTGGGTGGCGAGCGCTATCAACGCATGTATTTGCAGATGGAAGCCGCGCTGTCCGAACAGGCACGCAGCGGGTCGGTCGAGCTGTTCCGTGAGTGGATCGGCGTACTGCTACGCGATTATTACGACCCGATGTATGTGTTTCAGCGCGAGAAGAAGGGCGGGCGGATCGAGTTTGCCGGGGAGCGCGGGGCGGTGCTTGAGTATTTGCGTGAGCGGGTGAATCAGCAGGTTTGAGGTTGTTGCGGCTGGCCCCTTCGCGAGCAGGCTCGCTCCCACAGGGGATTTGTATTTCACGCAAATCCAATAATGTGGGAGCGAGCCTGCTCGCGAAAGGGCCGGGCCAGGCCCCACAAAACTCAGGTCGGACAGGTTTCCTTGCCATGATCCAGCCCCTGCTTGTAGCTGTGGCTTTGCAAACTGGCCTTGCCGTTGTGCCAGGTCAGGGTCAGCACGTACAGCGAGTCAAAATCGTTGCCCGCCCAGTCCTCGGTAATGTTCTGTTTCTCGCCGACCGCTTTGCCCGCCACCTTGTTGATCAGCTCCGGCAGATAGCCGTGGGACCAGGCGGTGTAGATCGTCGAGTTGTGATACTTGTCTTCCAGCAGTTCGCGGGCCAGATCGCTGGTGTCGTTGGCCGAGAACTCGATGTTCACCGGCAGGCCGAGCTTGATCGCGGCGGGGCTGATGGTCATCAACGGACGGATGTAGCTGTAGGAGTTGTCCAGTTCACCTTCCTCGACATTGCGCGTCGGGTTGGCGGCGAACACGTAATCGGCCTTGCCGAATTTTTCCGGCAGCAGCGTCGACAGGTCGATGGCGCGGTTCAGGCCTTGACAGTTGAGCTGGCCGAGCCCGCCCTCGGGTTTTTCTGCGTGGCGCAGGAATACCAGTGTCTGGGTGCCGTCCACCGGTTGCGCGCGGCTTTCGCTGGACTCAAGCGACAGTAACAGTGCACTGACGGCCAGCAGGGAAGGCAGGGCCACATACGCGCGGTGTTTGAAACGTTTGGCGAAACGCATAAGGTTCGTCATGAAATAAAAGGTTCTTCAGCAAATTCAGTTAAGGCTGACAAACCTTGACACCGCGGGCTCCCAGCACCGGGTGTTTTCCCTGTCGTGAACGGCTTCCTCTGCAACAAACGCATAGCTCAGAGTCCCCTGAGGGCCGTTTGGTTCGATCCGCACTTTAGCGGCAACCTTCAACGGTCTGGCTGCAGGTTAGCGACAGGATGTTACGGGTTCATGTTGGAGCTCCGAAGGCTGCGATCGTTTTGCAGACTGCAAAGCCTCAAGATCAAAAGGTCGCAGCCTGCGCAGCGCCTACATTATGATCAGGCTTTAATTTGTGACTGGATGCTTCCCATGACCGATCTGTCCGCGTTCCCGATCACCCAGAAATGGCCGGCGCAGTACCCTGACTGGATTCAGCTCTATTCCTTGCCGACGCCCAACGGCGTCAAAGTCTCGATCATGCTCGAAGAAATCGGCCTGCCATACGAGCCGCACAAGGTTGGTTTCGATACCAGTGATCAATTGTCTGCCGAGTTTCTGTCACTGAACCCGAACAACAAGATCCCGGCGATCCTCGACCCGCATGGTCCCGAAGACCAGCCGCTGCCACTGTTCGAGTCGGGGGCGATCCTGATTTATCTGGCCGACAAAAGCGGCCAGTTGCTCGCGCAGGAAGGCGCGCTGCGTTACGAGACCATCCAGTGGTTGATGTTCCAGATGGGTGGTATCGGTCCGATGTTCGGCCAGTTGGGTTTCTTCAACAAATTCGCCGGCAAGGATTACGAAGACAAGCGTCCGCGTGATCGTTATGTCGACGAAAGC
>Ga0163162_10004393_pt1 | contig 13570 bp, 11 predicted proteins | sample S55metaG_FD_115310 | JGI IMG/M metagenome (GOLD analysis project Ga0163162, IMG submission 115310) | Switchgrass rhizosphere microbial communities from Kellogg Biological Station, Michigan, USA - S5-5 metaG | ecosystem: Host-associated > Plants > Roots > Rhizosphere > Soil | place: USA...
ACCGGATCCGGAATGGACTTGCCTTCCACTGTTTCGCGGGCAGTACATTGCGCGTCATTGTCAACCACAATGATGTCGGCTTTGCTCACCAGCTGCCGATTCATTGAACAGGCAAAAATGCTGTCCAGCAATTTCTCCAGCATCTTCGGACGCTTATAAGTGGCGATACAAATGGAAATTTTCAGTGGCATGTAAGCGGGGTGTCGTTTCAGCCCAATTGTTCCAGCGCCTCTCTAACGCCGTCGGAAAATCGGTGAACCATATTCTCTACCGTATATTGTTGCGCCGAATCGGCGCAATGTTGTTTTAATTGTTGAAGTTTGGCGGGATTGTCGATCAGCGACACCACTGCATTCACATATTCGTCCAGCCCATCCCCGGTGATCAAGCCATTCACGCCATTTTCGATGTATTCGAATTCAGGCCCATGCAATTTGTTGCGGGTGGTTATAATCGGGCATTCAAATGTAAAAGAATCCAACACGGCAAGGCCAATGGCGCCAGGCAATAGGAAAATATCCGATACACTGAACGCAAGTGCCTTCTGCTTTTGGAAAAGCGGACCTGTCATCACCAGCCAGGACCGGGTTTTGGCGGCCTCCCGCACAAACTGCTCATCCTTTCCTCCTCCTACCACCAGCAATTTAAAATGGTAGCCTTTTGATGCAAGCGCATCACAGGCGTCGACCATCAGGTCGAGCCGTTTTTCTTTATACAACGCACCGCAATAAATCAGCACTTTTTCATCTCCAGCGATGCTATATTTTGCCCTTGTTGCCGCTTTTTCCTCCGGTGTAATTTGGTGGAAGATGCGTTGCAGACTTTTTGTGTCAATGGCATTGTGCGCCACAGTAATTTTTTCTGGCGGGAAACCAAATGTTTCAATTCTTTTCTTTACGCCATCGGTATAAGCAAACCACCAGTCGGTACGGGTGGAGTACAACTTCTTAAATACGTTGAGAATATTTTTGTGAGAGGCTTTCAGGTCCATGCCATGACCCCAGAAAGCAAACCTGCGGCGACGCAGAAAGCGGCGCCCGATCAGGTAAAAATTAATCAGTAACCTGCTGGCTTGTTCAACGATCACCAGGTCGGCGTCGCGAATTTCTTTTAGTGCGGGTTGCCAAAGCAGTGTTCCCCTGAAGAATGGAATATTGACGTTCTTTCGACTAATTGCCCAATCCGCGCTTACGTTATCGCCGCGTCCACCATATTCATAATCGCCATACACCAGTACCAGGTCGATCTGATGTTTTTTCAGGTCTTCACGAAGCAGGTTAAAAAACTCTAAGCGGTATTGGGGAAATGATTTATAGAGGATGACTACTTTTTTCATTGATCGGCGGGCGTTAAGAAGGGATGCAGGGAACCGGCACTTACACTTTCTGCCAGTCCCGGAGGGGAGAAAGATAATTCAATTCCACGTGTGTAGCCATACCCGGAACTGGTGTAATCAGCCTTCTTTTTCGGTTGAAATGATATCCAAAATGCCTGAATACATTCTCTATTTTCTGCCGGAAAGCGGCTTTCCCGCTCATTTTGTTTCTCACTACCCGCATGTGTTCGCTGAAGCCTGCTTCATTTCTCAAAAGGTCCTGCCACACATAATAATCTCTAACTCCCCATTTGGCCCAAATTTTATAGTCGGCTGCAAGGGTACCGATTTTTGCGGCAAAGGTCATGGTGGTGGAATTCGTTTCCTTCCAATGGGAGGATTGGGTAAGAAATAATTTCGTTGTCTCTCCCCCATCAATCACATAGTGATTCAATCCACCCTTGCCGAACTCAACATATTTATCAGGATGATCATACAGGCTCACGTAATCGGCGATGGCAAGGCCTTCCAACAATGCCTGCCTCGAACCGGGCAGGTGCAGGTAGTCGTCTTCGAGAAGATAAACATAGGCATCGTGCGGAAGCTGGTCGATGGCATACTTCACAATATGAAGAAAGGATCCCCGGTTCCCCAGCTTAATGGTTTGATAGGTGATGCCGAGTTTTGTTAGTTCGTCGAGTGTAGGCGCCGAACAGTTGTCAGCGAATACCAACAGGTTTTCATGACCGAAAACCGAGAGATAGTTTCTCAGGCAATGAAATTTGTCGGCGTGCGACAATTTATTTTTCGCCTGGTTGCTTCCATCAGAAATGCGGTAAAGTGTAAAGAGTTGACCTGCCATTGTAGAATTATTTGCTAGGGTGATGCCTGCCTGCGCTACGCTTCGGCAGGCAAGCTGGATACTAGATACTGGATACTCGATACTAGATGCTAGACATAGTTAACAATTAACGGTTGATAGTTGATAGATGACGATTGGCATTATCTAGTATCTGGTATCGAGTATCCAGCATCTAGTATCTAGCCTTTCATTTTCAAGAATTTCTCGGGATCAAATTTTTCAAATGCCTGCTGATGCGCTTCTTGCTCTTCCACAGTGTTGAACCGGTTGCTGATTTTTTTTGCCGGCACACCACCATAAATGGAATAGGGTTCAACATTTGAAGTGACAACCGATCCCGCTGCCACGATACTACCCTTACCGATTCTCACGCCACTCATGATAATGGCGCCGGCACCGATCCATACATCGTCTTCGATAATCGTGATTTCATCGGCGCCCTTCCAATTGTATCCCGGCTCGCGAATACTCATTGCCAGTCGCGTGGGTATTCCCGTTTGCTGGTAATGATGATCATACCTTCCCACAATAGAAACACGGTTGGCGATGATCACGAAATTGCCGATCTCGCAGGTGGTTTCAATAAATGAATCCCTGCCTATATAAAAGTAGTCGCCGATTTTTACTTTGTTCCTTCCCCATATCCGCACCCTTGCACCGGCATGAAAATTTTTACCGATAGGGTAAGCCCTCCATTTTACCCTCGCCAGGTAAAAATTTCTCAGTTTTTTAATGAAATTGATCATGGAGGAATTGACAGCGAATTTATTTCAAATGACCTTTTAGGTCGCGCAGAAATCCGAGACCCAATTCGAAGTGTGCTACTTTATCAATGATCACATTGTCTTTGCTATAATCCGGGTGAATCATGATTTCAATGGATTCCTTCGCGCCATTCGAATATTTATCCTGGTGAAGTTCAAGAAATCCAAACTGGTTGGTAAATACTTCGGTAAAGTTCAAATTATTTTTGGCCAGGTAGCTAATGATCATTTTTTTGTACATGCGGTTGAAGAAGCTTGCATAATCCTGGTTCAGTATTCTCACCGCTTTGATGTTGTGCTTTTTCGCCAGTTCAATTACAATTTTTGCGATGCAAAAAAATTCGTGCACATGGTGGTGACTGTCGATGTGGTCAATTGGAATGCCACTCGCTTTTACTTTGGAGATCTGCGCGTCCAATTCTTCATATATATACTTTCGCTCCGCCTTTCCGATGAAGAACGGACTTCGCTTAAATTTTTGCCTGAATTTGAATACGCCTGAAAACAGGTGGTCCTTCCTGAGCGGATTGGGATGCAAGGGCACCCCTTCCGTGAGGTTGAGGTGAATACCAATCTTACTCACCAATCCCTTTTCATGCACCAGGTGCACGGCCTGTTCAAACCCGGGGAAGTTAGCCAACAGCGTTGCACGATTAATTAGCCCTTGTTCCAGTAAATGAACAATGGCTTGGTTCACCGATTCGCGGGCACCCAGGTCATCGGCGTTTACAATAACGTTTCGATTTTCACTCATAATTTCAGATCTATCACGTAATTAATCAAGCCCGTTAACGAGCTTTCTAAATTTCCTCAATGTGGCTTCAAACGAATACCTGTCGACAAACATCTCTCTGCAATAACGATTGTATTTCTCCAGTGGTTGCATTTCAAATTTCTTAAAGGCGACTGTGAAATCATTTTCGTTGTCACACAGCGCGCCCACTTTCCGCAAATCCATTTCATATCCTTCGAAAGCCTCCTTTGTTCCAATGATATTCTTCCCGTACATCAGCGATTCGCAGGTTTTCACCTTCATGCCGCTTCCCAGGAAAATAGGACTCACCATGAAATCCGCTTTTGCCATCACTTCGTCCAGGTCTTTCACAAATCCCAGGAATTCAATTTTGGGATGTTGAAATTGTGACCGCAAGGGTTCCATGCCCGTGCCGACAATTTGCAACTTGATATCAACGTTGTCCAACACCTTGTCTACGAACCATCGCAAACCATGGATGTTGGGATACCAGTTGTTTCCAATAAACAAACACAGGGGCGGGGTTTGGGTTCTCTCATGTAGAGCTGCCTCAGAAGGCGGCGGGGCTTTGTCGATAAAACTGATCGGAATAATCTCCATTTCACGCTGCCCGTATATTTCCTGCAATTCCGCCGCGTCCCTGGCATTCAGGGCAATCGCAATGTCGGAATACTGCATGGCTGATTTTTCATTGTGGTACATCAGCGGAATGCGCCAGCTTTGACCCGGGTGCTGCTTCGCCTGCTCCTTTCGAATGCGCAGTTCGGCGTTGTGGAAGAAGCTGATGATTTTCCCTTTGTATCCACCCTGCCTCAGCTTTCTTGCGATGATCCCGTATCCGGAAGAATCGATAAAAACCCAATCGGCTTTTTTTGCTTCTCTTTTTAATTCCTTCATTACTGCGGGCGTCAGTCCGGCGCTGTAACCTAACATATAATTCACCCACTTTTTCATCCTCGCGAAGAGATTCTCTTTGAGTGTTGCAGTGGGATCCACCACCTTCACATTCTCTCTTCCAAAAAGGGCACAAAAAGATTCATAGTTTCTATTGGTACATTGAAAACCCCCGTGTGATTTTTTAGTCACGTCGCGGGAACTCACAAATAGCATTTTCATTTTGATAGCGTAACCTTGGGTATGAAGGACTGGATGCTAGATTCTAGATACTGGATATCGATGAGATTCATTGTGATGTCGCCGCAGCTAAATTTGCCACCAGGGAATTAAGACATGAAATATCGCTTTGCGCCTCCCGGCGATTCGGCTTTAATCAGGCAAAGACGGGTTCTTTTTTCAATTTGAATTCGGGTTCTTTGGAATAAGATGGCTTTTCCTCAATGGCCACTGTTTGATAGATATACAAAGCAAAAACAGTAGTTAGGAGGAAATTGGGATGAAACACGGTATTTGAAGTTAAGCTGGTAATTAATAAATACCATAAATAATACCTCACATAATAATAGTCCTTGGGAAGGGGTATGATCACGCTCTTCACCCATATCAGCACATAGGCCAGCACGGCCAACACACCAAACATCACATAAAATCCTACAAGGCCTACGTCGGCCAGGTAAAATCCATACATGTCCGCCAGCCTTTCCAGCAATATCGCGTATCCTGAGCTTAGAGCATAAGGTACGCCGTTGCCCAACCATTGGGAGCCCTTGTTCGGCGCGAAATCGTTCAGGAAATAAGTTGCAGCAACATAGCGGATATTGTTTTTCCTTCCTTCCTGGTTGTCCCTGGTTTGCGCCTCCATAATACCCTGGATAATGGGATTCCTGGAATCTTTAATAATCCATACTGCCGCCGCAAATGCTATCAGCACAATGGCCTTTTTGAATATATTCAGATCCCGTAACAGGTGAAAGAGGTATAAAATGAATACAGCAAAAATGGCTTGCCTGGTTACCTGTAATACGGTTATAACCAAGCCGCTGATGGCGAGGCCCAACCAAAGCCATTTGGGACGAAAGCCTGATGTAAATTTATTAAGCGCCATGAAGGCCATGAGAATAAAAATTCCGCCGCCCGGAAACAGGATGCGCAAAATACCACGGTCTTGATCGGTATATTCTTCTTCACCCCCAAATATTACATTCGGACTGTGCCTGTACTGATAATAATAAAGAAAGATATAGATCAGCCCATATCCAACAATGATCCATTCTAATTTCTTCACCTCCACTTTATATTTGAGCAAGAAGAAAAAGAATATCCACAACGAAACAGGAACGGTTGATTTGATGCTGTTGGAGATCGATTGACCCCATGAAATTTGAGCCATGAATAAGGAAATCACCATGGCCAGTACAATCAGCTGGATGGGAAACACAAATCCCCTTTTCCTGATAAACATGAATGGCAGCGATACCACGAAGGCTATTCCACAAAACAGAAAGTTGGAATAGTTAACCAACGATTTTGGAAGGAATCGCGCTTCAAAAAAACTGATACTGATGGGCAGCAGCAGAATAATAAAAAGTAAACGAATTTGCTTGGCACTCATGCTATCGGTAAAATATTGTCGGAATTAAAAATCATCACCGGTTAAACTGACATGAAACCGGCCAGTTTCAGGATAAATTTAACTTTTTCAACGCCCATTCTGTAAGTTTTGTATCCCAGGATAAACCGAATTCGCAACCGCTCTCCCCCTCTCAAGCCGAGGTTTTCGTTAACCAGGGGAACCAGGGCCCGGAAATCTTTATATCCCAGGTAGGAAATGGTTGCGCGGAAATTGTTTCTTATCCAGATGCTCAGGAACTTTTTGAGTGTGGGCAATTTAATGTTCAGTTTCCCCTCTGTAGATTTTACGATCAGCCATTTTGAGTATTCAATCATGGCCATATTCTTTCGCTTCAACAGGTTGATGTCGGAATAAGACGGTGTGATGTTGTATGGACTTTTGCGCCAATACACTTTCGACTGGGGAAGGGTTTTAATGCCTTTCTCGCCGGCCAGCTTTATCCAGGAGGCATCATCGCTGCACCACGCCAGGTCGAAGTGTTCGAACCTTCCTTCGCGGAGAAAATGCGATTTGTTGAAAATGTATTCTACCACATAACTTCTAAGTCCACTGCAAAGGCGGGCCTCCACAAATTTTTCGATGGTAATCGGGTTGGGAAAATCAGTTGATCCTTCCACAGTTTTACCATACTGATCGATGCGAATCACGTTAAAATGCAACACATCGTATTCTGAATCGGTTTGTATAGCGTCGTAGAATTCCTGCACACAGGAAGGCGCCATAATATCGTCGTCGGAAAATAACCAGATCCATTCTTCATCCCTCACCATGTCAATACATCTCTCCCAATGTGCCACCAGGTCTTTTCCACCCAGGTTTTTATCGAAGAACCGATATTGCAGGTCAATATTTTTCCTGAACGGTTCCACGATTGTGTCAAGGTGATGAGGACTGGCATCATCACCAATGTACAGGGTGAAATCGCGGTTGGTTTGACTTTCAATAGACCGCAATGTCTCTTCCAGAAACATCGGCTTGAAAGCTGGTATTACGATTGCAAGTTTGTTCATACGTGAGGTCCGGTTAAGACTAAATAATGGTATTAAATAGGGGAAAGATTATCGTTGATGAATTGGATAGCGGTTAAAGATGCACAGTTTGTTATCCTACGTGCATTTTATCCCTGAGTTTCATCACAGGTTGCTCAAGCCATCTGTACAGGCAGTAAGAAATCGTTATTGTCAGTATCCAAAAAAGTAAATATGGCACTGAGTAAAAGAATACATTCATTAGAGATCCCTGACCGTGGGTTAGGCCGATCATCTTCACAAAGCCTGCTACCGCAATTTCCTTAACGAGGGATAGGTTGATGAGGTACATAGAGTAGGATATCAGGCTTATGAATGTGAAAATAAAGGTAAGTCTTTTGCTTTTTATTCTCAATAGGGTAGAGAAATAGGGCATGGCCAGTAATACCGAGAGGGATTCTATATTGTAATGAAAGATGCATAGGAACAGGCCGCCGGGGTTACCAAAGGCGGAGTACAGAAACAGGAAGGCGATCATTGCGGCCGAAAGACACAAGCCGGTATACCTGAACTTCTTCCAAAATTCGGGGTAATACATCGCCACAAAGGCACCCACAATCCCGTACATCAAGCTATCCAAACGAAAAATAATAATCTTTCGAAAGTCCTCGTCCCAATCGGCAGCTCCCAGCGTGGCATTGTATTTCCAAATTCGCAATGCAAGCGGAAGCACCAGGAAAAATACTGCTGCACCCAACACCGCAAATCTTTTCTTCCTGAACATCCTATAAAAAACAAAAACAAAAATGGGAAACAACAGGTAAAACCATTCTTCAATACTCAAACTCCAGGCTTCGGGGAAAAACAGCGGATGAGGCGAAGCGAAATTTTGGATGAATAAAAAATATTTGTAACTGAAGGCGCTGGTATCGCCATGGGTTAAGGCCGTACAGGCGAGTAACAATAGCAATACAAACAGGTAATTGGGAAGGGTGCGCATCCATCGACGTATCCAGAAATTCACCACATCCTTGGGTTGGTATGCGGATCGTTTCACCACTTTCAACAAAATACCGCCAATAAGAAAACCGCTCAGCACAAAGAACACCGATACCCCATCAATGGAAGGCCGGCGTACCTGCAGATAATATGCCGCCTTACTGCCCAGCAATTTGATGCTATGTTCGTGCATCACCAATAAAATGGCAATAGAACGGAGTATGTCCAATCCAATTACCCTTTCCTTGGCGGAGGCTTCGATCGTGTTTACCTGACCGGTACTTACAATTCTAACGGGAGCTTCAACTTTCACAACGCGCGGTTACAAATGAGTTAACGAAGAGACAATCCCACTCTCGACAGGTAGGGTGCCAGTTGCGATTTAATCAGTTGATTCTTTAAAATGAATAATTGGTAGATGAGGAAATAAATACCACAGCCAACCGAAGAAACCAACAGTATGATAATATTGCTGTGCCAGGTTTTAAAGCACAAGTAAGCAATGCCGGCAAATGGAATGACCATCAGAATATTCAGCAGAAAAAATCCAATGGGAAAATGAAAATCTACCAGGCGCCTGGCCAGTATGAAAGCCACCAGGGTTACAATGAATTCGGCACTGAGCTGGGAAAAGGCAGTCGCCTTTTCTGCGTTAATCGGAATAAAAACAATGTTGATGGCCAGGCTCACCACCATGCCGCAAACGGCCAGGGCTACCATCGCTTTGTCTTGCCGGTTCACACTTAAAACCAGCAATACAAATACCTGCGCCAACGCCACAATAAGAATGATGGGCGACATGACTTCGGTAACAAAAATGGATTTTGTGAACTGGTTACCGGCCAGTAACAATACCAGTGGCGCCGACATCAGGAATACAAAAAAAGCCAGCGGCACACCAAATGTGATGGCCACCGTAATTCCCTTGTTCACGAGCGAGAGATATTCTTTGCCTTCTTTGTTTTCGTGCACCAGGTTTACCCTCGGAATCATAACGGTGGTAATGGCCGTGAAAGCGGAAATTACCATGCGGATGATCCTGTTGGATGCATAGTAATAGCTAACCGAAGCCTTGGTAGACATGAATCCCAACAACGTGGCGGGGAGTGCTGCGTAGATGGTGACAAGCACCATGTAAATACCCAGGATGATAACCGGGCGGATATGTGAAGAGATCCCCTTCCAGGTTAATTTAACCTTTCGACTGATGAGTTTCCTGGTATAATAAATGTCCACGATGCAGGTGAGCAAGGTGGTGGTCACCATCAATATGAAATAAATAGAAAAGTCGTTCTTGTCTTTTACGAAAATGAAAGTGGCGATGACGGAGAAGAAGCGAATGATGATGCTTCTGATGGTGATAAACTTAAAATCATTCACCCCACTGAAAAGCCACTCAATGGCAAAAACATTCATCACAATAAAGGACCCGCCAACCAGTGCAAGCTGCCGGTAATTCGCGAAGCTGTCGCTAAGTATAACTGAAACGCTGTAGATGATCAACATCAGCAGCGTAAATATTAGGTGAATGGCGAGTAGTTCGTAAAAAATGCGGGACCGTTTTTCTTTGTCGTCTCCCACTTTGGCGATCTCACGAATTCCATAAACGGGTATGCCCAGGGCGGCAATAGTCATGTAATTCTGGCTATAGGACATGATGAAATTGCACACGCCCAGCCCCTCTGCTCCCAGAATCCTGGACAGGTAAGGAAATGTAATCAATGGAAAAAGGAGGCTGGTTCCTGTAAGCAGGATCTTGTAGAAAATATTCTTTTTCATGAATTAGTTCAGGGGTATGGGGTTTGTAGCTTCCCCATTCAGCTTTCTTAACCCGGCCGGTCCATCCATTCGGACCATTTACTTAGTCGGGAAACGACCAGTGCGGCTATGGCAAAGCCACTCTCAGTCACATCAGGGTAACCGGAAAACGGGCTCGATCCACTCGGGATCAGTTCAAAATCAAATCATTGAATATTGGATTCCAGGTTTGAGTTACCAGCTAACGTCTGGGAACAACTCAGATTGTATACCGGTTAAATTATCCGGGTTTGGCCAGAAAGACTTGCGGACAGGAGGAGTCCGGGGTTGAAGTCCCAATACCTTGTCATGGAATTTTGCAGTGTATCATATTCGGTTTTTCCATACACCTTAAATTCAGGTACGTCAATCATTAACAGCGCGTAAATTTAGACGAATTTCCCGAAATGTCAAAGCCAACGCGCCTCGAAAGCCTCCATTTTACCCCCATCCGGTAACTGCACCGTATAAATATTCAATGCTATTTTTTTGTTATCGGGCCGGAACCTGTTTGAAAGCCATTTTAAACCTCATTTCCAATAAATTACAAGCTACCCGGAAGTTGATAACAGGTTTCGATCATGCGATCTATTTTATTGGGCCAGGTTTGTGTTCTTGCGAAATCAAAGGCCGCTTTGCTTTTCCGCAAACGAAGATCCGGCTGATCTCTTAATAAAAGGATGGCGGCCTTCAGCTCTTCAATGGAACGAGCCGGATTTTCTACAGACACTTTAATGCCAGTTGCATCATTTACTATCGCTGCCTGCCCATGCAAATTCAGGGTCACCACCGGTAATCCAAAGGCCATGGCCTCCAATAATTGCACTGCGCCTGAATCGCGCAGAGAAGTAAAGAAGAAAACATCATGGCTGGCATAATAGGATCTCACCTGTTCGAAAGGCACCGTTCCCACCCAGTTCACACTCGATTGCAACTGGTAGGCACTGATCGCTTCCAGGAAATAGTTCCGCATTTCATCACCATCTCCCACTACCGTTAAGCTGATGCCGGTTTCATTTTTCAATTCCTTCATGGTATCGAGAACCAGCAGGATCCCCTTTCGCGCCATCATTCTGCCGACCCACAAAAGTCTTATCTGTCCTGGGTTTGAGTCCCTTTGCGGAAGTGTGGGAGGCAGGAAGCTTTCAGGTATGGATGCATCCAGCATATCCATTATTTTTTTTGCACCGCCGGCCTGCGCCAGTTGCGACGTGTCGGGATTGCTGACGAGTATAGTAGTCGCTTGCCTGGCCATTTGCCTGAACGCAGGATTGTATTTTAGCAGTAGCCGCGAAATTTTTTCTCTCTTTAATTCTACTTCCCAATATTGTTTGAAATAATCTTTGTAGGCGGGCAGTGAATGCTGGCCCCCGCCCGCGGGACCGAAAAAAAACGGAATCCCGAGTTTATACATGAAGGAACCCAGTTGCAGACTTCCCCATGTAATGTGATGAACCAGGTTGAATGGCGTTTTGCGGTGGTGCTTTTTGGCCAGCGTGGCTGCTTTCCATTGCCAAAGCAGGTAATATAAGTATATGAACGCCCGGCCACGGGAGTATAAAGCTTCCAGTTTTAGGGGCAAAACCACGTAATGAAAATGAAGATTTGTGGGCTTTTCTGTTTTTTCGATGGCTTCTTTGCCGATTTGCCGCGTAAAGCAGTGCACTTCAAATCCCTTTTGGGCGAGCCCCATTCCAAAATTCCAGCCATTGGCTGGCTCCGACCCTTTTGAAGGATCGCAGGCAAATGCAGACAAGGCTATCCGAATACTCATGAATTCAATGATAAATAAAATTAGTGGCCATTTATCTGCTGTTAGAAGTTCTGCGGATCAATTTTTGCAGATTGGCAGTTATTCTAACCGCATTCAAATATTTATGATTTGAATGGCGTTTAATGGTTATACGTGTCCACATTGGCCATAAACCAAATTTGGTTGAATTTATTGTTTATAAGAGATTATTGTTCAAATATTTATATAGATAAACAATTTGATAATTTTACTGGACCAGCGTGAGGGATAGAGTTACTGAAGTTTTTTATTATTTTTGACGCCGCATGACCTTTATTCCGCGAAAGACCTCCGGGTTTCCCGCCCCTTCATCCAATGTGCGAAACGACTAGTCCTGCAAAAATCAAGAAACAGGATATAGTGAGCGTAATTCCCAAGATTGCTTGGCTTCCATTTCCCTGGCGACGCGTTGCCGATTGAGCCGCAATTTTTAATTATTGAATTCACTCGAACTATGTCATTGAACACCACGATCATTGGACCCAAATTTAAGTTGATGAGGCATCATAAATTATTGAATCTCGACATCATGTTGGGTGATTATGATGAATTCATGACTGAGATAATGGGTCTTGCCAGATCCAACGGCAGTGGATATGTGTGTCTCGTGAACGTGCATATGTTCATTGAAGCGCAAATGTCGCATCCTTTTTTGAATGTGGTGAACAATGCTACCATCGCAACCCCGGATGGTATGCCCATCGCCTGGGCGCTGAAATTTCTCTATGGCATTAAGCAGCCCCGTGTTGCCGGTATGGATTTGTTACCCGATTTACTGGCCAGGGCCGAGGCGTCAGAAACACCGGTTTTCTTTTATGGATCTACTGAAAAGATGCTTGCCACTACGCGCAGCTATCTCCACACCGCCCATCCCAATCTGCAGGTAGCCGGAACCGTTAGTCCCCCATTCAGACCGCTTACGCCGGAAGAGGAAGCTGAGCACGTACAAATCATCAACCGTTCCGGCGCGAAACTGGTATTTGTTGTATTGGGATGTCCCAAACAGGAATACTGGATGAGCCGGATGACCAGTCGCATCAATGCTGTCCTAATCGGCGTTGGTGGCGCATTACCGGTAATGGTGGGAGAAGCGAAACGCGCGCCGCAGTGGATGCAAAATTCCGGGCTGGAATGGCTTTTTAGATTATTTCAAGAGCCAGGAAGGCTTTGGAAAAGATACCTCTCCACAAATTGGTCTTTCATAAAAATGCTGGTAGTAGAAAAGTTTAAGAAAAAGAATTCTTAACCGCCGAGTCCCCCGAACAATACCCCGCCACTTTGTGTCGGGGTATTGTTCGGGTAGACTCATCGGGGATAAGGGAACAAACTTTGCGTCTTCGCGTGAAACCATCAGATATATTTCAACCACTTTATTTGCGGGTGACTAAACTTGAACTTCTCATACCACTTGCAGGCGAAGAATAATACCACAAGATCTATCGCATAAACCAGGTAAAGCAAGCCCAGGCTCCATCGCTGGTCCTCGGGTATCTCAGTAAACGGCGCAGTATTGTACCATTCACCGTGTGCATTTCCATACAAAATTAAATTTACTACAAGCGCCGATACGTGGATGAGTAAGATGTGGAGTAGATAATAGAACATCGGAACCCGCCCAATGATCCTGAAGAAATTTGCGATAGCACCGCGCGCTTTCTCGGCCCAGGGCACCAACGCCAAAATAGGGCCCAGGGTCATCAACAAATACAATTGCGAGGGCGGATATTTTTGTTGATTAAGCAGTTTAAAGGTGAAAGGCCTGCTATCATTGGGGTCGGATTGCTTGAAT
>Ga0163162_10004394_pt1 | contig 13570 bp, 12 predicted proteins | sample S55metaG_FD_115310 | JGI IMG/M metagenome (GOLD analysis project Ga0163162, IMG submission 115310) | Switchgrass rhizosphere microbial communities from Kellogg Biological Station, Michigan, USA - S5-5 metaG | ecosystem: Host-associated > Plants > Roots > Rhizosphere > Soil | place: USA...
CGAAGAGAGAGTCGCGAAGCTGATGCTCCACTACGTCGAACTGATGCGGCAGAACCCGAGCCGCGAATTCGTCGAAGCGCCGGGCGCGAAGTTGAAGAGCGCGCCGCTCGACGCGCCGCTGTCCGACGGGAATCGCAAAGCAGCGATGCCGACTCCGACGGGCGACACACCGACGAAGCGACCGGGCGACGGATCGACGCGTCTGTGGACGCCGCCGGGCGCGCCGCACCAGCAAGGGTCTCCGAGCGGCGCGCCGGGACAATCGCCGTCCAATGCGTCGCCAGACATGTCGTCATCCGCGTCATCCGCCGCGAGCGCGATGTCGTTCCGCCAGCCGGTGCAAGCGGCGACGAGCAGCGGCATCGACTGGCACGGCGCCATTCGCGAGATCGGCAAAGTCGCCTCCCTCGGCGGCAAGCAGTCGCTCGACCTCGGCGAACAAGGCGGCGGCGGTGACAAAGGCTTCGCATCGAACGGCGCGCCGTCGTTCGAGTCGCAATGGTTCGACTGGGGCGAATACGCCGAAGGCATGGTCCGCCGCATCCGCGTGAACTGGCTCGGAGTGATGCCGGAGCTGATCAAGACCGGCATGAAGGGACATCTCATCGTGCGCGTCACGATTCATCGAGACGGCCGCATCAGCGACATCGAGATTCTGCAAAGCTCCGGCATCCCGCCGTACGATTTCGCAGCCAAGAAAGCGTTGGAGATGTCGTCGCCGATCGCACCGCTGCCGAAAGAGTTCCCGAACGACACGGAACGAGTGACGTTCGGGTTCTTCTACAACGAAGAGCCGCCGACGAAGTAAACGTGGCACTCAGCGCTTCCACGTTCACGGTCCGACGCCCCATCACGTGGCTTTTGCTGATCGCGACGACGATCGTGATCGTCCTCGTCACCGTCGTCGCGAGCGGCAAGGCCTACACGAAGATCGATCCAATCCCATTTGAAGATCTTCGTCATCTCGCGCATCGCTCCGCGAGCCGCCCCGTTTCGACGCAGATCGTGTCCGTGATCCTGTTGCCGATCCTCGGAAACGTCGCGTTGTTTCTACCGTGGGGATTCCTCGCGTTCATCGCGCTCTACACGATCGACCGGCCGACCGTGCAAACGTACGTGCTCACGATTCTTCTCGGCCTCACCTTCTCCGTGGCCATCGAGGCATGGCAGTACTTTCTGCCGACGCGCGTCGCGGACATCAACGACATCATCTGGAACACCGCCGGCACGATCATCGGCGCCATCCTCGGGCACGCGCGGCTGCGCGTCCGATTCGAGTTCGAATGACGCGGATATACTTTCCGGCACGTGCCCATGCTTGCCGAAATCAAGGCTCTCGAGCCTGAGCTGAAGCAGATTCTGTATAGCTGCGTCGAGCACGTCCAGGCGACGAAAGCAGCGCTCTATTTGTCGACGTCGCACGACTTGAACTCGAAGACGTACGAGCTGGTGACGTCGTACAAATTCGCCGACAACGAGCGCCGCGTGATCCGCGACAACGACGATCTCGTCGACCGGCTCGCCGTCAAGCGCGCCGGCTTCTTCGTCAACGGCCTCGGCACCGACATGCGCTTCTCGGAGATGCTCTTCCGCCAGAGCACCGATCGCCTTCTCGCGACGCCGCTCTTCTCGCGCGGACGCCTCATCGGCTTCATCGACATGCGCGACAAAGCGGGCAAGCGTCCGTTCGATTCGCCCGACGTCGAAGCCGCAAAGAGGATCGGCGACGAGATGCTCACGCTCCTCGGCGACAAGAATCTCTTCGGCCTGGCGCGGATCAAAGTCGTGGAAGAGCCGCCGCAGCGCGTCGAACCGCTGCCGATGACGCAACCCATGCGCTCGGACGGACAGCGACGCGAGGCGACGGAATCGGCGGCGCGCGCGATTGCCGCGGCGCGCGACGTGATGTCGCGGCGCCAGCTCTCGCACATCGGCCCGAACAAACATCAGCTCACCGATCGCGATCTCGAAGTCGTGCGCCTGCTTCTTCCCGCGGCACTGGCGATTCCGGGCGCGGTGCTTTCGTGTTTCAGCGCCATCGGTCACGTCAACAATCCGCAGTCGATCGTTGCCATCGCCACCGTCACCGACGACGCGATGGAAATGTTGCAGTCGCACCTGCAGGCGTGGCTCAAGCGCACGAATCAAACGGCGATGACCACGCGTCCGCAACTCATCTATCCGTTCGGCGTGCAGGTCGTGCCGGTGACCGCGGCCGGCATCAGCACGATTCTGAGCGCGCCGGTGAACGCGCAGAGCGTCGAAGGACTCGTGCTCACGATCGCGTTCGAGCGCATTCCCGAAGCGCAGGCGCAGCGAGCGATGCACATCTTTCTGCGGCAGATGGAGCAGTCGATCGAGAGCGCGATCGCGGCGAGCTCCGGCCGCAATGATCGGCAGACGCTCGCCGAATATCTGCTCGAGCCCGACTTTCAAAAGTATCCCGATCTCGCGGAGCACAGTCGCACCGTCGCGTCGATCGCGCATCGATTCGCAATCCTGCTCGAGCTGACGCCGTCGCAAGTGGAGACGGTACGCATCGCCGCGCTCGTGCACGACGTCGGTCTGCGTTTCCTCGACTACGAGCGGTTGTACAAGCGACCGAATCTCACGGCCGACGAGATGCGCGCGCTCGCGGAGCATCCGGTCGTCGGCGCGGCGCTCATCGAGCCGCTGCTCGGTTCCGAGGTGGCGAACGCGGTGCTGCGGCATCACGAACGGATCGACGGCAAGGGTTATCCGAGCCGCCTCTCCGGCAATCAGATTCCGATCGCGTCGCGCATCATCCAGATCGCCGACGCCTGGGTGGCAATGACGTCGATGACGACGTATCAGCCGGCGGTGAGCCGCGAGTCGGCGATCGCGAAGCCGCGCGACGGCGCCGGCACGCAGTTCGACGAGCAGCTCGTGACGCGGTTCGTCGCGGCGCTGACGCAGCTCGGCGCTTGATGCGCCTGCGCGATCAACTGCGCGAGCTCCCCGCCGCATCGTGGGTGTTGTTCGGCGGAACGTTCGTCAATCGATTCGGCAGCTTCGTCGTGCCGATGCTCGCGATCTATCTCACGCGCAACGGCTACTCGATCGCGCAGGCCGGCACGGCGATGGGACTCTACGGCGCGGGACATCTCATCGCCTCGAGCGCCGGCGGTCATCTCGCCGATCGCATCGGGCGCCGCAACACGATCGTGATCTCGATGTTCGCATCGGCGGCGGCGATGCTCGCGCTGTCGCAGGCGCGCAGCTTTCCGTCGATTCTCATCTGCACTGCGATCGCCGGCGCGACGACGGAGTTGTATCGCCCCGCGAGCTACGCGCTGATCGGCGACATCGTTCCCGATGAGCACCGCGTCATCGCCTTCGGTCTCTACCGCTTCGCCGTCAACCTCGGCGTCGCCGCCGGTCCAGCGACCGCGGGATTCCTCGCCGATCGATCCTTCATCTATTGCTTCGTCGGCGACGCGATCACGTCGGTGCTCTACGGCATCATCGCGCTCTTCGCGCTGCCGCAGGGATTGAAGACGTACGAGAAAACGGAGCGCACCGGCGAAGCGTTGCGCAGCGCGATGGCGAATCCGCGCGTGACGTGGTTCCTCGCCGCGGCAATGTTCACGGCGATCGTCGATTTCCAGATGACGTCGACGCTCGCATTGCACGTCACCGGACTCGGATATCGCCCTCTCGTCTACGGGATGATGGTGTCGCTCAACGGACTGCTGATTGTCCTCTTCGAGATCATCATCACCGCGAAAGTGCAGCGGCTAAATCCGCAGCCGGTGATCGCCATCGGTTACGCGCTCAACGGAATCGGATTCGCGCTCAGCGGATTCTCGCGAACGATTCCGGCGCTGATGTCGACCGTGTTCGTCTGGACGCTGGCGGAGATGCTCTACTCGCCGATGTCCGGACCGTATCTGATTCGCGTTGCGCCGGAGCGATTTCGCGGTCGCTACATGGGAATGCTGATGCTGATGTGGGGCGTCGGATTCATCATCGGTCCGATCGCCGGCACGTGGCTCTTCGCGCGCAACGAGTCCTGGTTGTGGACGACCTGCCTCATCCTCGGCGGCATCTCAGCGTTGCTGATGATGCGCGGCTACGCGAGTCCACGAACGATGAACAAGTCGGATAGATAGCGGCGGTAGCCGTACGCGTAGCGCTCTCCGTCCGGCGTGATCTTGACCGGATAGATGTCCATGATGCCGGCAGGATCGCTCGGCTGAAGCGTCTGCCAGAGCGAGCGTGCGTCCGGCGCCATGTTTCTCGCTCGACACCCACACTTCGTTTCCCGACGGCGTCCACGCCATGCCGCTCACACTCCACAGCGGCGGCGTGCGCATCTTCACCGCGCCGCCTCGATCGATGACGATGACGAAGCCCTGATCGTCGCGCGGCATCTCGCCCGACGGAAGTTCGTCGTCGCGATGACGGGCACGCCGCCGCAGTTGATGATCATCCCGACCGGCGCCGGCGAAGCGCGTCCGATCGAAGTGAGCGGACTGCGCACGCTCGTATGGGGCGAGTTCAATCGCGACGGATCGCTCTTCGTCGTCCTCGGAGCGGAAGAAGGCCGCAGCGAGCGGCTCACTGTCCTCACAACAAGATTCAATCGATCATCGACCGGATTTACTGTCCCAACGACGAGACTCACTCGATCGTCGATCGCTTTCACTGTCCTCACGACAAGACTCATGCGATGTTATGTCGCATGTATGCGATCCGCGGTCGCACTGATTGTCTCCACAGTGAGATTCACGCTGCCACCTCGTCGCATGAATGCGACGCGGGTCAATTCCAAGTTCGGCGGACCACGGGATGTATACTTCGGTACCGGAGGTCGTATGGCTACGCGTAAGAAAGCTGCCGCGAAGCGGCCAGCAAAACAGCAAGCTGCGTCTGAGCAGCGTCGCGAGCGTCATGTCGCAACATTTCCATACACCACGCGCCCCGGTGGGTTGCGTAAATTCCTTAGTGAAATACCTAGGCGGCCTCGCCCTACGAAGGTGAACGTAGAACTGCTGGCCGGTTGGGGGCTCAGCGGAAGTGAAAACTACACGATCGTGCGCGTCCTCAAGGCGGTCGCACTGCTTAACGACAATAACGAGCCGACAGACGTTTTCGCGGGATTTATGCGGGCTGGCACTGGCCCTGCCGTTCTCGGTGCGCAGATTCGGCGAGTGTACGCGCCACTTTTTGAAGCATCCCATGCTCCCCACCGCGAATCGGCCGAGGACCTACGCAATTTGTTCAACATTCACGCAGCTGGCGGAGCGGCTGCGACGATCGACCTGCAAATTCAAACATTCAAAGCTCTTTGCGATTCCGCGTCTTTTGAGGCGGCGGCCGCGTCCGGTGTCACCGCAAGTTCGGTCGTTAATGCCAAAGCGTCAACTCAGAAAACTCCAGGCGGCGCTTCGGCCGCCGGCGCGGCGATTCATGTTGATCTACACATTCACTTGCCACCGGGAAAAACATCAAGAGACTACCAATACATCATCCAAGACATAGCGCGGTATCTGTATGGAATGGGTGGCGAGGAACCCGAGAGGAAGGAGGAGCAGTGACGCCCGAACCGTTCATCGCAGAGGGCGAACTCATCGCAGGACTCGGGGAGCTCGAACGCAAGTATTCGCCGGAAGCGGCAGCCAAACCCACGCGTACCTTTCAGGATATCTTAGGCGCTCTCAACGAGTTTATGGAGTGTGTGCGGTACCTGAACACCCGCCGCTCTGAAACGTCGCTAGTGCTGGATTCTGAGCCTGCAGTGCAAGACGCCGTGTTTCTGACATTAAGGCTTTGGGTGTCAGACCTGATACCAGAAACACCGACAGAACGTGTCGCGTCTCGCTACACCATTAAAGATTTTCGCTCTGCATCCGCTCGCACGATCCTCGAGATCAAGTTCGTTCGCGACCGCGATCACGGTAGGACGATTTCGCGCGAGCTTCACGATGACATCGAGACCTATCGTTCCGATCCCGGTTGTGACCACATCGTCTTCTTCATCTACGATCCCGATATTCACATTCCAGATCGGGCGGCCTTGCGGCGGCAAATCGAAATCGAACGCCAATACGCCGGCCGTCGAGTCGAGTGTCACGTTGTCGTTCACCCTTAGGAGCGCGGCGGGGCCGCCGAACCGCTGCAAGAGATTGTCAAAACGGCGTTTGTTTGCCCGCGCACCTGGCGGTGCGCTAGGGCGGCGGTTCCGGACGGCGGCACGCCGCCTGCTGGTCCATTCTCTAGTCGGAGCACGCGGCGTGCCGCGCGTCCCCGTCGCCGTGCATAGCCGTTTTGCAATCTATGCGACAGTCGTTAGGCGGCCGGAATATTGTATCATTATGCGATGACGCTTCCAGCTGATCGGACATCGCCGAAGCCTTTTGTGTTCGTGCTAATGCCGTTTGATAGAGCATTCGACGATATATACGCGCTTGGCATTAAGGTAGCTGCGAAAGAGATCGGCGCCTACGCGGAACGTGTCGATGAGCAGCAGTACGCCGAAGGAATCCTTGAACGTATTCTTAATCAGATAAACAAGGCCGACGTAATTGTTGCCGATATGACAGCGCGCAATCCGAACGTCTTCTATGAAGTTGGGTACGCACATGCCATAAATAAACTCGTAGTCCTTCTTACGCAGAATGCGGATGATATTCCTTTTGATCTCAAGCACCGGCCTCACATTGTGTATGGGGGTAAGATCTCTGATCTGCGTAAGAAACTCAAGAGTCGCTTGAGGTGGGCGATTGACGAGTCGGGTCGCCGTGGTGTCATCGAGGAACAGAGGATCGCGGTTTCTCTGGCAGGGATAGACCTCGCTAGTGGAGCAGGCGCCCAGCCCACCCAGGTGGACGTTTGGGCGAGCATGCCTGAGGGTGCGTCGGTCGCAGAAATCCCGATTCGATTCGCAGTGCGCAATGACGGGCCCCGCCCTAACGCTCCAATTACTCATGCATACATATTTGGTTCACCACAGTCGCCTATCTTCCCGGTATCTAGCCTAAGTTCCGACACGGTAAAGGCGGGAGACCGCAGCCGTTTGCGTCTAGCGTATCCAGCCCGGCCCAGCGATGTGATCGATGGCCTCTCAGAGCAGTTTCACATGAAAGGTGAGGTGCCATCTTTGCCTAGCGGCGGTATGGAAGCGGGAGTTATTTCGTTTCGATGCAACGTTGAGAATTCCCCGCGGGAGGGCACCTTTCGTTTACAGCTTCTCTCCGGCGCTGCTCGGCACGACTTTATGTTCCGCTTATCCGTTACGGAACTCAAAGTTCAGCCCGCACCAACACGTGCTGTGCCTGCTTCTGAAGCTGCGACTCTTGCTAAGAAGACGGCCCGCAAACCGAAGCGCAGATAACGCGCCGCCTAACACCTGCAAGAGATTAACAAAACGGCATTTGTTTGCCCGCTGCGTCCCGTCGCTGTGCGGCGCGGTTTTGCAATCTATGCGACACCGAAAGTGAACGGTCTGTTATTCTGAAGCAAAGTCGACGCCATGCACATGTACACTCGCTCCGCTATTGTGATCACCGCCATGCCCATGGTTTGCCTCGCGGCTCACGCGACGGAACCTGATCGCATCGTCATAGTCGAGCGAGGCGACAACTATGAGCTGACCGTCCCCGTTAGCCGTCTTGTAATGACCGTCCCGAAGAAGGGATTTTCCCAGAAACTATCAAACGTCACTGGCGCAACGGCCAGCCGGCGGTATTTCCATTTCGAGAATGTTGTCGATCGCGTCACTCTCACTGGCTGGTTCGAGTCGCAGGATGAATTCCCGGGTATAACGCCCTTTTGGAAAGCCGAAATGTCGGCATGGTCGCGCGACAAGTTGCCGCAACCGGCAGACGTCGTGTTCAAGAAGCTAGGCGGCTGGGAAGTCATCACGTACCACATACCCCGCTTTTCAGGCAGCAACGCGCACATTCGGGCGCATTGGCTGGAGGCCGGTACGTGGATCGATCTGCATTTATCCGTCGAGTCTGACTCCCAGGACGACAAGGGCATAGAGCGCCTCGAGAAACTACTTGCACAGGTCGTAGTCACCAATAAAAAGTAGGCGCCGCTCCCGGCGGCGCCTACTTCGTGACGATTACGCGCGCGCTGCGAGCTACGCGGCCTTCGCCGGTTGGAACTTGCCGCCGGAGAGAAACGCGTAGTCCGTGCTGGATCCGAGTGCAGCCAACGTGACGCTCGTGTCCTTGTACGTCGGATTGTTGATCGTGCATTCGCCGTCGGTCTCGACGTTGAAGATGATCGTCTGATTGTTCGTGTTCGACGTGATGTTCGAGACCGTCGGCGGAATGCCGATCACGGCGGCCCATGGAGCGGCCTCAGAAAAGTTGGCGAAGAGGAGCGTCCAGTAATCGGTACCGGTTCCGCCGCCCGGCATGAACCCGGAGCCGAAGGCAGGCGAAGCGTTGGCTGTCCCGCCGGGATTGATGTTGCCGAGGCAGAAGACCTCGGATACGGTCCCGGTCGAGGCGACGGAAACGTGGAGCAGAACGGTGTTGAGCATCGCGATTTGCGAGGAATTGGTGACGGCGACTTGGGCGCTGGCGGGCATGACGACTCTCTCTCTCGCTCGATTGGTTTCGAAGGCGCTGACGGTCGAGCTTTCCGGCGTGCACCTGTTGTTGAACTGACTCGCATCGGTTGTCTGGCACGCCTGCGATTTTTTCCACTTGGCAACCTTTCCGGGCGTATCGTTGATCCGGACCCGCTTCAGGAATGGACTATCCGGAACTCCTGCGCTCCAACCTCGCGTTGGTCGAGCGGCTCGTTCGCTTTGTCTGTCGCAGCGCGATGGTTCGGGACTCAGACGTCGAAGATCTGGCGTCGGCGGTGAAGCTCGCACTCGTCGAAAACGACTATGCGGTGCTGCGCGCGTGGAAAGGACACTCGTCTCTGGCCACGTATCTCACCGTCATCATTCAGCGCGTCGTTGCCGACGAGCGCATTCGCGACCGCGGGCGCTTTCGCCCTTCCGCGGAGGCGAAACGCCTCGGCGACGCCGGCGTGGCGCTGGAGATGCTTCTGCGCCGCGATGAGCGGTCGCTCTCCGAGGCCATTCCGATGGTGCAGGCGATCGATGAGACGCTCAGCGCCGCGGACATCGAATCGATGGCCGCTCGTCTGCCGCAACGCGCGCCGCGTCCGCGACTCGTGGCCATCGAATCGATCGATGTCGCCGGAACGGATGAAACGATGGCCGACGTCGAGACGCGAGAAGCGTCCGCTCGCGCGAGCCGCGTCGCACGCAATGCGATCGCGTCACTTCCGCTCCGCGACCGAATGCTTCTCCGCCTTCGGTTCGTGATGATGATGAGCATCGCCGACGCGGCGCGCATTCTTCAGATTCCGCAGCGGCCGTTGTACCGGCGGCAAGAACAGATTCTGAAGATGCTCAGCGACGCGCTTCGTACTGCGGGCATCGACGCCCGCGCAGCAGGAGATCTGATCGGTTCGGCCGCGAGCGCGCTCGACTTCGGTCTCGGCGAAACGGAAATCCCGCCGTCCACGCCAGTCACCCAAGCGGAGTTGCAATGACGATTCATCCGAACGCCGAGACGATCGCCGCGCTCGCCGAAGGCCGCCTCGACCCGGCGATGCTCGATGCGACGCTCGCGCATATCGAGCGATGCCCGTCGTGCGCCGGCGAGTTGAAGCTCGCCAGCGCGACGTTCACTCGCGAGACAGCGTCGCCGCATTACGCGTGGTGGGCCGCCGCCGCGGCTGCGGTCGTCGTCCTCGCGCTCGGCGGCATCCTGTGGCAACGCACTTCGCTGCAACACGACGAGATCCGGGCGCTGGTCCGCCTTGCGCCGCGCGACGCACGTCTCATCGAGCCTCGCGTTTCGGGCGGATTCGCGTACGCACCGTATCGCGGCCCGGTTCGGGCCACAGGGCCGGCCGCGGATTCGCAGCGCCTGCGCCTCGGCGCAGCCGCCGCCGACGCGATCGATCGCGCGGAGCACGATCATTCCGCGAGCGCGCAGCATGCGGCGGGTGTTGCCACGCTGCTCGCCGACGATCCCGTCAAAGCGGTCGACCGGCTGCGCGAGGCGAGCGCGCGCACACCGGACGACGCGAACATCGCCAGCGACCTCGCCGCCGCACAGGTCGCCGCAGCGGATTCGCTCGGCCGCGCGTCGCTCTACCCGGAGGCGCTCGCCGCTGCCGATCATGCGCTTCGCATCGACGGGAATTTCGCCGAGGCGCTCTTCAATCGCGCGCTGATTCTCGAGCGCCTCGGGCTGATCCGCGATGCGCGACGGGCGTGGGAGCAGTACCTCGCTCGCGACTCCTCGTCTGCATGGGCCGATGAAGCGCGGCGGCGTCTGGCGAAGCTGCCGAAGGCAACGACGGAGTCGCGATTCAAGAACGATCTCGAACACGGCGACGCGCCGCAAGTCGTCCGGCAGTATCCGCAACTGAGCCGCACGTACGCCGAAGCACAACACCTCGGCGCATGGGGCGAAGCGACATTGCGCGGAGACGATGCCGGCGCGACACGCAACCTCGCCACGGCTCGCGCCCTCGGCGACGCGCTGCGCGTGCGGACCGGCGAGTCGCTGCTGCACGATGCCGTCGCCACGATCGACGGCGCATCTCCAGCGCTTCGCACCGCACTCGCGCGCGGGCACGCGAGCTATCTGCATGCGCGCATCGCGTATGCGAAACGTCGACTCGACGATGCCGAACGCGATCTCGGCGCTGCGTCGCGCGAGCTGCAGGGCAGTCCGATGGCGCACGTGGCGCGCTATTACCACGCCAGCGTCCACTTCGATCGTGATGACGCGGCGACGGCGCGCAACGAGCTCGAGTCGGTCGCGCGCGACGCTCCGCCAAGCTACGTCGCGCTGCACGCGCAGCTTCTGTGGGAGCTTGCGCTGTGCGACATGCATGACGACGACTGGACACCGGCTGCCGCGAAGCTTGCCGCAGCGGAGTCGCTGTTTGCGCGACTCGGCGAACAAGCGAATCTCGCCGCCGTGCGATCGATTCTGGCAACGGCGATCATGTCCGCCGGCCGGCCGGACGACGCCTGGGCGGCACGCACGCGAGCCTTCGAGAGCCTCAGCCGCGAAGGACAGACGGAGCGGCTGGTGGTCACTCTCGGCGGCGCGGCAAGCATGGAGCAGCGCGCCGGCCGCCGCGCCGCCGCACGAGCGCTGCTCGATGTCGAGGTGCAGAATGCACGCGCGCTCGGCAGCGATGTTCATCTCGCCGACGCCCTCGGACGCAGCGCGATCGCCGCCGAGGAGAGCGGCGAGCATGCGGTGGCGCTCGTCACCGCGGACGAAGCGCTGCGAACGGCGTCGCGGATCTCGGATCGCTCGCTTCGCAATCGCGCAGTCGCCGATGCGCAAGTCGCCAGCGGCGCCGTGCACGTGAACGATGATCCCGCACACAGCATCGATGCGCTCACGCGCGCGCTGCAGGTCTATCGCACCGCGACTCTCACCAGTTTCGTGCCGGCCGCTTGCCTCTATCGCGCGCGCGCCGCGCTGCGCGCCGGACGGCGCGACGACGCCAGACGCGATCTCGACGCCGGAATCGCCGCGCTCGAAGTGCGGCCGGTGAACATCGGCGGCGGCGTGAGGGCGGCGCCGGTCGTCGATGGCGACGACGCGTTGTTCGAAGAAGCGATCCGCCTCTCGCTCGCTGGCAATGACGCGAAGCGCGCGTTCGAATACGCGGAGCGGGCGCACGAACGGATCGGGACTCTCAGAACGAGTCCGCTCACTCTCGAGGACCTGCAGCGACGTCTGCGAGGCACGTCCATCGCCGTGCTGCATCTCACGACGCTGCCCGACGAAGTGATCGCGTTTGCGATCGCGAGCGACCGCGCGACGGTGTCGCGCTCGCGCGTGGCGCGCGACGCGATCGCGCAGATGCCGCTCGACGCACTGTTCGATCTCCTGATCCGGCCGAGCGCGGCGATCATCGATGGTGCCGGCGAGTTGATCGTCGTCGCCGATCGCTCGCTCGAGCGAGTCCCGTTCGCCGGCCTTTACGACGCGCAGCGAAAATGTTCCTTGATCGAGCGCGTCGCTGTTTCCGTCGCATCGAGCGCTGCGGCTCTCGACGGCGACCACGCACCCGGGCCACGCGTCGTCATCGCCGTCGAGCTCCCGAGCGGAGAGCACGAGAGCACGCCGGCGCTGCCAAACGCGGGAGGCGAAGTCGCGTCGATCGCCTCTTTGTATCCGCAAGCCACCGTTCTCGCCGCACGCGATGCGTCGTATCGCGCCTTTCACGATGCCGCGCTGCGTCGTGGCGGTGCCGTCATTCACATCGCCGGCCACACGGAGCTGCAGCGCGGAAGCGAAGAGGCCGCGCTTCGCTTTGCCGGCGGCGAGCGAGCGGCGTGGTCGAAGATCGCGGCCAGCCGATTCGACCGCGACACGATCGTCGTGCTCGCCGCGTGCGACACGTTGCGCGGGCCGGCGTCGCGGTACGTGCGATCGCTGAGTCTCGGCGCCGCCTTCGCCGCGGCCGGTGCAGGATGCGTGATCGGAACGCTCGCGCCGATCGCCGACGCCGACGCGCGCGAGCTCTTCCTGGCCATTCATCGCAATCTCGCAGCCGGCATGTTGCCGGCGCAAGCCGTGCGGCGCGCGCAACTCGACGCCATCGCCGGCGGGCGGCTGCCGTCGTGGCGGTCGATCGAGATCCTCACGCGCTGCATCGGGGCGGCGCATTCGGAAGGAGGAAAGACATGAGTCACGTCATCATCCGTTTCATCGGTCTCTGCATTCACATTCGCCGCGATGACTTCCCCGCGCTGCGGCCGCTTCACCGCGTCGTATTTCTTTCTCACGATGGACAGGACATTCGCGATCTGACCATCGATCCGCACCGGCCGATGCTCTTCACGCCGAAACCGGTCGATCCCATCGCTTGCGTCGTTCAGACGATCGGAAAAGAGAGTCTGATGTTGAATCGCGTCACGCTCCGCGTCCTGAACCCGAGAAGCACCGGCCTCTACAGGCACGTCAGCTATCTCGATCGGCTTCCGCACCTCACCCCGCCCGACCAACGACTCGATCCGAAGGACGATGTGCTTTTGAACGGCTTGCCGCCGGCCTCCGCCTATTTCGACGTCGACGATGGAGAGTTGCACGCGTGCAACGCAACGGACGATGGGGCAGTCGGGACCTGGCTCAAAGTGGAGACCGACGGCGACCCGATCATCGAGGCGGCCTGCATTGACAATACCGAATCGCAGCAATGGCACTTCGACGACCGCAGCGTGATTCAGATCTACAACACATCGGCGACCGGCGGAGACAGCGATGCGGATTACCTGATCAACTATCAGGCGTTCGAGCCGTCGTCGTCGAAGCCACCTTTGCCGGAGCCGCACAATCGTGGATTCGAGCTGCGAAGCTGCTTCGATCCGAATGAGACTCCGGCGCAGCAGCTCGAGCTCCACGCCTCGTGTTCGAACACGGGCTTTCCATAGAACGGCGTCAGGCCATGACGCCGCGCGGTTTCACGTCGTAGCTCGGGAACACGCTCTTCAACGCACCGACGCCGAGCTGTTTCGTGAGCAGCTCGCCGA
>Ga0163162_10004395_pt1 | contig 13563 bp, 12 predicted proteins | sample S55metaG_FD_115310 | JGI IMG/M metagenome (GOLD analysis project Ga0163162, IMG submission 115310) | Switchgrass rhizosphere microbial communities from Kellogg Biological Station, Michigan, USA - S5-5 metaG | ecosystem: Host-associated > Plants > Roots > Rhizosphere > Soil | place: USA...
AGAAGCCTCAAGTTGTCCTGGCTGCCGTCGGCGATGTGCACCAGCTCGTGAGAGAGAACGCTGATAATTCCTTCGTCCGATGGCAAACCTGCCAGGAAAATAGTGCCAAATATTATGGTGCGCGGATTTCGCATCAACACCGATGCGTTATCGCGCGAGTCAACGTCCGGACGGACATCCCTTACCGCTTCCACACGCGCGACAGCCCGCTGAATTTTCAGATCCTGTCCTCTGGTTCCAGTCAGGTTGTATTCCCTTGACAACTGCCTTAACGAAGCGACAACGAGCCGTTGTGCTAGCGGCAGCAAACGCTGCGCACGTTGGGCACCCGCCACTGCTTCGGGAGTGTCCACCGGAAGTGAAGGCCGGGATTGCATGTCGTCTATAGGCACGCTGCCTTTGGGATCGCGTACGCGCTCGTTACAAACTGTCTCGCTGGCCACTTCAACCATTTCACTCGCTTCCGTCGACACGCGCTCGCGCGAATGGCTGGTCTGCACCGAACGCGACGTTCGCTTCTGCGCCAGAACCCTTGTGGTGTTGCGAGGCACGACGGTCGCGACCATCAACAAGAGTGACAGCGCTGTGCCCGAAACCAAGCGAATCGGAACTACGTGTTTTCGATAAAGTTTCATCGTATTACTGCATTAAAGTTCATCAACGATGCTGCCAGGCAGCTCTACGTTTCTCACCAAAAGCATTGACGCCTTCGACGGCGTCGTGAGTTTTCATCAGCTCGTGAAGATACATGTCTTCAACCTCTTTAAGCGCGTCATCCAGCGTGCGCCCGTACCCTAAATCAATCGCCTTCTTAGCGTGTTCCAGGGCCAGCGCCGAAAGCCCGCGCAGTTGTTCCAGCAAGCGCGACGTCTCCGCTTCAAGGTCGCCAGCCGGAACAACCCGGCTGACTAATCCCAGCGCCAGGGCCTCTCGAGCTTCGATTATCTCACCGGTCAGCATCATTTCGCGCGCGCGGCGGTCGCCAATAACGCGCGGCAACACGATTGCGGCGACTGGAGGGAATACGCCCAGCTTGATCTCCGGTTGCCCAAAACGCGACTGGTCGCTGGCGATAACGAAATCGCAGAATGTTATCAACTCGCATCCACCACCCAGTGCTGGGCCATTAACGATCGCGACGGTGGGCCGGCTAATCTGCTCGAGGCTACGAAAGATTGCATGAAACGAGTCGAGCATTTGAAATATCGTTTCGTGCGCGTGCTCTTCGACGCTAACGCCCGCGCTAAAGGCACGGCAATCAGGCGCCGCTGCAAACACGATTGCTGCCAGGTCACGTTGTTGCGAACATTCGTCAAGCGCTTTGTTGATCTCCTGCATCATGGCGATGTTCAGGACGTTGAGCGGCGGACTGGCCAGCGTAATGAGGCCCACGCGGTCCTCGATAGCGAAATTGATGCGGTTGAAACTGTTTGCCATTGTCTGTGAATCTGGCCGGCGGCAATTGTACGTGTTTCCCGTCTGTCTAAGCCAACTGGTATTGAAAAGCTATTTCGCAAGACGTTCGGCACCCGTGCGGTAATAGGTAAAGAGTTCGCACTTGAAACTTCAGCGTAACGCAGATTTGTTAGTCCGCATTTAGCGGAGGGTTGAAAATAGCCCAGCGATTTATCGCAGTGGGATTGGCAGCGGGGATTGAGTCCGTGAAGCGGACGGCTCAAGAGTAGGTATGTCCGTTACATCAACCGTCCGCTTCACGAACTACTAATCTTTTGGCTCTTTAGCCCCAGCGGTCAACTGCTGGGCTATTATCATTTCGTCCGCGTTCGGACTAATTTGGAGGACCTAGAACATGCCGATCGTAAGGTGTGAAAAGTGCGGCACTAAAAACCGGGTGGACGAGCACCCGCCAGCGGACCGCATCGCAAAATGCGGAAAGTGTGGCGCCCCGCTGGCTGGCGTGACGACAGCGCCCTCCGACAAGCCCATCACCGTTACTGACCAAAGTTTTTCGCAGGAGATCATGAACACGACGGGCGTGGTCTTGCTCGATTGTTGGGCTCCCTGGTGTGGACCATGCCGCATGATTGGCCCGGTCATGGAGCAGCTTGCCGCCGAGGCTCGCGGACGTTATCGCGTCGCCAAGTTGAATGTCGACGACAATCCGCGCACCGCCAGCCAATTTCAGATTCAGAGTATTCCCACTATGCTTATCTTCAAGAACGGAGAGCTTGTTGACCGGCTCATCGGTGCCCAACCAAAACCGGCAATCGTCTCGCGACTGTCAGCGCAACTAGCGGCGAAGCGGTAAGGGCCAAGAGCAAAGGGTAAAGCGCCAAGAAGTGTAACTCAACTACGATAGGCGCCGCTTGCTCGTTGCCCTTTGCCCTTTGCCCTTTGCCATTTGCTCTTTGCTCTTTGCCCTTTGCTCTTTGCTCTTTGCCCTTTGCCCTTCGCCCTTCGCCCTTCGCGCTGCGCCCCCTGCTCTTTGCGCTTTGCTCTTTGCCCGTTAATATCGGCACGCTTTCCCAGTTTCATTGTGAGAGGGTGCCAGCATGTTTAGAAGATTGACCTCCACGTCCGCCACCTGGATCCCGCTGCCGCTCCGCCTGGCAATGGCCACGATATTTGTAGCCCATGGCGCGCAGAAGGTGCTGGGCAGTTTTAATGGGCCAGGTTTTGAAAAATGGATTTCCATCCCGCCACCTTTCAGCTTCATGAAACCCAGCTGGCTCTGGCTTGGCGCCGCTGCCTTCTCAGAACTGATTGGCGGTATCCTGATTTTCCTTGGCTTACTAACAAGAGTTGGCGCCTTCTTGATTGCCTGCACCATGATTACCGCGCTGTTGGCGAAACATTGGCCAAGTTTCTTTGCGCCGCAAGGAATCGAGTATCCCCTCTCGCTGGTCGCAATTTGTCTGGCGTTGTTGATTTCCGGAGGTGGAATGGCTTCGGTCGATCTCGCAATGTCCGGCGGGCGGAGACGCTGACGTCAAGTTAAGAGTGACTAGTGAAGAGTGGATCGCTGGAGGCCGCTTACATTCCTTTTCTCTTTTCCCTTTTCACTATCTTGTTGCTAACTTCATGACTTCTGAATTGAAACTGGTGGCTATGCGCTCTTCACTTTTGCATTCCTTTTCTCTTTTCACTTTTCACTTTTCACGATGCCTATGAAGCGCTCTCCACTGGTCGTAATCTTCACGACCGTATTCATCGATCTGGTAGGGTTCGGCATTGTGATCCCCGTGCTTCCTTTCTACGCGGAAGGAACGCGCTTCAATGCCACGCCGCGCATTGTCGGACTTCTGTTTGCTTCCTATTCGGTGATGCAGTTGATCTTCTCGCCCGTCCTGGGCCGTTTGTCCGATAAGTATGGCCGCCGGCCGGTGCTGCTGATTTCAATTATTGGCACAGGCATCGGCTTTTTGTTTCTCGGTTTTGCTACGACGCTTTGGATGTTGTTCGTAGGCCGGATTCTTGACGGCATCACAGGCGGAAATATTTCCACGGCCCAAGCTTATATTGCCGACATAACAACAAAGGAGGATCGTGCCAAGGGACTCGGTCTGATTGGCGCAGCTTTCGGCCTTGGTTTCGTCCTTGGACCTGCAATTGGCGGCATACTTAGTCGCTGGGGAGTTGCGGTTCCTTTCTTCTTCGCGGCCGGCTTGTGCTTTGCTAACGCGATGTTGTTGTACTTTACGCTTCCGGAGACCGTCACGCCCGATCATCCAGCGCGTGCCTCGGCAGCGGGCGGTCGCGGGTTGGCGCAGTTGCTTAAATCGCTGAAAGAGCCACGCCTTAGTTTCGTGCTGACGATCTATTTTCTCTTTGTCGTTGCCTTCTCAATAATGACGACCTCATTTTCTCTGTACACAATGTTCCGCTTTGGCTACGACGCACAACACACCGGTTATCTGTTCGCGTACGTTGGTATGATTGCGGTCATTATTCAGGGCGGGCTGATCGGACGGCTGGTAAAACGCTTTGGCGAGTTGCCGCTGGTAATTGTGGGCGCACTCTTTTTCGCGGGAAGTCTTTTTGCTGTGCCTTTCGTGGGTCCGCAGGCTGGCGGCCTACTGGCGCTACTAATTGGCGGCGGCATTTTTTCGGCCGGGAACTCACTGGCAACACCTTCGTTGACCAGCTTGGCTTCAAAAAGTGTCGGGCGCGGTGAACAGGGAACCGTTCTGGGTGTTACTCAATCAGTGGCGAGTTTGGCGAGGGCGGTCGGTCCCGCTCTCGCAGCCTTTCTAATACACAGCGCTATTGCTTACCGGGGCATGGATGGTGAGTCGCACTTCATGAGCGATCGTTCGTTGCAGGTAACCTTTTGGACCGCAGCGGGGATAATGTTTTTGGCTTTTCTGCTGGCGGCATACTTCACTCGCATGCATGCCACGGACTATTCGGAAGACAGCATCGCTGAAGTGGCTTGAGTAGGACAAACATTCCTGTCTGTCCCTATTTCAAAAGAGAACGCAGGATGCGTCTCATTAGAAAAATCTGCGCAGCAAATAGAAAACCAGACTGAGGGCAAGCGAAATAATTAACATCGAAACGATCGGGGCATAGAGGTGAACGCGATCACTTTGATAACGAATGTCGCCGGGCAATTTTCCAAACCAGTTCAAGCCGCCTGAATAAATCAACAACCCCACGATGATCAGGCAAACCCCGCCGACGATCACAAACAATCCCGCTATTCGACTCATAAGCTTGCTACAGCTACTTCACAAACTTCGCTACTGGCCCATCCGGTTTGCTGATCTCTTTCAGGGCTGAGTAAGGCACCAGCACAAACTGCGGACCGGCAGCATACGGCGCCACCTGATAAGAATCGAAGTTGATGCCAATACCATTTTTGGTGATGGTCCAACTGCGAAAGTTGTTTGCCTCCGCAGCGGCGCCACGCTGAACCCAGTCATTATCCAGCATTCCGTCCTCACCTTTGGCTTTGGACTGTTTTTTAAGATCTTGAATGCAGTAAGCGGACAGCGTCTGCAGGTATTTCGCGCCAGGCTTGAACAGATCGGCGAGCTTGAGCTGTTTGCCATTGCGCAAATCGAAATTGATAACGTCGCTGTACGAGTTTGGGTGCGCCGCGCCGGCTGAATAGCCGCCAATATCAAACTGGACGCTAATCAATTCGTCCTGCGCCAACGCAATGGTGTAGCCGGCGCCCAGGTCGCTGCCGGTTTCGCTTTCCACCGGAGTTTCTTCCGCAGCGCTCTCCGTCATTTGCGCGCGGAACGCATTGACCTGCTTCGTAACCAGGGCGCGCGCGGCCTGGTTAAACTTTTCCAGATTGGGATCGGTTGAACCGGTTAGCTGCGGATACTCGACATCAATTTCATACTTCAGCTTCTTATTCTTTTCCTTGATTTGGCGAGCGATGATCTCAACGCCGTTCGTAAATTCGACCGGTTCCTGCTGTATCGAAAACGCTGCGGCTTTGCTGCCGTCCGGCCTGGTCCAATTGCCCGCAATCTCAATTAGGCCGTTGTCCCCAGTTTTCCAAACGCCTTTGAAGACCCCAGTCTGTTTACCGTTTGGGTCAAACTCTTCCAGCACGACATTGTTGCCGCTGTCGATAGTGCCGCGAACGTCAATCTTGGTACCAACCCGCTGATAAAAATAGGTGCCGGTTAGTTTCTCCGCTTGGCGCACCAGCTTCATCTGCAAACCGAGAGCGCTGCCAATCGAGCCTTTGAAATACCAGGTTTCGGTTGGCGTGATGCCACCCTGAGGACGCTGAAGCTGATCGCTGTTGGCATTCAGGCTGGCGGTGCTTTGTTCCGCGGGAGCGGCGGCTTTGCGGCAAGCAGCAAAACCACAGGTTGAAGTTAATGCCAATAGGATCAGGAGCGGTTTACAAAAGGACATGAATCCTGTTTCCAATCTTCTATGGATGATCACTTCATTTGGTTTTAATCCGCGGCCGAATGTGAGCGCGCCATTCCGCTTTTCACGATCTCTTCGCGAATGTCTGAAAACGTCAACTGGCAAAGTTCACCACCGGTAAAGAGTTTGTTGCTGGTCACCTCGGCAATGGCAAATGGCGGCTTGGCGAAACTCTCAAGCTCGTCATCAGTTTCAAAACTCACTTCGGCTAACACAAGGCCAAACAAATCTCCGAGAAACATATCGACTGAAAACCTGCGTCCCTCGAACTCAAACGAATATCGATTCTTGCGAATCTCGTTGGCATCAAACATCGCCAGCGTCTCCGCTTCCAAAGCATTCAGATAAATATTCGTGATTATTGTGCGCGAGAAATCGGCAGGATTGGGCGCAAACTTCTGCGTGAACTTTACCGTCCACTTGTTGCTGCGTGGATCGCGCACCTTGCGGATGCGTAGACGCGTGCCGGAGATGTAGTTGTCGGTGATTTGCAAATGCGGATCAGCGCGCGTCAACCCTTCCGGCAAATCCTGAAGCAAATAGCGCCGCTCGCGCTCAACCCGCGCATATTTGCTTTCGGCAGGAACGATTGTGTTCTGGTCCGTTAGTTTGGCAACACCCACCGCGGCTACCTGTTCATGCCGGAGCGAGGGCCCATCGGCTTCATCGGCATCGGCATCGGCAAGCGGCCGTCTGCATCGCGCGTTAGAGCAATGAAACCCGGGTCGGAGCGCAACGAGTCAAATACGGCATCGACGCGTGCTTCCATCATTTCTTTCGAGCGCACCGATTGATAGCGCTCGTACTGATAGAAATGCCGTTTGAGAAAAGCGAGGGCTTTCTCGCGTTGCCCATTTTGCGCGTAGATGGCCGCAAGGTTGTACGACGCGGGCAGAAGGCCCACGTTTGCGCGCGCAATCTTCAGCGCTTCATCGCGTTTACCGCCAGCGGCCATAAAGACAGCGGCGAATACCAGGTTGTATGGATCTTTCGGATCAAGCGCCAGCGCTTTTTGCGTGTACTCGTTACCCTTGGCGAAATCGCCTTCCGAGTTCCAATAAACTGCCAGGTTGCGGTAAGCAAGTGCGAGCGGAAACTCGCCGACCGATTGTTCCATCAGGCCCAGTCCTTTTTTGAACTCGCCTTCGTGGATGGTCATCTTACCCAGACCGTGCAGCGCCACTGCGCGCGACAGCGGATCGGCAGGCATGTTGAGAATCGCTTCGAAAGTAGTGCGCGCCTTTTCCCAGTCGCCGATGTGATGACGATAGAGCTCACCCAGATAGCGGAGCGGCGCAGGATCCGCGGGATCCATCACGTTCGCCTTAAGATAAAACTTTTCTGCGCGCGTGTATTGCGCATTCATTTCCGCAACCAGGCCGCGCTGCATGGTTCGTTCAATCAAGGTGCTTAGCTGCCGCTCAAAAACGGGAGCGGCCGGAATCGCAGCGATATCCTCGGACCCAAGTTTCTTGAGTTCCTTTGCTGCGTCTTTTGCCTTTTTGGGAAACATGCACTTCTGCGCGGCTACCGATCGATAAAGTTTGACTGCCGAGTCCTTGTCGCCGGCGCTCGCCTTGGCCTTGGCGTCTTTCAGTTGTTCATCTAGCGCTGACTCACGCAGCTTCACTTCTGTCTCGACGAGCTTTTCCACTTGCTCGACCTTCAACTTGCCATCGGTGTTCTCGAGTTTAGTCACGGGCGTGCCGTCGGGATTTGCCAGCACCGCCACGGGCAGTTTGGAATTACCGATTAGTTTTTCGGCGTTGGGAAGCTGTGTGTCGGCAACTTCCATTGAGATGCATTGAGTCGCGTAGAGAGAAAGCGGACGGGAAGCGCGCAAACTCGATTTCTGCAACTCCTCCATCGATGCGGGAAACCAATAGAGGACCAGTCCCATCGGCGCCGGATCTTTTGGCGCTCGGACTTTCCAAGGCACGTTGTAAACCGTAGGCGCCGAGCCGCCACCACCGCCACCCGACATGCCGCCCACTCCGCCGCCACCACCACCGCCGCAGGTTGCCCAAACCGGAGAAACGACAAAGACAGTGATTAAGAGAAGGGTTAACGCACGAGTCATTATTAAGGGGATCGAGTTTTTCATGATTGGTGATTCTAGCCTAAAAATCCCGTTAGAGCCGAGAAGCTTTTGGATACCAGGAAGTCGCTCATTTGGAGCTAAAAAAAATAGGGCAGGAACGAGCTCCCACCCTACGTTAAATCAATTTGCTGGCAACAAAGGGTCTTGGCTCACATCTTGCCGGCTTTCATTGCTGCTAATCGCTTTTCAAAATTAGTCGTATCGACTTTGTCGGCTTTGCCTTTGGCGAGAGCTCGGTCGGCCAATGCGAACGCTTCATCTTTGCGGCCTGCCAGGTAAAGCAATTGGGACTTGGCAGCAAGATTCCGGAAAGTCTCTTTGACTTTGATTGATTGGTCCGCCCATTTCAGAGCCTCATCCCATTTATCGTCGCTGGCATACGCGTTCGCCACCTGCAGCGGGATCACTTCGTCATTGGGATTTGCGGCGATGGCAGCATCAACCTTGGCGCGCCACACAGCTTCCACATTCGGCACTTCCACCGTGAAAGGCACGGCAGCTTTTTCCCAGCGAATTAGAACCTGCGCCGAGTTTGGCGTGACTACCGGAAACGAATACTCCAACCACTCCTGATTGTCGTTGAGCCATTGCGGCTTTACCTTTACGCGCAAAGTGTCTTTGGCCGGATCGTAGTTGAAGCTACCCCACTGGTTCGCTGTGCCATTAAAGACGATCGTCCATTCGTCTTTGGTGGGAATGGTGTGCAGGCTGTAACTCCCCGCGGCCAGCTTTTGTCCGTTAATCAACACATCGTCGGTGACCACAAACTGAGTTGCTTCATTCGCTCCGGTACGCCAGACGTGACCCCAGGGCACAATCGGCGCATCTTTTGGACGTAAATTTTGGTCGTCGAGGGTGGCCTCGCCTTTAGTGCCGGCTTGCGATGCAACCGGATCGCCCCAGATTCTGCGGCCTTTCACGCCGGGACGACTGTAAGTGATGGTAACGTCCGTGACGCCGATGGTCTGCATCACTGTCGCTTTTTGACTGGGCCGCGGCAGACGCACCGCCGGTGCTTGCGCGAACGCAAACTGCGTTGCAAGCAAAACGAGCGTGCCAGCGAGTGAAAAACTAGATAAACGTCTACGGAAGGTCATGGCGGGTCTCCTGTTAGAAATGATTAGGCATTATCTATTGGTACGGTAACCGACTTCAAGAGCGCGATTAGTAGAATCATAACCTATCAGGTTGGGAAGGGTGGCTTGCCCCCGCTTTTGATCGAATGCCTCCCAACCTAAGCGGGGGCAAGCCACCCTTCCCAACCTGATAGGTTTCGGCTTTTGAAGAATCCCTCGCGAGGTCTCTTACCGCCAACCTCGCAAGGAATACTCACGAGGCTTACCAAATCTGACAGCGATCTTTTTCCGCTCGCACCATGGCGTCCCCAGTTTTGCATTGGAACGCTGCCGCAAACTGCGGCATGTTTGAGAGGGGGCCATTCACGCGGAACTTCGGTAACGGATGCGGATCGACGTTAACCAGCAAACGTGCAAACTCCGGACGCGTGCTGGTGGCCCAACCTCGAGCATAGCCAAGAAAGAACCTCTGCTCTGGCGTGAAACCGTCGATCGTCACCCGGGGCTTACCTTCCATTGCTTTCTGGTAAGCAGCATAGGCGACCACCAAACCGCCGAGATCGGCAATTGATTCTCCAACCACCAGCTTGCCATTTTCGTTCAGTCCTTTTTCGACTTCAAAACTGCTGAACTGATCGATGACACACTGCGCGCGCTCCTGGAACGCCTTAAGGTCGGCGTCGGTCCACCAATTGAAAAGGTTTCCGGTTGAATCAAACTGCCGGCCCTGGTCGTCAAAACCATGTGTCATTTCATGGCCAATGACCGAACCCATGCCACCGTAGTTGAAGGCGTCATCAGCTTCAGCATCAAAGTAAGGCGGCTGCAAAATGCCCGCCGGAAAAACGATCTCATTGATCTGCGGGTTGTAATAGGCATTGACTGTCGGCGGCGACATGCCCCACTCAGTTCTATCAACCGGCTTACCAATCTTGTTAAGATCGCGCCGCTTCTCAAATGCATTGGCACGGAACCGGTTGTTTACATAGGAAACGCGATCAATTTGCAGGGACGAATAATCGCGCCACTTGTCGGGATAACCAATCTTATTCAGAAAAGCTCCAAGCTTGGTGATAGCCTGCTTACGGGTTGCGTCTCCCATCCAGCTCAATGTGGTGAAATCAGTTTTGAGCGCCGCTTCAAGATTGCGCACCATTTCCAAGGCGCGGGCCTTGGCTGCGGGCGGAAACGCTTTCTTAACGTAAACTTCGCCGAGCGCTTCGCCCAACACGCGATCGGTACCACCGACGCAACGTTTCCAGCGCGGCAGATTTTCAGTAGAGCCTTGTAGAACCTTGCCCTTGAAGTTGAAATCCTCGTCAACAAACTTCGCCGACAAAGATGCGGCAGTATTGTTAATCAAATGCCAGCGCAGGTAGGTCTGCCAATCGGCGAGAGGCACGGAACCCAATTGTTGGTTCATTGCTTTAAAGAAATCGGGCGTGGCGACGTTCACGTCAGCCTTGGCCGGTACTCCCAAACTACTTAAATAAGCGGGCCAATCAAAGGCTGGCGCCAGAGCGCTGACCTGGGCCACCGTCATGCGATGATAAATACGTTCCGGGTCGCGCAACTCAACGCGAGTCATCGAGGCCTGGGCCAGCGACGTCTCCAGTGCCATCACAGTCTGTGCTTCAGTTGCTGCCTTCGCCGGATCGTCGCCCATCAATTCAAACATCTTTGCCACATGCTTGAGATAGGCATCGCGCGTGGCTTTCGATTTGTCATCGGTCTTGGTGTAGTAGTCGCGGTCAGGCAAACCCAGTCCGCCCTGGAAAACTTCCGCAGTCACTTCCGCGCTGTTTTTGAAGTCCTGAGTTGAGTCTGAAGCGAACAGCGCATTGATACTGAGCGAATGCAGGTGCGCGATCTCCTGCTGCAGCGATTTTTGATCTTTGATCTTAGCTATGAGCGCAAACTCAGGGGCGAGCGGCGTCAGTCCTTCAGTTTCGATTTTCGCTTCGTCCATACAGGTCGCGTAGTAGTCACCTACTTTTTGTTCGCTGCTGCCTTTCGCTGCTTTCGTATTCTTGGCAGCGGCCTCGAGAATCTCGCGTAGCGCATCGCGATTCTTTTCATTCAAGACATTCGCGACGCCCCAGCTCGGGAAAGCTGCCGGTATGGGATTTTTTGCCAGCCAGTTGCCGTTTGCGTATTGATAAAAATCTGTACAGGCGGAGGCGTTGGTATCGATGCCGGAGACATCGAAATTGTGTCCGTTTTGTCCGAACACCGTCAGTACGCCGAACGCGATCAATAAGGCGACGGCGGTGAAAGATTTTTGCGGATTGCTCATACGGTGCTCCATTGTTTCGTACCCAAGTACGTTTTGAGTCTAAAGAAAGTCGTTGGCGTTGAATGAATCAAAGGGAGACTAACGCGAAATTCTGGCGATTTATGCGCGTCAATTCAAGTATTCGCGGTAGGCGATCAGAACTGGCCGGGCACTATTCGTTTACTACGCAGGCCGGCAAAGATTAGTTTCGGTTTAGTAGCATAGGCTTTAGCCTGTGGACTTTATCCAACAGCACCGACTGGAGTCCGTGCTACGTCGGCCCGGACATCGAGAACTGGCCCAAAGACGTCATCGCCGGCACGGCCCACAATTGGAGCGCGACGTCGAGGAAGCTATGCGCCAACTGCGAGAACATCCGGCGGACCGCCACCAGGAAACCGCCATTTCCAACCTGGGGACGGCGGCCTTAGCAGTTTCGGAATTCAGCTGCGGATTAACCCGAATGGACGTGGATTATGACGAAGAAACCAGAGGGAAAATCCTTAAGCTCCGACGAGTTTTCTTAATTCTTTTGTTGCTTACTGTGTTTGCAGATTCGCGTTCATCTGCGTTAATTCGCGGCTGAATCGTTTGGTTGTGGCGCGATTAACTTCAAGGATCGCGCCAACTGTAGTTCTAAAACTTGACTAATTCAGCGCTTTGGAATAGAACGGCGGCGCTCTATTAAAAAACCCCGAGGAGTCGACTTATGAAGAAGTTGTTCGTACTGATTTCGCTATTGGCTTTGGCAGCTGCATGTGCGGCGCCGCCAGCGAATCAAGGAAATGTGAATACCACTACTGTGGCTGAGAAGCCGGCTGCGCCGCCAATGACGGAAGCAGATGCGATTGCTAAAGAGAAAGCCATCTGGGACACCATCACGAAAAAGGACTATGACGGATTTGGCGCGATGTTGGACAGCGGGCAGTTGGAAGTTACCAGCGAAGGGGTTAACAACAAAGCTGCCTCTGTTTCGATGGTAAAGGACTTCGAGCCTAGCGAAACCACTTTTAGCAACTGGAAGTTTCTCTCGATAGATAAGGACGCCTATATCGTCGTCTACGACGCAGCCATGAAAGGGAAATACAAAGGCAAGGAATTTCCGCCCACTACTGTTCACGCAAGCTCGGCCTGGGCCAATCGCGACGGCAAGTGGATGGCTATCTATCACCAGGAGTGCGATGTCATGAACACGCCGGCTCCTCCTCCGCCTGCAGCGAAGAAGACCGCAGCATCGTCTGCCACCACTCCGGCGCAAGCTGCCGCTGCGACTTCGGATCCGATCGCGAACGAAAAGATGATTTGGGACTTTCTTAAGGCCGGGCAGATCGACGCTTTCGGAAACCTGATAGCAACGGATGCGATCGAAGTTGAACCCAATGGCGTTTGGGACAGAGCCGGAATTCTTAAGAGCGTTGAGGGTTTCGATTTCTCAAAATCGACCACCAGCGAATTCAAGTCGCTAAATATCGATAGTGATGCGGCGCTCGTGACTTATCTAGTGACGATGCCGGGAGCCAAAACGCCGGAAGAGCGCCACACAACCATCTGGGCTTTGCGTGATGGAAAATGGAAGGCGGTCTTTCATCATGGCACGCCGGCAATGAAGGCAATGAGCTCGGCATCGCCTGCCATGCCCATGAGTTCGGCTTCGCCAATGAAGCATGAGATGGCATCGCCGTCGCCAAAGACTTCGTCTTCACCGAAGTAGGAGCGGCGCAGCAAGTAGGAGTACGGGGAATCTGTAAACACTAGTTTGCAGATTCCCTTTTTTTGTAAAGCACCCCTACTTTGCGTTGGTGTCCACTAAAGTTGAGCGATCGCCAACCACCGCAAACTAACAGTTTGCTTTATTCAGAAGCATCACGACCGGCCAATAGCAAGTAAGAGTAGAGCGCCAGGCCGGTGAGGCCGGCAATACTGAATTTGATAGCTGCCGGAATCGGCGCCGGCGAGATAAACCCTTCGATAATCCCTGCCAGTACCAGCAAAACGGCAACGCCCATCATCAAACGGCCTGCTTCCTTGCCGCGGCTCTTGAGCGCGTCGCTGCGAGATAGATCGCCTGGAACCAACAGCGCGCTGCCAATCAAGAGCCCGGCGCCACCGGCAATGAAGATGCAGCTCAACTCAATTACTCCGTGTCCCACCATAAACGTAAGCAAGTCGTTACCAAAACCGGCTCGATAAGTTAGCGCCAGCACAGCAGCAATCGTGGCCCCGTTGTATGCAAGATAGAACAACGTTCC
>Ga0163162_10004396_pt1 | contig 13561 bp, 12 predicted proteins | sample S55metaG_FD_115310 | JGI IMG/M metagenome (GOLD analysis project Ga0163162, IMG submission 115310) | Switchgrass rhizosphere microbial communities from Kellogg Biological Station, Michigan, USA - S5-5 metaG | ecosystem: Host-associated > Plants > Roots > Rhizosphere > Soil | place: USA...
CAGATCGTGCAGGAGGCGGAACGGCAACAGAAGGCGGCGCAGGAGGCGCTGTACAATGTGTTCGAGCGGCCGGCGCCGGGCAAGCCGAAGCCGGCGGTGTCGCGGGAGGATGACCTGATTTACGACGACCGGACGCGGGAGATGGTGGTGCGGGGCGGGGAGGGGTGAGCGCTGCGCGTGTCTCGCACAGTGTGTGTGGCCATCCTCAGACCCCGACAGGGTCGCAGCATCGGTTCACCCGATGGTGCGTTTACCGTTCGCGAGGTTCACGTGGCAAGCGGACGGGGCCGCCGGAAATCTCCCGGCGTCGCACGCGGCCGCTCGTCGTGGTTCTCAAGCGATGGCGAAGGTCACGCTCTGGCTGCGGATGGTGGCGCGCCGGCGCAGGCCATAGCCGGCCAGGCCGAAGCCCATCAGCATCATCGCCCAGGTCGCCGGCTCCGGTGTCGGGGCGATGGCGGTCGCGGCCACGTTCAGGAAACGCACATCGCCGCCGCTGGGGCAGTTAAAGGAATTCTGGCACTCATAGGAGGCCCCGGTCAGCGAGTTGCCGACCAGGCCGGTGGTCAGCGGCAAGGCGCTCACCAGCGTCAACTGGGGGCCATTATAGGTCGCGCCGAAAAACGGGATGATCGTCTTGTCGGGGCTGACGCTGCCCGCAATATAGCCGGCGCCCGACTTGAACTCGAACCCGGCAAAGGCGCCGGCCGCGCTCGTCTTCAGATCATAGTCGGAGATGTAGCCATATTGGTTGAACTCGAAAAAACCGGTCAGGGTCGCGCCATCCGAAAAGGTGCCGTTCACGATCCATTTGGTGGCGCTGGCCGCCGTCGCACCAACGACGCCGCACGCCAGGATCGTTGCCGCCGACAGTGATTTGATCAGGTTCTTGCGCTTCATATCGAGTCCCCAATGTCTCACGCCATCCCTGCATGGTGCGGTGACTTCACGCGCCGATACAGATATCACGAACAAGGCAAGCAAAATCCGCGCCGGAAAATACTACGCTGTGTTTTCAATGAGATAAAGACCGGGATATGCCGCCCGGCCGTAGGGTGTAAGCGGGAGCGACAGGTCTGTCGGCGGGGCAGGCGGTGCTGCGCGCGATGATGGTCAATGCGGTGAAGGGCAACCGCATCGCGCAGTGGTGCTTCACGCAGATCGTGCAGGAGGCGGAACGGCAACAGAAGGCGGCGCAGGAGGCGCTGTACAATGTGTTCGAGCGGCCGGCGCCGGGCAAGCCGAAGCCGGCGGTGTCGCGGGACGACGACCTGATTTACGACGACCGGACGCGGGAGATGGTGGTGCGGGGTAGGGAGGGGTGAGCGCGCTGCCATGAAGGCCAGTGACACGTACGGGATTCGCGTTTGCGGCGAGTCCTCATTATATCTCGCGGGAAATCGCGGCATCGGCTCGCTCGATGGCGCGTTCATTGACCGCTAAGTTCACCCGGCTATGCTGGCGGTGGAGCAACATGATGTCGCAGTCCAAATCCTATGATTTCGCCGATCGCCAGCGCGCGAAGGCTGAGTCGCGTGCCCAGGATGAGGCCGATCTGCGTAGCGGTGCGGTGTCGCGTGACGAGCTTCGCGCGGCGAACGGCGTGTTTTCTTCGCTCGACATCGCGGGGTCGGTGATCCGCCGGCGGAGCAGCATTGACCGCTGAACGGCGCGAGCCGCTTAGCCCACAAACCGTGATCAAGCTGGCCTCGGTACTGGGGCTGAAGGACGGTGCGTTTATCGTGGGCGGGCAGGCGTTGAACCTGTGGGCCGAGCGTTATGCGCCGGGTTGGCCGGACCTGATCGCTTATGGCCCGTTCACATCGAAAGACCTCGATTATTTCGGATACCAGAAGGCAGCGCGGAAGCTTGCCGTTGCGCTGGGTGGCCGGATGGTGATGCCTCGGCCGAACGATCACACGCCGAACACCGCGCTCGTCATCGCGGCGATCGACGGGCGTGAGATCGAAATCGATTTTCTGAGCAACGTGATGGGCGTGAGGGCGGACGCGCTCGAACGCGATGCGGTCGAGTTGCTGGTGTCGTTGCCGGATGGCGGTTCACTCGCCGTGCCAATCATGCACCCATTGCATTGCCTGCAGAGCCGCATCGCCATCGTTGAATTACAGTGATAAACTGCACGCTTACTGGAATTTGAAACTCCGGTTCTTCTCCTAAACCCGATCATGACGAACGTTTACCCATCGTACCGCCTCCGGAAGGAATGGCCGTGAGTTCGTCTGACAGTGCCGTTGAATCGCCTGCACCTTGGCTGCAAAGCTCATGCACGACTTGCTCATCTCGCCCTCCAAGCGATTGATGTAATCCGATGGACTTAAATCCGAATGGGTGCAGAAACTTAATGCCTCTAAGTTCTCCGTTAACCTCAGCGGTCATATTGTTCCGCCATGACCAAAGTCCTGATCACCGTGGATACCGAATTGTCGGCGGGTCGACAGGGACGCGGGCTGAGCGCGCGCGCCAATTTCGAAAGCTCAATCCTCGCGCGGTGTGGCGATGGTGACTTTGGTGTCGGCTGGCAGATGGACCAACTTGAGGCCCACCAGCTGAAGGGCGTTTTTTTCGTCGATCCAATGCCCGCGCTCGTCCATGGCGAACAGATCGTTGCCGATATCGTAGGGCCGATCGTGGATCGTGGGCACGAGGTCCAACTTCATATCCACACGGAATGGCTGCAATGGGCCGAACGCTCGCCCGTGGGGGGACGCCTCGGCCGGAACCTGGCGGACTTTTCAATGGAAGACCAGATCGTCCTGCTCGGAATTGCCCGAGATCTTTTGACTCGTGCCGGTGCGCCGCGGCCGAATGCGTTCCGTGCCGGAAACTACGGTGCCGACGACAACAGCATAAAGGCGCTCGCCGTTCATGGCATCAGTTGGGACACGAGCGTAAACGCCGCCTATCTGAACACCGATTGCCGCGTCTCAGTGGATGCGGGCCAGATATCGGCGATCGAGCGGGACGGTGTGGTAGTGCTCCCCGTCTCAGGGCTACACGACGTTCCGGGGCATTTCCGGCCGGCTCAGATCTGTGCGATTTCAGCGGCCGAAATGCGCGCCGCGCTGCGCCATGCGGCAACATCGGATCATCCCGCTTTCGTCGTGGTGACCCATAGTTTCGAGATGCTGAGTCGTGACCGGGCACGGCCCAACCATGTCGTCACCGCACGCTTCGAAAAACTGTGCCGTCTGGTCAGCGAACATCCGTTGCTGGAGTGCGCCGGATTCTTCGACCTCGACGCTGGCGACGCCCTGCGGAAGCAGGGCAAGCCCGAACGCTTGCCGGCCAGTCGCGCCCGCACCGCCGCGCGTCTGGCCGAGCAGATGATGGCAAATCTGCGGTACGAGCGGCGGCTGACGCCAGCGTGAAGACCCTCCCTCTAGCCATCGTCCTGGGTGTGGATTCACCGATCGGGCTGACCATCGTCCGCGAATTGGGGGGGCATGATGTTCCTGTTCACGGCGTCGGCAAGGCCTCGTCGATCGGAAGCGCCTCCCGCTATTGCGCGAGCTATTCCGTGCGGCCCGCATCCGCCATTGCCGACTGGCTACCGCCGCTGATTGAGGCAATCGGCGCGAAAGCGGTTCTCGCTATCTCCGAAACGGACCTGATCGCGCTGGCGGCATTGCCGGCCGGGATCGGCGATTGTCATATCCTGACGCCCCGCGCCGAAGCCTTGCAGACCGTGCTCGATAAGCGCGCGACGCTGGAACATGCTGCGGCGCTGGGCTTCGACACACCCGATAGCTGGCAGCCGGTTGCAGGCGAGGATTTCGCCGCGCGCGCGGCTGCGCTGGCGTATCCCGTCGTCGTTAAATGGGCCGATCCAGCTTCCGTCACCCCGGCACTGTCACGCCACGGACTGGAGTTTATCAAGGCGGAATTCTCTCACGATCGAGACGGCTTGCTTTCGGTGCTCGATCGTTATGCGGCGCTGGGGTGCTGGCCGCTGGTTCAGCGCTATTGCCCCGGCGTCGGGCTCGGTCAGATGATTTACATGGAAGACGGTGCAGCGACGATGACGTTCCAGCATCGTCGCCTTCATGAATGGCCGCCCGAGGGCGGCGTTTCGACCTATTGCGCGGCCGAGCCGGCCGATCGCCATCGCGAGCAGATGGCGCGATCCATATCATTGTTGCGCGCGATTGGCTGGCGGGGGCCCGCGATGGTCGAATATCGTTTCGATCCAGATACCGGACGGTACTGGTTGATGGAGATCAACGGCCGTTTCTGGGGCAGCCTGCCGCTCGCATGGCATTGCGGCGCCCATTTCGCCTGGGAGGCTTATCGCCGCATTGTCCTGGCAGACCATAGTCCGGCCGCCCCCTCCCGAACGGACCTCAGGGCGCGCTACATGATCCCCGAAACCCGTCGCTTGTTGCGGATTCTGTTTTCTCGATCCGCCGTTACCGATCCGGCCTTTGTCGCGCGCCCGCTTGGTGATCTAGCATCCTATGTCACCGGCTTTATAGATCCCCGAACTCGTTATTATGTGATGAGCCCGCGTGATCCGGGGCCGCTGGCGAGAGACCTCTGGAACGTCATTGGGAAAGCTTTGTCTCGGGGTAAGCCTTGACGAGATTGGCGACCGCAATGCGGATCGTCCCCATGCAGGTCCGCATATATGAGTCGTCCAAGCCGAACGGATCATGGAGATGCGGGCGGACAGGCCTCGACCATAGGCCCAGGAGCGACCGGGGAAGCCCGGCTAACCTTGGATCGGCCGCGATGCGAGCGAGTTGCCGCACCTCCATGGCGAGGAGGAAATCCCCCGAACGGGGTGTATAATCCTCCATCCTCGTCGTGGCGTGCCCCGAAAGATCGACACCAAAATCCGCAGCGGCAGCCATGGCCGGCGGATGCGCCGGCTTCCCGGCATCGGTCGAAAGGCCGAACGAGATGCTGTCGTAGCCAAGATCACGCGTGAGGACATCGGCGAATGCGCTACGGCAAATATTGCCCTGGCACACGAACACCAGCCGCCTCACCGAGCCCGGTTCAGGGACCCGATTATGCGCCCTCCGTGCTGCCGTCTGAGGGTAAGACAGCAGAAGACGCACCAAGCCCCGGACCGTGCCGTATCGTGTGCGTATCACACTTGGGCGGCGGGCCGGGGCATCCAGGTCGATGGCTTCTTCAACAGGCATCATCAGAAGGTTACAGCGGCTCCGGTCTCGGTGCTGGCGACCAGATTGTGATAGACCATCATGTCTCCAAGATCATTGGCTTTCTGACCAACCGGCAATGCCCGGATCGCCGTCAACCGGCTCGCCATGAGTTGCCGTGCCGTGGTTTCGGCGGCGTCAAGCCGTGGATAGGTGGAATTGAACACGCGCTTGAGAGCCGTGACACAGTGAAGCACATGATATTGGCCGATGCCGTAATGTGCTTGGCCGGAAGCATCCTGCCAGAACGTCGTTCCGCCAGGTGGATTGGCCGATGCCCACTGTGCCCAACTCTGCGGCAGGGATGCAGGTGTTGTTCCCGGCGGACTTGTTGCCGTGAGGTCGGAACCGGTAGCAACACAGGGCCAAGGGGTCGGATTGTAGGCCGGAAAGCCGTAGGAAGGATCTCTCTGTAGGGTGAGAATATAGGGCGCATCCAACAGGAGGTCGACGGTCGCCTTGCCAATTTGGGTGAGGATAAAATCCAGCGCTATCCCGCATTTTGGATCGAGCGAACGCATGCGATCCCAAAGGCCGACTTTTTTCCATAACTCCAGCCCTTGGCAGAGATAACCTATCGGAAGCAGCGTCGGCCCTGCGAACCGAAGATAGGAGCTGCCGATACCTCCGAAACGTTTCATCATTGCACGATTATAGTCGTCCACAGAGTCCACATTCGCCGGATCCGCATTGATCAGCGGAATCTCGACATCGGCTATTTTTATGAGTTCAGCCTTCAGCGCAGACTCGAGCGCATATCTCGAAATTACCGCAAACGGGTGATTGCTGTCCTGGATCAACCAAAGATAGGCGGCGTTCGCCCAGGGCCAGGCGTTGGGCCGAAGACACCATGAACCGGTGAAAGAGGTGAGATATCCCGACCGGTTGAGCACCATGCTCGACTGCAGAAAATGGAACTGCGCTGCCCACCAATGTGCCGGGCTTTCAAATAGAAGCGCGCCGATCGCTGCAAACGGATAATTGTGCTCGGCGTCCGGGTTTTGTCCGCTCCAATACAGCCAACCACTCGGATCAGTTTTCGAAAGCGCATATTTTCCGGGACGCGACGGGCTGTCGTTTGCACCATTGATCACATCCGCTCGGCCGGAATTCAGATCGATGGATTGAGGGTCCGACGGATCGCCCGCGACATAATAGGACCGGGCGAAACTCGGGGCACCGCCCGGTGAACCGCCCCGGCTTTTCCGGAGGCAGTTTCGTTTGAGTCACGCAGCCATATTGAGTTCCTCCGCGGCAGCATAATAATTTGCTTCGGCCTCGGCGGGCGGGATGTTGCCGATGGGCGCGAGCAGGCGGCGATTGTTGAACCAGTCGACCCATTCCAGCGTGGCGTATTCGACGGCCTCGAAGCTGCGCCACGGCCCGCGCCGATGGATCACTTCGGCTTTGTAAAGGCCGTTAATCGTCTCGGCCAAAGCGTTGTCGTATGAGTCTCCAACGCTTCCGACCGAGGGCTCGACCCCGGCCTCGGCCAGACGTTCGGTATATTTGATGGAGACATATTGGCTGCCGCGATCGGAGTGATGGGTCAGCTCGCCTTCAACCGGCCGGCGTTGGTGCAGCGCCTGTTCCAGGGCATCCAGGACGAAGCTGGCATGCGCTGTTCTGCTGACCCGCCAACCGACGATGTAGCGGGCATAGACGTCGATGATGAAGGCGACATAGACGAAGCCGGTCCAGGTCGCGACGTAGGTGAAGTCCGCCACCCACAGCCGGTTCGGCGCCGGCGCGTGGAACTGGCGGTTGACATGATCGAGCGGGCATGGCGCGGCCTTGTTGCTGACCGTCGTCTTCACCCGCTTGCCGCGGATGACGCCGGCCAGGCCCATGGCCGCCATCAGTCGCGCAACCGTGCAGCGTGCAACATCGACGCCCTCGCGCTTCAGCTGCCGCCACACCTTGCGAACGCCGTAGACGCCAAAGTTCGCGTCGAAGACGCGCCGTATCTCAACCTTCAATGACGCATCGCGCCGCGCCCTTTCTGGCAGCTTCTTCGGATCGGCCCGACGTGCGGCATGCGTACGGTAGGTGGACGGGGCGATCGGCAGCACGCTGCAGATCGGCTCGACCCCGTACGCCCCGCGATGATCGTCGATGAAGCTGATCATGGCCGAAGGTCCCTTCGTCCACGTCGATCGATGCGGCAGCGCGCTTGATAGACCAGCCACGCCGCCGACGCTCCGCTCTCAGCTTATCGGCGACGGTCGTTGGCGCGGGCCACGGCTCATACCCAAGGAAGGCGATAATCGCCGGATACTGAGCGACCGTGGGCTCTTTGCCCTTTTCCCAGTCCATCACACTGTGTTGGTTGACCCCCATCTCTCGCGCCACATCGATCTGACGCAGACCTCGCTCACGCCTTCGCCGTTTGAGCTTTGCGCCGAGCGTGTCCCCACTGAATGCCTGAACTTCTGGCCTTTTTCCCCGTAACGGCACCGATACCGCTGGCATCAAGAAGGCAACGCGATCACAATGTCGTGGGGCTCGGGCGGAAGGACGAGGCGGCGTTGCGCCAGCTGGCAGCGGCGCCGATCGTGGTGCAGGCCTATATCGACGAAATGTTGCGTCTCGGCGAAGCGCGGGAAGCGATGACGACGATCAAGGCGCTGTTCGACTATCTTCGTGCCGACATCGATGCGCGCGCCTGTCCCGACCTGCCGATGCGAGACCCGGCGCTGATCGTCACGGCCTTCTTGCGCGACGGACGGCTCGATTGGCGATTTCGCTGGTTCAATCTTCGCGCGATGCGCCGCAAGCTTGGCCGCCGCGCGCATTGACACGCGCCATGCGACATGAATTTCTGTTGGGAGATGCAGGAGAGCGCCGATGGAAGTGACGCCCGGGGTAATGCGGACGCCGGATGCGCGGTTCGCCGGCTTGCCTGACTTTCCCTTCGCACCGCACTATCTCGAGGTGCCGGGGGGCGCGCTCGGCGCGTTGCGCATGCATTATCTCGACGAGGGTGTGCGCGATGCCCCGATCGTGCTGATGCTGCACGGCAACCCGACATGGAGCTATCTCTATCGTCACATGATCGCGCCGGTCGTGGCGGACGGCTATCGCGTGATCGTGCCGGACATGATCGGCTTCGGCCGTTCCGACAAGCCGGCGCGTCGCGGCGATTACGGGTTCGACCGCTTCGTCGCGTGGATGCGGGCGTTTGTCGAGGCGCTCGACCTCACCGGCATCAACCTGGTCTGCCAGGACTGGGGCGGGCCGATCGGTCTGCGCGTGCTGGCGGAGATGCCCGACCGCTTCGCCACGGTGCTCGCCACCAACACGCTGCTGCAGAATTGCGACCCGCCGCCGCTCGGCGTGCCCGATTGGCCGGGCGAAGTGATCACGCAATGGATCGCCTTGTGCCGCACCAGCGACGATCTGCCCGTCGCCGAGCTCGTCGCCCGGGCCACCGTGCAGCGGCCGGACGACGCGATCCTCGCCGCGTATGACGCGCCGTTTCCCGACGCGCGCTACAAGACCGGCGTGCTCGCGATAACCTGCGCCATCCCGGTCGCCGAGGGCGCCGAAGGGCTCGCCGCCAATCGCGCGGCGTGGGGCGTGCTCGAGCGGTTCGAGCGGCCCTTCCTGACCGCCTTCAGCGACGCCGATCCGGCCACGATCGCATGGGAAGCGGTGTTCCAGCGGCGCGTGGCCGGCGCGGCCGGCCAAGCCCATGCGCGCATCGCCGGGGCGGGCCATTTCGTGCAGGAGGAACAGGGCGCGGCGCTCGCCGCGGTGCTGCGGCGCTTCCTCGCGCACAACCGCGTTACGATGGCAGGTACAACAATCCCTTTTTGTGGATGAGTTAAGGGGTTATTGCACGTGTCACCGTAATTAAGGTGCGCCGCCGCGTGATCTTGATGGTGACTACCACCGGTGGTTTACCCTAATTCTCGATCAGGAATCGAGACCTACGTCGCTGCGTCATGTGCACGGCGAGGTGCTTTCATTGATGGATCGCGCCTTGGTTCGCGGCGCCCGGCATTTTTCGCAGATCGACGAAACCCGGTTACGCGTCGAACGAAATCGCTGGCAGGCAAGCGGTGGTTCGGCGGAGGGTTGCTCGACGATCGATGAATTTCTGACCGTAGTCACGCTTGCAAGAGGGGGCAGCGACATTGAAGTCAAACGGCTGGACGCGCGTGTTTATGGATTAAAGGCCACGTGGCGGAATATATTACCGAGTGACGAGAAATTGGTCCTGCCGTCTGGTCAATAATCCGCTTTGCGGTAAATTAAATTTATCACGGTATCGCGTGCTATAACCTCCAAATGCCGCTCTTAGACTTGGAACCGCGGCCAGTAAGCGAGTGCGCGGTTCCTGCCTATCGGCGAGTTGCTTGTCGCTCATCGTTGCGCCGTATCAACGCATTTTCTTTTGTAATATAGATGTTGCGCATGTGCACTGCGCCGCACCACGTTTGACCTGCGCCATTGCCCCCGTCATCTCTTCACCATGGACACACCCTCCCTCTCTCGCCGCGAAACGCTGGCAGGCCTCGCCGCCGCAGCCGTCACCGCAACACTACCCGCCCGCGCCGCCACAACCCCATCACCCGCCGCAACCCTGCTCGACCGCCTCGCCTGGCGCCTGTTCGACTTCGACCCGGGCGAGGCGACCCGGCTCGGGCTCGACACCGGCGCGCATGCCGCGCTGCGTGGGCAACTCGGCGATAGCTCGCCCGCCGGCATCGAGGCGCGCCGCCATTTCCTGGCCGATGCGCTTGCCGAGCTTGCCCGCGTGCCGCGCGACGGGCTCGACCCCGCGATGCGCACCAGCCTCGCCGTCACCGAAAGCGCGTTCCGCACCGCCAGCGAGGGCATGGCGTTGCCTTATGGCGTCGCGACCATCGGCAGCTGGCGCAACACGCCTTACGCCGTCATCCAGAATGTCGGGGCGTGGCTCGACGTGCCGCAGTTGCTCGATGGCGACCAGCCGGTGAAGAATGCGGCCGATGCGGAGGCCTATTGCACGCGGCTCTCCGCCATGGCGGGGCAGCTCGATGGCGAGACGGCGCGGATCGCCGCGGCGCGGGGGCAGGGGCTGGTGCCGCCCAGCTTCCTGCTCGACAAGACGATCAAGGGCATGACGGACAGCGTGATCTCGGCGGCGCTGATCGGCGGGCCGCTGCTCGGGCCGCTGGTGCGCAAGCTCGGCGACGCGCGGGGCAATTGGGTGCCGCGCGCCGGGCAAATCGTGCGCGCGCGGGTCGCGCCGGCGCTGATGCGGCAGCTCGACGAGCTCAAGAAGCAGCGCGCGGTGGCGAGCGATGCGCCGGGGCTGGCGACGCGGCCGCACGGGCCCGAATGGTATGAATGGGGGCTGCGCGCGGGGACGACGACGCGGCGCACCCCGCAGGAGATGCACGCGCTGGGCCGCGCGCAGCTGGTCGATCTGCAGGCGCGGATGGACACGATCCTCAAGGGCTTCGGGTTGACGCAGGGATCGGTCGCCGAGCGGGCGACGGCGCTGCAGAAGCGGCCGGACATCGCCTTTGGCAATGACGACGCGGCGCGGGCGCAGATCATCGCCTATATGCAGGGGCGGATCGATGCGATCCGGCCGCGCCTGCCGCGCGCGTTCCGCCGGCTGGTGAAGGGCAATCTCGAGATCCGGCGGCTGCCGCTGGCGCAGGAGCCGGGCGCGGCGGCGGCCTATGGCGGGCCGGGGTCGCTCGACGGGTCGATCCCGGGGCGGATCTGGGTCAATCTCGGCGACCCCTCGATCCACAACAAGGTGACCATCCCCGACCTGGTGTTCCATGAGGGCATTCCGGGGCATGTGTGGCAGGGCGAATATGCCCAGCAATTGCCGCTGATCCGGTCGATCCTGGCGTTCAACGCCTATTCGGAAGGCTGGGCGCTGTACGCCGAGCAGCTGGCCGACGAGCTGGGCATGTATGACGAGGACTCGGCCGGGCGGCTGGGCTATCTGATGGGGCTGTCGTGGCGCGCGGTGCGGCTGGTGGTGGATACCGGCATTCATGCGCTGGGCTGGACGCGGGCGCAGGCGCTTAGCGAGTTCGTGGCGGCGACGGGGTTGCCGCGGAGCAATGCCGAGAGCGAAGTGGATCGCTATTGCGCGTGGCCGGGGCAGGCGTGCGGCTACAAATTGGGGCAGACCGAGATCAACGTGCAGCGCGACCGGGCCAAGGCGGCGCTGGGCGCGCGGTTCGACCTGCGGGATTTCAACCAGGCGGTGGTCGAGGGCGGCAATGTGCCGCTCGACGTGCTGGCGGGGGAGGTTTCCCGCTATGTCGCCTCGGGGGGGGCGTAGGGGTTTCAGAAGAAGGGATTTGTTCGCGCGGAGGCGCCGAGACGCGGAGATTTTTGGGGCGGTCGTCGCGTGAAGGGGGCTGCCGGGGTGGCTTGTTCCGCCTGGCGCCTTCGCGGCTGCGCGTGAGAAAATCCGGTTCACGCCAAGGCGCCAAGGCGCGAAGAAGAGGGACGCGATTGCCGCACATGCTCTCAGCGACTCCGCGCCTCTGCGCAAACCCCGCTTCTTTCAGCCCCTCCCCGTAGCTGGGAGGTATTTCGGCGGCGTGTTGCGCGTGGCTTTCGCTACGAGGGGTGACGCGCACGCGCGGTTTCCCTAAGGGCACTCGAAACGAGAGGTTGTCGAATGTCCGAAGAATCCAACGTCCAGCTCGATCGCGAAGCCCTGCTGTTCCACTCCGAGGGTCGGCCGGGCAAGATCGAGATCATCGCGTCGAAGCCGATGGCGACGCAGCGCGACCTGGCGCTGGCCTATTCGCCCGGCGTCGCGGCGCCGGTGCAGGCGATCGCCGACGACCCCGCCACCGCCTATGATTATACTGCCAAGGGCAATCTGGTCGCGGTGATCTCCAACGGGACGGCGATCCTCGGCATGGGCAATCTCGGCGCGCTCGCCTCCAAGCCGGTGATGGAAGGCAAGGCGGTGCTGTTCAAGCGCTTCGCCGATGTCGATGCGATCGACATCGAGCTGAAGACCGAGGATGTCGACCGGCTGATCGATGCGATCGAGCTGATGGAGCCGAGCTTCGGCGGCATCAACCTGGAGGACATCAAGGCGCCGGAATGCTTCATCATCGAGCAGACGCTGCGCGAGCGGATGAACATTCCCGTCTTCCATGACGACCAGCATGGCACCGCGATCATCACCGCGGCCGGGCTGATCAACGCCTGTCTGCTGACCGGGCGCAAGCTCAGCGAGATCAAGGTCGCGGTGAACGGCGCAGGGGCGGCGGCGATCGCCTGTACCGAGCTGATCAAGGCGATGGGCGTGCGGCCCGACAATGTCATCATGTGCGACCGTAGCGGCGTGATCTACCAGGGCCGCGAAAAGGGCATGGACCAGTGGAAGTCGGCGCATGCGGTGAAGACCGACAAGCGCACGCTGACCGAGGCGATCCAGGGCGCGGACGTGTTCCTCGGCCTGTCGGCGGCGGGCGCGGTGACGCCGGAGATGGTCGAGCACATGGCCAAGGCGCCGATCATCTTCGCCATGGCCAACCCGATGCCGGAGATTTTGCCCGAGCTGGCCAAGGCGGCGCGGCCCGACGCGATCATCGCCACGGGGCGGTCGGACTATCCCAACCAGGTCAATAATGTGCTCGGCTTTCCGTTCATCTTCCGCGGCGCGCTCGACGTGCGCGCGACCGGGATCAACGATGCGATGAAGATCGCCGCGGCCAATGCCATTGCCGAGCTGGCGCGCGAGCAGGTGCCGGAGGAGGTCGCGCTGGCCTATGGCGTGCGCTACACCTTCGGGCCGGACTATATCATCCCGGCGCCGTTCGACCCGCGGCTGATGGAGGTGGTGCCGGTCGCGGTGGCCAAGGCGGCGATGGATTCGGGCGTGGCGACCAAGCCGATCCTCGACCTGGCGGCCTATCGCCACGAACTGCGCGCGCGGTTGAACCCGACGACCTCGGTGCTGACGCTCGCTTATGAGGGCGCGCGGGCGCACCCCAAGCGCGTGCTGTTCGCGGAAGGCGAGGAGGAAGTGGTGCTGCGCGCGGCGATCGCCTTCCGCGACGGCGGGTACGGCACGCCGGTGCTGGTCGGGCGCGACGACGTGCCGGAGCGCCTGCGCGCGCTCGGGGTGAGCGATCCCGAGAGCTATGAGCTGCACAACAGCCGTACCTCGACACTGGTGCCGCGGATGGTCGATTTCCTGTACGAGCGGTTGCAGCGGCGCGGTTACCTGCGGCGCGATTGCGAGCGGATGATCAACCAGGACCGCAACATCTTCGGCGCGGTGCTGCTGCAGCTCGGCGAGGCCGATGCGATGATCACCGGCATCACGCGGACCTATGCGCATACGATGCGCGAGGTGCGCCGCGTGATCGACCCGGCCAAGGGGCGCACGC
>Ga0163162_10004400_pt1 | contig 13556 bp, 14 predicted proteins | sample S55metaG_FD_115310 | JGI IMG/M metagenome (GOLD analysis project Ga0163162, IMG submission 115310) | Switchgrass rhizosphere microbial communities from Kellogg Biological Station, Michigan, USA - S5-5 metaG | ecosystem: Host-associated > Plants > Roots > Rhizosphere > Soil | place: USA...
AGCGCGATGGCCGTCCCCTAGCGTCCGGTGTGTTCGGCGAAGAATTGCGCGACCGCGTCGTGTTGCGACGCGGGCAGCGCGAGCTTGATCTCGCGTTCGATACTCAAAATGGCGGTTCCGGGAATGGTCAGAAGAACATGCGCGCGAGTTCGGTGCCGGGGTCTTCGGCGCGCATGAACGCCTCGCCGACGAGGAAGGTATCCACGTGCATCGCGCGCAGCCGCTCGACGTCGGCGCGGCACACGATGCCCGACTCCGTGACGACGATGCGCTCGTCGGGAATCATGTCGAGCATGTTGATGGTCGTGTCGACCGATGTCTCGAAAGTGCGCAGATTGCGGTTGTTCACGCCGATCAGCGGCGTCTTGAGCGTGAGCGCGCGAACCAGTTCGTCGGCGTCGTGCACTTCGACGAGCACCGCCAGCCCGAGCGAATGCGCGTAGGCTTCGAGGTCCTGCATCTGCGGGAGCGTGAGCGCCGCGGCGATCAGCAGGATGCAGTCGGCGCCCATCGCGCGGGCTTCGAGCACCTGGTACGGATCGATGATGAAGTCCTTGCGCAGCACCGGCAGGCTGCACGCGGCGCGCGCTTCTTCCAGATACGCGACGCTGCCCTTGAAGAACTGCACGTCGGTCAGCACGGAAAGGCACGCGGCGCCACCTTTTTCGTAGGACCGCGCGATGTCGGCGGGCACGAAATGCTCGCGCAGCACGCCCTTGGACGGACTCGCCTTCTTCACTTCCGCGATGATCGCGGGCTTGCCTTCGGCATGCTTCGCACGCAGCGCGCCGACGAAATCGCGCAGATCGCGTGCGCTCGCTTCGAGCCGCAGCTCCTCGATCGGCGCGCTTTGCTCGGCGGCGCGGATTTCTTCGCGTTTGACCGCGATGATGCGGTCGAGAATATCGCTCATTGTCTGGTGTCCTTGATCCCGCTATTTCGAAAATTGCTGGGTAAAGCGTACCAGTTCGTCTACTTTTTCGCGCGCAGCGCCGCTCGCGATCGCCTCGCGGGCCACGCCCATTCCGTCCGCAATCGATTCGACCACGTTCGCCGCATAGAGCGCCGTGCCCGCGTTCAGCGTGACGATCTCGCGCGCGACGCACACCTTGTTGTTCAGCGCGCCGAGCAGCATCGTCTTCGATTCCTGCGCGTCCGCGACCTTGAGCGTGCGATTCGACACCATCTGCAAGCCAAAGTCTTCCGGATGGATCTCGTACTCGCGCACTTCCCCGTGCACCAGTTCGCCGACCTTCGTCGCCGCGCCGAGCGACACCTCGTCCATGCCGTCCTTGCCGTACACGACGAGCACGTGCTTCGCGCCGAGCCGCTGCATCACGCGCACCTGAATGCCGACCAGGTCCTCGTGGAACACGCCCTGCAACTGGTTCGGCGCGCCCGCCGGATTGGTGAGCGGCCCGAGGATGTTGAAGATCGTGCGCACACCGAGTTCGCGGCGCACTGGCGCGATGTTCTTCATCGCCGGATGATGGTTCGGCGCGAACATGAATCCCATGCCGGTTTCGGCGATCGATGCGGCAACCTGTTCCGGTGTCAGATCGATGTTCACGCCGAGCGCTTCCAGCACGTCCGCGCTGCCCGACTTGCTCGATACGCCGCGATTGCCGTGTTTCGCGACTTTCGCGCCGGCCGCCGCCGCGACGAACATGGTCGCGGTGGAAATGTTGAACGTGTGCGAGCCGTCGCCGCCGGTGCCGACGATATCGACGAAATTCGAGTTGTCCTCGACTTCGACGTGGTTCGCGAATTCGCGCATCACCGTCGCGGCCGCGGCGATTTCACCGATGGTTTCCTTCTTCACGCGCAGGCCCGTGATGATCGCAGCGGCCATGACCGGCGACATCTCGCCGCGCATGATCATGCGCATCAGGTGCAGCATTTCGTCGTGGAAAATCTCGCGGTGCTCGATCGTGCGTTGCAGCGCTTCCTGGGCAGTGATCATGATGGGCTCCTCCCCTCGCTTCTTTCGTTTCTTTCGTTTCTCGTAGCGCGCTCTTTGCGCGCGCTTGCTTCCTGCTCGTTCGATTTCGTTCGCTTATCTACGCGCGCTTGCCCTGCGCAGGACTTTTCACGAAGTTTTCGAGCAGCGCGTGGCCGTGTTCGGACAGGATCGATTCGGGGTGGAACTGCACGCCCTCGACCGCCAGTTCCTTGTGGCGCACGCCCATGATTTCGCCGTCCGGCGTCCACGCCGATATTTCGAGGCAATCCGGCAGCGATTCGCGCTCGATCGCAAGCGAGTGATAGCGCGTCACCTTGAAGTGCTTCGGCAGGTCGGAGAACACGCCCTTGCAGTCGGTTTCGATCTCGCTCACCTTGCCGTGCATGATGGTCTGCGCGCGCACGACGCGTCCGCCGAACGCCTCGCCGATCGCCTGATGGCCGAGGCAGACGCCGAGAATCGGCAGCTTGCCGGAGAATTCGCGCAGCACGTCGAGTGTGATGCCCGCGTGTTGCGGGTTGCTCGGCCCCGGCGACAGGCAGATGCGCGCGGGGTTGAGCTTCGCGATTCCGTCGAGGGTGATCTCGTCGTTGCGGTAGGTCTCCACGTCTTCGCCGAGTTCGCCGAAGTACTGGACCAGGTTGTAGGTGAACGAGTCGTAGTTGTCGATCATCAGAAGCATGGTCTTTCTCCGGTCAGAAGTCGATGTCGAGGCCGTCCTGCACCTGCTCGGCGGCGCGCAGCACAGCGCGCGCCTTGTTCTCGGTCTCCTGCCATTCGGATTCCGGCACCGAATCCGCGACGATGCCCGCCGCGGCCTGCACGTACAGATTGCCCTTGTGGATGAGTCCGGTGCGGATCGCGATGGCGAGATCCATCTCGCCCGAGAACGACAGGTAGCCGACGGCGCCGCCGTACAGGCCGCGCTTCACGGGTTCGAGTTCGTCGATAAGTTCCATCGCGCGCACCTTCGGCGCGCCCGAGAGCGTGCCGGCGGGGAACGTCGCGCGCAGCACGTCGTAGTTCGTCATGCCGGGCTTGAGCTTGCCCTCCACCGAACTGACGATGTGCTGAACGTGCGAGTACTTCTCGATGATCATCTTGTCCGTCACCGCAACCGAGCCCGTCTGCGCGATGCGGCCGACGTCGTTGCGCGCGAGGTCGATCAGCATGACGTGCTCGGCGATTTCCTTCGGATCGTTCAGCAGTTCGGTGGCGAGTTCGGCGTCGCGCTCGGGCGTGTTGCCGCGCGGCCGGGTGCCGGCGAGCGGGCGAATCGTGACGATCTGGTCTTCGGCGCGTTTTTCCTGCCGCACGAGAATTTCCGGCGACGCCCCGACGACGTGAAATTCGCCGCCGAAGTTGTAGTAATACATATAGGGCGACGGATTCAGCGAGCGAAGCGCGCGGTAGAGCGAAAGAGGATTGTCGCGGAACGGCTTGATGAGGCGCTGGCCGACCTGGACCTGCATCAGCTCGCCGGCCGCGATGTATTCCTTCGCGCGGCGCACCGCGTTCAGGTAATCCTCCTTGGCGAACTCCCGGTGCGTCTCGGTGCGCACGCTCGGCGAGGTCACCGGCGGCTGGACCGTCGTGCGCAGGCGCGCGCGCAGTTCGCGCAGACGCTGCTTCGCCTTCGTGTAGGCCTCGGGCACCATCGGATCGGCGTAGACGATCAGGTAGAGCTTGCCGGCGAGGTTGTCGATGACCGCCACTTCCTCGGTCAGCAGCAACTGGATGTCGGGCAGGCCGAGATCGTCAGGCGGCGCGGTGTTCGCCAGCTTCTTTTCGATATAGCGCACCGCGTCATAGCCGAAATAGCCGGCGAGGCCGCCGCAAAAGCGCGGCAGGCCCGGCCGCTGCGCCACTTTGAAGCGTTTCTGGAATTGCTCGATGAATGCGAGCGGATCGCCTTCGTCCGTCTCGATCGTCTTGCCGTCCCGGACCACTTCCGACACGCCGTTCTGCGCGCGGACCATGGTCCGCGCGGGCAGGCCGATGAACGAATAGCGTCCGAAGCGCTCCCCGCCGACAACCGACTCCAGCAGGAACGAGTTCGCGCCGTTGCGTTCGGCCTGCGCGAGCTTGAGGTAGAGGGAAAGGGGCGTTTCGAGGTCGGCGAGCGCCTCGGCGATCAGCGGAATGCGGTTGAAGCCTTCGTTCGCCAGCGATTGGAATTCGAGTTCGGTCATGTTTCGATCCTTTACGTGTCGCGCGTCTTCGATTTATACGCGGCATCGGCCAAAAACTGGGGCGCTGCGGCAGGTTTTTCCGCGCTGGACCGATCCGGCGTTCAGATGTACCCGCGCTTTGCCGCACGCGCCGGTCCGGCGTTGCGCTTGCACGGGCGTCGGGATGACGCGCGGCACAGCACAGACGACGGCACGGCGAATGATGCGGCTCGGACACGCCTCAAGCAGAACTCGAGGTAAGGCAAATCGGCAGGATCGGCGCGCGGATGCGCAACGAAGCAAAAAACGGATGCCGAAGCGTGGCGCTTCAGCGTACCTCAGGCGAGGTTAGCGCGACCAGCGACGCCAGGGCCAGGCTCCCCGGTCGATGGTGCTCAGACTCCGTTTTTTGTTCAGAAACATGGGGATGGACTATTCAGTCGGTGTAGGTGTGGGCGGTGCCAGGGTGGCGGCAATCGCCTGCGCTGCAGCATGCAGCGAAGAAACTATACCATCGGATTTTACTGTTTGCACAGCTTTGCCGTGGTTGTAGCCGTAGGGTACCGTCAGCGTCGCCATGCCCGCCGCGCGGCCAGCGAGCGCATCGTTTTCCGAATCGCCGACAGCTACCGTCTCGCGCGGCAGCACGTCGAGCCGCTCGCAGGCGGTCAGCATCGGCAGAGGGTCGGGCTTTTTCTGCGCGAGCGAATCGCCGCCCAGCACTACCTTGAAATAGCCGGCCAGGCCGAAATGCGTGAGCAGTTCGACGGCGAACCGATGCGGCTTGTTCGTCACGCAGGCGAGCGCGATGCCGAGATCGCGCATGGCCTCCAGCCCTTCCTTCACGTCGGGGAAAAGCGTGGAGTGGCGGCCGTTGATCTTCGCGTACTCGCTCTGGTAGATGGCGAGGGCGTCGTCGAACTGGGCCGCCGCCTGCGACGGTGAAAAGCGCACGGCGAGCACGCTGCGAATCAGGTTTTCCGATCCCTTCCCGACGTAGCCGATCACTTCCGCGCGCTCGGTGGGCGGCGCGCCGATGCGGGCAAGCATTGCGTTGAGGGCCGCGACGAAGTCGTCGGCGGTGTCGACCATGGTGCCGTCTAGGTCGATGATCGCTGCGCGGATCGGCTTGTTCGTGAAGGCGGGAGATGCCGCCGCAAGGTCGCTCATTTTCGTGCTCCGGATTGGCTTTCGGTTTTCGCCAGTTCGGCGCGCATCTCGTCGATCACCGTCCGGTAGTCGTGCTTGCCGAAAATCGCCGAGCCGGCCACGAAGGTGTCCGCACCGGCCGCGGCGATTTCCGCGATGTTGTCCACTTTCACGCCGCCGTCGATTTCCAGATGGATCTCGCGGCCGGTCCGGTCGCGGTAGGCGTCGATGCGCGAGCGCGCCTCGCGCAGCTTGTTGAGCGCCTCGGGAATGAACGACTGTCCGCCGAAGCCCGGATTCACCGACATGATCAGCACCAGGTCGACGCGGTCCATCACGTGATCGAGATAATTGAGCGGCGTGGCCGGGTTGAACACGAGGCCCGCCTTGCAGCCGTGATCGCGGATCAGCGAGAGCGTGCGGTCGATGTGATCCGAACCTTCCGGGTGAAAACTGATCACATTGGCGCCGGCTTTCGCGAAGTCGGGCACGATCCGGTCGACGGGGCGCACCATCAGATGCACGTCGATGGGGACGTCCACGTGCGGGCGGATCGCCTCGCACACCATCGGTCCGATGGTCAGGTTCGGCACGTAATGGTTGTCCATCACGTCGAAGTGGATCCAGTCTGCGCCGGCCGCGACGACGTTGCGGACCTCCTCGCCGAGCCGGGAGAAGTCGGCGGACAATATGCTGGGAGCGATGCGAAATTGCGTCATGACGTGGGCCGGTAGCAATCGAAAGGCGTCATTTTAACGCGCGACGGCGTTCCGGAACGTAGACCGAACGGCCGGCGATGCGCCCGGAGCCGGCGCGGCGTGTTGCGGCGTCAGGCCGCATCAAGCAGAATGCGTCACCAACATGGCGAAGTAGGCCTGGTCGCCTCGAACCGGGGCGCCAGCATTGAATTGGAAAAAAGATGAGCCAGTATGAATTCAGCGTATCGGTGCAGACCCGTTATCTGCCCGAGCAGTCCGATCCGGATAGCCGCCAGTACGCGTTCGCCTACACGCTGACGATCCGCAATACCGGCGAGGTCGCGGCGCAACTGATTGCTCGCCACTGGATCATCACGGACAGCGACAATCACGTGCAGGAAGTGAAAGGGCTGGGCGTGGTCGGCCATCAGCCGCTGCTGCCGCCGGGCGAACAATTCGAATATACGAGCTGGGCGGTGATCGCCACGCCGGTCGGCACGATGCGTGGCGCGTATTTCTGCGTGGCCGAGGACGGCGAGCGTTTCGAGGCGCCGGTGGCGGAATTCGCGCTGCACATGCCGCGCACGCTGCACTGAACCCGAATCAGCGGCGCTTCGCCGAATCGTTCGCCCGGTTCTTCTTCTTGCCCGACGCCGTCCACACGACGATAAAAATCAGCAGGAGCAGCGCGACGAGCGACTCGAGCGCAAAAATCAGCATTGGATATTCGTCGAACAGATCAGACATGGCGGTTCCCATCAAGAACGAACATTGTATGCGTTTCAACCGCCCCGCCGCAGGAGCAGCGGGCTGGGCAGCTTCAATTGCAGCGGCGGTCCTGCTCGCGGCGTGTGGCGGCGGCAGCGCGGTCAAATCCGGGCTCGGCACGGCGCCCGGCGGCACGCCGATCGTCACGGGGCAGCGCGCCGCGGCCCGCCTGACCGCGGTGAGCTGGCAGCAGGTTCCTGGCTGGCAGGACGATTCCCTGATCGGAGCGACGGCCGCGCTGCGTCAGAACTGCAGCCGGCTCGCGCGCCAGCCGAACTGGCAGAAGGCCTGCGCTGCCGCGCAGCGTCTGGATGATCTCGACATGACGGCCGCCCGCGATTTCTTCGAAACCTATTTCACGCCGTTTCAGCTGGCGAACACCGACGGCACGCTCGACGGGCTCGTGACCGGCTATTACGAGCCCCTCCTGCGCGGTTCGCGCACGCGCCACGGCTCCTATCAGTACGCGCTCTACAAATGGCCGTATCGCTACAAGGCGGGCTCGGCGCTTCCGCCGCGCGCCCAGCTCGAGCGTTCGGGGGCGCTGGAGGGCAATGAACTGGTATGGGTCGACGATCCGATCGAAGCGTTCTTCCTGCAAGTGCAGGGCTCGGGGCGCGTCGTGATGGAAGATGGCAGCGTCATGCGGGTCGGCTTTGGCGGAACGAACAACCAGCCCTACAAGTCGATCGGCCGCGAGCTGCTGGACCGCCGCGAACTGACACCCGCGCAGGCGACGATGCAGGGCATCAAGGCGTGGGCGAAAGCGAATCCGGCGCGCGTCGATGCCTTGCTCGACGTCAATCCGCGCTTCGTGTTCTTTCGCGAAATGCCGGCGAACGACGTGATGCCCGCGAGCCTCGGGGACGGCCCGGTCGGTGCGCTAGGTGTTCCACTGACGCCGGAACGCTCGATCGCCGTCGATCCTTCGGCGATTCCGCTCGGCACGCCGGTTTTCCTTCAGACCACGCGCCCGCTGAGCAACTCGCCGATGAACCGGCTGGTGTTCGCCCAGGACACGGGCAGCGCGATCAAGGGCGGCGTACGCGCCGACTATTTCTGGGGTCTCGGCGACGACGCCGGCGACCTGGCCGGCCGCATGAAGCAGGGCGGCCGGATGTGGCTGCTGCTGCCCAATTCGTAGGTCCGTAGGTCGTAAGCCGTAAGGACACGGGCACGACGTTGGGGCCGGCGTTTCGAGGCCTTGACGCTTCGAAGATCTGCGGCGGCGCGCGAGCGCCGCCCTTCGCCCCGCCACCGACATCCTCACGCCTTCAGGTTTCTCCGGTCCACGACCCGCCGCGCCTTTCCGACCGACCGTTCGATCCCGTTGACCCCCAGCACGTTCACCACGGCGCTCACGCCGATCAGCGCCTTGATGTCGTACACGAGGGCGGCCTTGGCACTTTCGAGCGCGGCGAGATCGGGCGCCGTTTCCGGACACGGCTCGACATTGAGCGTCATCACGTCGAGCGGGCCTTCCTTGGTCAGCACGATCTGGTAGTGCGGCGCGAGCGCGTGGCGCTTGAGCAGCAGTTCCTCGATCTGGGTCGGGAACACGTTCACGCCGCGGATGATCATCATGTCGTCCGAGCGGCCGGTGATCTTCTCCATGCGGCGCATCGTGCGCGCCGTGCCCGGCAGAAGCCGCGTGAGATCGCGCGTGCGATAGCGGATGATCGGCAGGGCCTCCTTCGTCAGCGACGTGAACACGAGTTCGCCGAATTCGCCGTCTGGCAGCACTTCGCCCGTCTCCGGGTCGATGATTTCGGGGTAGAAATGGTCTTCCCAGATCGTCGGGCCGTCCTTGGTCTCCGCGCATTCCGACGCCACGCCCGGGCCGATGACTTCCGACAGCCCGTAGATGTCGACGGCATCGATGCCCATGCGCTTTTCGATTGCCGAGCGCATGTCGTTCGTCCACGGTTCCGCGCCGAAGATGCCGATGCGAAGCGAGCAGCTTGCCGGATCGAGGCCTTGCCGCTCCAGTTCGTCGGCGATCGACAGCATGTAGCTCGGCGTGACCATGATGATGTCCGGCCGGAAGTCCTGGATGAGCTGGACCTGCTTCTCGGTCTGGCCGCCGCCGAACGGAATGACGGTGAGGCCCGCGCGCTCGGCGCCGTAGTGTGCGCCGAGGCCGCCGGTAAAGAGCCCGTAGCCGTAGCTCACGTGCACTTTGTCGCCGCGGCGGGCGCCCGCTGCGCGGATCGAGCGCGCGACGAGATTCGCCCAGGTGTCGATGTCCTTCGCGGTGTAGCCGACGACGGTCGGCTTGCCGGTCGTCCCCGACGATGCGTGAATGCGCGAAACCTGCTCCTGCGGCACCGCGAACATGCCGAACGGATAGTTGTCGCGCAGATCCTTCTTGTGCGTGAACGGAAAGCGCGCGAGATCGGCGAGCGACTTGAGGTCGCCGGGATGCACGCCAGCCTCGTCGAACTTGCGCCGGTACACAGGCGAATTCTCGAAAGCGTGCGTGAGCGACCATTTCAGGCGTTCGAGTTGCAGCGCGGCGAGTTCGTCGCGGCTCGCCTTTTCGATGGGCTCGAGCGGCAGCGGGGTAGTCATCGGATGTCTCCTTCTTGCTCGTTTATATGTCACGGGCCGGGTGCGCCGGCATCCGTCAATCTGGATTACTGGTTCAGACCGGAATCACGGTGCCTTTGATCTGGGCCGATTTGCCGCGAAACATGGCGACCGTTTCTCCTTCGCGATTCGTTACCCGGATGTCGTAGATGCCGGTGCGGCCGTTGAGGGTCTGTTCGATCCCCTCGGCCGTCAGGAGGTCGCCGCCCTTTACGGCTCGCAGGAATTCGATCGAACAGCCGGCGGCCACCGTGTTGATGTTGTATGAGTTGCAGGCGAACGCGAAGGTCGAATCCGCGAGGGTGAAGATCAGCCCGCCGTGGCAGATGCCGTGTCCGTTCAGGAAATCCGGGCGCACGTTCATTTGCAGGCGTGCGTAGCCGGGGCGCACTTCGATCAGTTCGATGCCGAGGGCGCGCGTGCACGCGTCGGATTCGTACATTGCATTGGCGGCTTGTTCGGCGAGTTGTTGTGGCGTCACAGGTGTCCCCAGAAATCTCACAGACCTTCGAAGCGCGGCGCGCGCTTTTCCTTGAACGCGGCGACGCCCTCGGCATAGTCATGCGATGCGCCGAGGGTGCGTTGCCAGTCGCGTTCGAGATCGAGTTGCTGGTCGAGCGTATTGTTCGCGCTTGCGCGGATCGCATGCTTGATCGCGGCGACGGCACCGGCCGGCTGCTGGGCGAGTTGCGCAGCCAGTTGCGCGGCCGACTGCTGCAGCTCCTGATTTTCGACCACGCGCCAGACGATACCCCACGCTTCGGCCTTTTCCGCGCCCAGCTTGTCGCCCGTCAGCGCCAGTCCGAGCGCGCGGGCTTCGCCCACGCGGCGCGGCAGGAGCCACGTGCCGCCCGAATCCGGTACGAGGCCGATCTTCACGAACGCCTGGATGAAGCTGGCTGAGCGCGCGGCGAGAATCAGGTCGCAGGCCATTGCCAGATTGGCGCCGGCGCCCGCGGCCGTGCCGTTGACGGCGGCGATGACCGGCAGCGCCATCGCCTGCAGGCGGCGCACGAGCGGGTTGAAATGCTCGTCGATCAGGTCGCCGAGGTCGGTCATCGAACCCGGCGTGAAGTCGAGGTCGGCCAGATCCTGGCCGGCGCAGAAACCGCGTCCGGCGCCGGTAATGACGAGCGCACGCGCATTGCTCGCCTCGATTTCGGTGAGCGCATGGCTCATCTCGCCGTGCATCGCGCGGGTGAAACTATTGAGCTTGTCCGGGCGATTAAGCGTGAGCGTCGCGACCCGCGAGTCGCCGTCGATGTGAAACAGGACCGATTTGTCGGACATGGTGGCTCCTTTCGTATCCGAACATTGAATGCATGGGCTTCGACGGGCTGCGGCCATGCATGTCGATACTAGCCGCAGCGCGTGGCGCTTTCCATCAGGCCGGACGGCATAAGCCGTCCGCGCGGTGTTTTGCCTACGCCGTTTGGCCGGCTTCCGCCGGGGACGCCTTCGGTGCAACATGCACTCTGCTTTGAACGACGCGAAAACGGTTCGCAACGAACGCGGCGTCCGCGAGCGCGGCATTCGCGGCGGGGTTCGCGCCCGTGCCGTGGAAGTCGGAGAACGCGGCTGACTGATTGACGAAGACGCCACCCGTCAGGTTGATCGACAGTGCGACACCGCCGCGGATCGCCGCTTCGTGCGCGGCCTCGATCACGGCGTCGTCGGTACTGTAGACCGACAGCGTGAGCGCGCCGTGCTCGGCCGCGATCGAGCCGGCGAGATCGAGCGACTGGGCGGTCGAATCGGTCGCGATGACGAACGAGACGGGGCCGAACCACTCTTTCGTGAACTTCGCGGAATCGGTGCGGGCATCGAGCTTGACCATCAGGGGCGAGCGGACGCGGGCGTCGGCGAACACGGGATGAGCGAGCGCCTGGCTGTCGACGAGCACGTCACCGAGCTGGCGGGCCTCGGCGATTCGCTGAATCACGCCGTCGTTCTGGATTGCGCCGGTCAGTTCCACGGCGCGCGCCGGGTCGGAAACGAGCTTCTCCACCGCGCCGGCGAGGGCTTTCGCGACGTCGTCGAAGCTCAATTGGCCCTCGCTCGTGCGGATGCCGTCGCGCGGTACGTAGATGTTCTGCGGCGCGGTACACATCTGTCCCGAGTAGAGCGCGAGCGAGAACGCGATATTGCGGGCCGCGGCCTTCATGTCGTCGACCGAGTCGATCACGATCTGGTTGACGCCGGCCTTTTCGGTGTACACCTGCGCCTGATGCGCATTGCGTTCGAGCCAGGTGCCGTTTTGCGTGCTGCCGGTGAAGTCGATCAGCTTGATTTCCGGGCGTTGCGCGAGGTCCTGAACCAGCGGACCGTCGTTCGGTTCGGTGGCAAGCAGCGTCACGACGTTCGGATCAAAGCCGGCTTCGCGCAGGACGTCGCGGGCAATGCGCACGGTGATCGCGAGCGGAAGGATCGCGCCGGGGTGCGGCTTGACGATGACCGTGTTGCCCGTTGCGAGGTCGGCGAACAGGCCGGGATAGCCGTTCCAGGTAGGAAAGGTGCAGCAGCCGAGGATGAGGCCCGTGCCGCGCGGCACCACGGTGAAGCGCTTTTGCATCGCGAGCGGCGGATTCTTGCCTTGCGGCTTTTCCCAGTACGCTTCGGCGGGAATCCGGCGCAACTGGTCCCATGCGTACACGACCGCTTCCAGCGCGCGGTCCTGCGCGTGCGGGCCTCCCGCCTGGAACGCCATCATGAATGCCTGGCCGGTCGTGTGCATGACGCTGTAGCCGATCTCGAAGCTCGCGCGATTGAGGCGGGAGAGAATCTCGAGGCTTACGCCTGCCCACGCCTGCGGGCCGGCCGCGCGCCATTGTGTCTGGGCCGCGGCCGACGCGGCGAGGAGCGCGTCCGGCTCGGCCTTCGGATAGCGAACGCCGAGCGCGATGCCGAACGGCGACAGCTCGCTGCCGACGGTCTCGCCCGTCGACGGCTGGTCGAGTTCGAAGGTGCGGTTCAGGTGGCTTTTGAAGGCCGCTTCGCCTTCGCTGCTCGCCGTTTCCCCGTACACTTTGGGACTCGGCATCTCGGCAAACGGGCTCCAGTAGCCGCGCGTTTCAATGGCGGCGAGCGCTTTGTCGAGCGTCGCCTGGTGCTTCGTGAATAGCGGATGTGTCATGGTCGCAAGGGGCAGAGAGGAATGAGGGCGGCCGCTCGATTAATTAACCGACCGGTTGGTTTGGCAATGTTAGCATTATCGAGATGCGGACGCGAAGCGTTTTCGCGTCGGGTAAAACGTGTAAACAAATAGGAGATTCGAATGCCTTACGAGAACATTTTGACCGAAGTGCGCGGCCGGGTCGGGGTGATCACGCTGAACCGTCCGAAGGCGCTCAACGCTCTGAACGACGCGCTGATGGACGAGCTGGGCGCCGCGCTCAAGCAGTTCGACGCAGACGACGACATCGGTGCGATCGTGCTCACGGGCAGCGAAAAGGCGTTCGCGGCGGGTGCCGACATCGGCATGATGGCCAGCTACTCCTATATGGACGTGTACAAGGGCGATTACATCACGCGGAACTGGGAGACGATCCGCTCGATTCGCAAGCCGATCATCGCGGCCGTAGGGGGCTTCGCGTTGGGCGGCGGCTGCGAACTCGCGATGATGTGCGACATCATCATCGCCGCGCAGACCGCAAAGTTCGGTCAGCCGGAGATCAAGCTCGGCGTGATTCCGGGTGCGGGCGGCACGCAGCGGCTGCCGCGGGCGGTATCCAAGGCGAAGGCAATGGACCTGTGCCTGACCGCGCGCTTAATGGACGCCGACGAGGCCGAGCGCGCGGGCCTAGTGTCCCGCGTCGTCGCCGCCGACCACCTGCTGGACGAAGCAATCGATGCAGCGACGGTCATTGCAGGGTTCTCGCTACCCGCTGTGATGATGGCCAAGGAGGCGGTGAACCGCGCGTACGAAACGACGCTGGCGGAGGGGGTTCATTTCGAGCGCCGGCTGTTCCATTCGCTTTTCGCCACCGAGGATCAGAAGGAAGGTATGGCGGCATTCGTGGAGAAGCGGAAGCCGGTGTTCAAGAATCGTTAAATTCTCTTCAAAAATCGCTTGCGGATGAGAGTGCGGGGCACTAAAATTCCGTTCCTTCGCAGCTCCCTGAGGTGCGAAGGAAGCGGGACGAAGGGCGTGGTGCGCAAGTGGCAGAGCCAGGCGGGACGGGCGCTGCAGCGAAGTTGGCGAGTTCGGTGGTTAAAAAA
>Ga0163162_10004405_pt1 | contig 13547 bp, 10 predicted proteins | sample S55metaG_FD_115310 | JGI IMG/M metagenome (GOLD analysis project Ga0163162, IMG submission 115310) | Switchgrass rhizosphere microbial communities from Kellogg Biological Station, Michigan, USA - S5-5 metaG | ecosystem: Host-associated > Plants > Roots > Rhizosphere > Soil | place: USA...
CTTTTAATGGAAAAACAGCATAACCGCGGCCAGGATGGCGCGGGTGTGGCTACCATTAAGCTTGACATTGAACCGGGTAAACGGTACATCAGCCGGCACCGCTCAATGGCATCAAACGCTGTGGCGGATATATTTGAATATATACAAAAGAAGTTTGCCGATATTCAAAAGAACACGCCCGAAAAAATGTCGGACGCCGAGTGGCTGAAAGAAAATGTGAGCTTTACGGGCGAAGTTTTGCTGGGGCATCTGCGCTACGGCACTCACGGGAAAAATAGTATAGAAAGCTGCCACCCGTTTTTGCGCCAAAACAACTGGATGACCCGTAACCTGGTAATTGCAGGCAACTTTAACATGACTAATGTTGATGAGCTGCTACAGCAGTTATATGATTTGGGCCAGCATCCAAAGGAAAAAGCAGATACTGTAACCGTGCTTGAAAAAATCGGTCATTTTATCGATACAGAAAACCAGGGCCTGTTTGATCAGTATAAAAGAGAAGGCCTTGATGATAATATGGAGATCAGTAAGCTGATTGCCAATGATATGGATGTGGCTAAAATTCTCCGTAAATCTGCCAAAAACTGGGACGGGGGTTATACCATAGCGGGTATATTAGGCCATGGCGACGCCTTCGTAATGCGCGATCCGGTTGGTATAAGGCCGGCTTATTATTACTATAATGATGAGATAGTGGTGGCCGCCTCTGAGCGCCCCGCCCTGCAAACAGCCTTTAACATACCTATTGAGGACATAAAAGAAATAAGGCCCGGATATGCCCTGATTGTAAAAAAGAATGGCAAAATAACGGAAGATAAGATCAGCGAGCCGCTGGAAAAGAAAGCGTGCTCGTTTGAACGCATTTACTTTTCGCGCGGCAGCGACGCCTCCATATACCGCGAACGCAAGCAGCTGGGCCGCCTGCTGTGTGAACAGATATTGAACACGGTTGACCATGATATAAAAAACACGGTTTTTTCTTACATCCCAAACACAGCTGAAGTAGCTTTTTATGGCATGGTAGAAGGCGTACATAAGTATATTAAAAAATACCAGCGCGAACGGCTGCTGAACCGCGAGGATAAAATAAGTGAAGAAGAGCTGACCGAGGTGTTATGTATGGCCCCGCGTGTAGAAAAAATCGCCATCAAAGACGTTAAGCTGCGCACCTTCATTACCCAGGATGCCGACCGAAGCGAAATGGTTGCGCATGTGTATGACACTACCTACGGATTGATAAGAAACGGTACAGACACGTTGGTGGTACTAGACGATTCCATCGTACGTGGTACAACTTTAAAGCAAAGTATCCTTAAAATATTAGACAGGTTAGGCCCCAAGAAGATAGTCATCGTATCATCAGCCCCGCAGATACGCTATCCGGATTGTTACGGTATCGACATGTCGCGTATGGGCGAGTTTGTGGCTTTTGAAGCTGCTATAAGCCTGTTAAAAGAAATGGGCGAGGAGAATGTCATATTAGAAGTCTACAAGCAATGTAAAGACAGCGCATCCCTGCCAAAGGAGAGTGTTACCAATTATGTTAAGGCTATCTACGAGAAATTCACAGATCAGCAGATATCCGACCGTATCGCCAAGATCATTACCCCGAAAGACATAAACTGCAAAGTAGAAGTACTTTATCAAACCTTGGATAACCTCCACAAAGCATGCCCGGAACATACCGGCGATTGGTATTTTTCAGGTAATTATCCTACCCCGGGCGGTAATAAAGTTGTTAATCGCGCTTTTGTTAACTGGATGGAAGGCAAAAATCAGCGGGCGTATAATTAATTAAATAGTGTTACCTTTCCTGCTATGCGGCTTTCTTTGCACGCGATGCGTTTTTATTTGTTGTTTTTTAGTTCCGTCGTGCAAAGTTCACAATAATCCTACTTCAAGCTGTCGGCTTCAGACTGACGACTTAATACCCTTCTGCTCGTTTTTGAGAAAAAAAATATCCTTTTTGAATATTAATTTAATTTAAAAAATACTGACTTAAAAAGTAGCGGTTATTCCCATAATTATTTAGCTGACAGTTGTTTATAATAAAAGTATTTTAATATATTTATATATTATCGGCCTCCCCCCTTATTCACTTTTGTACCATGAACCTAATAAGACCGGCTGCCAGTTACGTTTTTTTTGTTTCGCTTATTTGTCTCGTGCTGGGCAGCGGTTGCGGTATGTTCACCAAAATAGGCCGGGATGTGGTAGGCGGGGCGAGCGAAAAGACGGATACACTGGCCCGTAACCTGGTAAAAGGACTGCGGGAGGAACTGGCTGACCCGGAAACAAAAAAGCAGATCAGGATTTTACTTGATTCTATCACTACAGCCCTGGATAGTTCGCTTCAGCCCAAGGTTAAGGGAATGGTGAACACCGTTATCAACCATAAGATATTGCTGTGGGCCGATTCGCTGGTGGAGAAACTCACCGGAAAAAAATTTCAATTGAACATGAAGGCTGTGCAATATACCCTTGTTGGCAAAAGCAAGGCCGACGTACTGCAAATACGAAACTCCTTTAAAGAACTATTTGAAGAGATAATAAGCGATAATACCACCAATAAATTAGGCAAAATGCGTGATGAGCTGTTGGGCGCAAAAACCGACTCGGCGCTCAGTCTGATTGTAGACCACGCCACAAAAAAATTTATCGACCGGTATAAAAGTGACATGGACCCGGCATTGAAGGGCGATGTTTCATTTATAAGGAAAAATGCAACAACGCTGCTAATCGTTATGGGCGCGATTGCGGCTGTGATCATATTCCTGGTGTGGTGGAGCAGGCGGCGTTATCTGAAGCTGGTTACCCTGCTCACCAAACATATCCACAGCATTCCCGATCAAAAAGTATATGATACCGTTACCGCCAAAATAAAGGATGATGCCGTATCCGCCGGTCTTGAACCTGATTTGAGGAAAATATTGAAGGAGAATGGCTTGATCGGCGACAATAACTGGGATAAAAAGGTTAACAAATAAGCTTCACCTAAAAATAAAAATTATGAGTAAAGTATTAGTTACAGGAGCCAACGGCTTTATGGGCTCGCACCTGGTTCCGCTGCTTATCAGCAAAGGTTATGATGTGCACTGCCTGGTGAGGTACACCAGCGATATCTCGTCGTTAAGGGGCCTGAATGTTTCTATCCATATTGGCGATACCCGGGATATAGATTCGTTAAAAGTGCCGTTTGAAGGGGCAAAATATATTTTTCACCTGGCAGCAAAGTTACTGGTAACAACCGAGCGCGACTTTAACGAAACCAATATAGAAGGCACGAAAAATGTGTTTGCCGCCGCTGAACTATATGCCAAGCCAACGCTCGAACGGCTTTTGTTTGTTTCCAGCCTTGCCGCTGCGGGTCCTAATAAAACTCCCATACCGTATGAAGAGACCGTTGCACTTAATCCCATCTCGTGGTACGGTAAATCAAAAAAAGGCAGCGAAGAAGTTGCCCAATCTTACTTTGGCAGGATACCCGTGACCATAGTTCGCCCTGCCATTGTTTATGGTGAACGCGAACAGGATTTAAGCCAGACGTTCCCGGTAGTTGAATACCGCATACAACCGAAACTGGGGCTAACCGAAAAGCTTTCTGTTGCCATTTATGTAGGCGATCTGGTTGAAGGCATAGTAGCTGCCGCAGAAAGCAATAACACGATCGGCCAAACTTATTTCCTTAACAATGCAGAATTACTAACTTCGAAATCAATTGTAAAAAAGATCGGCATCGCCATGAACAAATCTGCCGGATTATCCCTCGCAGTGCCCGATTTCCTGGTGAGGTTACTTGCGCCCGCTGCTGAACTGGTTTATCATTTTAACAGCCAGCGACCCAAGATGACTAAAGATAAGGCCCTGGAAGTAACACAAAAATACTGGCTGGCAAGCCCCGCAAAGGCTGAACGTGATTTTGGATGGGTAGCCAAACATAATATGGTTGAAGGGTTAAAAAAAACGCTGGTTCCCTATTTTGCTGAGAAAAAAGCCTTACGCGACATGGCGCTTGAAAATAATACTGTTTTATGGGTGAAATACTTTATCACTGCTTTATTGATGGGATGTATAGTGGAGGCATTAGCTCATATGGGCGCTTTTTATGAATTTACGCCATGGTGGATGATCTTTGTAATTATAGTCGGCGCATTTGGATTGCTTTTTGCCTCACTGGCGAAGGCATTGCGACGGAAAAGTTCAATTGTCCAATTTATCATCGGCGCATTGTGTGCAGGGTCGATCGAACTGATCAATGTGCTGGGTATTATTCCAAATTATTATTGGGTTTTTGCACATGGGTGGCCCCTCGGTATCACAAACCAATGGGTTAGAACCGCAGTTTTAGGATTGCCGGGAGGTCTTTTTATCCTGATCTTAAACTACCTTATGGGTATGAGCTATAAAGCCAGGCTTAGTGTTGAAGGAGATCGAAAGTAGCCGAAAAAAGAACCAGGTTTCACATTTTACTTCACAACCTTGGAGATCCAGGCATAAAGAACCGGTGTGCCGATAATTTCAGCTAAAAAGGGACCTAAAATATTTTTACCGAATGTAATTTCGGGGTGCATTTCAAATAGCCGGCAAAGCCCGCCTATAAATATTAAAACGCAGCCGAAAAGTAGTTGCGTTTTGTATTTCAATACGTTTGTTGTAGATAACAAAAAAAGAAGGCCCAGCCCCAGCCAAACCCCGCCAACAAAGCGTATGTGACTGTCCTGAATTAAATATGGCTGCATATCGGTTACCTTAAAAAAATTACGCTGCCCTCCAAGCCCAAGGGTGGGCGTGCCGCCTACCGATATGTTAACCCCGCTTAACACAATATACAACCCAACAAGGCCCAGAACTATTCTTAACCCGATTAACTTTTTCTTTTTTATCATAAGATGTTTTATAAACTAGGTGAAAAGCAAGTGCATGTGATAAAGGATCATGCCATCAAGCAGGATGTTTAAGGTCCAATGTGCAAATGTTACCGGCCATATCGAGCGTAAATGATAGGTGAACATACCAGTTACCAGCCCCCAAACAGGCGTTCCCCAAAGCTCGGGGATCGGTTTACCCATGTGCCACATGGTATAGGCAAGCATTTGTATAATTAAACCGAAGCCAATAAAATTCAGGTTCTTTTGCGGGTTATCGGTCACGTAAGTGTCGTGCATATCGGCCAGGCCAAACAAAAGATAGCCCCTAAAAATAAACTCTATCGTTACAAAAAACGGGAAGTAAGCAATTTCATAAATAATAAACTGGCTCACCGAAGTGAAGCCTTTATAAAACGGATATACCGCCTGCATCGACGCGTTCTTACTGATGGAAAGGAATACAGGCGAAAGCACGACCACTAAAAACAGGAAGGCGAACAACCCGGTTAATCTTTTACCTTTCGGCGGAAGGCCCATACCGAAATTCCTGATGGGCTCTTTAAGTATAAACCGGATGATGAGCAGGGGGATAACCACCAACAGTATGGCGCCGCCGATAAAGGAGATCAGCTCCCTGTCCCAGGGAAGCCCGCTTATAATGGATGGTCGGCAACAGGTGTTAACACCCGGCGCCGACCATTTGGGCATGATGAAACTTAGCAGGTCGAGATTGCCATGATATCCGTAAATCATCAGCAGCAAAAATGCGGAGAACATGATGATGAAATGCCGGTTCTTAAAATATGTCTTAAAAGTTTCAGGAACCAGTTGCAGCAATTGTTTAAAAGTCATGGCTCAGGTTTTAGGTAAAAAATGTTATCCGGGTTTATAAATCAAAAATCCTTATAAAGAGTTGATAAATTTTACTAAAAAGAAATTTAATTATCTCTGATATATAATTGACTAACCGGTTAGTTATTAAATATTTAAATTACAAATAATTTGAATATTAACAAATTAATACCTACTTTAATTAAATATAAAACAATAATATTTAACCTAAAATTATTAATTGCTTTTGGCAACATCTGATCTGTTTCAAGGAGAACATGAAACCTCTTATGGTGAAAAACTAATAGACTATCCGTTTACCGGTAAGGATATTTTTGTTATCAGCGATCTTCATATTGCCGCCGGGCTTAACAGCAACGGCAACTATACCGGCAATGAAAATTTCTTTGCCGATCAGTCTTTCCGGCGGTTTATCGATCACCTGATCGATATCAATGCAAATAATCCTTCTTTGCTGGTTATCAATGGCGACCTGGTAGACTTTTTAAGGATATGTGAAATCCCGGAAACGGATCAGGATTTTTTGCAATGGAGTGATGTACTAAATAATATAGGCATATATAAATCTGTTACCCAGCTAAAGGAGTCCATCAATAAAAAAGAGCGTAAGTACGGGTTTAAAACAGATGATTACAAATCGGTATGGCGATTGTACCGGTGTTCGAGAGGACACCGCCAGGTATTTGAAAGCCTTGCTAAATGGCTGTTAAGCGGGCACAAATTAATTATAGTTAAAGGTAATCACGACCTGGAATGGTACTGGAAACCTGTACGGGATTGTATGCGCCTGCTATTGGCCGAAAGGATTTCGGCGATAAACAATCTGTCGACTGAAAATGCTTTAACCCATATTGTTTTCCCTAACCTCACTTTTATTGATGACAATTTTATGGTCAATAAAAATATCTATATCGAGCATGGCCACCGGTACGAGCATTTTACATGTGTAGATGGTGCGCCATTATTAGCAAACGGTACGGAGCTTAATCTGCCATTCGGCTCGTTTTTTAACCGTTATTTAATAAACAGGGTAGAGCTTGCTTATCCTTTTATTGATGATGTACGCCCCCGCGAAAATATATTGCCGGTTCTTATACAGGAACGGTTCCCTTTGGCAATCAAATTGCTTTTCTGTTATGTTCCGTTCGCGCTCCTGGTTATTCCGAAAAAACAATATAAATACGCGCTAAAATATTTGTTCCAGTTCATTTTAATGGTTGTAGTGCCGGTTGCAATCGTAGTCTTCGTGTTTTTGCGGCTTATCCCGGTAAAAATAAATTTGTCAAGCTCAAACGGGATTATCCAGTTTTTGGCAAGCGGAGTTAAAAGCGCAGCGCTTTTAATTTTATCCTATTTTTTAAGCAGGCTGTTCGCAATGTTAAAACTGTCTCCGCCTGCCGGGCTTTTTAAAAATGCTAAAGATAAATTTGAAGAACACAAAGCTGTACAGGTAGTAATATTCGGGCATACGCACGACCCGGAACAACTGGACCATAGCCATCCCGCCAAAAGATATTACAATACAGGCACATGGATACCCGTTTTTGAAACAGATGCTGCTGACGTGAGGCTGGACAAAACGTACACTTATTTGCACCTGGTACAAGATGGCCAAAATGAGATAGCCGAAACCTGCCTGATGCGATGGAATGATGATGCGCTGCGAGGAGATGCATTGGCGCTGATGGAAAGGAAATAGCCAGCCCGTTTAAACAATTCTACACCGCTCGGTAAAATCGTTCTGAAAAGTGCCCTTCGGGCAAAACCTGCGATATACGTTTATCCAGTTTGGAAACTTTGGATATAGCCTTGCCAATGTTTGACTGCCAATGCCTACATTGTTAAACTGCCCCCAATGCGGAATTCCACCAAATTTATACATCTCCTGTTCTATTCTTGCCAGTATTTCCTCTCCACCGATCGTGCCATTGAGTACTGGAAACTCTATCATACAAACAAAATCATCTTCGTCTTCTCCGTATTGCATTGATAAATAATGATCGGATGTTTTAACAAAACGGAGAGAAAACGGCGAGGTTATGTATTGTTCGCCATCCCTTGCAATCCTGCCGATGACTTCAAACAACGCTTCCACGGCATCCAGGTACACCGAAGAACTGAAAGCAATTTCCATCGAATAGGCCGAAATATTGTTTGCTTTCCCAAGGTCGAGTACCTTGAAGCTTTTATCGATATAGCAGGCATCACGAAGCGTTTTCAGCGACATTTGTAAGATGGCTGGTGTGAGCTTCGGGAAGGTGTTGAAAAAGAACCGGAGTACGGCATTCATCACAAAATCGGGAATAAACCAGCCGATTATGGTATAAGGTAAGGCGCGGTGGGCCCTGAACCAGGACGTTGACGTGTCCGGAGGGCAAATAAAGCGTTTGGTCAGCAGGCAGGAATGTTCGCCGGTATGCCCAACGTCATAGGGATCTACCAGCACTTCTACATGCCGGTATTTTTTTAGTATGTCACCATTTTCAAGTTCTGGTTTAATCTTGCTCCATGTGCTGAAAGTGCGTTCTTCGCGCAGTAAATAGCTGTCACAGACCTTTAATACTACAGCATAAATAACGCCGAGGCAGCCCAAACTAATTACACCCGATAAAAAAATCTCGTCGTCCTGTATCAATTTAACGGGCACATCGCCTAAATTAATTGCCTCGGTCGAAATTCCATTGCTTCGCTCTACATGAAAAACCTCGCCGTTTTCACCAACCAGTACAAAGGCTTCAACCAGGCTGGCTAACGGGCCGAGGCCGGTTCCGGACCCGTGTGTAGAGGTGGAAATGGCACCGATAATAGTTTGCCCGGTGTACGCCCCCATGTTAGGCAATGCCTTGCCTTCGGCGTCAAGGTCGGCATTAAGCTGATGTATCAGTATGCCACATTCGGTTAAAAACAGTTTTTTTTTGTCGGCAGATTCTTTTAGGGTTAACAAACTTAAGGGCAGGCGTTTATTTAAGCCATGTGTATCAATCAAATAATCGCGGGTAAGGGCAATGTCCGAAAAGGAGTGCCCTGAGCCAACGGCCTTAACTTTGTAGTGACTTGCCTCGGCCTTGTGGATGATATCAATTACCTCGTGCAGGGTTGTAGGTTTGAAATAGCATAAGGGATGGGCAATTTGCAGGTTTACACAATTTCTCCATACTTTTTTGAGTTTTGGTAAGCTGCTCATAATTGATCTAATAGGTTAGGTGTTAAACCTTTAAGGTACAACTTGCATGTGGGAAAAACAAATTATTTTTAATTTACGGCGTACAGCCCAACGCTACTAACAGTCGGCTGCGCGTAGGGTAAACATATTCCTTATAGTTTTATAAACCACTAAACGTAAATTTACGTAAGTCCTCAAAAAAACTAATATGAAATACTTGATGGGTGCTTTTTTGTTGGGATCAATTTTTGTTTCCTGCAAAAATCAGAATGCAAAAATTGTTGATAATGCTTATGCGGATAGCTTAATGAAGCACTACGCCGTGCCCAGGCAGGTAGCCGATAATGAAAAGGACATGCAGTTCTGGAAAAGCAGGATTGATCCTAAACAGCCCCGGCAGGTAAACGAATCGAAATATGCTTCAACACTCATCACCAGGTTTCATGAATTTGGGGACATCCATGATGTAAAACAAGCAGAGGCTATTTTAAAGTCCGTTAATAAAACTTACAACAATTCGTTAGGTTCTCCATTTGCAGCATTAACATCGTCGGCTATGCTACAGCATAGGTTTAGCCAGGCAGATACTTTGCTGCAACAGGCAAAAAAAACAGGTGTCGACGCCTTTACAGCGACTACCCTGTCTTTTGATGTAAATTTTGAGCTCGGTCGATACAGTTATGCCAATATGTTTTTGCACCAGTTAAAAAAAGGGAACGATTACAGCTACTATTTTCGCCGCTCAAAAATGGATCATTTTAACGCAAATATCGATAGCGCTATCAGTGGTATGATGAAAGCCGCAAGCCTGGAAGATAAAGCGCCCTATCTAAAGGGGATAGCGCTCTCAAATGCTGCCGACCTTTACATACATGCCGGCGACCTGCAAAAGGCGGCAGACTTATACAAAGAATGTCTCCGCTTAAATAGTATCGATTTTCACAGTATGCTTGGCCTTGGCTGGGTGGCCCTGGTGCACGACAAAAACGATACCCTGGCCGAACGGATATTTAAATTCGTGCAAAGCAAAAATAAATTGCCGGATGCATTGTTCAAGCTTTATCAAATGGCGCAGGGAAGGGGTGACAAGGTGCTTGAAAAGCAGTACGCGAACGAATTTATTTCCAAAGCTACAGATACCGTTTATGGAAAGATGTACAATAAGTACGTAATTGAAATTTACACCGGCATCCTGAACCAGCCTGCAAAAGCTGAAGTGCTTGCAAAAAATGAACTGGATAATCGCGCTACACCGCAAACTTATGCATGGTATGCCTACGCTTTATTTAAGAATGGCAAAAACGATGCTGCCTATAAGGTATTTGAGCAGCACGTATCTGGCCAGCCGTTGGAAGGTCTTGAACTGTACTATATGGGCAAAATGATGAAGGGCCTGGGCAAGGGGTATAATGCGAGTGAATTTTTTAAAGCAGCCGATAAAAACAAATATGATCTTAGCCCCGACCTGGCTAAAGATTTGGCGGCTAATTTAGAAGAATAACCGCTGCACCGTCCAGTACGCTGCAATCACTGTAATAACTACAGATAACGGTATAACAATGCGTTTCCGGTAATAAGGCTTATCGCCAAACCAACGGGCCAGTAAGAAATAGGCTGCCAGTATAACGGTAAGCTGTCCTAATTCAACACCCGCATTAAACATCACCAGGCAGGTAAGGTATGCGTCTTTCGGCAGGCCCAAATGCCCTAGCGCTCCTGCAAACCCCATTCCATGTACCAGCCCGAATAAAAAAACTACGCCAACACGGGACGCTTTCAGTTTAGGAGAGATAATATTCTCTAATGCGACATACATTATTGAAAGGGCTATTACCGGCTCCACAATTTTAGCAGGCGGCGTAATAACATGATACATGGCAAGGCCCAGCGTTACTGAATGCGCAATGGTAAATGCGGTAGCCTGCCACAAAACCGGCTTTAACTTAGGGCTTAACAAAAACAGACTGAGGATAAACAGGATATGATCGAAGCCCAGCGGTAAGATGTGCTTGTACCCAAGGCCCAGGTAAACCAATGCGGCCTGCCCTTTCGACATTTTTTCCAGTTCCCCTACCACCACATGTGCCCACAAGGGTTGGCTAAACAGCATCAACAATATCAAGATGCCGCTGATACGGCAGTAATGCTGAAATGATTTGCTGAAGTGATGTTGCATGGATTGATTTGTTGATTGGGTTGGAATAAGCTGGATTGGGTTGACTGAGTTAGATTAAGGTAGTTCCGGTTGGTAATTTACAAATTAGTCCTGCCAATGCTTTTGAATTTTTTTAACGTTAAAACAAAAGCCGGAGAATCCCCCCGGCTTTTGCAACCAATTAATTATGTACTTAAATTACCAGGGAGATGCTTCGTAAGGGAATGTTGCCAAAAATGGCTTGTCATTATGATCAACGTGGTCTGAGGTTAGCTGTGGATTAGAACCGCCTGTAGGACCGCCGAAAATTAAAATTAAACTAACGTCAATTACATCATCGCTCAATGTTCTGCCGGTAAGTACTTGCGTCCCATTGTAGTACGTGGTTACGCCGGTTGTAGAAACGCCCAGCACATCAGTTGCCAAAACACCTGTAAATGCCGAAGCAGATAAGCCTAATAAATTGGTGGTATATGCGCCGCCGTTATAAGCCTGTAACTGTGTTTGAAATTTCGACTGGTAAGCCGCACCCATTACTGATGGGATAGTTGTGTTGAAATTATCCTTATCGGCCGCGCCAACAAAAACGGTGGCAATTCCCGGGCGTCCTACCTGGTCACCAGGTATGGAGTAAATTTTGCCGGTATTAGGGTCAGATGAAGGGTTAACTTTTTTATCTTTATGGCAGGCGCCAAGTGTAAAGCCTATCGCGCAAAGCCCGATTATCGTATATATTTTCGTTTTCATGATCGTATCTTCTTTGTTTTTAATGATTAGTGATTTTGTTTTGTTTGTAACCAAACGCCAAGTTTACCTGTGCTGTTTAATAAGCTTTTAGGTACTTCTACTACAACGCTCATCACGTTGGTGCCTGCAAAAGTATCGTGGCCGGGATTGGTAAATCCTGTGGCTGTTCCACCGGTAATTTTATGGAATTGATCAAGGTCAAAAAAGAAAGGATCGTCCCTTGGTCCAGCAAATGCGGTTATACCGTTTGCAGATGTGGCGGTGATAGGCGTTGAAGCGCTATATGGAGTTACCGGAACAACTACCGAAGCGGTACCAACTACTGTGCTTGATAAACCTGTTGATGTAGGTTTAACCGGCCCGTAGATATACATCTTACCATCCTTGTAAGCGCATTGAATCACCAGGTCCTCTACATTGTCGCCGGTATTATCAATCTTGAATTCAATCAATGTATTTTCATCGAAAGCTGCGGTTTGTGTGGCTGTAGGCGTTAACAAGCCCTGCACGTTTCCTACAAAAACAAGGTTGTTTGTGTTTGGAGCCTGAAATACATACAAGTCGGTAATGTCGGTGCTTTTGCCTTTCACGTTAGGCGCATCAGCATGATCTGATGCCCATAAGATGCCGCCCCCGAGCGCAATGACTGTCGCGGCGGCTGCAATAATTAGTTTTGTCTTTTTCATTTGTAAAGTTTTTTTAGTTAATGAAGTTTTAGAATTCGTTTGCGTGTTTTAGGGAGATACGCAAGACAATTGCATACGGATTTCCAATAACACGAAATATTTTGCTGCGGCCCATTTATTAGTCCGCTCATCTTAATTGAGTGAAATAAAGCTTGCCCGCTAAATCCCGGATCCCATAAACTACGTAGGTGCTTAAAATTCAACCCCGGTAATCGCTATCATCGTGAAAAAAATCCTTGTCCTTTTCTTAAGCTTCCTTTTGGCAGGTTTTGCTTTTGCCCAACCCCGCAGCATACACGGAAAGGTATTGGACACGCTTACCCGCGAGCCGATAGCGTTAGCAGTAGTTAAGGACATGCAGACAAACCAGACAGCCGTTACCGATAAGCAGGGGGATTTTGTTTTACGCAACGCCGCCGGTAACAATATTTCAATTTCTTTTATAGGATATAAGCCCAAATTGGTAAACACCGACTCCGCGAAGGCAATGCTGATAGAACTTGAACGGGGCTCAATTGCGCTGAAGGAAATAACGATCTCCAATACCGCAACGCTAAAAACTTACAACGCCCTGAGCAACCTTGATTTGAACATGCAGCCTGCCAGGTCGGCGCAGGACCTTATGCGTTTGGTGCCCGGCTTGTTTATTGCCCAGCACCAGGGCGGCGGTAAGGCAGAACAAATTTTTTTAAGGGGTTTTGACGCCGATCACGGGACAGATGTGAATATTTCGGCGGATGGCATCCCGGTGAATATGGTTACACATGCCCATGGGCAGGGCTATGCCGATCTGCATTTTCTGATCCCGGAAACGGTGTCGGGCTATGATTTTGGCAAGGGCCCTTATTATTCAGATAAGGGTGATTTTGCTACTGCGGGGTATGTTGCTTACAATACAAAAACGGCAATTGGCCAGGATATGGTAAAGGTAGAAGCCGGCCAGTTTAACACCTTGCGAACGGTAGCCTTGATAAACTTGCTTAATGAAAAGGCGAAGAAAAACGGACAGAGCGCCTATATTGCTGCCGAGGGATTATATTCAAACGGAGGCCCGTTTACGCTGCCTGAACATTTTA
>Ga0163162_10004406_pt1 | contig 13546 bp, 12 predicted proteins | sample S55metaG_FD_115310 | JGI IMG/M metagenome (GOLD analysis project Ga0163162, IMG submission 115310) | Switchgrass rhizosphere microbial communities from Kellogg Biological Station, Michigan, USA - S5-5 metaG | ecosystem: Host-associated > Plants > Roots > Rhizosphere > Soil | place: USA...
CGAAAGGCAGAAAGGGCAGGAGCGCCGCGCAGGATCAACATCTTCGGGACAGCCTCGGGAAGGGGTGTGCTTTGAGGCCGTGCATTCTAGCCTAAACCGCCCTCAACATCACCCGAAACGCTACGCACGGTTGCACTCGGGTATCAATCTGTGTTTCCGACTTCAGAGTCAGGTAAATCAACCATTCAGAGGCCGCTTATTTTTACTGTAACAAAAAGCCGTAAAGGCCCGTTTCTGTGGGGTTTCGTCCGGTTTTGTGATCGCTAGCAGACTCGCCCTGCACTGTCGAGATATGGCGCCCGTGGCCGTTTGCGTATACTGCGCAGATGTTTTTCCCAACGGCTTTGCGTCCGCGGTACGCCAAATGGCTGATCGCAACCGGACTCTTCCTGATGCTCGGTGGCTGTGTTGATAAACCCAACACACTCGAGCGCGTAAAGGAGGATGGTGTGCTGCGGGTGATTACCCGTAACAGCCCCGCCACCTACTTTCAGGATCGCAGCGGTGAAACCGGCTTCGAATACGAGCTGGTGAAGCGCTTCGCCGACGATTTGGGTGTCGAGCTGAAGATCGAGACCGCCGACAACCTCGACGACCTCTTCAACCAGATCGGTAAGCCGAACGGCCCGGTGCTGGCCGCCGCCGGTCTGGTCAGCAGCGAACAGCGCAAGCAGCAAGTGCGCTTCTCGCACTCCTACCTTGAAGTCACCCCGCAGATCATCTATCGCAACGGCCAGTCGCGGCCGACCGATCCCGGCGATCTGGTCGGCAAAAAGATCATGGTGCTTAAAGGCAGCACCCACGCCGAACAACTGGCGGAGCTGAAAAAGAAATTCCCCGGCATCGAATACGAAGAGTCCGACGCGGTTGAAGTGGTCGACCTGCTGCGCATGGTCGATGAAGGGCAGATTGACCTGACCCTGGTCGACTCCAACGAAGTGGCGATGAACCAGGTGTATTTCACCAATATTCGCGTGGCCTTCGACCTTGGCGATGCGCGCAGCCAGAGCTGGGCGGTCGGCCCGGGAGAAGACAATAGCCTGCTGAACGAAATCAACGCGTATCTGGACAAGGTGCAGAAGAACGGCACACTGCAACGCTTGAAGGATCGTTATTACGGCCACGTCGATGTCCTCGGCTACATGGGTGCCACGACCTTCGCCCAGCACTTGCAGCAGCGCCTGCCGAAATACGAACAGCACTTCAAGAACTACGCGAAGAAAGAGAAAGTCGACTGGCGCCTGCTGGCGGCCATCGGTTATCAGGAATCGCTGTGGCAACCGACTGTCACCTCGAAAACCGGCGTGCGCGGGTTGATGATGCTGACCCAGAACACCGCGCAGGCGATGGGCGTGTCCAACCGCCTCGACCCCAAGCAGAGCATCATGGGTGGCGCCAAGTATCTGGCTTATATGAAGGACCAGCTCGACGATTCGATCAAGGAACCGGATCGCACCTGGTTTGCCCTGGCAGCGTACAACGTCGGCAGCGGTCATCTGGATGACGCGCGCAAGCTGACGGCCAAGGAAGGGTTGAACCCGGACAAGTGGCTGGACGTGAAGAAGATTCTGCCGCGCCTGTCGCAAAAGCAGTGGTACAGCAAGACGCGTTATGGCTACGCCCGTGGCGGCGAACCGGTGCATTTTGTGGCGAACATTCGCCGTTACTACGACATTTTGACCTGGGTGACCCAGCCGCAGCTTGAGGGCGATCAGGTGGCCGAGGGCAATCTGCATGTGCCGGGTATCGACAAGTCAAAACCCGCGCAAGAACCCGCCCCGCTCTAACCAACCCCCCCAATCAAATGTGGGAGCGAGCCTGCTCGCGAAGGCGTCGTGTCAGTCGACATCATCTTTGACTGATACACCGCTTTCGCGAGCAGGCTCGCTCCCACAGTTGTTATGCGGTGATCTTTAGTGCTTGGCAGCCGCCAGAATCAGCGCTTTCATTTCCGATACCGCAGACTTGAAGCCGACGAACAACGCATGCGCCACCAGCGCGTGGCCGATGTTCAGTTCGTTGATGCCTTTGATCGCCGCTACGGCTTCAACGTTGTGGTAATGCAAGCCGTGACCCGCGTTAACGATTAAGCCTTGGGCCAGGCCAAACGCCACACCGTCCGCCACACGCTTTAATTCTTCAGCCACTTCCGTCGGGGTTTCGGCATCGGCATAACGACCGGTGTGCAGCTCGATCGCTGGCGCACCGACGCGCTTCGATGCAGCGATCTGACGCTCGTCGGCATCAATGAACAGCGACACTTCGCTGCCGATCTTCGACAGACGTTCAACCGCTGCCTTGATGCGTTCTTCCTGCCCTGCTACATCCAGACCACCTTCAGTGGTTAGCTCCTGACGGGTTTCCGGGACCAGGCAAATGTGCGCCGGACGGATGCGTTCGGCGAATGCCATCATTTCTTCGGTGACGCCCATTTCGAAGTTCATGCGGGTTTGCAGCACGTCCTTGAGCAGTAACACATCGCGCTCTTGAATGTGCCGGCGGTCTTCACGCAGGTGCACGGTAATGCCATCAGCGCCCGCCTCTTCCGCGTCCAGCGCCGCCTTGACCGGATCCGGGTAGCGCGTGCCACGGGCCTGACGCAGGGTGGCGACGTGGTCGATGTTCACGCCAAGAAGAATGCGATTGCTGGTGGTCACGGATGCGCGCTCCTGAAGGAAAAGATTCGGCGCACAGCATACACGGGGCTAGGGTTTGCGAAACAGCTCGCGACTGACGAGAGGACGGCCACCCAAGTGAACGGCGAGTGCCTGGCGCATCAAGCGCTTGGCTGCGGAGAGTGCGCCCGGTGCAGTCCAGTCGGCTTCGGCCATGGCCAGTAATTCGACGCCGTTGAACAGACCGGGTTGCAGCAGGAAGACCCGCTCCAGCCCCGCATCCACTTGTAGACGATAGAGACCGTCCTCGGCAATCGGCTCGCCGTGGATATCGGTATTCAGCGAGAAACCATAGCCGAGATCATCCAGCAGCCGCCATTCGAAGGAGCGCAGCAATGGCTCCAGCGGACGACCCTCGGCGAGTGCCAGCAATGTTGCGGCGTAGTGATCGAATACGCCCGGGTGCGGGTCTTCGGCGGGCAGCAGGCGAATCAGCAATTCATTCAGGTAGAGACCGCTGAACAGCGCTTCGCCATTGAGCCAGGCTGAAGTGCCCGAACTCTCCATGCGCCCGACATTCTTCAGCTCGCCCTTGCCTCGAAACTCAACCTCCAGTGACACGAATGGCCGCGCCAATGTCCCGGCCTTGCCCCGCGCACTGCGCAACACCGCCCGCAGCCGCCCTTGCGGCGTGAGAAAGTCCACCAGCGCGCTGGTTTCGCGGTAGGAGCGACTGTGCAGGACGTAGGCGGGTTGGGCGGGAGGCGGGTTTTGCGACATTGAGTTCTCTATGAAGAAACGCAGTTTTACACACAACCCAAAACCACTGTGGGAGCGAGCTGCTCGCGAAAGCGGAGTGACAGTCAACATCAATGCTGAATGTTACATCCCTTCGCGAGCAGGCTCGCTCCCACAGTGGGTATCGGTGTTCTCTGGAACGGTGATTACAGGTCGCCGTAACCCAGCGACCGCAGCGCACGCTCGTCGTCGGACCAGCCGCCCTTCACCTTGACCCACAGGTTGAGCATGATCTTGGAGTCGAACAGCAGCTCCATGTCCTTGCGCGCTTCGGTGCCGATGCGCTTGATGCGCTCGCCCTTGTCGCCAATGATGATCTTCTTCTGGCCGTCACGTTCAACGAGGATCAAGGCGTGGATGTGCAGGGTTTTGCCCTGCTGCTTGAACTCTTCGATTTCGACGGTGATCTGGTACGGCAGCTCGGCGCCCATCTGGCGCATGATTTTCTCGCGCACCAGTTCGGCGGCGAGGAAACGGCTGCTGCGGTCGGTGATCTGGTCTTCCGGGAAGAAGTGATCGTTCTCCGGCAGATGGTCAGCGATGACCTTTTCCAGCGCTTCTAGGTTGTGCCCGTGTTGCGCCGAAATCGGAATGATCTGCGCGTTCGGCAGTTGTTCCTGCAACCAGCTGAGGTGCGGCATCAGCTCGGCTTTGTCTTCGCTGCGGTCGGTCTTGTTCAGCGCGACGATCAGCGGACCGGTCACGTATTGCACGCGCTCGAGGACCATCTGGTCTTCGTCGGTCCACTTGGTGCGATCAACGACGAAGATCACCACGTCGACGTCTTTCAACGCCGCCGAAGCGGTCTTGTTCATGTAACGGTTCAGGGCCTTCTCGCCACCCTTGTGCATGCCGGGGGTGTCGACGTAGATCGCCTGCACGTCACCTTCGGTTTTGATCCCGAGCATATTGTGGCGAGTGGTCTGCGGCTTGCGCGAAGTGATCGCGAGCTTCTGGCCAAGGATGTGGTTCAGCAACGTGGACTTGCCAACGTTGGGACGGCCGACGATGGCAACATAGCCACAGCGAGTTGCGTTTGTATCAGTCATTGCCATTCTCCACGCCCAAGGCAATCAGTGCTGCGGCGGCCGCTACCTGTTCGGCAATACGACGGCTCACACCCTGACCTCGGCTTTTTTCATTCAGTAAGACAACTTCGCACTCGACGAAGAAGGTTCGGCAGTGCGGCTCGCCCTGCATATCAACCACTTCGTAGCGTGGCAGATCGCAACCGCGCGATTGCAGGTGTTCCTGCAGGCGGGTTTTCGGATCCTTGTTGGTGTCGACCAGCGTCAGACCTTCGAACTCACCGGCCAGCCAGGCCAGCACGCGCTCACGCGCCATGTCCATGCCGGCGTCGAGATAGATCGCGCCGATCAAGGCTTCAAGGGCGTCGGCCAGAATCGATTCGCGACGGAAACCGCCGCTTTTCAACTCGCCGGAACCCAGTCGCAGGTAATCGCCAAGGTCGAAACCGCGCGCCAGTACGGCCAGCGTCTCACCTTTTACCAAACGTGCGCGCAAACGCGACAACTGGCCTTCGCGGGCCAGCGGGAAGCGATCGAACAGCGCCTCGCCGGCAACGAAGTTGAGGATGGCATCGCCAAGGAATTCCAGGCGTTCGTTGTTGCGCCCGGCAAAACTGCGGTGCGTCAGAGCCAGCAGCATCAGCTCCTGGTCCTTGAAGGTGTAACCGAGCTGACGCTCGAGACGGCTTAGAGAAACGCTCACTGTTTACCCACGCTGAGTTCGTGGCTGGATTCCACTGCCATCGCCGGGATGCGGCGCAGGCCTGGGACAATTAACGCTGTGTTCAAAAATTAAATCCTGGCGATTGCGAAGCCGATTGTGCCGACTCCAGAAATGCATTCGGCGCTGTGGTCAACAGCGCCGTGTGTGATTACTTGATCAGGCCAACCCGCGAGAAATTCGGCAGGTGACTGAGTTTTGGTTCTGGCCAGCTCATCCAGACCGCGAAGGCCTTGCCGACGATATTCTGGTCGGGAACCATGCCCAGCAGATCCTTGGGAATGTTCGGATCATCCCAGTAGCGACTGTCATTCGAGTTGTCGCGGTTGTCGCCCATCATGAAGTAGTGCCCGGCAGGCACTGTCCACGAGCGGTCCGGCGTGGCGCGGTAGCGGCTCATTTCCTTGCGGATCAGATGCTCGGCGGCGCCCAGTTTCTCTTTGTACAGTTCGGCGCTGCCCAGCGTGCCCGGCTCGGCGCCGACCATCTGCTCGGCAATCGACTCGCCGTTCACAAACAGACGCTTGTCAGCGGTGTAACGCACCGTGTCGCCCGGCAGGCCAACCACACGCTTGATGTAGTTGACGTTCGGATCGCTCGGGTAGCGGAACACCATCACATCGCCACGCTGTGGATCACCGACTTCGATGATTTTCTTGTCGATCACCGGCAGGCGGATCCCGTAAGAAAATTTGTTCACCAGAATGAAGTCGCCGACGTCCAGGGTCGGCTTCATCGAGCCCGAAGGGATCTGGAACGGCTCAACGAGGAACGAGCGCAGTACCAGCACGATGAACAACACCGGGAAGAACGACTTGCCGTATTCGACCAGCAGCGGCTCTTTATTCAGTTTTTCAACGACCACCCCGTCAGGCTGTCTGACACTGCCTTGATAAGAGGCAATGGCAGCACGCCGACGCGGTGCCAGGATCAACAGATCAAGCAACGCCAACAGGCCGCAGACGAACACGGCGATGACCAGCAACAGCGGGAAATTTAGTGACATAGGACCTAACTATCCAACCTGAGCACGGCAAGGAAGGCTTCTTGTGGAATTTCCACGTTGCCGACCTGCTTCATGCGTTTCTTACCGGCCTTTTGCTTCTCGAGCAGTTTCTTCTTACGGCTGACGTCACCACCGTAGCATTTGGCCAATACGTTCTTTCTGAGCGCCTTGACGGTTGTCCGGGCAACGATCTGACCACCGATGGCGGCCTGAATGGCTACGTCGAACATCTGACGAGGAATCAGTTCTTTCATCTTCTCGGTCAACTGGCGACCTTTGTAGTGCGAGTTGTCACGGTGCACGATCAATGCAAGGGCATCGACCTTGTCGCCGTTGATCAGCACGTCCAGTTTCACCAGATTAGCCGATTGGTAACGATCGAAATGGTAATCCAGCGAAGCATAGCCACGGCTGGTGGATTTGAGACGGTCGAAGAAGTCCAGGACCACTTCGTTCATCGGCAGGTCGTAAGTGACTTGCACCTGATTGCCGAGGAACAGCATGTCGACTTGAACGCCACGCTTCTCGATGCACAGGGTGATGACGTTGCCCAAGTGTTCCTGCGGCACCAGAATGTTGGCGCGCACGATCGGCTCGCGCATGTCTTCGATCGACGACACATCCGGCAGCTTGGACGGGTTGTCGACGTAAATCGTTTCACCGGTTTTCAGCACCAGTTCGAAGATTACCGTCGGCGCCGTGGTGATCAGGTCCAGGTTGTACTCGCGCTCAAGGCGCTCCTGGATGATTTCCATGTGCAGCATGCCGAGGAACCCGCAACGGAAGCCGAAGCCCAGTGCGTCGGAGCTTTCCGGGGTGTATTGCAGCGACGAGTCGTTGAGGGTCAGCTTCTGCAGCGCTTCGCGGAAATCCTCGAAGTCGTCGGAGCTGACCGGGAACAGACCGGCGTAAACCTGTGGCTGGATGCGTTTGAAGCCTGGCAGCACTTCAACGTCCGGGGTCGAACTCAGGGTCAGCGTGTCACCGACCGGTGCACCGTGAATGTCCTTGATGCTGGCAATGATGAAGCCCACTTCGCCGGCCTTGAGGTCAGCGGTGGCGGTGTGTTTCGGGTTGAACACGCCAACGCTGTCGACCAGGTGGATCTTGCCGGTGGACTTGACGAGGATCTTGTCACCCTTCTTCACGCGACCATGACGCACGCGCACCAGGGAGACAACGCCAAGGTAGTTGTCGAACCAGGAGTCGATGATCAACGCTTGCAGCGGATCTTCGATGTTGCCGGTCGGCGCAGGAATGGTCTGCACAAGGCGCTCAAGCACTTCGTCGACACCCAGGCCGGTTTTGGCGCTGCAGGTGACGGCGTCGGTGGCGTCGATGCCGATGATCTTCTCGATCTCGTCCTTGACGCGCTCAGGATCGGCCTGCGGCAGGTCGATCTTGTTCAGCACCGGCATGACCTCGAGGCCCTGCTCGATGGCGGTGTAGCAGTTGGCCACGGACTGGGCTTCAACACCCTGACCGGCATCGACCACCAGCAAGGCACCTTCACACGCGGCCAGGGAACGGCTGACTTCGTAGGTGAAGTCGACGTGGCCCGGGGTGTCAATGAAGTTCAGCTGATACTTGATGCCGTCTTTGGCGGTGTAATAGAGGGTAACGCTGTGGGCCTTGATGGTGATCCCGCGTTCACGCTCCAGATCCATGGAATCCAGTACCTGGGCTTCCATTTCACGCTCGGCCAGGCCGCCGCACATCTGGATGAAGCGATCGGCCAGCGGCGACTTGCCATGGTCAATGTGGGCGATGATGGAGAAATTGCGGATATGACTCAAAGCACTCACGGATGAACACTCAAAAAGGCTGCAGGCATAGCCGGCCGAAAAATAGCCGGGAATTGTACCTGATACACGGCGCAAGCGTCACGTTCGCCTGTCACCCGGATTGCATGCAAAAACGCCCCGATCTGTCGACCGAGGCGTTTTCGAGGTTTAAAGCACAGGTCAATCGCCTGTCATCAACCGGCTCTTCGCAGCAGCCAGACACCCGCCAGCGCGCAGACGCCGGCCGGTACCAGCACCGCAAACAGCGGCGAGAAACCGAACACCAGGCTCGACGGGCCGAGCAAATCCTGGACGATACGGAAGGTGAAGCCCACCAGAACACCGGTGAACACGCGCTGACCGAGAGTCACCGAACGCAACGGACCGAAGATAAAGGAGATCGCCATCAACACCAGGGCGGCAGTGACCAACGGCTGCAACACCTTGACCCAAAATGCCAGCCAGTAACGGCCGTTGCTCAGGCCTTGCTCGGACAGGTAGTGGATGTAACCCCACAAGCCACTGATCGACAGCGATTCCGGCGCCATGACCACGGTACTGAGCAATTGCGGGCTCAACGCCACGTCCCATTGCTCGCTCGGGGTATTGACGACTTCCGTGCTGCGTTCATGGAACAGCGTGGTGGCAACGTCGGTGAGTTGCCACTTATTGCCGTCGAACTCGGCCTTCTTGGCGAAGCTCGAACTCAGCAGATGGCGCTCCTTGTCGAAGTGATAGCGGGTCACGCCATACAACAGGCCGTTCGGTTGCACGGCGTTGATGTGGATGAACTCTTCACCCTGACGGTGCCACATACCGTGCTTGGCGCTTTGCGCGTCGCCGCTGCCTTGTGCCAGCGAACGATTGGCCTGCGCCATGCTTTCGGTTGCTGGAGCAACGTACTCGCCGATCAGCACACCGGCCAGCATCAGCACCAGCATTGGCTTCATGACTGCCCAGACAATACGGCCGATGGACACGCCTGCAGCGCGCATGACCGTCAGCTCACTGCTGCTGGCCAGACTGCCGAGGCCGATCAGGCAACCGATCAATGCGGCCATCGGCAGCATTTCGTAGAGACGGCGCGGCGCGGTCAGTAGCACAAAACTCAGGACATCTACGAGGGTGTAGGTATCGCTGACGTCGCCCATTTCATCGATGAAGGCGAACAGCGTCGCCAGGCCGAGAATGATTGCCAGCACGGCGATGATCGCCATGAACACGCTGCTGCCGATGTAGCGGTCGAGTTTAACCACGGGCCACCTCCAGCGCTGCGGAGCGACGGCTGGCCATCTTCAGACGCAGCGGCTCCCAATAGAGCAGGCCGAGACCAATGAACAGGAAGATCGCGTGCACCCACCATAGGCCAAGGGCCGGCGGGATCTTGCCTTTTTCAAGGGCGCCGCGGGCGGCAATCAGGATGGTCAGGTAAGCCATATAAAGAAGAATCGCCGGCAGCAGCTTGAGGAAACGCCCTTGGCGCGGATTGACTCGCGACAGCGGCACCGCCATCAGGGTCACGATAAATACCAGCAGCGGCAGGGACAAACGCCATTGCAGTTCGGTTTTCGAGCGAATGTCATCGCTGCCCAGCAGAGACGAGGTCGGCATGGCGTCACGGTCGGTGACTTCTTCGCTGACGTCCGGCTTGGGCAACAGCACGCCGTAGGTTTCGTAATGAATGGCACGGTAATCGGCCTGACCCGGGCTGCCGTCGTAGCGGTAGCCGTTGTCGAGAATCAGATAGCGGTTGCCGTCGGGGCGCACTTCCTGGCGACCGCTTTCGGCCACCAGCACGGAAATCCCGCGATCCTTTTGATCGGCGCCGAGGTTCTTCTGCGAAATGAACACGCTACCCAGGTTGACGCGATCGTCGCTCAACGTCTCGGTGTAGGTCACTCGAGTACCGTCACGCAGGGCCTGGAAGCGTCCCGGCTCGAGGGTATCGAACTCGGTCAGGGCGTCCTGCTTGTTCAGCAGCAACTGAAACTGGTTGGCGCCTTGTGGGGCCAGGCCCAGGCTCAGCCACGCCACCACCAGCGCGACCAGGGTCGCTGGAAACAAGGTCATGCGAAACAGCTTCTGCTGGCTCATGCCGGTGGCCGAAAGCACAGTCATCTCGCTTTCCAGGTACAGGCGACCGTACGCCAGCAGGATCCCGAGGAACAGGCCCAGCGGCAGAATCAGCTGCAGGAACCCCGGCAGACGAAAGCCCATGATCAGGAACAGCGAGCCCGGATCGAGCTGACCGGCAGCGGCCTGAGCGAGGTATTTGATGAAGCGACCGCTCATGATGATGACCAGCAGCACGGCACTCACGGCGCTGAGGGTCAACAGGACTTCGCGGGACAGATAACGGAAGACGATCAAACCAGACACTCCAGGGTTGTCAGGCTAAGGCGGCCAAACAAGCAAACACATCGACCGGCCCGCTACGCAGAGCCGTCGAAAAAAGATGCGGCATTATCCTGTGATTGGAGGCGCCTGTCACTGCGCACACTCATCCATGTCTGTAATCCTTTGCAGATCGTACAACCTAGGGGGCGTTCTCAATTAGTTTTCACACCGCGCCGGGTCTGCTGTTGTGCAGGGCAAGGCGCGAGAAGCGTGGTTTGGTCATTCCAAATAAGCTTCGAGCAACGCTGCCCTGCACAACAGCAGGCCCGGCCCTTCGGGTTGTGCCTTAAAGCCGGCCAGTCTGCGTTGCAGGCCTTGGAAAGGGAACAACCATTCCCAGCGGCCTGCGCCTTGCCTGGCTGGCTTTAAGGCGACAACGCGGCGTGGAAACTAATTGAGAACGCCCCCTAGGGTTGTCAGGTGCGGGGAGCGAGGTTCAAACTGCGGCCCTTGTCGCAGGCTTTGGCCTGCGCCTCTTCTCTCTATAAGCAGGCGACTGCGGACACCGTCGAACGCCTGCGTGTTGACCATTCATTCAGGGATCCGGACATGGAACTGGTTGTAAAAAGCGTTGGCCCAGAAACGTTGAAAACCGCCACCCTGGTGGTTGCCGTCGGTGAAGGCCGCAAACTCGGTGTCGCGGCCAAACAGGTCGACGAACTCAGCGGTGGCGCGATCAGCGCCGTTCTCAAGCGTGGCGATCTGGCCGGCAAGGTCGGCCAGAGCCTGTTGCTGCACAGCCTGCCAAACCTGAAAGCCGAGCGCGTGCTGCTGGTCGGTGTGGGCAAGGATGAAGAACTGGGCGACCGCCCGTTCCGCAAAATCGTTGCCGGCATCCTCAACACCCTGAAGGGCCTGGGCGGCAGCGACGCCGTGCTGGCGCTGGATGAAATCATTGTTAAAAACCGCGACAGCTACGGTAAAACCCGTCTGCTGGCGGAAACCCTGGTGGACGGCGAATACACCTTCGACCAGTTCAAGAGCCAGAAAGCCGAACCGCGCGCCCTGAAGAAAATCACCCTGCTGACCATCAAGGCTGCTCAGGCCGAAGTGCAGCGCGCCGTGAACCACGCCACTGCGATCGCCAACGGCATGGCCTTCACCCGCGATCTGGGCAACCTGCCGCCGAACATCTGCCATCCGACTTTCCTCGGCGAACAAGCGAAGAACCTCGGCAAAGAATTCAAGGATCTGAAAGTCGAAGTCCTCGACGAGAAGAAGATCAAATCCCTGGGCATGGGCTCGTTCTACGCCGTGGGCCAAGGCAGCGAGCAACCGCCGCGCCTGATCGTCATGCAATACAACGGTGGCAAGAAATCCGAGAAGCCGTACGCACTGGTCGGTAAAGGCATCACCTTCGATACCGGCGGCATCAGCCTGAAGCCAGGCGCCGGCATGGATGAAATGAAATACGACATGGGCGGCGCTGCCAGCGTGTTCGGCACTCTGCGCGCCGTGCTTGAGCTGAAACTGCCGATCAACCTGGTGTGCATCCTCGCCTGCGCCGAGAACATGCCGAGCGGCAATGCGACCCGTCCGGGCGACATCGTCACCACCATGAGCGGCCAGACCGTGGAAATCCTCAACACCGACGCCGAAGGCCGTCTGGTGTTGTGCGATGCGCTGACCTATTCCGAGCGCTTCAAGCCGCAGGCAGTGATCGACATTGCCACCCTGACCGGCGCTTGCGTCGTTGCCTTGGGCGCCCACACTTCGGGCCTGCTGGGCAACAACGACGAACTGATCGGCCAACTGCTCAGCGCCGGTAAAGCCGCTGACGACCGCGCCTGGCAACTGCCGCTGTTCGACGAGTACCAGGAGCAACTGGACAGCCCGTTCGCCGACATCGCCAACATTGGCGGGCCGAAAGCCGGCACGATCACCGCCGCCTGCTTCCTGTCGCGCTTCACCAAAAACCTCAACTGGGCGCACCTGGACATCGCCGGCACCGCATGGACCAGCGGCGGCAAGGACAAGGGCGCCACTGGCCGTCCAGTACCTCTGCTGACCCAGTACCTGCTGGATCGCGCCAAAGCCTAAACCCGCTGATGGGCGGCGTCACTCTCGGGTGACGCCGCTTGCCGCTCTGGAACCGCAATGACCAAAGTCGATTTTTACATCCTGCCCAGCGCCGACCCGTCGGCTCGCCTGGATTTTGCCTGCAAACTCACCGAGAAAGCCTGGCGCATGGGCCATCGCATCTATCTGCATTGCAGCGATGCGGCTCAGCGTGACGATCTCGATGCGCGCCTGTGGGCATTCAAGGGCGAAACGTTCGTGCCTCACGGGCCGGCTGACAGTGAACCGGACGGTTTGATTGTGCTGGGGTTGGGTGACGACTGCGGTCAGCATCAGGATTTACTGGTCAATCTCGATCTGAAAGTCCCGGCCTTCGCCAGCAAATTCGCCCGGGTGGCGGAAGTGGTGGTTGAAGATCCGACGATTCGGGCGGCCGCGCGGGAGAGTTTCCGTTTCTACCGCGAACAGGGCTATCCTCTGCAAGATCACCGTTTACAGCGACTCTGAGCATTCCAATGGACACTCCGAAACCGCAGCAAAAGCCAACACACCTGCTGGACGATCTCGAATCGATTCGCCAGTTGCTCGGCGACGACAACCTGCAACCACCGCTGTTGACCGACACGGTCGACGACGGCGAACAGGAACAGATTCCGATGTTGTTTGACTCTGTTGGCGCCGAGCCGGCTGCTGTCGAACCATCACCCGCGCCAGCCCCGACACCCGCCGCGCAACCTGTGGCACCTGTGAATAAAGGCCCGGACGCCCTGCTCCACCTCGACAGCGAACTGCGTGCCGCCGCGCAATTGATCCTGCAAGACGTGATCGACGACTTCGCACCGCACATCGAAACCGAAATCAAACGCCGGCTCGATGCGCGGATGGAACGGCTGCTGAGTCAGTACGAATAACCCCCAATCCCCTGTGGGAGCCAGCCTGCTGGCGATAGCAGCACCTCGGTTTTCCTGAAAAACCGCAGCGCCAGCATCGCGAGCAGGCTCACTCCTACATTTAGATCCCCTCCGGGCCCGCCCCGCTCGCCCTCGGCCCCATGCCCCGCTATACTCGTCGGCTTTTCCTGAATTAATGCCAATAGGGTCCCGCCGCGCATGGATAAGACCTACCAGCCGCACGCCATTGAAACTTCCTGGTACAACACCTGGGAGTCAGAGACTTAC
>Ga0163162_10004410_pt1 | contig 13542 bp, 11 predicted proteins | sample S55metaG_FD_115310 | JGI IMG/M metagenome (GOLD analysis project Ga0163162, IMG submission 115310) | Switchgrass rhizosphere microbial communities from Kellogg Biological Station, Michigan, USA - S5-5 metaG | ecosystem: Host-associated > Plants > Roots > Rhizosphere > Soil | place: USA...
CTACGCCAATCGTGCCGATAATATCATTATAGGTCATAATAAAGAATTAGCAGTTCTCTCAAACTTATATTCTTCCTGGTATGTTCATCAAAAAACTTCTACGGATACTATTTATATAAAGACCAGGTGAGACGTGCTGTCGTAAGATAATCAAACATCATTTTTCAATCGCCTTCTTCACCTCATCACTGAGAGGCGATACAGCTGCACCAAAATAGTTCGTCAGGACCCCTTCCTCGTTGACAAGGTACTTGGAAAAATTCCACGATGGCGGCTTATTGTTCCACCCATTTTTTGTTTTGTCGGTCAACCATTGAAACACCCTTTGCTGGTTATTTCCTTTGACTACTGAACCTTTTAGCGCAATCGGAAAAGTTACTCCAAAGTTTATCCTACAGAAATTTTGAATGTCGGCATCGCTTCCTTTTTCCTGTTCTTTGAAGTCATTTGCCGGAAAGGCTATCACAGTCAGCTTATCCTTGTATTCGTCGTATAATTTTTGAAGGTCATCATATTGATTTGTATAGCCACAGTCACTTGCCGTATTTACCAACAATAATTTTTTCCCTTTCAGCGTATTGAATGAAAGGATCATCCCGTTGTTCAGCGGTGCTGATAAATCATAAAATGACTGATGCGGCGCAATATTTTTTTTGTTGGCCAAAACTTGCGATCTCTTGCCAAACGATTTGCTCACTAACATCGATAAAGGATAGATCGCCTTCAATACAGTTTGTCTCAGTGTCATCAGGGCAAAGTTACCCATTCCAAAAGCTAGTTCGGAGCGACCTTATCTGATTACTTTTTTGAACAGCCAGAGTTTCCCTTTAAACGGAGGGTATTTAATATCGGGATCAAACCAGGTCGGGGTTTTCATTACAGCTTTACGGTGACTGAATACTTCAAAAGAATTCCGGCCATGATACTGACCAATGCCGCTGTTTCCACGACCGCCAAACGGAAGGTAGTGATTGGTTAAATGCCAGCTCGAATTGTTTACACATGCACCTCCTGCGGGAATTTTTTCTAACCATTCCTTCTCTTTTTTATCGCTGGACGTATAGACATAAAATGCCAGCGGATCAGGATTACGATCAATGATGGCCTTTGCCTCATCAAAACTGTCGAATGAAAGCACAGGAAGGATTGGGCCGAAGATCTCATCCTTCATGATTGGTGAATCGGGCGATACATTTTCCATGATCGTCGGCTCGATATAGAGTTTATTGATGTCATGACTGCCACCATGAATAATCTTACCGCTACTTAAATAACTGAGCAGGCGGTTGAATTGCTTTTCATTAATGATCTTCCCATAACTGTAATCCGTTGCAGGGTCCTTTGAAAAGAATGTGATGATTGCCTCTTTCAAAGCACTGATTAATTTTTCCTTCACACTTGAATGCACGAGAACATAATCTGGCGCGACACACATCTGTCCAGAATTTGAAAATTTCGTCAATGCAATTCTCCGTCCAGCCACCCGGGTATTTGCATCGCTCTCCACCACACAAGGTGATTTGCCACCCAGCTCAAGTGTAACCGGTACCAGTTGTTCGGCAGCCATTTTGTAAATGATCTTTCCGACGGCTGTACTGCCCGTGTAAAACACATGATCAAACCGGAAATTATTCATCATAAACGGAACGACCTGTGCACCTTCACCCTCCACATAAAAAATATATTCGGGGGCGAAGGTCTCATCGATGATCTTCCGCATTATTGCCTGGGTAGCGGGCGCAAACTCGCTCGGTTTTATGACAACGCAATTGCCGGCAGCAATAGCTCCAACCACTGGCGTCAATAATAGCTGCAACGGATAATTCCAGGGGCCCATAATCAAAACAACTCCCATCGGTTCTCTCATTACAAAGCTCGATGACGGAAGATTAACAAGATTTGTCTTTGCTTTTTCAGGCTGCATCCATTGTTGCAGGTTCTTTAGTGCAGAATTAATTTCGCTAATAAGGAATCCTGTTTCCGTTACCCAACTTTCCTCAGGACTTTTTTTTAGATCGCTATATAGCGCCTCATGTAATTCTTTTTCGTGTACCTGGATGGCCGACTTGAGCTTTTGCAGTTGCTGTCTCCGAAAACGATAAGGTCTCGTTTGACCAGTATTGTAAAATCGCCTGAGGCTATCCAATCCCGCAATCAACGAACTGTCTGGCATAGTCATGATTTACTGCAAGTAAGTTAGTAGAATTATTTGTCATTGAATGCACATCGTCACTGGCACAATTACTGCGCAATTATTTATGTGTCACTAAACAAATAATTTTTATGGCAAGGAAAGAGAATAAAGAGCGAAGCCTGGGTCCTAAACAAACCCATCACCATCAACAACAGAGAAGTCGCAGGTCTTTCGACCCCAACCAGCCAGAAAGCGATGTCGATCAAAACCGCGATGATCGCCCGGGACCGGAATTGCAGCCTTCCGACTTTAACCAAAAAAGTTTTAGCATTCTTGTCGATAACGTGCCGTACATGATAAAGGCCGTTCCCTTTTCTTTTAATGGTGAAACACGTTACCGGGTAAGTTTCAACGGGAGTCCTGAACATGTATTTACGTGGGATGCCAGTTTAAGTCAGCTTAGAGCGATCAATGATGATTCTTCGACGATGCCCGATAGTTTGGAAATAGCCATCTCCCAAAAATTACAATCAATAACTTAATGAGTGATGGGTTATGCTTTAATAAGTTTTTTTCTCCAGGCAATTATCCTCCAAATCACTTCTGCGGATAATAATGCGGCTAGCGCAAACAACGCGGGCTTTAGCATTTTCCCTTCGACAGAAAAAGCGCTCGTGATAGCAATACAATAAACAGAAAATGGCAATAAAATTAAGATACACAACCCCGTAATATTAAGAGGAATCTTAAAAGGCCGTTTCTCATGAGGAAGTCGTATCCGGAAAATTATGAGACTGACGAATTCAAGAAATAAGGCTGCACCATACAATGTCACATCGATGATGACGAGATCGCCAAACGTCCAAAGGATCATTATGCTAACGACCGACGCACAAACAATGATGGAAATATATGGTGTGTGATATTTTGGATGAAGCGTTTGAAGTTTTTGAGGCAGCAATTGATCATCAGCCATCACCTTCGGAACTCTTGATACGGAAAGAAGTACCGCAGAAAAGAGTCCAACGGCACTGGCCATGCCACCTGCAGCAAGTATCACGGCCAGCCATTGTCCGGCCACTTTTGATCCCAACATGGGAAATCCTTCGTCACCCAATATGGTAAGATCCATTCCGGAAGAAATAGCAGTGATGACTGCGACCATGTAAATGAACAATGTCAAAACAAAGGCAATAAAGGTCGAAAGAAGATAAGTCTTTACAGGTCTGTTCACTTCTTCAGCATAAGTGGTAGTATTATCCCAACCGATAAAATTCCACATGACCGTATATAGTCCCATGCCTACTGAAGAATAGCCAATGCCTTTCAACGAAAGTGAAGGAAGATGAAATGAAGTTTGGTTTGACAGGTTAATAGCAAAAAGAATGAGGAATGGGACTACAACCGTAACGCTCAGGATCATGGAGATCCTTCCAACAGGAACGATCCCCAAAATATTCAAACCTGCACCTGACCAGATGATGGCAAGACAAATCGGGATCTTGTATTGCGCGATCTCCGGGAAAAGAAACGAAGCATATTCAACAAATAGCACGGGGTAGATAGCCAGGTCAACAAATGTATAAAGCCAGGTCCACCAACCTTCATACCATGCCCATCGAATTCCAAGTGCCCGCTTTACCCATTGATAGTAACCGCCAGTTACAGGCATCATGCTATTCAATTCCATTACAATAAAAATTGTGGGAATATCCCAAAGCAGTGGAGTCAGCATTAATATCAACAATGCGCCGTGCGTTCCACCGTAACTCAACAGCGGTTCCAATCCATAAGGTCCACCTGAAACAGTGAGGAAGATCACCGCAGCCAGTGGCAATATTCGCAATCGTTTATGCGGTGAGCTGGTTCGGAGCATGATATAAAAATATCTGTTTTATTGAAGAAGAAGTTTGACAGCAGGACTATTTTTTCTTCGCTTCATTATATACTGCTGCAAGATTGTCAGAATAAAATCTTCCAAACCACCAGCCTTTATACGGCATCATTACATCCTGCTAAAATTAGAATCCGCTTCATTGCTCTGCACAGGATGTTTGGTCAGCTGTTCCGCTGTCTATTTTAATTCACTGGCCGCGTCAGGATTCATAGATGCGTCAAATACTACTGTTTTATTGCCGAGGGCAATGATTCCCGCATTGGAAATCGCATGACCACCTTTATCATTTTGAATAGCAGCCCACACTCCCGGGGGGCCGGCTGCTGAAGAAAAAATGTTTTGTACCCGTTTGCGGTTTACGAAAACCAAGCAGGAGGGCAACTGACATTGTTGTGGCTAAATACAGTGTTCTCATAAAAAGCATTTTGACCGATCAAGGGTAAAACTTTCAACAGGCAGGAGACTACTAATATAAAAAATTCAACTGACGTGGGTTGATTCTCAGTGTGGCACAAACTTTTCAGAAGCATTAGAAATATGATGTATGAAAAACAACAATAAAACAAGGAAGGCCAAAAAGCCTCACCATGAGAATCGGCTGCCGGGGGAGATCAGTTCAAAAGAAAAGGAAGAGAATGCCCATGCACTTCGACAAGCTGATAAAGACATCAGCAGCGATGCCGAATTTAGTTCGCATAGTAAGAACGATGATCTCGATGAAGGAGAAACTGCCAGATTAGGCAAGGATAAAACTGATTTGATTTGATTGATCGGGAGATTCTTTTAAAAAAGGTAAATTTATATCCCTTAAACATTTTTTATGCGTTTGGATAACGAAAGAGAGAGTTCAAATGTTGAAGACCGTCGCGGTCTTTCGACAGGAGGCGGTGTTGCCATTGGTGGTGGTCTGATTGGGGTTATTTTTCTTGTGATAAAATTATTATCAGGCGGCGATGTATCCCAGGATATTCCGCAGCAGATGCCTGGTCAAACGCAGCAGCTGAGCCCTGAAGAGCAGGCAAAGGATGATGAAAGAGCAAAATTTGTCAGCAAAGTTCTTGCGCTTACGGAAGATGTATGGGATTCCTTGTTCGCTGCAGGCGGAAGGCAGTACGTAAAGCCGCGGCTTGTTTTGTTTCGGGACAGAGTTGAATCTGCTTGTGGAATGGCAAGTGCTGCATCGGGACCATTTTACTGTCCCGGCGACCAGGAAGTTTATATTGACCTGGCATTTTATGAGGAGCTTGAAAACCGTTTCCAGGCGCCCGGTGATTTTGCAGAAGCTTATGTGATTGCACATGAAGTAGGTCATCACGTGCAAAAGCTGCTTGGCATTTCAGATAAAATGGACCGCTTGCGGCAGAATGTGGCTGAAGGCGAATACAATAAATATTCGGTGATGCTCGAATTACAAGCAGATTTTTTTGCTGGGGTTTGGGCGCATCATGCACAGCAAATGAGAAATATTTTGGACCGCGGTGATATTGATGAAGCATTGAATGCTGCTAACGCGATAGGTGATGACAGGCTGCAAAAAGAGACCCAGGGATATGTTGTTCCCGAATCCTTTACTCACGGTACTTCGAAACAAAGGATGTACTGGTTTAAAAAAGGATTTGATACGGGTGACATGAACCAGGGTGACACCTTCCGTGATCCTTCCCTGCAATAGTGCTGTCCGTGGCTTCTTTATGTACGTTGTGACCCCTTGCTCGCTGCAAAATTATGGTCACAAACGACACAAGGATGACATCGGATGCAAAGGTCATTGCAAGAACCGACGCTCACCTTGCCACAAAACTAAAAAGGTCAAAATAACTTTGACCTTTATTTACAACTTGTATGAAAGTTTTACTTATCAATATACCCAAACAGGCCGTTCGCTTCATCATTTGGACCGGCAGCAAAAAACAAACGAGTTTGTGGAATCGTTGCTGCGGACGAAGGAGCAAAAGAAATGCCCCACAATCCATCGATGGTGATCGGCGTTCCATTAGAGCTTAGTTGACCGATAAATTTCGCATCTGGCGAATAAGCATTGATACGTCCATCGCCGAAATTCCCAATAAGAATAACATTTGAATTATTGCCATCAAGAAATCCCGAAGGAGCCATAGCGATTCCCCACGGTGCATTTAAACTACCCTCTGATGCAAATCTTCCTGCTAAAGTCCCATCTGGTTTGAATACATCAACATAACCAAGTCCTGCACCTTTTTCTTCATCACCATCCGATCCGAGTTTTGCATAAGTTACGTAAAGCTGTCCGCCGATGTTTTGAACATTAAAAGGAGAATAACCTTCCGGTAAGTTTGGATCAGCAAAAGTGATATTTGCAGTGGCGAAGGTACTATCAAACACATCGATCCTCGATTGTTTAAAATTGGCAACATACAAAAATGTACCAGCACTGTCGTTTGCAATTGTAATACCGGTATAGGATGAGGTAGACGAGTTGTCTATGACTCTTTCGGCCATGGTTCCTGAGCTCCAACCAGAGATCACACCATCATCTCCTGCAAAAATAAATTTTGCGACACCTCCACCAGGGAGAACAAAAGCAGTCGCACTGTTATTAAAAACGGCACCTGTTGGATGACCACCTGTCGCTGCTGAAGCCGAAGGGATCGCGACGGCCGGTATTACCGGGCTACCTGTTGCATCATACGGCTCGGATACGCCTCCACTTTCTGAAGAAACCCACGGATTTCCTGTTGGTGAGAAAGCTATTCCCCAACCATTCACCAAACTTGCGTCCACTCGGGCACCACTGTCCTGGCTATTGTTCGAAACGAGATTGACGCGGGTAAAATTTGTTGATGAGCCCGCCGTGGATGAATTCTGATTATTCTCATCTTTATGGCAACTCATTATGATGATCGAAAGAATAAGCAAAAGAGACATTGCTTTCAGATGGCCGGTATTGTTTTTCATTTTAAACATAACTCTCTGCATAAAAATTGATTTAAGATTGACAAAAAATACAAATACACGTCGTTTCATAATTGATCGTTGAACTTTAAGGGAGTTATTATAAAGAAGCGTGATTAGATGAATGCGAGAATTTCTCGAAAAAGTTTTCATACTACAGATCTTCTTGTATAATTAATCGCAACAATTTGTTACGGGGCAGGAGTAGTTACTTCAAAATTTGAACCGTTTTGAAATCAGTGACCATCAAACGAAGATGAACTAGATAGCGGAAGTGAATTGTCTTAAAAATCTTACATCATTTTCGCTGAACAGGCGAATGTCATTGATACCATATTTGAGAAGCGCAGGACGTTCAATGCCCATACCAAATGCAAAACCCGTATATTTATTTGGATCGATGCCGCAATTCTGCAACACGTTTGGATGTACCATACCGCAACCAAGAATTTCAAGCCATCCTGTATGTTTGCAAACACTGCATCCCTTGCCTCCACATAACGTACAACTGATATCCATTTCGGCACTTGGCTCAGTGAAAGGAAAATAGGAAGGACGGAAACGCACCTTTATATCACTGCCGTACATTTCTTTTACAAAGAAATAAAGTGTCTGTTTCAAATCAGCGAACGATACATTCTCATCTATATATAATCCTTCCACCTGGTGAAAGAAACAATGGCTTCTCGCACTCACGGTTTCATTGCGATAAACACGACCTGGATAAATTCCACGAATGGGCAGTTTGCCCTTTTCCATTTCACGGATCTGCACATTGCTTGTATGAGTGCGCAATAACCAGTCGGGATTTTGTTGTACATAAAATGTATCCTGCATATCCCGGGCCGGATGGTATTCAGGCAAATTCAGCGCAGTGAAGTTATGCCAGTCATCTTCGATCTCCGGACCCTCAGCTACGGCAAAACCAAGTCGCTGGAAAATAGACACAATACGGTTCTTCATCATGCTCACGGGATGCCTTGAACCCAGCGGGATCGGGTCGCCGGGAAGAGAGAGGTCGAGCGGTGAGTCATTAGTCGTGAGTTGTGAGTCGGCACTCTTTTGCTTCAGGTCCTCGTATCTGTTTTCAGCAAGCAATTTAAAGTCATTCATCACCTGGCCAAATTCTCTCTTTCTCTCATTGGGAACACTCTTCATCTCTCCCATCAGGCTCTTTACGATTCCCTTTGTTCCGAGCCACTTGATGCGAAACTCTTCAACAGACTTTGCATCTGTTGCTGACGACTGAGCTATCTCCTTTTTGTATTCCTCTATTTGCAGTAATAATTGATCCATAAGGGAGGCAAAGATAAACAGAACCAAAGAACCGCGATTTTCACGATTCAAAATTGATGCGTGGGAGAATGGCCGGATACCACCATCCTGGTTACTTCCTATTTTTTCCACATAAGCCGTTATTTAATCCTGTTAATCGTGGTTCTTTTCTTATGAATCATGGTTCTCACTATATTGCAGCATGTCTGATTATCTTAATATTTCAGATTTCTTATCACCTGTCAATTTCAATGAAATTTCCCAGGACGAAAGTTATAGAGATGGACAAATCGGCAAAGTCATCTCAGTATATAAATTTCAAAAATATCCGGCAAAAAAATTCCCTGACCTTGACGATGCGCAAATCGTTATTGTAGGCTGCGGTGAACAACGAGGCAGCGGTTTGATCCATGGCCATAGCGAGTCGCCGGACCTGGTGCGCCGACAACTCTATTCGTTGTACTATTGGCATAAGGATGTAAAGGTTGCCGATATAGGGAATATTATGTCAGGGTCATTGTACACGGATTCATATGCGGCATTAAAAACAGTTGTACATGAGCTGATCAATGATGGAAAAACGGTGATCATTCTCGGCGGTTCGCATGATCTTACTTTGGCACAATATGGTGCTTATGTTGAAAATGAAAAAGCCATTGAGGCCTCTTGCGTGGATGCACTGATCGATCTGAATATCGATTCACCCTTCCGCCACGAGAATTTTTTGATGGAGATGCTCACTTCCGAGCCGAATTATATACGCCATTACAATCACATTGCGTTTCAAAGTTTTTATGTGCATCCGCAAATGCTGGAAACGATGGATAAACTGCGTTTTGATTGCTATCGTGTAGGAACAGTGAAGGAAACCATTGAGGAAATGGAGCCCGTTATCCGAAACAGCAGCCTATTCAGTTTTGACATTTCTGCTCTTGCTCACGCTTACGCGCCTGCCAACTCTGTTTCGCCAAACGGGTTGACTGGAGAAGACGCCTGTGCTTTAATGCGCTATGCCGGGATGAGTCCTAATGTCAATAGTATAGGTATTTATGGTTTTGATTCAGCGCATGACAAAGATGAACTGACGGCGAAACAGGTCGCCCACATGATCTGGTATGTACTCGACGGAAGAAGTCGTGGTCGTAAAGAGGTAGAATTGGATCAAAGGGATTCGTTCAATGAATATCACATTGCTTTTGCGGAGGTAGAAACTACATTTTTGCAAAGCAAAAAAACCGGCAGGTGGTGGATGCAATTACCGGATAAAAATTTCATCGCCTGCAGCTATAAGGATTATTTGCTGGCAAGCAGCAATGAAATTCCTGAAAGATGGTTGAGAGCCCAGGAGAGAAATTAAGAGATAATTAATAATTATTAATTCATAATTCTTGGAAGGAATTATAAAAACGGGAATTTGCTCGTACGGAATGAGCGGAAAATTATTTCACGCTCCATTTATACAAAATCATCCAGGGTATGAATTGACGGGCATTGTCGAACGGCATAATAATGATTCAAGGGTAAGATATCCTGAATCAAAATTATACAGATCGATTGATGACCTTATCGCCGATGATAGTATTCAGCTCATCATTGTCAATACTCCAACCCATTTGCATTATGAAAATGCAAAAGCAGCCTTGATGGCCGGAAAAAATATTGTTGTGGAAAAGCCTTTTGCCGTAACTGTAAAAGATGCAGAAGAGATAACAGCACTGGCCCAGGAGAAAAATTTATTCATAAGCATTTATCAAAATCGCAGGTACGATGGCGATTATCATGCAATAAAAGAAGTGATTGAAAAACAACTTTTGGGTGAGTTGAGAGAAGTGGAGATAAGGTATGATCGCTATCGTCCGATTCCCTCCGGCAAACCTCACAAAGAAGGTGACCTTCCTGGCGCGGGCATCATCTATGATCTCAGTCCTCACCTTGTCGACCAGGCTTTACAGCTGTTTGGCTGGCCGCAGGCCTTATTTGGAGATGTCTGGAGAATGCGGGAGAATGTAAAGGCCAGCGATTATTTTGAGATGCTTTTGTATTATCCAGGAATGCGGGTAAGATTAAAAGCAACCTGTGTTGCACGCGAGCCATTACCTTCTTATATACTAAATGGGATGAAGGGAAGTTTTCTTCAGCAGCGTTCTGACCTGCAGGAAATACAGTTAAATGCGGGAGCTGTTCCGTCTTTGAAGAGCTGGTGTCCATCGCCTACACAGCCCGACGGCTTGTTACACACAGAAATAAATGGAGAAGTGGTGCGCAAAGAACTTACTTCAACTGCCGGGAACTATATGGGTTATTATGATGACGTCTATAAAGCCTTAACAGGCACTGCACCTAATCCTGTTCCTGCTGAGGATGGAATTAAAACAATTAAAATAATAGAAGCTGCGTTACAAAGTTCGCGAGAAGGAAAAATAATCAATCTTCAATAATCAATGTTCAAGTTTCAACACAGAAAGTTCTATTTATTCTTCTGTATTCCAACTTCCATACTCTTTATTCTTTCATCTTGCAGCGTTCAGAAACAACTTTCCAAATCAGCCCAGTTAGTTTTAAAGGATTCTGCACTTACCACCGCTCACGTTGGTATCAGCATTTACGAACCGGCTTCAAATAAATTCTTGTTTAACTACCAGGGCGATCATTATTTCACTCCCGCCAGCAATACAAAGATCCCTACTTGCTATGCAGCGATGAAATATTTAAGTGACAGCCTGGAAGGTGTTTTAAAGGGCGAAAATGATACAGCCATTTTAATTCTGCCCACCGGTGATCCGACACTGCTTCATCCTGATTTTAAAAATCAACCTGTAATCAATTTTTTACAGAAAGCCACAAAGAAAATTTATACAAGCGATGTTCTATGGAAAGATGAGTCGCTGGGCGCGGGGTGGTCGTGGGATGACTACAATGAATCTTACATGGCCGAAAGAAGCCCGATGCCAGTATTCGGCAATCTTATCAAATGGACGCAGGAGAATAACGGTCTTGATCCTTCAGTTGTCTATTCGATGCCTGAGGTAACGTGGCAAGTTAATTTTGACACGGCACAATCAACCAACTTTTTTGTAAAAAGAAGCATTGCAGAAAATAGTTTTAAGATAACGGAAGGAAAAGAAAAATTAAAAGAGCAGGAGGTTCCTTTTGTAACAAATGGCATCCATACTGCTCTTGAATTGTTGCCTGATACAATTCATAAAACAATCAGCCTTGTAACTCCGGAAATATATCAAAGGCAATTCCCGGGTAAATCAATGCAGTTGACCGCTATCCACTCCCAACCCGTTGATTCGGTGCTCAAGCCTATGATGCATGTGAGCGATAATTTTTTTGCAGAACAACTTCTGCTGATGGTAGCCCGAAAATTCAACATTTCGATGAACGATGAGCGAATTGTTGATACATTATTGAACACGGACTTTAAAGAGCTGCCCCAAAAACCACATTGGGTTGACGGTTCTGGCCTCAGCCGGTTTAATTTATTTTCTCCGGAGGACATGGTCTTTATTTTAAATAAGATGAAAAATGATTTTGGCATGGACCGGATCAGGAATATTTTCCCAACGGGTAATGAAGGAACCCTGGAGCACTATTATGTCGCCGAGCATGGATACATCTTTGCAAAGACCGGAAGTCTTTCTGGTGTCATTGCTCTCAGTAGGTTTTTATATACAAAGAAAAATAAGCTACTTATCTTTTCCGTATTAGTCAACAATCACACTTCTTCGGGGACAAGGGTTAGAAGAGCCATAGAAAAATTTATTGAAGAGGTTAGAAACAACTATTAATAGACCGTTATTCTTTGAATGACCAATTAATAATGCGTTCCTGGATTCAAGCGGTAAATTATCCGCCACATAGCATCATAGGCACATCCGTGTCACATAGGTTTTTGAATTTATAAAAACTGAGCGGACACCAGGTACTTCCAGTCATAATTGTTTTTCTCATAAGCACCGGAAGGTTGAATCTTCTTGTTCATCACTTCGGGCTTGAGAACTTTTTCATTGACCAATTTCTTCTTTGCCTCGTGGATCATTTCCTGAACGGAGGGTAGTTTCATCCAGGAAAGTTGTGGTGGTTCAAGACCGACCTTATCCTGGCGCCAGGTAATAGTTGATGGCAAAGTTTTCTCCATCGCCTTTCGCAAGGTCCATTTTGTCCATCCCTGCCTGATCTTAAAATTTGAGGGAATAGAAAAAAGGAACTCAACAAGTTCATGACTTAAGAAAGGCAGTCGCACCTCTCTTCCATGAGCCATACTATTGCGGTCGGCATAGCGCAACAATTCTTCAAGCCCATGCATACAGGTATTAAAATATAAAACACCATTTAGCGTAAAGATGGCGGGTGTTGTATAGTAGGCCTCTTTGCTTTGGAGGTGAACGAATTCTTTTGAAAGATCTTTTTGTGTTAAGGCGTTCAACAGGTATTGTCGCTCCAAAAACACCGTGGCAAAATCGGGAAACAAAGAAGCGATGACGTTTTGAAATCCAAATTTTTCCCGAACGCCGATCTCTTTTGCTTTTTTCAACTCACCACTGGTTATTAGTTCTCTTTTTCGGAAAAGCTCCTGCCAGTACCATTTATAATATTTATGATAGCCTGCCAAAATCTCATCTGCGCCCTGGCCATCCAACAAAACTTTTACACTGTTCTGCTTCGCGAGCTCAAACACTTTGTCCTGAGGCAAAGTTCCTGCGTTACCAAATGGTTCATCCTGTTGTTGAACGATCTTTTGAAACAGCCGCGGGATCTCTTCATCGCTCACGACAGTCTTGACAGATTGTAATGAAAAGTGATTAGCTACTTCGTCAATGTATCGTTCTTCATTCTTTTCAAAACCGGGAAAAATAGCTGAGAAGGTTTGAAGCCTGCCTAGCGGCCCGGCAGGTTTGAAGTCTGAGGTCTGAATTTTAGCAATTGTGGCGGCAATAGACGAGCTGTCGAGTCCCCCGCTCAGGCTTGTTCCCAGCGGAACGTCACTTCTCAATCGACGTTTGATTGAGATATTGAAGAGTTCATTGAATCTTGCAATTGCACTTTCATCCGAAATTTTATCTTCTTGTCTTTCGACATCAATATCCCAGTATTTCTCAACTTCAATCAAAATATCTTCTTGCATTCTGATCGTTACAAAACTGGCCGCTGGTAATTTTTTTACATCATCATAAAACGTTTCATCGGGTTCAGTGGGATTATCGGTATACCCGATAGTGAGAAAATTGAAGAGCATTTTTTTGTTAAATGCCTTTCCTAACCCAATCGACCAGAATGCTTTTATTTCCGATGCAAACAG
>Ga0163162_10004412_pt1 | contig 13541 bp, 15 predicted proteins | sample S55metaG_FD_115310 | JGI IMG/M metagenome (GOLD analysis project Ga0163162, IMG submission 115310) | Switchgrass rhizosphere microbial communities from Kellogg Biological Station, Michigan, USA - S5-5 metaG | ecosystem: Host-associated > Plants > Roots > Rhizosphere > Soil | place: USA...
AGGCGATCATCGATAACTATAAAAAAGAATTCCATGGCATCACAAAATACATGGATGACACTATCAATTTTGCGCGGGAGCATGGTTATGTGCAAACATTAATGGGAAGAAGAAGATGGTTGCGGGATATCAATTCAGCTAACTTTACTGTTCGCAGCTTTGCAGAGCGCAACGCCATCAATTCACCGATCCAGGGAACAGCAGCCGACATGATCAAGCTGGCTATGATCAAATTGTATCGGGAACTGGAAACAAGAAAGTTCAGATCAAAAATGATATTGCAGGTACATGATGAATTGGTTTTCGATGCATTGAAAGAAGAAGCCGAGGCAATCAAACCGGTGATCATCGAATGCATGCAATCGGCAATGCCCTTGCCTCATGATGTTCCGGTAATCGCGGAGATCGGCGGCGGAGAGAATTGGCTGGAAGCCCACTAATACATTACTGATTTCACCGATTACAAATGATTTCACAGACACAAGCCAGGTAAGTAGCTATAGAGGAATGCTGTGTAAAGCAACTCTGTTTCCTTCGGTATCGATAAAGACCGCCATGTATCCATATTCAGGTGATATCTGGGTTTTTGGAACTACGATTTTGCCGCCTGCAGGTTCTACTTTATCGAGTATATTTTGCACGTCGGGATTTCCATTTAAATAAATCAAAGGTCCGTCTGTGGCTGATGGCTTGTAAAACTCCTTATTATAACAAAGTGCGCCCCCAACACCTTTCCCTGGATCTTCGACGGGGAACATTCTCATCTTGAGTTGCTGAAGGTCGAGAGGAATCAGTGATACGTTAAAGATAGCCTCGTAGAAATTTGCTGCTCTGTCAATATCGTGCGTGGGAATTTCAAACCAGCTAATTGCATTGTTGAATGGCATAACAGTTAGGTTTTATGAGTTTGTTTTACTTTTTCCGACGATATTCAAGGTCATATTCTGTGTTCCATGTGCCACCATTATCCTTCGAAATCTCTCCGAATTGTCTCACCTTATCTACACCTAAATTATAAAAGGTCAGCCTGCGCATGGCGATGGTGTCTTTACTAAGTGGAAAAGGTTTTGTAAGAAAGATCATTTTGTTACTTTCAAAATAGCCCTCTAAAAATTCTGTGCTTCCGCCGACATTGTCAACCCAGGTTTGTTGCCATTGCTTCGTCGTACTATTATACGTGTTAAAACTTTTGCCCGCATAATGAACACCCTGGCTAACACTGGCACTCTTCCAATTTTCGAGAATAATACAACTATCGAGTATCAACTCGATCTTGCTATCGCCGGCTTTTTTGCCATTTTTTGCATATACATCCCATTCACCGATCCAAAAATCAAATTGGCGGTACACAGGATCCGTGGTGCAGGGACTTCTTTGCGCGCCAGCCGGTAAAACCAGGGTGGAAATAAGCATTAATAGCAAACCACTTTTCATAAGTTTTCTGCAAAGACAAAAAAGAATAGAGCACTGCTGAATCGCTTATCAATTCATTTAACCATACAACCTTTGAAATAGCGGTTTGTAAAAGTTGAATTATTTTACAGCCTTCTTCAAAGCCTCGACGGTTTTCTTTTCGCTGCCGGCAAAGATCTTGTCATCAATGATCACCACGGGTCGTTTCAAAAAAGTGTATTCTTCCAAAATGTATTTCCGGTAATCCTTTTCTTCCAGCTTTTTATCCTTCAACCCTAGTTCTTTGTACTTTAAGGCCCTTCGACTAAATAAACCTTCATAGCTACCGATCATTTTCTTCATGACATCCAACTGCGCAGGAGTAATTTTTTCAAACTTTATATCCTGCATTTCAAATTCCTTTTCAGTAATCCCGGTTTCCTTAATGATGGCTTGCGAGGTGGTGCAATTGGCCATGTGGTAGATCTTCTTCACAAAAACTTTTTACAAATAAACGGATTTACGCCAAAAAAGACCTGATGAGCGGGACCCGATGGCTATATATCACCGGGCGATGAACGTCGTAAGATCCCGACTTGTGCGGCATCAATCATACCGAGAACCGGGGACGCGATCTTTTACCGCTTATAACGCTCAGTCGGATAGGCTGTAACGGCCTATTAGAGGGGTTTGCTATTACCAAAGTCTTTTCCTTTTCCGTAAACCTTCGTCGGCATATTTTGTTATTTTTGCACGTTCGCTGCTTGCGGAAGGAAGGCGAATGAAAAAGTGAAATAATATGATCAAAACTGGTAATCCCATTATTAGTATCTACACCGAGATGACACCCAACCCGGAGACAATGAAATTTGTGGCCAATAAGCTACTATACCCCGGTAAAAGCATTGATTTTCCTGACGCCGGTACCGCTGGCCCATCGCCCCTTGCCTCTGAGCTCTTTGGCTTTCCTTTTATAAAGGCCGTTTTTATTGCGAGCAACTTTGTTACGCTGACAAAAACTCCCGAAACAGAATGGAATGATGTAATACCTGCCGTTCGTGAATTTTTGAAAGGTTACCTGGAAGAGAACAAGCCGGTGGTAAACGAAGAGGAAGTCGCGGCAAGGAAACCACAAGGTGGCGAAGAAATAGAGCTTAATGAAAGTGACGTAGTAAAACGTATAAAGGAATTGCTTGACAATTATGTTCGCCCAGCTGTTGAAATGGACGGTGGCGCTATTCAATTCAGAAGTTACGATGATGGCGTGGTGAATTTGATGCTGCAGGGAAGTTGCAGTGGCTGTCCTTCATCCATGATCACGTTGAAGGCAGGTATTGAGGGCATGATGAAAAGAATGATACCGGAGGTGAAAGAAGTAGTGGCAGAGGCTGAATAAGGAACCAGGATTTCAGGATTTAAAAGGATTTTTAGGATATAACGAGGCTGTCTCAATGACGGTCTCTTTTATTTTGTTCATAACTCAATTTAGTTTTCGATTTTCGCAAAGGCTTGTAATATAAAATTGCATTCTGTATTTTTCCACATCAAATTACCCTCATGATCCCGCATCTTTCTCCGATGATCTTTGTCTTTCTCTTCTTAGCACTCGTGGCTGGCATATTGTTGATCGGGGCGATCATGCCTTCAAAATATAATGTAGAAAAAATCACATTTATTGGCAGACCCATCGTTGAAGTGATGAATAAAGTGGGTGACCTGAATTACTATGCGAGCTGGAATCCCTGGCAACAAGTAGATCCGACCTCGACAAAGACCGTAACAGGAACTCCTCAAACACCTGGTCATAAGTACAGTTGGCATGGAAAAAAAGTAGGAGAGGGAAGTTTAACGATCAACAGCGTTGACAAAAGTCATATCCATTTTGATCTCGAATTTTTGAAGCCCTGGAAAAGTCATGCAAAAGACAATTGGTTGTTTGAGGAGTGGAACAATGGAGAAACTAAAGTTACATGGCAAAATTCCGGCGAGCTTCCATGGCCGATGGCTAGGATAATGGGGCCGCTGATCAATAAGAATCTCAATCATCAATTTGAAAAAGGACTGAGCAATCTTAAGAAGATGGTTGAAGAGTCACCAAAGGTCAATTGATCTCTACTCCGAATTGCTTCAAATGGTGCTTTACGTGCTTGTGATGCAGCTGTATCCACTCTTCAAAATTTAATTCGCCAAAAACAGGATGCAGCGTTCTCTTCTCTGAATCGTTTGAAAAATATTCAAAAAAATACTGTACCTGCTTCTCCAGGTCAGTCACCGATTCATCCATTGCTGAATAGCGGACAGGAAAAGGCTCGTCAGGCAAGACGGGCGCTTTTGTGTTTTCACGAAATTCCTTTTCACTTAATAAGAAAGCCCGGAATTTGGGAAGCTGTTCTGGCGGAGTTACAAACGGAAACTTTAGTTTATCTGTGGAGATCCTGAAAAAACCCGCGACGTGTTCTACCATTTGTTGTGCATTCATTTTACCCCAACGGGCGGGGACCGCGGGATCGATCGTCTTTACCAGTGCGATAAACTGATCTTCCAAAAACTTTCTCTTGTTCTCATTCACCATAAGTCACTCGGTAAAGTTTTCATACGCTTATCGATAGCCTGGCAGACAAGGTCGAATATCTCATCTATAGTTCCCTCACCTTTTACGATTTGAAATCTCCTCAATTTTTTATAGTGATCAGCAATAGGTGCCGTTTCATTTTTATAAACCATAAACCGCTTGTGGATCACGGCTTCATCGGAGTCGTCACTTCGACCCGAAGTTTTACCGCGGTTAAGCAATCTTTTCACCAATTCTTCCTCGGTTACATCCAGGGCGAGCACAAGGGCAATTTCAGTTTTTTTGAGATTGAGTAATTTATCCAGAGCGTCCGCCTGTGCTGCAGTTCTGGGGAATCCGTCAAACAAAAAGCCGGCCGCCTCTTTATGGTGTTCAAGGCTACTGTCAATCATCCCAATGACAACTTCGTCGGGAACAAGCTGTCCCTTATCCATAAAACTTTTTGCTTCTAATCCAAGAGGTGTGCGGTTGGCAATTTCTTCGCGCAGTAAGTTACCGGTTGATAAATGGATCAGTTTGTATTTCTCAACAAGCCTTTCCGATTGCGTTCCTTTTCCGCTTCCCGGTGGACCAAACAGGATCAAATTAAACATAAGCGAATATAGGTATAGGAATGTGAAAATAAAAGGAGCAACCAACGTGGTTAACTCGGGTCATTCCTCAAGTCTTCCAACACAGCCGTATTCCGTTTTCAGCAGATCATCGTACACGTCGGCCTTCTTAAAAAGATGCCGGAACGTTTCCATCCCACTCTCCTTTGTCATATCAAGATCATACACGATGGACGATAGCACAATGTTCTGCTTTACGCAACTCAGTACAAGGCCGTTCATCTTATAATTTTCCTGGAGCAAGTATTGGTATAACGGCTTTATTTGAGATGGGTCAGCTGGTAACTGGCAGAGGTACGCATCTCCCGCGATAAAATAATTTTCCGGGTTATAGCTTATTTTAATTTTTGCTGAACCTTCTTTTACACTCCAGGTATTTTGCCCTTCGCGGGCCAACTTCACGTCCTTCCCTAATTCCTTTAAAATTTCCTCTACCGCTTTTGCAACGCCAACCGGCTCCACTTCCTTTTCGGGCATTGTTGGTAACTTGACTTCGGTGCCGCAGTTTGGGCAATATTTCTGTGAATCAATATTTGCCGGAGTTACGAGGTAATCACAGCTGTGACACCGAGTTGAAGGCTGACCTTTATTGGGTAAATACAACTGCAGTGCCTCACGCAAATAACTTACCGGCAAAGCAAATCCCAGGTTATCTCCACCCCGGATGATAAATGAATTCACTCCCACCACTTCTCCATCATCATTGACCAAAGGGCCTCCACTGTTTCCCGGGTTGATGGCCGCATCGATCTGTATGAATTTTAATCCATCGCGGATGCGATCTACTTTAGAAATTACTCCCTGCGTCGCAGTATAATTAAGCCCGTAGGGATGACCAATTGCCACAACAGGATCGCCGTCTTTCAACGCTTCATACCTGCCAAGTTTTACGTCGGGGAGAATTATTTCCTTCGGAGTTTCCAAAAAAGCGAGATCATGTTTTCGGTCAGTATACCAAACTCTTGATAATGCCTTTTGAAATAGCTTCCCTGAGATGGTTACTTCTGCATTGTCGCCTACGACGTGTTCATTTGTAACGATAAGATCAAATTCCTTTACATAAAAACCGGTACCTGTCGCCGTTTGAGTGGCTATCTGGATAATTGCCGGCTGAAAACTTTCTATGATCTGCTGTACATCCATTATCACTGATTACATTGATTGATTTGACCGAAATGATTTGTCTTTGTTATTCATCAACCTCTCTATCCCGAGACTTTTTGAACCAAAATTTATCAATAGGCCTATTTCTGGATTTAGGCCCTCCAGATAATTTAAGGCTTGCGCAAGGTGGGTGTCGATCAATTCCCATACTGCCTTAATTTCAATGACCTCCTTATTTTCGACTAAAAAATCTGCTCTTCGTTTTCCAATTTCAACATTATCATAAGAGATAGGGAGCTCAATTTCATTTGAAAACGATAGAGCAATTTTCCGAAACTCAATAATTAAGCAGCGATGGTAGATTAGCTCCGGGAAACTGTTCCTCATTCGCCGATGAACTTTCATGACGCAACCAAATATCTTCCCTGTGATATCTGAATATTTGTACTCTTCTTTAAGCATCATTCAATCATTTATTCTGAGCAATCAGCGGTTTCCAGCTTCGAGGTTCAGATTTGCAACTTCGTTCGTGAACGACTGATTAAAGTTCACCAAACTATCATATTTGATATTCTCCGTTTTCATTTTCAGGTTTGGATATTTTGCCTTCCATTCATCAATGATCCTTTTTATCCTTTCGGTAATGTTATCGACGTCGAATTGCCTGGTCTGTTGATCATAATAATTGCTGCTGAACCCGAGTTCCTTAAAATAGTCTCCGTGATTGACCATCATGAACAGGTGATAAAATTCTGTGACCGGCCGGGCCAGGCTATATGAATACTGGCAATAGGCTATCCCGTATTCAGCAATTTGCGCGGCAATCAAAGGATAGTTATTGTCAGTGTACCATTTTATATTTTGATTCGCATTATAAATTGAATCGGCAATGGCCTTGTAGTTCTGCGGCGACACAATGGCGAAGGTGTGTTTCGACCGATATAATGTCGTAAATATTTCTTCTTTCGATTTGTTCCTTAATTTTTCAAACTCAGCAACTATATCGCGGTTCTTTTCAGTGGTCTGTCGTTCATCTTTCTTAAAGTAAATTTCCACGATCTTCTCGAGGTCATGCAGAACCTTTCCTTCAGGTGTGATTAAGTAATCGATGCGATAAGCGAGTGCTAACAATAAATACGCGATGCCACCGGAAAATTTATCGGCATCAAGAGTTTTAATATACCCAAGTGCGTCATCGATCCATTTTTGTAACCAACGGAATTTTATTTCTTTCTCTCCTGAAGGAATTTCAATGATATGCTCTGTATCGATCGTTTGCAAACTGGCAAAATCCTGCACAAGAAGGTCATCCTGTTTGTCCCCCTTTGTTGACAGTTCCTTTAATCCATAGTATAACTTATTTGGATTGGCGGTTTCGATGTCACTGTCAAATCGCATACACAACCTTTCGCCGTCTAAAGCATACCGGCTATAATAAAGATTAAAATTCATTTCGAGCAGTCGGCGCATCACGGGAATATTCGGGCTTGGCATTTTTGCCAGCGTCACTTCCGCATGCAGATGACCGCTATCATAGTCACCACGAACGATCTTTGAGCCCTGGTAAAATTGAAAGCGTCCATTGCTTTCGTTCCGTTCGTGAACAACATTGTCCAAAGAATCATCACGCAGATATTCAAAAAAGGCGTCAAGACTTTCTGTATATTTTTTTTCTTTGAACAGGTTGTCTGCATCTGTCCAGCGATTTACTTTTTCGATAGGTTTATTGTTATCAGAGTAGCGTCCAAAAAAAATCGGAGGCTCAGCCTCGACCTTCTTCTTACGTCGTCCAAAAAATCTGTCCAGCATGTGGCGCCAATTTTTGAAAAGTAGCAAATTAACAAAGAATACTGATTGGTCAATAATGACTTGTATATAATCCGGTTGCCATAGAATCCGCCCCAAGGGATATTATTGCAAGTATCAATTGACTCCTTCCCACCCGATAATTCACACCGATTCTTAATTCTTGGCTGTAAAGTAAAAATCAGTAGTTTCGCCACAAACCTTTTTTTAAGATGAAGTTTATTGTATCGGCTTCGGCTTTACTGAAACAGCTGCAACAGATCTCCGGCGTGATTAATGCAAACACCGTGCTGCCTATCCTGGAAGATTTCCTGTTTGAAGTAGAGAAAAATAGACTGACCGTTGTAGCGACCGATCTCGAAACTGTAATGCGGGTACAGTTGGAAGTTGAAGCAAAAGACAGCGGTAAGATCTGCATCCCTGCAAAGATCCTGATGGAATCGCTGAAAAATATTTCGGAACAGCCTCTTACATTTAACATAGATAAAAATTTTGGTATTGAAATAACAAGCGATAATGGGAAATACAAGGTAATGGGGGAAAATCCTGATAATTTTCCAAAAGAACCCTCGCCGGATGATACCACTTCGTTTACGATGACCTCATCTTCACTGGTGACAGCCATTAATAAAACCTTATTTGCCGTAAGCAATGATGATCTTCGCCCGGCGATGACAGGCGTTTACTTCGAACTCGACAAAAAGGGAGTTCAGTTTGTTGCGACGGACGCACACAGGTTGGTTCGTTACAGGAGGACAGATGCGAATAGCCCAAAAAATGATTCTTTCATTGTACCGCGTAAGCCTTTGAATCTTCTGAAAGGGGCCCTGCCCGACAATGAGGACGAGATCACATTAAGCTATAACAGCAATCATCTTTTCGTAAAACATGGCACCACCCAGATGAGTTGCCGCCTCATCGATGCAAGATTCCCCGATTATAAAGTGGTAATACCAACCGACAATCCATACAAGCTTACAGTAAATAAGAGTGATTTCCAGGGCTCGTTACGCAGGGTAAGTGTCTTCAGTAACAAGAGCACAAACCAGGTAGCGCTGATCATTGCCGGAAGCGAGCTGGAATTAAAAGCGCAGGATGTTGATTTTTCTTTTGAAGGCGATGAGCGCATGAAATGTCGATATGACGGAGAAGATCTGACAATTGCTTTCAACGCGCGTTTTCTAATTGAAATGCTGAATGCGGCCGAAAGTGAAGAAGTAAAAATAGAATTGTCGACTCCGACAAAAGCCGGCATCCTGAAACCAACAGAGCAGGAAGATGGTGAAGACCTCCTGATGCTCGTGATGCCCCTTATGCTAAATCAATAGAATAGAACCAGGATTTACAGGATTTTGATGGATTAAAAGGAGAGAGCAGACTACAATAAATGGAGTTTCTTGTTACAAAGACTTGCTATCTTTCATTGATCAATTGATCATTCCTCACATGAATTTTATTATAGCACAAGTTTTTACCAATTACATAGATGCGAATATCATCATGGGTCGATTGCAGGAAGAAGGAATCAATTGTTGGCTAAAAGATGAGAACACGGTAACCATTGATCCGATACTTACAAATGCTGTGGGAGGTATTAAGCTAATGGTGCCGGAATCCCAGGCTGAAAGAACATTTGAACTTTTGAGAGAATTCAGAAGTGAGACAGCGTTAATATTAAAGTGCCCTCGTTGCGGCTCTCCAAATGTTCAATCAGTGACCACTCCCCGAAAAGCTTCGAATTGGATAGGAGTTATTTTTGGTTTTTTGTCTATGACCCTTGCGCTTTCGGGCGATAAAGTATATCATTGTTTTACTTGCGGATTTGAATTTGAAGAATTGCCGGATGAAAAAGTAAACGAATAAATTTAAAAATCAGTATTTCCCGCTTGCACTGGTCGGGTAATAGGTATTGAAAAACCGTAAAGCATTTTTCTGTTCAATCCATTTTTCATTTTGCAGATCGCGGTTCTTCCATTTTTCACGTGGTTCTTTGTAACTTTATGATGAATCATAGCCATGTGGGATAAAATTATAGATCATTTTTCTACGCTTGAGCATCGCCCACTTGAAAGAATGTCTTTACTGGTGGCTGGTTTGTTGATCTTCTGGATCATTGAAGGGGCTATTCCATTACTTCCGATGTCGTATAAAAAAACAAAAGGAAGGCATGCTCTCGTCAATCTTGGCTTTACCGGTATTCACCTGGTCATTCACACGTTCCTCGCCATTTTTATTGTTATGCTGTGCGATTGGTGCAGAGCTAGCCAATTCGGCGTCGTGTACTGGCTGCATGCAAATACACTGGGCGTCGTTATCATATCGATACTTGTACTGGATTTTTTTGGAGGCTGGCTTGTACATATTACAGAGCACAAACTTTACCTGTTGTGGAGATTTCACATCGTTCATCATGCAGATAACAATGTAGATGTTACCACAGGCCTTCGCCATCATCCTGTTGAAAGTGTCTTGCGGGGACTATTTTTTTTCATGGGTATTTTTGTGAGCGGTTCGCCGGTTTATGCCGTTATGATCTATCAAACTGTTCTTATCCTGTCAACCTCATTTACACACGCCAATATAAGTCTCCCGCGATGGCTTGATTCCTTGCTGAGTTATGTCCTTGTTTCTCCTAATATGCACAAGGTTCATCATCACTGGCAACAACCTTACACTGATAGTAACTACGGAGCCATCTTTTCAATTTGGGATCGGCTGCTTGGCACATTTAAAAAACTCGACGCAAAAGAAATCCGCTACGGCCTTGACCGCTACTATCCTAACGAACAAGATGAAGATTTCCTGGCGTTAATGAAGAAGCCTTTCGGTCGTCTCGACAACTAGCTATTGAGTTTCTTTCACAACTTCCTTGTGACCTAGTGCTTGTTGTGACCTTTGCGACCATTTGCGTTCAGGTGCACAAAGGGCACAGAGTGAAACATAAACAACACTATGAAATTTTGAGACGATTGCTAGTCGAATCTTTTTTCGCAAGCAGCGAGTGGTTAACTATTCCTAAACTACTGTTATTTTTACACGATGAAGAAGGTTGCGCTGATACCAGCTCGTTATGACGCCACAAGGTTCCCGGGTAAGCTTATGCAAAAACTCGGAAAAAAAACCGTCATCCTGCAAACACATGATGCAACTGTCGCTACAGAATTATTCGATCATGTGATCGTTGTAACGGACAGCGAGGTAATCTTAAAGGAAATTTCTTCTCATGGGGGCCAGGCAGTCATGAGTAAAAAAGAGCACGAAAGCGGTAGCGATAGAATTGCTGAAGCTGTCGTAGACATGGATGTTGATATTATTGTAAATGTTCAGGGTGATACGCCTTTTATAAAAAAAGAACCATTGCAAAAATTATTGGACCAGTTTGATGATCCTTCTGTGCAAGTGGCTTCATTGATGCAGGTATTGAAAGAACAGCATGAGATCGACGATCCCAATTTTGTGAAAGTGGCCGTGGATCAAAACATGGACTCTCTTTTTTTTAGTCGCAGCGTGATCCCTTATCCCAGGGACAAGCAAACCGCAATCACTTACTATGAACATATTGGGGTATATGCTTTCCGGAAAAAAGCATTGATCGACTTTACTACCTGGCCTATAACTCCATTGGAAGCTGCAGAAAAAATCGAATGCCTGCGTTATCTTGAACATGGAATCCCTCTCCGCATGGTTATTGTGGATTATATGGGAATTGAAATTGATACTCCCGAAGATTTGCAAAGGGCTGTTAAACTCTTATAGGTTAGAGGCCAGGAATTCTTTCACCACATAGGCTCGTAGGCACGTGGCTTCACCTAGATATCGGGTTAATGAAATATTTCTTGCAAACCAGGTGGTGGCTCTATGTTTTTGTGCGTCTATGTGGTGAATACCATTAACCAGTTCCTTATACTCTATTATTTCTTATCTTCCATAACCAATCATTGCTTGCTTATGAAGAAGAATAATCTTTTCCGCTATTCCATCGTAGCAGCTCTTGCCGGCTTCATTTTTGGGTTTGACACGGTTGTTATTTCGGGCGCCAATGAGCCAATAAAAAAATTGTGGGATACTTCACCGTTGTTTCATGGCATCTTCATCATGTCCATGGCGTTGTGGGGAACAGTTGTTGGGGCGCTCATCGGTGGTATTCCTGCTGAAAGATTTGGAAGAAAGAAAACATTGTTCTGGGTAGGTATTTTGTTTGCTGCCTCAGCAATAGGCACGGCCCTGGCGCCGAGTCCTTATATTTTTTCATTCTTTCGCTTCATCGGTGGATTGGGCATAGGGGTTTCTTCTGTCGTGGCGCCAACATACATATCCGAAATATCCACTCCTGCTACGAGGGGAAGATTGACAGCGATGTACCAGTTCAATATTGTATTTGGAATATTGATCGCCTTTATCTCAAATTATTTATTGCAGGGAGTAGGTGGCGAAAATGACTGGAGGTGGATGCTGGGAGTACTTGGAATTCCTTCTATTATTTATACATTGATGGTAACAGGTGTTCCTGAAAGTCCAAGATGGCTAGTCTCAATAAAAAACGATGTGACCGGAGCGAAAAAAGTCCTGGCGCAAATTGGCGAGGAAGACCCGGACCAGGAAATAAATGATATTATCAAAGCGAACGCTGCAATCGAAGGTGAAAAAACGGAAACGATCTTTAGCAGCCGCTATACAAGAGTGTTGTGGCTTGCATTTCTTGTTGCATTTTTTAACCAGTTGTCAGGAATTAATTTTATTTTATACTATGCTCCTGAAATCCTATCAAGAATTGGATTGGGGGCAAAGGAATCATTGGCCAATTCCATAGCGATCGGCGGCACTAATTTGATTTTTACATTTGTTGGTTTATATCTTATCGACCGTGCCGGAAGAAAAACTTTATTGATCATCGGTTCATTAGGATACATCATCAGCCTGGCAATGGTGGCCATCGCGTTTAAAACCGGGGCCAGCTCAGGTTTCCTGATGACATTTTTATTAATGTTCATTGCTGCGCATGCAATTGGACAGGGTGCGGTGATCTGGGTGTTTATCGCAGAAATTTTTCCAAACAAAGTACGGGCACTGGGGCAATCTTTTGGAGCAAGCACACATTGGGTTTTTGCTGCCATCATTACATTAATAACGCCCGTTTTCCTGGATAAGAAAAGCGGGATCTTTAAAGATAATCCCTGGCCCATCTTTGCATTCTTTGCTTTTATGATGGTATTGCAGCTTATTTGGGTATTGACCAAGGTTCCTGAAACAAAAGGAGCTTCGTTGGAAGAGTTGGAAAAAAGATTAATAAGATAATTAAAATACCCTCACTATGGATCCACTTTGGGGCATCGACCTTGGCGGTACAAAGATTGAAGGTGCTATTTTACCTTCTCTCAACGATCCTAAACCCATCGTCAGGACTCGTATCGATACAGAAGCGTCCAAGGGATATGAACATATTGTTCGCCAAATCGGAAAGCTGGTAAATCAAATGCAGAATGAGTCAGGACTCACTCCAAAAAAAATTGGTTTTGGCACTCCCGGTGTCCTTGATCCTTTTTTCCAAACAATGAAGAACTGTAACAGCACAGCATTGAACGGAAGGCCTTTGAAGAAAGATCTTGAAGATGCCTTAAAGCTCCCTGTTGTTTTGGCCAACGATGCAAATTGTTTTGCATTGGCTGAAACACATTGGGGTATTGTAAAACAAAAATTTCCCAAATCAACTATCGTGTTTGGTATCATTATGGGTTCAGGTGTCGGAGGTGGTATTGTAATTGATGGGAAAGTTTGGAATGGCTGTCATGGTATTGCCGGTGAATGGGGGCATAATTACTTAGATGATTCTGGCGGCGCTTGTTATTGCGGGAAAACAGGCTGCGTTGAAACGATCATCTCAGGTCCTGCACTCCAGCGATTTTATGCAGGCATTACCGGAAATAAAATCACGTTAAAAGAAATTGTTTCAAGATATCAGCAAAACACCGACGAAGCAGCGATGCAAACTATTCAAAGGCTTTGTCGTTTTTTTGGTAAAGCCGTTTCGGTAGTAACGAATTTGCTCGACCCTGACG
>Ga0163162_10004414_pt1 | contig 13540 bp, 10 predicted proteins | sample S55metaG_FD_115310 | JGI IMG/M metagenome (GOLD analysis project Ga0163162, IMG submission 115310) | Switchgrass rhizosphere microbial communities from Kellogg Biological Station, Michigan, USA - S5-5 metaG | ecosystem: Host-associated > Plants > Roots > Rhizosphere > Soil | place: USA...
ATGTTCCCGCCGCGGTCAACCGTATTAACCAGCATCTCCACAATATGTTTAAGGGACATCAATTGCTGAGTTTTGTTATATCCCCAGCTCGATGAATTAAGATTGAGACATTTTTCCCACGGAAATGGAATAATAGGCCCCTTTACATCCGCACCACCCTCGTCCGTCTGGAAATCTCCAACCATACCTGACCTCGGATTAATAACTACATCGGGATTATAGCTGCGCACCATGGCATTCAATTTTAAGGGTTCCCAAAACCAGGCAGCATCAGCATCGCTGCCTTTGTGCGCAAGCCAGCCCCCATCGTACCACAAAATATCTATTTTGCCATAATTTTTCATTAATTCTTCCACTTGCCCATAGGTTTGTTTCTTGAGCAGCGCGGCATTGTCGGGCAACCCCTTCGGATCGAAATAACCGGGAAAGCGCCAATCCAGCGGAGAGTAATAAATACCTACGTACAGACCTGCCTTACGACAAGCTTCGGTGTACTCCTTTATAAAATCGCGGTGTGCGGCAGTTTCCCAGCTGTTAAAATGCCGGTAACTCGACGGGCTGTTCCAAAGAGCAAAACCATCATGGTGCCGGGCAACCATTACCATATATTTCATACCCGCTTCTTTTGCTACCTTAGCCCATGCGGCCGCGCTGAAATGCTGCGGATTAAACTGATCGGCGAGTTTTGCATATTCTTCGGCTGGTATCTTTTGGTTAAACATCGTCCATTCGCCGGTTGCCGGGATTGCGTACAAACCCCAGTGAATGAACATTCCAAATTTTTGATCTTCCCACCATTGCATCTTTTCGGGCGGAAGATTGGAACCCGGGCCGGATACACCCTGCCCTGCACCCTTTAATGCAGTGTAGATCGTTCCTTTCTCCATTGATTTTTTTTCCGCATTGCCCATCTGCTGGCTCATTGCTGCGAAAGAATGGCTCATGAGAACTAATACAAGCCCGGCTACCGTAATTTTTATTTTTCGTTTGAACATAGTTTTGATTTCGGAATTTCCATTCAGCAAATTAAAGTCAAAAACTTAGCCGCCAATAAATTTTAACAATTCCGGTTTTTTTGATTTGGTAGGCAAAGCTATTAAAGCACGAGGTAATCTACGGGTACAAAAGTTAATAAAATAGACCGCAAATGTTCAAATCGTCTTGAATGTGTGCATTATGCTCGTGTCATCATCCTCTAAATTAGCGCTTTAAATAGCATTTCCCTGGATCCGGCTTCCACTATTATATTAATGTAGTGCTGCACTGCTGTAACAAAACCCGGAAGGTTGCCTAAATCGGTATCCCAAATAGTGGTATCCATCAACACTTTGCCTGCAATTTCATGCGAGGAAGTTTCTTTCCAGGATAGATACAATGCTTCTGCATAAACATCAGCGATTTTATAAGGTGTGCCTCGACTAATGCAATAGAAACCGTCATCTTTCTTTTCACTTCGCATATACACGATATAAAAGGCGAAGCCTATAGCAATATGGGGCGGAACTTGATTGGACTTGCGGTAATGCTCCATCAGTAACGGCAGCACCCGGGTTTTTAATTTAGAAGTGTATTGAACACATATATTTAACCAGAGATGCTCAATAAATGGATTTTGAAACCGCTCGATAACGTCTGCAATAAATGAGTTAACCTGGCCCGATTCTATTTTGCAGGGAATCGATTCAGCAATTTCGCTCATCAGTTTGGCGGCATACAATTTATATTCCTCATTCGCAAAAGCCGCTTTAACGGTATCAAATAATGACAGAACAGATAAGCCGCAAAGCAGCGTATGCGTGCCGTTAAGTAATCTGAGCTTAAGCTCACGGAATACAGTTATATCATTTGAAATAACTACTCCCGGATCAGCCGAAGCAAAGCTTAATACATCACGAACATGATCGTTCCCTTCAATTGCCCAAAGGAGGTAAGGTTCGGCAGTAATCAGCAGATCGTCCTGGTAGCCATGCGCACTTTCGAACGCGAGTTGCTCCGGACCGGATAGTTTTCCCGGAACAATCCTGTCAACCAGAGAATTACAAAAATGAACACATGATGTCAGCCATTCAATAAATTGGCTGTTCAATGAATTAAATGCAGCAAGTTTTAGGATAATATCTTTTAAAATGTCCCCATTTCCGGGCAATAATTCAGTTGGAATAACAATCAGACCGAAATTTGTATCGCTATTAAAGAAATTGAACCTTTCATACAAAAAAGCAAGCAACTTGCCAGGGTATGAATTCGGCGGCGTCATAGTAATTTTTTCATTTACCAATTGCAGCCCAACTTCGGTCGTGTTTGATATAACCAATTTCAACTCAGGATTGTGAGATTCCAACAGTACCTGGTCCCACTGGGTATTCGCTGATAGTGTGTTGGCTATCGCTTCGCAAATTGTTGTCTCTTCAATCAGCTTACCATTCTTAAGGCCTTTAATAACCAGTGTATAAAGGCAATCCTGTTTCTTAAATGAGTCCGTGGTGCCCTGTTCTGTCGACTTTACAACCACTATTTTCCCGTTAAATATGCCTTGTTTGTTAGCTTTATCTATCACATAATCCGGCAAACCCCGAAGCAACACCCCGGTGCCAAACTGTATAACTTTTACAGGTAATACTCCGGCGGTTGTATTATACTCGCCCCTGTTGTTTGCTACTATTTTATCTATGCTTCTTTTTGATAAGATCATTTTCCGACTAATTTAGGTACAAAGAAATTACTTTTATAAAGGATTTAACTAAACAATTTAACCCGTTTTATAAGGTGTATTATCCTAAATCCTAATTTATAACAATTGAGGGCAAGCTACCGGCCACCTATACACAACACCCTTAAACCCGTCGGTCATAACCCGGAAATTACATCCCAAAGCCAACTTATCAATATCACGTGTCCAGGCAAGGTGTTTTTTTATTAACAGGCAACGTTTTTACCATTTCGTCAGTATTACCAAAACTAAATCTGCCGCATTTTATTCACCTTAAACGAAAGGAGGACAATGAGTTATAGACGCTAAAGACAACAAATTAAAACCATTAAACAACATTGTAATCTAAATTATCTAACATTATGAAAACTTCACTCAAAATTAAAACCCTTGCTGCGGGGATTTTAGCAGTTACCTGCTTTTATGCATGTAAAAAAGATATTTCATCTGTTAATAAAACCCCTGGTAATAATAATACCATCACCAACAGTCTTTTTAGCAGCAATTTTGCTGGCGGTCAGGTAAACCTTGTTTCCGATACTGCCGGGTTTAACGCCGCTTTTATCGATACCAACCTGGTAAACGCCTGGGGAATAGCATCCCCTCCGGGTGGCCCCATATGGATTTCGGCAAACCATACAGGCGTCAGCACTATTTATAACAGAACTACAGGCCAAACTTTAAGGCCGCCCGTTACTATTCCTGCGGCGATGGCCGGTCAAACCGGCGCGCCTACCGGGGTCATCTTCAACGGGTCGACAGCTTTTGGCGGATACAAATTCATATTTGCAGGTGAAGACGGCACCATTTCGGCATGGAAAACCGGCAATACAGCCGTAAAGGTTGCCGACAGGTCGCAATTTAACGCTGTGTATAAAGGGTTAACCATGGCTACCGACGGCCCTTCGTGGTTCCTTTATGTTGCTAACTTTAAAGGTGGCAAAATAGATGTTTTTGATGCAAATTTTAATTATGTGACCAGCAAACCATTTTGGGACCCTAACATACCCGCCGGTTATGCGCCATTTAATATTCAAAAAATTGGCGATAATCTGTATGTTACCTACGCCAAACAAAAGGGGCCTGATAACATGGACGACGAGGCAGGGCTTGGTAACGGCTATGTTGATGTTTACAAAACTAACGGCACCCTTGTAAAACGTTTCTTCTCTCGAGGCGACCTGAACTCGCCATGGGGTATGACGCTGGCGCCGGCCGGTTTTGCTGCCGACCAGCAAACTATCCTGATCGGGAATTTTGGCGATGGGAAAATTAATGTATTCGACTTCGCAGGCAACCATCTTGGCGAATTGCAAAGCGGATCGCATGCGCTTGTTATTGAAGGATTATGGGCGATAGATTTCCTGAACGGCAATATACTTGGTAAAGGAAATTCAACCCAATGGCTGTATTTCACTGCCGGCCCGGACGACGAATCGCACGGCGTTTTTGGTTATTTGCATAAATAAGTAGTGCACTATTCAATTTGTGGTAAAACCCCTGCTAACTTTAATAATGGCAGGGGTTTTATTATTTTATAGCCCCCGCGCAACATCCAGGTGTTTAACGCCCGGGGGTATGGGCGCATTCATTTAATGTATATCAATATTTGCATCCCTTATAAAGTGGTTCCACGCTATTACAACCAAAAAAGATTGTAATTTTGCGGCGGGAATCATCCTGGCACGTATCCAATGCAAATGCGGTTTATTGTTTTTTGCCTTCTCAGTATCTTAACAGGTAGTATTGCTGCCTACGCACAACACGACTCGGCGGGGATTAAAAGAACCGATAGCTTGAATTCACCTAACGCCCAAACCTTCTATAAACCTGCGCCCGATTCAGCAACAATTGCCCAGGCAAATCGCGAACGATTTTTAGTTGATTCGTTCGCGATGATTACGCTTAACCCTGATTCACTGCGGGAGAATAAGTTTTTAACCCAGATGCTAAAAAACAATTTAGCCGATTTCAGCTCGTTTCCCGCTCAAAAAAAAGCCAAAGGCTTTTTAAGAACCGGCCGGCCGCGTGAAGCCAGGGAAAAGTGGATTATAGCAGCAATAATTTGCCTGTTAATTTATACCGCGCTCCTCAACATCTTTTTAAGTAAGGATATAAAAAGCGTTATACAATCATTTTACGATAAACATGCGCTTTCGCAGGCCGACAAAGAAGGCGGCCCCATCAACTTCTGGACTTTTATCGGCTTATTTATATTATTTAGCCTGTCGTTTGGCCTTGTTCTATACCAACTTACTGTTTATGAACAAACGAGTTACCGCATTAATGGTTTCCAGCTTTTCATATCTCTCTCGGTAATTGTGGGTATGCTATTTGCACTTAAGTTTCTGATATTAAAGTTTATAGGATTTATTTTTGACATAAACCGGCTGGTGAGCCAATACATAGCGATATTAAACCTTACTTATTTCAATATTGCATTTGTGCTCTTGTCGGTCGCCGTGTGTTTCAGTTTGCTTGCAAATGAGTTTATACCATACCTGCTGGCTTGTACCCTGGTGCTAATAGCGGTTATATTTGCATGGCAGTATGTACGGAATAGTGTAAGCATCATTTCTAATTTTCGATTTCACAAATTTTATTTATTTGTGTATCTTTGTGCCCTCGAAATTTGTCCTATTTTGATTTTGATTAAAGCACTTAACAGATAACTTTTAGGCAGTTACACGATTTGAATTTGGAAGAGCGAAAGAAAAAGGTTAAAAGTATTTTAGTTACTTTGGCCAAACCCGAAAATGACAAAAATCCATATGCAGAGCTTGCTAAAAAGCTTAATTTGAAAATTGATTTCAGGTCATTTATTCATGTTGAGGGCGTGCCGGCTAAAGATTTTAGAAAGGAAAAGATAAATCTTGCAGATTTTAGCGCTGTAATTTTTACAAGCCGCAACTCCGCAGATCACTTTTTCAGGATTTGCGACGAAATGCGCTTTGAAGTTCCTGTAGAGATGAAGTACTTCTGCTTGTCAGAAACCATTGCACTTTACCTTCAAAAATATATCCAGTACCGCAAAAGAAAGATATTTTTTGGCAAACAAACCGCTTCCGACCTGGCTGAAGTATTAAAGAAACATTCAGGCGAAAAATTTCTTTACCCTTGCTCAGATGTTGCTGCCGAAGAAACCCAAAAGTTTTTACTGGAAAACGGCTACAACTTTACGCCTGCTGTACTTTTCCGTACCGTGTGCAGCGACTTATCCGATCTTGCGGAGGTTTTTTATGATGTGATTGCTTTTTTCAGTCCGTCCAGCATCCAGTCGTTATACAAGAACTTCCCCGACTTTAAACAAAACAATACCCGCATAGCTGCTTTTGGGGCAACAACTCATAAGGCAGTGCTCGAAGCAGGACTGATTTTGGATATCCCTGCCCCCACCCCTGTAGCGCCATCTATGACGATGGCTATCGACCAATATGTTAAGCAGGTAAACAAATAATCCTTTCTTAACCCGACACAGTTTAGTTTATAGTTAATCAAATACATTAGACCGAAAAAGTGTATTAATTAAAAATTATTATATTTACTTCATCAATCGTGCCGGTGATTAACTTAATTAACCAAAAAAATTGCTTAACTAAACCGCATTAATTCAATAATTTATTTAACCTTGTTGCAACTATATCATAGCATTCAGCGTATAAATCCAAAATATTTAACACGCTTGTAAGTGTTAAATTAATTAAAATTATTCGTTTATTAGCTATTGGTTTACGTTGTTAGTACTTTAAATAATGTAATTTTGGTTAATAAAAAGCGTTACCTGCACTTGGATGCAGCAAAAATTAATATATTCGGGGATCACATGTGTTATATATTTATATAACTGAATTTTGATTAAAATGAAGCAGATATACTTTTTAATGGCAGTTTTAACTGTTGGAATATTAAGCGGCTGTAGCAAAGGCGGAGACCGGGGCGAATTAACTGGTATCCCGGCCAAGTCATTCAGAGCAGAAGTTCCGTTTGGGATGGTTTATATCCCGGGTGGTTCCTTTCTTATGGGGCAAACCGACCAGGATGTTACTTTTGCACAAATTGCTCAAACCAAACAAGTTACCGTCCCCGCCTTCTTCATGGATCAAACAGAGATCACAAACAGCCAGTACAGGCAGTTTGTAAACTGGGTTCGCGATTCCATTGCCATTACCAACTATCTTAACGACGATAAATATTACCTGAAACCGATAAAAGGCGCAGCGCCAAACCCAAACAATAAAAAATACATCAACTGGGCCTATGTAAAAAAATTCCCGGTGATGAACCCCAGGAAAGGCGCAGGGTCCGCAGCCGCTGCAGCTAAACTGCAAGGCATGTACTACCAGGGCGATGACCGCATATTAGATCATAACGACCTGGATATACGCTTGCTGAAATACAACTACGCCTTACCGGTACTGCGTAATGCTGCTGAGTATAGAAACGATAAAACTAAAAAGCGTTCAGATTTCATCCTGCGTGATACCGTACCGGTTTATCCTGATACACTGGTTTGGCTGAGCGATTTTTCCTATGCGGCTAACGAGCCTATGGTTGAAGGATATTTTTCGCATCCATCTTATCGCAACTACCCTGTAGTGGGCGTAACCTGGCGCCAGGCCCGTGCCTTTAACGTATGGCGCACCCGGTATAATGATGCTTACAAAGATGCGCGACATTTGCCGCACCGCTTGCCATATGAACTACCTACCGAAGCTGAATTTGAATATGCAGCGAGAGGCGGAAGGATTGGAACCGATTATCCATGGGGCGGCCCTTACATAAAAAATGCAAAAGGATGCTTATTGGCAAACTTTAAGCCCGGCAGAGGTAACTATACCGACGACGGCGGCGCCTATACCGTAAATGTTAAATCTTATTTTCCAAACGATTTCGGTTTATATAATATGGCCGGAAACGTAGCAGAGTGGACCTCCTCAGCTTTTGATGAGTCGGCTTCTACCTTTGTTCATGATTTGGCCCCAACATTTAGTTACGAAGCAAAACCAAGCGATCCGGCAGTATTGAAACGTAAAGTTGTGCGCGGCGGATCATGGAAAGATATAGGTTACTTCCTTCAAAATTCAACCCGCACCTACGAGTACCAGGATACAGCAAAATCATATATTGGCTTTCGCTGCGTAACACACTACCTGGGCCGTGATATCAGGGACAAACGATAATTATTGCAAACAATTCAAATTATAAACTACTCTTTTTAAATTTACTATGACTGGGAAGAAACAACCTTACGGAATTAATAATATCGTATCATGGGGCGCCACAGTGGTTATTGTGGGGCTGATGTTTAAAATATTACACTTACCGGGAGCTACCTATTTTATTGCGGGTGGTTTAACAACGGAAGCTATATTGTTCTTCCTGTTAGGATTTCAGCGGGATGACGTGGAAATAGATTGGAGACGCGCTTACCCTGAACTGGATGAAGATTTCAAAGGCGAATTGCCAAAAAGGGCATTGCCGGGCGGCGATAACTTTTCAAATACAGCAGCTTTAGATAAGATGCTGGCAGAAGCAAAAATAGGTCCCGAATTAATTGGCAGCCTGGCTGACGGACTAAGGACCTTTGGCGACAAAGTAAACTCTATATCGCGGGTTACTGATGCCGGTGATGCAACCATTGCATTTACCAACAAGGTTAAACAGGCTACAGCAAGTTACGATAATTTGAGCAATGCCTTCGAAAAAGCCTCGGCTAATTTATCTGAACTAGCCAGTTCAAACCTCGATTCAAAGGCTTACCATGAACAAATAAATACAATGGCTAAAAACCTTTCGGCTTTAAATGCTGTGTACGAACTGGAATTGCAGGATTCAAGCGCGCATTTAAAAGCAATGAATAAATTTTATCAGAACCTGTCGTTAACCATGAATAACTTCAATGAATCTTTAGATGATTCAAAACAGTTTAAGGATGAAGTTGGTCGCTTAGCTAAAAATTTGTCAGCATTAAATTCTATATACGGAAACATGCTTTCAGCAATGAACCAGCCGCGTGTTAACTAATAATGATTTGATAATTAAAAATATAATATACAAAGCACATGGCCGGAGGTAAGCAAACCCCAAGACAACGAATGATGGGTATCCTGTACCTGGTACTATTAGGTTTAGTTGCCTTGAGTGTACCGGATAGTTTAATGGATGCTTTCAAAAATATTAAAAAGAGTTTAGATTCCTCAACTGAGAATGTGCAAAAGGGAATTCAATCCACTTACACAACATTTGAAGCTACTAAACTGAAAGAACAACACGAAAGGGCAAAACCTATTTGGGACAGGGCAAAACATGCCAGCGAAATAGCCAAAAAGTTGAATGATTATGTTGAGGAAGTAAAAGCTGAATTGATTAAGGAAGGCGGTGGTATCGATCCTAAAACCGGGGATGTGGACAAAAGGGAAAATCTGGATGTTTCTCCTCACGTTATGATAGCTGGTAATAAAGGCGAGGAATTGCGTAAAAAAATCATTGAAACTCGCTCACAACTATATGATCTATTAAAAGATAAGGAGAAACAAGGTGTTAATTTTTCGCTTAATGCGGATGCACCAGTACAAAAGACAGGCCCGTCAAAATCATGGGAAGAAGCTTATTTTGGTGATGGTATTCCGTTGGGAGCTACATTAACCACGCTTGCAAAAATACAAGCAGATACAAAGAATGCAGAAAATGAGGTAGTTAAAAAGATATTAGGCGAAGTAGACCAAGCGCAAGTTAATTTGGATCAATTTGAAGCAGTAGCGGTAGCACCTACTAGTTATGTATTGGTTGGACAACCATATACAGCGCAGGTATTTTTAACCGCTTATGATTCAAAGTTAAGTCCAAATATAACGGTTGATAACTCGCCAATACCTACTCAAGCTGGTAAAGGCAGCTATACAGGTAGCACAAGTAGCGAAGGCTTACACACTTGGCAAGCAACTATTAATGTAAAACAAACTGATGGCAAAATAATACCTTATAAAACAGCGCCACAAACCTATATGGTTGCAAAACCATCGGCTGTAGTATCGCCTGATAAAATGAATGTATTATATATAGGTGTACCGAACCCGGTATCAGTATCGGCGCCCGGCATTCCTAAAGAAAATTTAAGAGTAGGTATAAGCGGCGGTTCAATAAGCGGTAAAGATGGGCATTATACTGCAACAGTATCATCCATTGGTACAGCCACGGTAACGGTGTCCGGAGAACTTACTAAAGGTAAAAGTTCGGTTTTAGGCAGCACACTATTCCGTGTTAAACGTATCCCCGATCCAAAGCCTCAGTTTGCCGGTAAAAGCGGCGGTACTACCAGCGCTGCCAATATAAGAGGGCAGGACAGGATATTTGCCAAATTGGATAACTTTGATTTTGATGCTAAATTTAATGTAACCCGGTTTACATTATTAATTGCCAAACCACGACAGGATGTTATATCATTACCGGCAACTGGAAATGAATTGACATCTGCAATGCGCTCGTTAATGAATACGGTTACTCCCGGAACAACGGTTGTATTTAAAGATATTATTGCGGTGGGACCCGACGGCACGCAACGTGGCCTTGACCCTATCGTAATAAGTGCAAATTAAAGGATTATGAAAACAAGAATTTTAGTTGTTATACTGTGCCTGGCTTGCGTAGCATCCTATGCACAAAAGCGTAAGAAAAAGGTTACTAAAAAACCTACCACCCAGCAGGCAGCCTCAAACAAAGGCACAAGTGCAAAGCCGGCTGCTGATACAACTCAAAAAGTGGCAGCGGCGCCAACTAAACCGTTTGACAGACCTTTGGATGGTTACTACAAAAAAGCCAATATTTTAAGTGCTAAGGTTACCCCTTATCCAAATCTCCGCGAATCTGACGTCGCGTTTGCAAAACGTGTTTGGCGCGAGATAGATGTACGCGAAAAGATGAACCAGTACCTGGCTTCTCCAAAGCAACGCCTAATTGATATCTTAATGAACGCTATAGCCGACGGGGAACTAACCGCTTACGACCCTACCCCTGACGCTAAAAACGATCCGAATGGTGACGGCTTTTCGAAACCGTTGTCAGCGAGTGGTGCAAGGGCCAGGATGGCAGATAGCAGCTTGGTTGACAAATTTGACAAGGACGGTAACAAAATTGGATCTGTATTAAAGGCAGGTGACTTTAATCCCGATAGCGTTGTAAAGTTCCGCATCAAAGAAGATTGGATATTTGACAGGCAGCGTTCCATATTTGAGCCGCGTATAATCGGCATTGCACCAATGATTAAGCCAAAGGCGGGTGCTCTTGACCTTGATTATCAGCCTGCGTTCTGGATTTATTTCCCTGATGCACGACCAATATTAGCTACAAAAGAAGCAGTAAGCCGTAACAGCGATGCCACCGGTTTAAGCTTTGACGATGTATTTATGAAAAGGATATTTACCAGCTACGTTGTAAAAGTTTCGAACGATAAGGATGAACGTATTAAAGACTACGCCCAGGGTATAGATAAACTCTACGAATCAGAGAAGGTGAAAAAATCGCTGATGGATTGGGAAATTAATTTATGGCAGTATTAAGTAGTCCGGAAAGTCCGGAAAGTCGGTAAAGTCCGAAAGACAGAATAAATATTTTGAAAGCCTTGATGTTAGCTCATCGGGGCTTTTTTGGTTATGCTAAACTTACGAAGTTTTCTAAACTTCGTAAGTCTTTCCAGTACCGGCCATGGTATACACCTTTGATATTACAAAATCTCCAAAAAAAGTTTTGGCCGCTATAGCGTTATAGCCATGAAGCATAAACTGCTTTTCGATATCCGGTAATTTAGATGCTTCGATATGGCAAATGAGTTTAAAAAATAAAAGCATCGACTTCAATAATACATTCTGCCACCATTTACCGGTTAGCTGGAAATCAGCATTTAACCACAGTCCATCCGTTTTAAGCAGGCTATGTATATGATTAAATAACTTACTTAAAGTTTCTTCATAAAAATTATCGAAAAAGAAAGCCGTCAGCACAACATCTGCCTGGATAGGCAAAAAAACATTTTCAATAGCATCATTAATAAAAACCACCTGGTTATCCCCTATGTTCCTTTTCCTGGAAACGGCCATCATATCAGACGCCACTTCCACATAAGTTATTTTTAACCCTGAAGGATGATGCCGGGTTATTTCATCTAATATCCAGCCTGTGCCTCCGCCAACGATTAAAAGGTGGGCATTAGTCGGAATAAATTGAAGCAGATATTTTTGCGCATTAATTAAACTGCTGCCAAAAACCAATCGGGAAAGTTTATCATAAAACCAGGCAGAATTGTTATAGTTAGCAGGCATTTGAGTGAGTTTGGCGCGGTAAATTTTGGCAATACTGGCTTACCAAAGTTTGCTGAACACAATGAGCATTAAATATTGAAGAATCAATACACCATCAAGGTAAAAGAAATAATAATACTCGTCCTTTTCCCGTTTCGACTTAAATATAAGCCAGCCGGTTAATATTACCGTTACCGCCAGAGCCCAAAAATCGTGACTAAAGCCCATATCCCGGAAAAGGAAGAGCAACACAATATACCCACCCAGTAATACCTGGCAAAACAGGTAAGCCTTTTTTTCGCCCCATACCGTTGGTACTGTTTTTAAACCCGTTTGCCGGTCGTGGAATAAATCTCGAATATCAAACGGCACAGTTAAGGCGGCTATAAACAAAAACCTTTTCGCGATGAGTATGGTAATATCGCGCATAGAGATGTTGGTGAGGTGGAAGTGCTGCGACTCTAACACCGGCAATAAAACACTGCTCATGGTCCATACCAACGTAATCAGGAACTGCTTTAAGCCGGGTATATTTCGCAGTCCGAATTTTTGGTTGGCTACCGTAAATAAAGGCAACCCGTAACAAAAAGAAATTATGCTCAGAAAGACAAGCAGTATCCTTGATTCTGTCGACATTAAAAAAAACAGCGGCACCAATGACAGGAACGATACAATAGTAAGCGTTACCATAAGGCGGTAATGCGAAAAGAACCAGCGTATACGCTTATAATCTGACTGAGCAGGATTTTCAGGCTTGGCAAGTAATATGCAAAAATTATAAATGCCGAGGGTGGATGTAAAAAGCAGGCCGATTACCGGGAACACCGGCTTTGAGCCAATAAGGTAGAACGTGACAAGCCCCTGCGCTACAGCGCATAACGACATAAAAATATTACTAAATAAAAGGAAATCAAAAGCAGGCTGTAATATTTTTTTCATCGGAAAATAAAAAGTGGCCCAACCGGCAGCATTTAAGCTTTTTTGAGAAGTGGATCGGCTGCGGCTTTTAATTCAAATATCGTAATCTCCGGCAATATTCCAACCCTCCCCTCTATCCCTAAAAATCCGTAGCCCACGTTTACATACAACTGCTGCGCGCCGGCACGATAAAAACCAGCCCACTCGTTATAGATGTATTCGATAGGGCTCCATTGGAAATGCTCCGTTTGTACGCCCATCTGCATGCCGTGTGTATGGCCCGAAAACATGGCATCAATTTGCGGATAATGAGGCAACACCTGTGCGCGCCAATGGGACGGATCGTGAGATAAAAGCAGTTTTACAGGCAGATCCCCGGTGTTTTTTACAGCAAGGTCCATGCGCCCGTATTTTGGAAAACGGCTTAGCGCACCCCAGTTTTCAACACCTAATATGCCAATTTCTTCACCGTTTACTTTTAGGCGGCGATTTTCATTCATTAGCAGGTCCCAGCCCATATTTTTATGGGTTGCTATTAAATCGAGCAGGTTTTTCCTTTTGGCGGCAACGCTCGGCCATTCGCCATAGTCGCCATAGTCATGATTACCCAGGGATGAAT
>Ga0163162_10004415_pt1 | contig 13538 bp, 12 predicted proteins | sample S55metaG_FD_115310 | JGI IMG/M metagenome (GOLD analysis project Ga0163162, IMG submission 115310) | Switchgrass rhizosphere microbial communities from Kellogg Biological Station, Michigan, USA - S5-5 metaG | ecosystem: Host-associated > Plants > Roots > Rhizosphere > Soil | place: USA...
CAGCCGTTGACGGCGCGGGTGGCGGTGAACCGCGCCTGGGAGCAATTGTTCGGCACCGGCCTGGTCGAGACTCTGGAAGACTTCGGCAGCGCCGGCGAGTTGCCCAGTCATCCGGCATTGCTGGACTGGCTGGCGCTGCATTTCCAGAGTGACTTGCATTGGAACACCAAGGCGATGATCCGCGACATCGTGACCAGCGCCACCTATCGCCAGAGTGGACGCACAACCGAGGCCTTGCGGCAGAAGGACCCGCGCAACCGCTTGCTGGCGCATGGGCCCGAGCAACGCCTGACCGCCGAAATGGTGCGCGACCAGACTCTGCAGGCGGCAGGCCTCCTCAATCCCGCTATGGGCGGTCCGCCGGTGATGCCGCAGCAGCCCGACGGAGTATGGAATGTCGAGGCCAACAATCCCGAGCGTTGGAAGAATGTCACCGGCCCGGATCGTTACCGCCGCTCAATCTACACCTTTATAAAGCGTACCGCGACCTATCCCAGTTTTGTGACCTTTGATGCGGCGGACCGCCAGCTCAGCACCCCGCGCCGCATTCCCACCAACACGCCGCTGCAGGCGTTGGTGACGTTGAACGACCCGGTCTATCATCAGGCGGCGGCGGCGCTGGCGGCGCGCATGGCCAAAGCGCCGCAAGCGGCGGACCGTGATGCGATCGAGAGCAAGCTGGATTACGGCGCGCGGCTGGTCTTGTCGCGCGATCTTGCGGCGGGAGAAGTCGTGGCTCTGCGCAAGCTCTATCAATCTGCGGGCCCCGAAGCGGTGGCCAGCGCGCTGCTCAATCTCGATGCGGCGCTGACACGGTGAAGATGATGGCGGACCGGGAAGACCAAGTTTGCAGTCACCTCGATCTGTTGAAGACCCAGAGCGATACGCGCCGGCACTTCCTGGGCTGGGGCGCCGGCGGCTTGGGGGCCTTGTTCATGAATGGCGCGATGGCCGCGCCCTCAGGCGAGAATGCGCCGCTGAACTTCAACCGCAATCCCGCTACCCCGCTCTCGGTATTACCGCCGCAATTTCCGGCCAAAGTGAAGCGGGTGATCTATCTGCATATGGGCGGCTCGCCCAGCCAGCTGGAATTGTTTGACCACAAGCCGATTTTGGCGAAATTCCATGGCCATGACTGTCCGGAATCCTTCATCCAGGGAAAGCGCCTAGCGTTTATCCAGGGTATTCCAAAATTGCTGGGGCCGATGTTTCCCTTCCATCGCGCCGGCAAAAGCGGCACCTGGATTTCCGACCGCTTGCCGCATCTGGAAGGCGTCATCGACGATCTGTGCGTCATAAAGTCGATGAAGACGGATCAGTTCAACCATGCGCCGGCGCAGCTCTTGGTGCATACCGGCGATCCGCGCACCGGCCATGCTTCGCTGGGTTCCTGGGTGACCTATGGACTGGGCAGCGAAAATCAGAATCTGCCGGGCTTCATTGTGCTGATTTCCAACGGCGGCACCACGGCCAATGCGGGCAAGCCTCTCTGGGGTTCGGGTTTTCTGCCCAGTGTCTATCAAGGCGTGGCCTGCCGCTCCGCCGGCGAACCGGTGCTGTTTCTGGACAATCCCAAGAGCGTCAGCCGCGATGAGCGGCGCAAGGTGTTGGACGCGGTGGATGAGATCAACCAGCAGACCTACCGCGAATTCGGCAACCCCGAGACGGTGACGCGCATTGCGCAATATGAAATGGCCTTCCGCATGCAACTGGAAGCCAGCGACGCGATGGATATTCACCGCGAACCCAAGGCGGTGCTGGAGCGTTATGGCGCCGAACCCGGCAAGACCAGCTATGCCAACAATTGCCTGGTGGCGCGCCGCCTGGCCGAACGCGGTGTGCGCTATATCCAGCTTTATCATTGGGGCTGGGATTCGCACGGCACGCCGGTGGATGAAGGGCTGAATGTCGGCCTGGTCAAGCGTTGTCATGAAACCGATCAACCTACCGCTGCCCTTCTGGCGGATCTCAAAGCGCGCGGCCTCTTGGAAGACACGCTGATTGTGTGGGGCGGGGAATTCGGCCGCACCCCGATGTGGGAAAATCGCGGCGGCCAGGAAATGGAATTCATTGGCCGTGACCATCACCCCAACTGCTTCAGCATCTGGCTGGCGGGCGGCGGCATCAAGCCGGGCATCAGCTACGGCGAAACCGACGATATGGGTTATGAGATCGCGCGCAATCCGGTGGAGTTGCGCGATCTGCACGCCACCATGCTGTATCTGCTGGGCTTCGACTATCGCCGCTTGAACTATCCCTATCAGGGTCTGGACCAGAAGCTTACGGGGGTGAAGCCGGCCCGCATCGTCTCCGAAATCCTGGCATGATGTGAAGCGATGGCAGGGGATTCTGGTATTTCCGGGCGACGGTCCGGTCATCTTTCCGCGTCTGTCTATTTCGGCTGCGTTGGGCTGGTGACGCTTGCCGGTACGGGGCTGGCGATGCTAGCGCGGCCTGCCTTTGGCCACGACATGCTGCAATGGATCGGTCTGGAAAGCGTGCCGCAGGCGCAGGCCTCGTCTTTTTATGCCATCCGCGTCGCGCCGCTGTTCGAGACGCGCTGTGCCGTCTGCCATGGCGACAAGCGGCAGAAAAGCGATCTTCGGCTGGACAGTTTCGCCAGCGTGCTGCGTGGTGGCAAACATGGCGCGGTGATCATTCCCTCCGATACGAAGAACAGTGAACTTGCCATCCGCATTTTTCTGCCCGCATCGGACGATCGCGCCATGCCACCCGACGGCAAGACGCCGCTGACGGAAGACGAAAAGACGGTGATCAAGCTTTGGATCGCGCACGGCGCAACCGGCAGTTTGCGCGACATACCGGGCGCGCCCAAGCCGGTGGCGGAAATTGTGATCCCCGAACTTGATCTTGCTCAGGTCGAAAAGAAACGCGCGCCTTTGGTGGCAGAGGTAGCCCGGCTGCAGGGCCGCTTTCCCGGCGTAGTCGCCTATGAAGCGCAGATTCGGCTGATCTGGAGATCAACGCTTCGCTGAAGGGCGCGAGCTTTGGCGATGCGGATTTGCAGGCCCTTGCACCGCTGGCGGCGCGCGTTGTGGGGGCCAATCTGTCAGGCACTGGTGTGAGTGATGCGTCCGCGCCGGTCTTGGCGACGATGACCAGACTGAAAAACCTGCGGCTGTCGGGCACCAAAGTCAGTGACACCGCCATCCGTGCCCTGGAAGGGGCCAAGGCGCTGCGGTCCGTCACGGTGGTGGATACAAAGGTTACAGTTGGTGCGCTGGCGCCGCTGCGGGCGCGTGGTGTCACGGTTTATGGAGACGGCGATGGACCATAAGCCGCAAGTGCCCATCTGGGACATTCCCATACGGCTGTTTCACTGGAGCGTGGTGCTGCTGCTCTGCATTTCCTGGTTCAGCGCCGACCAGGGCTATATGCGCATCCATCTGGTTTCGGGGCTGACTCTGTTGGCCCTTTTGCTGTTCCGCATCGCCTGGGGTCTGGTGGGATCGACCACCGCGCGTTTCAGCGACTTCCTGCATCCGCCCCGCCGAGTGGCCGCCTATCTCAAGAGCCTGGCCGGCGGGGAGCGGATACTTCATGCTGGCCACAATCCGGCCGGCGGATTGATGGTGCTGGCGCTGATCGCGGTGCTGTTGGCGCAAGTGGCCACCGGCCTGTTCGCCAATGACGGGGTGCGATTCCACGGTCCGCTGGCTTTGCTGGTGTCTGAAGATTTCTCAACACGGCTGACCAACATTCATGGGCTGATCTTCGATCTGATCCTGATTTTGGTCTGGTGTCATGTGGTGGCGGTGGGTTTTTATCTGCTGGTCAAGGGCGACAATCTGGTATGGCCCATGATCACCGGCAAAAAGTCCCGTGCCCAATTGCCGCCCGAGTTGGACATCGTCTTTACGCGGCTTTACATCGCCATGTTGCTTTTGGCCGTCAGCGCCGGCGTGGCGGCATGGATCATGATCCAGGGGGAATCCATCCTATGAGAAACTTTGTTTGCGCGGTGACTCTTGTCGCGCTTGCGTCGCTTCCGGCGGCGGCGGCCGAATTCGTGGTAGATGGAAAGTTCTTCACGCCGCCGCCCGGCATGGCGACCATCGGCGATACCCATGGCGATATCGCCGTTTCTCCAGCCGGTGAAATCTATGTCAGCGTCCAGGGCGGAGATCACACCGGTCTTCAGGTCTATAGTGCGCAAGGCCGCTATCTGCGCAACGTGCCCGGCGTGCCGCCCGACCTGCACGGTTTCATCATTAGCCGCGCCCCCGATCGCCAATTCTACATCTATGGCGTCAGCCGGCTGGCACAGGAGATTATCCAGCTGAAACTGAATGGCGAACGGGCGTTGACTATTCCGGCCTCGGCAATCCCTTCGCAGTACAAAAAGGACGACAAGCAAGCGATCAATCTGACCGGCATCGCAGTGGCACCCAATGGCGACATCTATGTCACCGACGGCTATGGCCTGGATTTTATCCACCGCTTCGACAAAAGCGGCAAATATCTCGCCACCTTTGGCGGCAAACAGGCCCCGTGGAATTTCGATCAATGCCACAAGATCGCCATCGACCCCCGCTTCAAGCCCGTGCGATTGATCTGCACCGACCGGCGTCATGACAGGCTGGTGCACATGGATCTGGACGGCCATGTGCTGGTCTCATTCGGCTGGGGCCTGCGCTTGCCAAGCGCCTTGGCCATCCGCGGAGATGAGCTGGCCGTAGGCGAACTGATGGGTCGCGTTTCCCTTCTGGATCGGGACGGTCACATCACCGCGGTGATCGGAACCAATGATGATGTGGAACAGATCCGCACCAACAAGGCGTCGCCGAATGTCTGGCAGCCGGACCGCTTCTATGCACCCCATGGCGTGGCCTATGACGCCAAAGGCAATTTGCTGGTGTCGGAGTTCAACCAATACGGCCGTATCAGCCGTGTTGAGCGAAAGTAACTGTCACGGCCGCGCGAAATTCGGCGGCGAACTTGTGCATTCAGAAGATTTTTCTGCCATTCCGTTCAAATGACCCCAGGTAAGGTTTCCTATGCCCATCCCGCACCGCGGCAATGTTCCTGACAACGCCACTCTGATTGGTTTCACAAACCTGCGCGATGCGCGCACCACCCGGCCGATGGTCATGGAGAAGGGCAGGGGCATTTTTCTCATCGATGAGAATGGGCGTGAATATATCGAGGGCACGTCTTCCTTCTATAGCGCGGCACTGGGATTTTCCGATCCGGAGCTGGTAGAGGCTGCGATTCGCCAAATGCGCCAGCTGCCTGCTTATGCGTCCGGCCTGTATCGGACCGTTCCGGCGGCTCTTGCTTTGGGCGAGAAGCTGGCGTCGATGGCGCCGTTGGCCAATGCGCGCGTCGCATTCGCTTCCACAGGCTCTGAAGCCAATGATTTTCTCATAAAATTCATGCGCTTTCGCAATGCCCATTGTGGCGAGCTGCAGCGCGTCAAAGTGATTGCCCGCACCGGCAGTTATCACGGCGCAACGATGGCGACCGCCCCGCTCGGCGGCTTCCCTGGCACTGCACGCGCCTTCAATCTGCCAATGGACGATGTGATCACGGTTAGCCAACCTGATTATGTTAATTGTGCTTTTGCCGGCGAGGACGAGCGGACATTCACTACGCGCATGCTCGCTGAGATTGAGCAGGCAATCGAGCGGGCCGGCCCCGAAACGGTCGGCGCCATGATCCTCGAACCAGTTTCATTCAGCGCTGGCTTTGTGCTGCCGCCCGCCGGATATCTCTCAGGCCTACGTGACCTTCTGAATCGACACTCAATCTTGTTGTTCGACGACGAAGTGATTACCGGATTCTGCCGCACCGGCAGCATGTTCGCTGCAGAAAGTTTTGCGATGCGTGCCGATTGCATGACACTCGCCAAGGCGCTCTCGGCCGCCTACGTGCCGATTTCGGCCATCGTCATGGACGGCAATTTCTATGACGCACTGGAGCGCGGTTCAGATGATGAGGGTACCTTTTCCCACGCCGCAACTTATGGGGGCCATCCGGTCGCTGCAGCCGTTGCTCTTCGCATGATTGAGATAATTGAGGAACGGGATTTGCTTGGTCATGTCCGCCGTGTTGGCCCCAGACTGCAACAGTACCTCGCATCATTGGCTGGGCATCCGATGGTGTTCAACATCCGCGGCATCGGCCTTGGCGGCGCCGTGCAATTGCACAGTCTGCCCGATGCCGTTGGCGCACGCGGGCGGGCGATGCAGGACGCGATGATGGCCGAAGGTCTGTTACTGCGCGTGGTCAAGGACACCATCAATTTCGCCCCGCCCTTGATTATCACCCAGACCGAAGTCGACGAGCTGTTTGCCCGCTTCACGCGTGCGCTGGCCGCTGTCGAACGCGGGGAGGCGCGCCCATGAGCATCCCGCCCCTGATCGCTTACACCGACCGGTGGTCCGTCCGGGCCGGCGGCCGCATCGCGGTCAAGGTCTCCTGCAACAGCGCCAATTACCATGCGGACCTGGTGCGCATTCGCAGCGCCGATCCCAATCCGGCCGGTCCCGGCATGCTGTTCGAAGATGTGCCGGCTGCTTTTGAAGGAAGCTATCCCGGGCGATCACAACAGATACATGGCGGGTCGCATGGGGTGGTGCCGCTCGCTGCTTTGCCGCGGGACTGGACGCTCAGCGTGCGGGTGCAGCCCTGGCTGCTCGATGGCCGGCCGCAGGCGGTTTTGAGCTGGATCGGCGGAAAAGGTCTTTGGCTGTATGCGACCGCCGCGGGCGCCGAACTGCGGGTGGGCGAGGCTGTCTGCCGTGTCACGGCGCCGATGCTGGAGCGGCGCTGGTATGAGCTGCGCGTGATCTGTGCCCGTGGATCGCTCCGTCTTCTGCAAATCCCGCTTACGATGGATTGGGGCGTGAATGGCGGCGGCGAAGCCCAGCTGTCTGCGACTGCCGATCCCTCCACAACAATGGTTCTGGCGGGGGCGCCCGTTGGCGCAGGGCCTATCTGCCGCGACCACTTGAACGGGCGGCTCGAGCATCCGCTGCTGCTGCGTGGCGTGGTCGACGCGGCAAAGCCCGTTGAACCGGCTGATGTGCCGGCCAGCGCTCTCATCGCATGGTGGGATTTCAGCCTGGACATCCCCACCCAGGCAATTTCCGATCGCGGCCCGCACGGTTTGCACGGCGCATTGGTGAACCTGCCAACCCGGGCCGTGCGCGGCGCATCCTGGCGTGGCGATGTACTGCGCTGGTCAGAAGCGCCCGATCAATATGCTGCTGTGCATTTTCACCAGGACGATCTGTATGATTGCGCCTGGGACACGGATTTTGTCTTTGACGTACCTGCCGACTTGCCAAGTGGTGTCTATGGCATCCGCATAAAATCGGGCACCGAACAGGATATCGTTCCCCTGTTTGTTCTTCCGCCTCCAGGGACGGCCACGGCTAAGGTCGCGCTGCTGTTTCCCACCTACACCTACCAGGTCTATGCCAATTTCGAGCGCGATAACTTTGACGATTCCTTCCGTGCTCGCCGCGCGGAATGGGGAGTCTATCCGCATCACCCGGCCGAGCATAAGGAACTGGGCCTATCCACCTATAACTGGCACGCCGATGGTTCCGGCGTTGCTTTCTCGTCGCTGCGCCGTCCGGTTCTCACCTTCCGGCCCGGCCAGATGGCCTATGTCGATCGCAAGGGCTCCGGGCTGCGTCACTTTCCGGCAGACATGCACCTTGCGCTTTGGCTCGACAAAATGGGCATCGCCTGGGATGCGATTACCGACCATGACCTCGAGTGCGAGGGCGTGTCCCTGCTGTCGCGCTATCGCTGTGTGCTGACGGGAACGCATCCGGAATATCAGAGCCCCGCCACTCTGGATTCCCTGCGCGACTGGCTCGCCGAGGGTGGCCGGCTCGTCTATCTCGGTGGCAACGGCTTTTATTGGCGTGTCGCCGCGTCTTCTGCGGTGCCCGACACCCTGGAACTTCGCCGGTCCGAGGGAGGAACGCGCGCCTGGGCAGCTGATCCCGGCGAATATTACCATGCGTTCGATGGCGGCTATGGCGGCCTCTGGCGGCGCCAAGGTCGCAGCCCCCAACGCCTGGTCGGCGTCGGATTTACGGCACAGGGGCGCTTTGAAGGCTCTCACTATCGCCGCACCGAGGACTCCTATGCGGCAGACCTTGCCTGGATTTTTGCCGGTGTCGATGCCGACTGCATCGGCGGTTTCGGATTTTCCGGCGGTGGAGCTGCAGGCTTTGAACTGGACCGTGCGGACCCTATGCTCGGCACGCCGCCAAATGTGCGGTTGCTGGCGCGTTCGGAAGGTCACCAGGCCCATTTCGGTGTCACGTTGGAAGACCTGCTGGTTCCGACCGCATATGCCTTGCCCACCAACATGCCCGACCCGCTGATCCGCAGCGATATGGTGTACTTTGAGACGACAAGGGGCGGTGCGGTATTTTCGGTTGGCTCCATCACCTTTTGTGGCAGCCTGCCGTGGAATGATTTCGACAACCAGATTTCGATCCTGCTGCGAAATGTGGTGACACGGTTCATGGCTGAGTAGAAACAGCAACACAGGGCTGAACGCATAAGGGCAGATACATGGCCGATCACGTTTTCACCAAATGCGCTTGGCGGCTGATCCCGTTCATAGCGCTTCTCTATCTGGTGAACTATATCGACCGCACCAACGCCGGCTTCGCGGCCCTGACCATGAACAAGGCTTGGGTTTTTCGTCCGGGGTGTTTGGGTTGGGCGCGGGCATCTTCTTCATCGGCTATTCACCATTCCAGGTGCCTGCCAATGTGATCCTGGAAAGGATCGGGGCCCAGCGCTGGATTTTCAGCATCATGGCCGTATGGGGGCTTCTGGCGGCTGCCAACGCGCTGGTAACAACCCCGACCGGTTTCTATTTGGTGCGATTTTCCCTGGGCGTGGCGGAAGCGGGATTCACCCCCGGCATGTATCTTTATCTAACCTATTGGCTTCCCAGGCGCGATCTTGCGCGCGTCACGGCCCAATTCCTGATCGCGCTTCCGCTATCCTTCGTTATTGGTGGGCCGCTTTCGAGCTTTATAATGGGGATGGAAGGCATGGCCGGCCTGCACGGTTGGCAATGGCTGTTTTTGTTGGAAAGGGTGCCGGCATTTTTACTCGCGTTCGCCGTGCTCAAATTTTTGCCGGATGGCCCGCGACACGCCTCTTGGCTCACCCAAACGGAAAAGGAAACAATTGCTGGACGCCTGGCGGCTGAGGAGCCAGCACCGGAGGAGGGCTAACCGGTTCGCAGTCACTTACGTTGGTTACTCTCAACGGCCCAGCAGTCGAAAATGTGGGCGGGGGGCTGTTGGGCTACCGCTCCAACGACGGGACGGATTGGTTCGGTGCTGGTACGGTTGTTCCGATTGACACCAATGGATTGATCTTCGCCATGGGGCCGGGGCCTGTTGGTTTCGGAACCTCCCAGCAATTCGACATCTATAATAACGGAGACAACACTTTCAGCGCTGGTTTTTTTGGCGCGGCAAATGTGGGAATTGCTCCTGGTTATTGGGAAAACAATTTGCCCGTCAAGGATTCGTTGACCACCTCGGAAGTGCCAGAACCGGCCACTTAGGCGATGGTTTTCCTAGGCGTGCTCGGCACGGGGTTCATGGTGCGCAGTGCGCGCCGCAAGGAAGCTGTTGCCGTAGCCTAGTCAAGGCGCTCCCAATGGAACGTAAGACGGCGGCCATGGGGCCGCCGTTTTCGTTATCACCCCGGAGCAGTCATTTTGAACCGGCGGTTATGACTTCGGTATCAGTTTCTCAACGATCTGGTTGATCGAGAAGCTCGCAGCCTTTTTGCCGTGGCGGGAATTCCTCGAACCTTTCCAGCCAGGAATGGACTTTGGCTTGAGCAGCGTACTTGTACGGACAGGTAGGGCTAAGGCTCAATTGCGGAGCGTCCGTCCTATCGGTCCTTACCCTGACAATATTGTGATGAAGCCTCTAGTTGTGATGAAGCCTTTAATAGAGAGACAAGGCTGCGAGGGCTTCGTGAAACAAATAATAAGAGGCCTTGTTTCGTCGCGAATGGCAATTTCTTTGGCCGGATTGCAACGGCCTAGACCAAAAGCCAATTGAAGAGGCCGTTCCAGCACGGTTAGACAGGGTTGGGTGCGATGCGCCCGCGGCAGTCCGATGCCGAAAGCCGTGTTCGAGGCGGTTCTCCAGTACGCGATCTTTGTCGCACGCTCTTTGATCAGGTCGCTTGGCCGCCTGAATTGTTCAGGCGTCCTCAATTGAGGAGTTCAGACAATGCGCAAATCGATTCGCAATTCTTTCATGGGCGCCCTGGCGCTGCTCGCAGGATTCACATTCGCGATCAGCACGTACCCGCAGATCGCCCTGGCACAAACGCAGGGCATGCAGCGGCGGGACGAACGGCGCGATACGCGCCAGACGGCAAGGGACACGAAGCACGCATGTAACGCCAGTGGCCAGGCCAGCCGTTCCGGATGCCGTCAGGCGAAGCGCCACACGAAACAGGCAGGCCGGCACGACTAAGCCCACCCCAATGCGTTTTTGCGATCGCCGGCGACTATGAAGAAGCTAGCTCAGTTTGTCTTGACCACATTGGGGAGCGGCCTGCTCGTTGTCGTTCCAATCTACCTGGCCGTGTTGCTGATACTGAAAGCCGCGGCATCGGTGGCAGACCTGGTGCGTCCACTGTCCAAACTCGTTCCGGACTGGGTTCCGGCCGAGAGGATATTATCCCTTTTACTTGTTCTCATGATTTGTTTCCTGATCGGCGTGGCGGTCCGTACGCAGCGGGGGCGGGTGGCCCGGGACGTCATTGAGAAAATCTTCTTCGAGCGGATCCCCGGATACGCCACCATCCGTAGCCTGACCCATCGAATGGCGGGCGACGAAAACGAAAGGGTTTGGAGACCTGCGTTTGCAGAGATCGAAGAGGCGCTCGTCCCGGCCTTCATAATCGAGGAGTTCGAGGACGGCCGCTATACGGTTTTCGTTCCCTCCGTTCCGACACCCTTCACCGGTGCCGTCTACATACTCGAAGGGAAACGGGTGCATCCGCTCGAGATATCTCTTACCCAGGCGCTTCGGGTTATTTCGAAATGGGGATCCGGTGCAAAGGACCTTGTCATTTCCGCTGAAAAAACCCGGTCACAATGATCTGCTTGGCGTGGCGCGGTGTACTTGCTTTGGCATCGACTGGGTATGCGGCGAACGAGTATAATTGTTCTTTTATTGGCCGCCGCTGTGCTTCGCCCGCATCCGAAAGCCGCTTGCTGCCCGTATCAGGTCGCGAAAGGATATCCCGGCTTCACTGGTTTCCTTCCGGTTTCTTGGGAAGGACAGAAACTTTCCCCTGTGAATCAAGGTGCGCGACGCTGATCTTCAGCTTGCGCCAGGCGGACAGATCCGCCGGTGTGCCCCGTATCCGGCGGGCTTCTTCCTCAAGTGTCAGAACGGGCGGCTGCGGAAGATGCAGGGATCGGTCCCTGCGCCGAAGCGTAACTATCGTCCAGATGCTCGCCCACAACGCGAGCAAGCCAATGAGCGTGAAGTGATGCCGCAAATGCATCCACCCTACTGCCCAAACAAACTCCAGGCGCCCTTCCAGCAACAGTATTCGCGATGCGTCCCACAGCCTGTGAAAGACCGACCTGCAGGACCACAAGAGCAGCAGCCACATCGCCGCGGTACAAATCCGGTCGCGCCACAGGATCGCGCGCGGCAGGGTGGCGTCCCGGATGATGGGCGGCCAGGGAGCTGGAACCTCAGGGCCGGTCACCGCAGCCCCCGGTCGGGACTGATCCAGGTGGTGCGCCCTGAGCGCGCGCGAAATACAGCGCGCGGCAGCGCCACCGCCGTCGTCGCCGCGCTCAGCATCCAGAAGACGATCGGATACCAGATGATCCAGAACAACAAGGAAAGACGATTCGGCTCAAACCGCTTTTCCAGTGAGATGCTCAAACTGGCCTGTAGAAGATAGACCGTAAAAAGCGTCGGCCCGGACCAATCCGGCATAAAAGAAAGGTTCGGCATCTGCGCAAGGGCGGGAATGGCAAGGACCTCAAGCACGCTCAATCCCAGGAGCAGGAATATGCAATAGGCCCACAGCGTGCCGAGGAGTGCATTGAGATAGGTAGGCAACAGACTTGGCGCCTTGCCTGAAAATATCGGCCGGGCATTGTCGATCAACATCTGGATGCCGCCCTCCGCCCATCTGAGGCGCTGGCGCCACAGGCCCCGCAGCGTCTCGGGCATCAGGATCCAGACAATGATATTGGGCGTATAAGTGACGCGCCAGCCGGCAATCTGGACACGCCAGGTAATGTCCACGTCATCCGTCAAAGTGCGCGGCCACCACCAGCCGGCTTCCTGCAACGCCCGTTTTCGGAAGGCGCAGATGACCCCCGACACGGTATAAATGCGAGCATAGGTCGACTGCGCGCGCTTGATCAGCCCGATGATCGAGGAATATTCCCCGACCTGGAGCCGCCCGAGCAGGCTTGTCCGGTTGCGGATGCGCGGATTGCCGGTCAGTCCGCCCAGCAGGGGGTGGCGGAAATGCCACGCCACCCAGCGCAGGGCATATGGGTCCAGCAGAGCATCGCCATCTATCAGGACCAGAATCTCGTGTTGTGCCAGCAGACCGGCCACATTCATTGCGGTCGCCTTGCCCTGGTTCGCGGCGAGATGGACCACCCGAAGCCGGGGCATGTTTTGCGCCAGGCCATCCAGAATCTCCGCCGTATTGTCCCGGCTGCCATCGTTGACCGCGATGATCTCGAAATCGGGGTAATCAATGGCCGTTAGCGCCCCGAAGGTTTCCAGCGCCGTGGCGCCTTCATTGTAACAGGGGACAATGATGCTGATGGGCGGAAGGGCGGACGGCGGTGGTTCGTTGATCTTGTGGTGATATCGTTCGTGACCAACCCAGAATAGGATGCCGCCGATCATCCAGTAGAAGGACATCACAAAAGGGTAGCCGAAGCAGAAGACCATCACCGCTTCGCGAAACCAGGCGATACCGCTTTCCATCGCCGCCCGCGCTCAGGGAAGCCGCGGGAAGCGCGATACCGAGAAGGCCGCATTCAGCGCCGGGTCGGTTGGCAAGGCTGGTGCCGGGCAAAGCCCGAAGGCCGACGCGCCCAGGGCCTGTGCCCGGCGCATCTCTTTCACCTGAGTCTCGGCCTTGCCCTCGGGCAATGGCAACACAAGCATGCTGCTCATATCCGGATCCAGGCGTCCGCGGCCCGCCATGCCGCGAACCGCCGTGACCAGGTCTTTGTCCCCGGGCTTCAGCAACACCACATCCGTCCCTGGAGTTGGGTGTTTGCCGGGCAATGGCAGGGACGCGCTGATTCCCAGCCGCCGGTTCGGGCGCTCCTCCTCCACGGCCTTCCAGGCCTCAAGCACAAGACGGTCGTCCGGACCGGTTCCGGCTGTTGCGATGATACGGTCGCGCGCGGCCCGCACACGCCAGGCATGGAAGGGAACAGCTTCGTCACTGCCCGCCAGAAACGGTCCGGGCGGATCCAGGATGACCGCGTCGATGGGCGCCAC
>Ga0163162_10004418_pt1 | contig 13535 bp, 11 predicted proteins | sample S55metaG_FD_115310 | JGI IMG/M metagenome (GOLD analysis project Ga0163162, IMG submission 115310) | Switchgrass rhizosphere microbial communities from Kellogg Biological Station, Michigan, USA - S5-5 metaG | ecosystem: Host-associated > Plants > Roots > Rhizosphere > Soil | place: USA...
AGAGAATCGAATCTTTCAGTACTTGCCAACTAAAGCGCGCAATCGCAATTACGATGGCTGCAATGGCACCGGCTACACCACCAAAGATAAGACCAAAGAAGCCACCACCAAATTTAACTACTTTGTTACGATAATCTTCGCTGATGCCATAGATTGCTGTGACTTTATTTTTGGAGGGCAAAACAAAATTAATGAGTGACGTAAATGTTTGCATACCAGTTAAGAAAGTAGAAGTAACAAATGCTCCTATTATCCCTGCTATCGCGCCGGGAATTAATCCAATGATGCCGCCTATCACGTATTTTTGGAATGGATGTCTTTTATCATCAACAATATCAGTTATTGCTTCAATTTTATTACCTTTAGCTAATGCTAAATTGATTCCCCAAACTAAGGTGCGTACAAATGTTTCGCCGCTATTAACTGCTAATCTAAATATACTAATGAGCGCTGCAATAGGAAGAGCACAGATGGCGCCAAGTATATAACCCGGCAATCCATAAATTTGTCGCGCCACATTACGTTTATCTTTGCTAGTATCAACACGCCAAAAGGTGGCGTGCGAAATTTTGCTTTTTTCAAGGCCTACTAAAGGCACGTTAAAAATTTGTACGAAACCTTTTATTAAAGATTGAATACTATTGCCAATCAAAGGGGCTAAGCTGATTGAAAGAATAAAACCAACAGCAGCAGGAATAATCGAAGTAAAAACTGTCGTGATATAAATACCAACACCTTCTGACTTTAATTCAGAATGAAGTTTAGAAAACGATGGTGGATCATCTGCGCCTGTATCTTGATACATATCTTGCATGGGGAATAATGCTTTCCCAGCGATATGATAAAAAAGCTCTGTTGTTCGAAGCGAAAAAGAAAAAGTTACGCTAATTGCATCAGCAAGCGCACTGCCAAGTGCTTTAAATGCATTCGCAAGTTCGGTCATGCCGTTATTGAATGACGTTATTAGTTCCTGGCCGTCTTCTCTGCTTAGCATCTTAATCCTAATTTGTTGGCAGTAAGTTGTTTATGTTATTGTTGCAGCTAGTATATTTACTAACCCTTAAGCAATTCTTAAATGAACCGTATGAGGTAGAGAATCATGGCCACTGTTACCACAATTCAACTCGATGAACCTACCATTTTTCTTGATTTAAATAAGAAAGAAGGTGTCGCAGCTGATTTTGAAAGAAGCGAATTAAAGTTAAATTCTTTAAAATACAAGCACTTCCGCGCTGTTTTACAGTATCCTGAAGCCGATCAAATGCACCATCTTATGCTGGCGATGACTGGTTTGAGCGAAAATGATTTGGGCGAGCTTTCCCCGGCCACTGCTGCGGAAATATCAGGCTTGGTTTTTGAATCAATGAAAGAGTACTTGAAGTTGGGTCAGAAGATAATTAAGAATATTGAAAATCGTTAAGAACCATAAAAACCTTCTCCCCGTAGGGGAGAAGGGTGATATTTGATTAAGACTCATCCCAGTTTAATGCGCCGCCGGTTTGATATTCTGTCACGCGGGTTTCAAAGAAGTTTTTCTCTTTTTTCAGATCCATAATTTCACTCATCCATGGAAATGGATTGACTGCGCCTGGATATTGTTGTTGTAAGCCGATTTGCGCGCAGCGGCGATTGGCGATGTGATGCAAATACTCTTTAAACATTTCTGCATTTAAACCTAAAATACCGCGCGGCATGGTATCGACTGCGTAGGCATATTCAAGCTCAACACCTTCTTTAATCATATCGATGGCTTCTTGTTTGAAATCTTCGCTCCACAAATGCGGGTTTTCAATTTTGATTTGGTTGATAACATCAATACCGAAATTAAGATGCATGGATTCATCGCGTAAAATATATTGGAACTGTTCTGCAGTTCCTGTCATCTTGTTACGACGTCCCATGGAAAGTACTTGTGTGAAGCCGACGTAGAAAAATATACCTTCAAACACAACATAAAAAGCAATCAAGTCTCTTAATAGTCTGCGATCATTTTCTGGCGTGCCAGTTTTAAAATTAGGGTCGCCTAAGCTTTGTGTGTATTTGAGTGACCATGCAGCTTTAGTTGCAACGCTTGGTACTTCACGATACATGTTGAAAATTTTTGCCTCATCCATACCTAGGCTTTCAATGACATATTGATAAGCATGTGTATGTAATGCTTCTTCAAATGCTTGACGCAGTAAATATTGACGGCATTCAGGGTTAGTAATATGGCGATAAACGGCTAAGACTAAATTATTTGCTACCAATGAATCTGCTGTGGAGAAGAAGCCTAAATTGCGCTCTATAATCATGCGCTCATCTTCAGTTAAGCCATTTGGATCTTTCCATAACACAACATCTTGCGCCATATTAATTTCATTTGGCATCCAGTGATTTGCGCAAGCATCCAAATATTTTTGCCATGCCCATTTATATTTGAATGGCACAAGTTGGTTTAAATCAGCGCGACAATTAATAATTTTTTTGTCATCAACTTGAATACGCGCGGCTCCCATTTCAAATTCTAAGCCAGTAGCGCCGCTAGGAGTTGTATTTGTTTGCATAGTATTTTTCCTTATTATTGACATGCTTCACAAGTTGGATCTGTGATAGGGCACATTTTTGGTTCTGATTGGAGTTGTGATTCAGGTTCTGATTGCACGGCATTTAAGGAGCGGTTATCAACCGTGGATTTTTCTGTGTTTGTTGCGCCCATTGTTCTTAAATAATAAGTCGTTTTCAAACCGCGCATCCAAGCAAGACGATAGAGTTGATCTAATTTTTTGCCTGAAGGTTGTGCCATATACAAATTAAGTGATTGCGCTTGATCTATCCATTTTTGACGTCGTGAACCTGCTTCAACTAACCAGCTTGGATCAACTTCGAAAGAGGTGGCATAAATCAATTTTAATTTTTCTGGCATACGAGTGATTTTGGCGACACTGCCATCGTAATATTTGAGATCGTTTACCATGACTTCGTCCCACAAGCCTTCACGTTTTAAGTCGTCGACTAAGTAAGGATTGATGACGGTAAATTCACCCGACAGATTAGATTTCACAAATAAATTTTGATAAGTCGGATCTATCGATTGTGAAACGCCACAAATGTTAGAGATGGTTGCCGTCGGTGCAATGGCTAATACGTTAGAGTTGCGCATACCAATTTTTTTGACGCGAGTACGCAAGGTGTTCCAATCCAAGGTTTGTGATTTATCAATCTCCAAATAGGCGCCGCGATTTTTTTCTAATAACTCCAGCGAATCTATCGGAAGTATGCCTTGGCTCCATAAAGAACCTGGGAAGGAAGAATAAGTGCCGCGCTCTTCAGCTAAATTAGTGGAAGCTTCAATGGCGTAATAACTAATTAATTCCATGGAACGATCAGCAAATTCTACTGCTTCTTTTGAAGCGTAAGGGAGGCGTTGCTTATAAAGCACATCTTGGAAACCCATGACGCCTAAACCAACGGGCCGGTGTTTCAGGTTTGAATTTCTAGCTTGGGGAACAGAATAGTAGTTGATATCAATAACGTTATCGAGCATGCGCATCGCTACGTTGACAGTATGTTGTAATTTGGTTTTGTCTAAACCATTTTCTGTCATGTGCGCGACTAGGTTGATGCTGCCCAAATTGCAAACGGCTATTTCATCGCGAGATGTATTTAATGTGATTTCCGTGCAAAGGTTTGAACTATGCACCACACCAACATGTTGTTGTGGTGAGCGTAGGTTGCAAACATCTTTAAAGGTAACCCAAGGGTGTCCGGTTTCAAACAACATCGTTAACATTTTTCGCCATAGAGAAATAGCGGGCATTTTTTTGGCGTTTTTAATTTTGCCTTTAGCAGCTAATTCTTCGTAGGCAACATACGATTTTTCAAATGCTTTGCCATATAAATCGTGTAAATCTGGTGTGTCATTTGGTGAGAATAAGGTCCAGTCTTTGTTTTCAATAACACGCTGCATGAATAAATCAGGTATCCAATTAGCCGTATTCATATCATGGGTACGTCTGCGTTCATCACCTGTGTTTTTACGCAGCTCTAAAAATTCTTCAATATCTTTATGCCAGGTTTCTAAGTAAGCACAAACAGCGCCTTTACGTTTTCCACCTTGGTTGACGGCGACGGCTGTGGCATTGGCAACATTTAAGAAGGGTACAACACCTGAAGATTTGCCGTTTGTGCCTTTGATGCGTGCGCCCATGGCGCGCACATTAGTCCAGTCATTGCCTAAGCCGCCGGCATATTTAGATAAAAGTGCATTGTCTTTGATCGCGCCATAAATACCATCGAGATCATCCGGTACGGTTGTTAAATAGCAGCTGGATAATTGTGGACGCAAGGTGCCGGAATTAAATAAGGTTGGTGTGGAGCTCATGAAGTCAAAAGAAGAAAGTAAGTTGTAAAATTCAATAGCGCGTTTTTCTTTTTCTTTTTCTTCTATCGCAAGACCCATGGCAACGCGCATGAAAAATGCTTGTGGCAGTTCAAAGCGGTTGTCTTCCGAATGAATAAAGTAACGATCGTAAAGAGTTTGTAAGCCAAGATAAGTAAATTGCATATCACGTTCTGGTTTGATCGCAGCACAGATAGTGGCTATATCAAACGTGCTTAATAAACGTGGGTCTAATAATTCCAATGCAATTCCACGTTGCAAGTAGCCAGTAAAATAAGTTTGGAATGAGGATGCCAGCTTATCAACGGCAATGCTTTGTAAGTCTAAAAATTGCAATGCTTCGCAGTATAAATCATTTAGTAATAAACGGGCGGTGACGTAAGTATAATTTGGCTCTTTTTCAATTAACATGCGCGCAGACATGACTAGGGCTTTGTTAACTTCTTGCACTGGTACTTTGTCAAATAAATTGCGTTTTACATCTTCAATAATGATTTGTGGCGAAACATTAGCAAGTCCAATGCAAGCATGTTCGGCTTGCTTAGTGAGTGCCGCCATATCTAAGGGTACAACGCTGCCATCTGCTAAGGTGACATGAAGGGTGAAAGCGGTTTTTTTATTCTCAGCTGCTGCTTGTTCTTCTTCGCGAGCTCGGCGGCGTTCTTCGCGATATAACACATACGCTTTGGCAACTTTATACTCACCGGCGCGCATGAGTTCGAGTTCAACTAAGTCTTGAACTTGTTCAATGTGGATAGTGCCACCGCTTTTGAAGCGACGGTTGAATGTCTCGGTAATTTTTTGCGCCAAGTTAGACACTTTTTCATGGATACGGCTTGAACCTGCAGCGGTATCGCCTTCAACAGCCAAGAAGGCTTTTGTCAGGGCAACGGTTATTTTGTTGGCATCAAACGGAGTGACGGTGCCATTACGTCGAATCACCTTAACTTGACCGGGTGCGGTCTGGGCGATATCAAAATGCGGGGGATAGGTTACGTTAGCAGTTGTTGAGGTATCCATGCTGTTTTTCTCCACGGTATCAATATGTTTAATCAATCATTTAGTCAACGGCAGAATTGTGGTGTCGAGTGCGAAAAACCACAATATATAGTTGTTTTGCTGCGTTAAGATATCAAGATAAAGTATCTCATTGGAGATATCAAGTGAATAAACTGTGATTTTTTTTGGGGTTGAAACTAGGGTTAGATCGGGTACGAAAATGACTAATCAGGTTGTTAAATTAACGGTGCTGCGTGTTTGCAGCGGGACTATGTATAGATTGTTTTCTAGGGCTGGTTGAGGCGGCTCGTGGTCTATGAGGTTCGCGAGGCGTAATATTATTAGTAATTCTTCTAAAGATAGAAATATTTTCATCATACGATCTACTTTGTTGCGGCGGCGATGAAGGTGGAGAGGCTATTTTTTTCCCTTTTATGTCTATGGCGGGTGATTGGGCAGGGCTGAACGGTTTATTTAATCGCACCATTTCCTCTAATTCTTCAAAGGAGCCAGCTTTAGGAGCAGGAAGATCTGCAACTTCATCTCTTCCCAGTTCGAATTGTCCAGAGGTGTTTTCATACGTTTGCGATAGCGGATGAATCTTTGAAAGTGAAAGAGGAAGACGCCGTTCAGGAAGGCTGACGCCCAACCCTTCTTGAGGTCTGAGTGTTGGCTCTCTTCGGGGTGTTACCAAATCGGACATATCAAAGCTTTTCTGGCCAGTCAGATGTTCTTTCATTTTTTTAGTGGTCGTAGAAGAAGGTAAGCGTTTTGCACTGTTCATGCCGGCAGCAGGCGCCCCAGCATGGGCTGGTGCGGGAGATTTTTGCAAAGTAGGGGTAGCAAAAGGGACTTTAATAGATTGCGAAAGCGCTTGGTGGAAATTTTCTTTTACTATGTTCTTTTTCTCTGCTGTCCAATTTGGATCTCTGAAAACGATTGCGCGTATAAATCCCAGAGTGCCAACGGTGAAAGCAAGAGCAGACCCAATGAGGGAGAGTGATAAGGTGGTTGCGCCAAAAAAAGGAATAGTGAAACCTAAAGCTAAAGGAGGCATGGTCATTAATAAAATAGTGCAGACAATGGCGGTAGCAATAAGGGCAAGCACAAGCACAGAGCGAACTTTTTCAAATTTGCTAGTCAGAGTAAAGTGCTTAAGGTCAGTTAATGCAACTAAAAACGCAGCACCTAAAAGGAATAGAGCGACGAATGGAGTAATGAGTGGGGTGAGGGCTGTTATAGACGTTTGTATTAACACCATGGCGATACACATGGTTAAATTAGAGCTATTTAAGCGCAAAAGCCTGGTGATGAGGGTTTCAGTTTGTTTTTTGGATAAATTAGTTTCAGCGTTATTGAGGGTCGTTGAGTCAATAATTTTTTGGTTGTTATTAACCTTGTTTAATTTTTTGGATAAAGAAAGGTGCTGATAGTACGCATAAAAAGCGCTGCCACCATCAAGAAAAATATCGAGGACTGTGATGCCTATGTTTAATACGACATTTACTATTTGTGCGGTGAGACTCGCGATTGCGGTAGCCGGAAATAGAATGAAGATAAATTTGAAAGTCGCATTTGCTGCAAGAGGGAACAGTAGGAGAGTGGCATTAACAACCGGTACTGCAAGAGCATTTAGCATGCGGACAAATCGGTTTCCTTTCCAAAATGTATTTTTAAAACGAGTCCATCTTGGCCATTTATTTTTAAGATATTGCTCATGTTTAATGCGTTCTTCCGCAAGCGCATCAAGCTGTTCGTGAGGAGCTAGAAAAGAAACCTTAAATTGCTGCCAGCGCAAAAGCTGCTCGCCGGTTTTTAGATTGATTAGCTTTTTAAAGGCCGATGTAATTGAAACTATCAAATCGCCACTTAATTCAAACAAGCCGCCAAAAATGCCAATTACAGAAAATAACTTCCCTAATGAGTTATTTAAAAATCGGGCTGATTTGGTTGCAATCCTGTTTCCTCGAGTCCCAAATAAGCGCAATCTGGTGAGGTAAACCGAAAACGTATAAATCCAATCAGACGTAAAAAAACGCTTCCTCTTGGTGGTGGCTAATAAATCAAGATATTGGTGGCTAGAAAGTAAGAAAGGGTTTTCTTTAATAATTGTGCTGGCTGTATCGCGCAGTTTATCGGCTTTTAGCCTATCAACTGCGGTTTTTTGTTTGCCGGTATCGAGGCGATCAATCATGTGCAGTAAGGCAGTTAAGCGCAAGCTTAGAGCGTGATCACTTTTGCCAAGATCAAGTCCGCAAAATATTTCCAATTCATCCGAGGAGAGGCCGCTGATAAAATCGACCGCTGTTTTCGAGATAGGCATGTTCCTGGGAACTCCTCTTAGGACTGTGAGCAAAATTTTAGTACATTCTAGCTTAAGGGAGTATTAAGGAAAGTCTTTTTTCCGATTATTTAATAGTGGATTAGCTATTGACATTTAATAAAAAGTTCATATCGCAAAATGACTCATCAGCTTTAATTTGACACTATCTCTACACGCCCATAAAATGCGCGCATGATAGAGAAACTCATTCCAGAACATATTGATCCTTTTCGGTACGCTGAACAAAGTCTGCAACTTGAAGGTGTGGTTAAGCTAACGGATATGCCTCGTTTAAGCGCCAATTTATTTGCAACCGATGATAAAGTGGCGGTCCATTTGCAGTTTGGGGTGGATGAGCAAGGGATAAATTTCATAAAAGGCCGTCTTAATGCCAAGCTGATATTGCAATGTCAGCGTTGTATGGAACCCTATATTTATGAAATAATGCCCAACTTTGCGCTGGGGTTAGTTAGCACGGTAGATGAAGCGAATGCTTTGCCTGAACTCTATGAGCCGGCTTTAGCAAAAGAAGGTAGTTTGGCTTTACGTGAATTAATCGAAGATGAAATTATTTTAAATTTACCAATTATTCCAAGGCATGAGCTAGAAGGTTGTAAAGTGAAGCTTTCCATGCCCGATTTAAATGGTGTAAATGGTAAGCAAGTGGAAAAAAGCAACCCCTTTCACGTGTTAAGTACACTGAAAGAAAAGGGTAAGGATAAATAATTTTTAAATGTAATGTTGTTTAGTGGGGAGTGTAAAAAATGGCAGTTCAAAAAAGTCGAGTACCAAGATCACGTCGCGGTATGCGTAGATCACACGATGGTTTAACGAAACCAACGTTATCAGTAGATGCTGCAACGGGTGAAACCCATCGTCGTCATCATGTCAGTCCAGAAGGCTATTATCGTGGCCGTAAAGTGATTGATAAGTCTGTGGTGGTTGAAGAAGAAAGTGGCGAAGAGTAGTTCGTTTGACCAAAACCATTATCGCAATTGATGCAATGGGGGGCGATCACGGCCCTCCCGTTATCGTGCCTGCTTCGTTAGATATGTTGGCTCGCCAGCCTGAGCTACACATTATTCTCGTTGGCGATCAAGATATCTTGAATCAGCAACTTAGCTCGTATCGTTATGATAATGGTAGATTAGAGGTTCACCATGCTTCGCAAGTTATTGGTATGGATGAATCGCCTGGTTTAGCCTTACGTTCAAAAAAAGATTCTTCAATGCGCGTTGCGATTAACCTTGTCAAAGAGGGCAAGGCGCAAGCTTGTGTCAGCGCGGGTAATACTGGCGCTTTAATGGCAACGGCGCGTTTTGTTTTGAAAACACTGCCTGGTATCGATAGACCAGCCATTATTTCTGCTTTTCCAACCAACAATCCAAATAAAAATGTCCGCATGTTGGATTTGGGTGCCAATGTAGATTCATCTGCCGAAAGTTTAGTGCAATTTGCCATCATGGGTTCTGTGCTCGCGTCTGCGGTCGATAATATTAAAAATCCTAGTATATTTTTGTTAAACATTGGTGAAGAAGAAATTAAAGGTAACGAATTAGTTAAGCAAACAGCGCAATTATTATCGCAACAAACTTCAATTAATTATGCTGGTTACATTGAAGGTGATGCGATTCATGACGGTGTAGCTGATGTGGTTGTGTGCGATGGATTTGTTGGTAATGTCTCGCTTAAGACCATGGAAGGCGCTGTGATCTTTATGGTGCAACTCATTAAGAATGCATTTAAACGCAATTTAATAACTAAATTAATTGGCTTATTAGCTAAACCCGTTTTAAAACCATTTTTAAAACGCATTGATCCTGCCAAATACAATGGCGCTTCTTTAATTGGACTACAAGGCACAGTGATTAAAAGTCACGGTAGTGCAGGTGTGGCTGCGTTTGCTAACGCCATTAAAGAAGCGATGATAGGCGCTGAAAAAAATATTCCTGAACGTATTCGTCACGAAGTCGAACATTTAACTAATTCAACGCCGAGCCAATCGTCATGACGATTACTAATGCGCAGCTTGCTGTGGTTTTTCCCGGCCAAGGTTCGCAAACAGTGGGTATGCTTGCTTCTGTTGTGCAATATAACGAAGTACAACAAACATTTGCTGAAGCATCTGATGTGCTCGGTTATGATTTATGGCAACTCGCACAGCAAGGCCCCGCAGATGTTTTAGATCAAACCGTGCATACCCAACCGGCATTATTAGCAGCTTCTTATGCTATGTGGCGTGTGTTACAAATCGAATGTCAATTTTTACCTGCCATGCTGGCAGGTCACAGTCTTGGTGAATACACGGCTTTAGTTTGTGCCGAGGCAATCAGTTTTCGTGATGCTATTAAATTGGTTGCAGCACGTGGCGAATACATGCAAGCAGCAGTACAACCTGGCACCGGCGCAATGGCAGCTTTAATTGGATTAGATGAAGTTACTGTTGCCTCGATTTGCAAAGAAGTTATTACATCAACCGATGAAATAATTACGCCGGCTAACTTTAACAGTGTTGGGCAGATTGTTGTGGCTGGGCATAAAGCGCCAGTTGAGCGAGCGATCATTTTAGCGAAAGAAAAAGGTGCAAAATTAGCGGTGATGATACCGGTAAGCGTGCCTTCGCATTGCCAACTTATGCAGCCAGCAGCAGAACGATTAGCTAGCTTATTAGAAACAGTTACAATCAAAACGACTACCATTCCTGTTCTCAATAACGCCGATGTTGTTCGCTACGATAGTCCGGCTTCTATTCGTCAGGGATTAATTAAACAATTATATTTACCAGTGCGTTGGGTAGAGATCATTCAAGCAATGGTAAATAATAAAATAACAACTGTTTTGGAATGCGGTCCCGGGAAAGTTTTAACTGGGTTGAATAAGCGTATTGATAAACAGTTACAATGTAATGCAACTAACGATTTAACTGGCGTTTCAGCTTTTTTAAATGATTATTTAAGGAGCGCGCATGATATTTCCTGATAATTTTCTTCAAGGTAAAGTTGCACTCGTGACCGGTGCAAGTCGCGGCATTGGCCAATGTATAGCTTTAACATTAGCAAAAGCTGGCGCGACAGTTATTGGTACAGCAACAACTGAAGAAGGTGCAGACCGTATTAGCAAGGCATTAAAAGAGCATCATTTAATTGGCAGTGGTCTAATGTTAAATGTCACGGATCAAGCCAATATTGAAGCTGGTTTAGCAACAATTAAAGAACGCTTTGGTAATGTAAATGTGTTAGTGAATAACGCGGCTATCACAGCTGATAATTTATTTTTACGTATGAAAGAGGATGAATGGTTTCGTGTTATTGAAACCAATTTGAATTCGGTTTTTCGTCTTTCCAAAGCTTGTGTAAGGGATATGTTAAAAGCCCGTTGGGGTCGTATTGTTAATATTGGTTCGGTAGTGGGTAACACGGGCAATCCCGGCCAAGCAAATTATTGCGCGGCAAAAGCGGGTGTCGTTGGTTTTAGTAAAGCGTTGGCACTTGAAGTCGGTTCGCGTGATATTACTATTAACACGGTTGCGCCAGGTTTTATTGCCACCGATATGACTAACGCCTTATCTGAAGAGCAACGCGAGGCTATTTTCCAGCGTATTCCTATGCAAAAATTAGGTACGGTAGAGGATATTGCCAATGCTGTTTTATTTTTAACATCGCCGGCCGCTAACTATATTACCGGTCAAACTTTACACGTCAATGGTGGTATGTTTATGGAGTAATACAGCCATTTAGGCTGCTATTTAACTTGCAACTTATGCGTTTTTGAATAAAATAGCACAAATTATATTCTAAGATTTTTAATTTAAGGTTTTTAATTTAAGAGAGAGGATTCACCAATCATGGCTATTAATACAAATGAAATCGAAACCAGAGTAAAGAAAATCGTCGTTGAGCAATTGGGCGTTAAAGACGAAGAAGTCACGAACGATGCTTCATTTGTTGATGATTTAGGTGCGGATTCGTTAGACACAGTGGAATTAGTGATGGCGCTTGAAGAAGAATTTGAAACAGAAATTCCAGACGAAGATGCAGAAAAAATTGTTACGATTAAAGACGCCGTTAAATATATTTCTGAACGCGCGGAAAAAGAATCCAAAACTAACTAATTCTGCTTAGGCAGGAATAGAAATGGTATCGCAAACACAGTGGTCTTCCTGAAGAAGATTACTGTGTTGTTTTTTGTAGCCAAATTATCTTAGTCGAGTTTAGTTGAAGAGGGCCTTAACGTGAGCAAACGACGAGTAGTGGTGACTGGTTTAGGAATGGTTACATCGCTTGGCCACAATGTGGAAACGACTTGGAAAGGGATTGTTGCAGGAAAAAGTGGCGTTGCGCTTATCGATCATTTTGATGCATCTGATTTAGCTTGTCGCATTTGTAGTCGTGTCAAAGATTTTGATCCCACGCTCTTTATGACAGAAAAAGAAGCCCGCAAAATAGATACCTTTATTCAGTTTGGTTTAGCAGCTTCTATCGAAGCGATAAAAGATTCAGGTCTTGTCGTGACAGAAGAAAACGCAAGCCGCATTGGTGTGGCGGTGGGTTCTGGAATTGGTGGTTTGCCAACCATAGAGCGATATCATTCGGTATTATTAGAATCTGGTCCACGGCGCATTTCGCCTTTCTTCATTCCGGGTGCCTTGATCAACATGATTTCCGGCAACCTGTCTATTCAGTATGGTTTTAAAGGTCCAAATATCGCTTTGGTTTCAGCTTGTACCACAGGCACTCATAACATTGGCATGGCAGCTCGTACCATTGCTTATGGCGATGCTGATGTCATGGTTGCTGGCGCTTCTGAAATGGCAACCACTAAGCTTGGTATTGGTGGTTTTGCTGCTATGCGCGCTTTATCGACTCGTAATGATGCGCCTGAAAAAGCTAGCCGCCCCTGGGATAAAGACAGAGATGGATTTGTATTAGGCGATGGAGCTGGCGTTATTGTTCTTGAAAGTTATGAACACGCCAAAGCACGCGGTGCCAAAATTTATGCTGAAATAATCGGCTTTGGTATGAGTGCAGATGCTAGCCACATTACTTCACCAGATCCTGAAGGCAAAGGTGGAGCAGCTGCGATGGATGCGGCATTGGCAGATGCGGGCATTAAGCCTGATGCTGTGCAATATATTAATGCGCATGGCACTTCAACTCCTGCTGGTGATGAATTGGAAGTATTAGGTATTAAACGTACTTTTGGTGATCATGCGTATCATTTAGCGGTAAGTTCAACCAAATCCATGATAGGCCATTTATTGGGTGCGGCGGGATCAGTCGAATCCATATTCTGCATTCTTGCTATGCGCGATCAAGTCGTGCCGCCCACTATTAATTTGGAAAACCCAAGTGAGGGTTGCGACTTAAATTTTGTTCCTAATATCGCACAAAACATGCCGATTAAAGTGACTATGTGTAACTCGTTTGGTTTCGGTGGAACGAATGGGTCGTTGATCTTCAAAACGATATAACCTTTGCTGAATGGATGCCAGCTAGAAGCACGCTGGCATGACAGACCTAACCAAGGATTGTCATGCCAGATAACATAAAAAACATTTCATCCCGATCGCATTAGCGTTAAAATCAGGCAATGAGAAAATCCCATTTATTTCTATCGATATCAGGCATATTGTTAGCTACGCTTACGTGGCTTTATGTGGTTTTCGTCCCGGTGGTTTTTGATGAGCGCGGCGTCGTTTATGAAGTGAGGCCGGGTACTTCGGTTAGACGCATGATGATGGAGTTAAATCAGCAAGGCATCATTTCGCATCCTTGGATTTTTTCGCTATATGCTTATCCCCACGTTACCGCGCAACTTAAAACTGGCGAATAT
>Ga0163162_10004419_pt1 | contig 13535 bp, 13 predicted proteins | sample S55metaG_FD_115310 | JGI IMG/M metagenome (GOLD analysis project Ga0163162, IMG submission 115310) | Switchgrass rhizosphere microbial communities from Kellogg Biological Station, Michigan, USA - S5-5 metaG | ecosystem: Host-associated > Plants > Roots > Rhizosphere > Soil | place: USA...
CAAAAATGCGCCTTATTCCTGCTGGGTAACGCAGGTTTTGGTATTTGCATTCACTTTCTAAAAAAGCGCCACCCGGCGATTCATTCAAACCACCAGGTGGGCGCTTTTAAAATACGATTTGAGAAGAATTATTTCTTAAATGATATCGCTCCGATTTCTTCTCCCACTTTTTTTCCCAATTCATGTCCCACAGCAATAGATGGTGCGTAGTGTATGCCTCCAAAGCGGCGGGAATTTCCTGCTTCAATGCCTACGTCGTTAAGGTTTGCAAAACTGCGTAGCGGCCAGCCCAAAAATTCGTATGTATGATCAGTGAACGGATGATCATTTCCGATTTCACTTGCAAGCGCTGCCATCGCGGATGATGTAATAAAAGCGTGCGCAGCGGGATATTCCGGATGGGGTGGCGTAGGAATGAGCGAAGACCAGCTGGGGTCGATCACTTTCCTGATATAGGTAACCGGCCTCACCAGGTTGTATTTGTATTTTGAACGGAAAACAACAATCAGTCCATCCCATAATGCCATACCCGTTTTTGTATAACACTGAATGGAAGTAATCAAATCCTTGTTTTCTTTTCTCAATACCTGCGAAACGATATTCATAATATGGCCGGGTGGTGTATAACCTGTATACAAACCAAGGTCGTTCCACCATAGCGCCATATTTTTCTGGTCTGCAGTAAGATTATTGGAAACATCATAAATATCTCTCACCATTTTATAGAAATCAGATCCCACCGTTTCAGAATAGGGAAAAGCAGGGGGACCCGCCACTGATGTGGTATGGGCGTGCAGAAAAGGACGCATATTTCCGGCGTATGGCGTTGCTGCCGAAGCAAAGGCAGGAGGCGTCGGCTCCCAGGCACCTGGAAATACTGGCGGTGTATATGGCGCGTTAGCCACATTGAACAGGTCGGAACTGGCATAGTCGAATACTGCATTAGCGATAGACACGCCAAATGCCTTCGACTTGTCTATCACGTCCTGGGTTTCGATAGCTCTAAACCTTGCTTCGTAAACGGCCTCCAGAGAATCAACAGATGCTTTTTGCGCTGTTGTCATTGCGGGATAAAACAGCCGGGTTGAAGCTGCCAGCGCAGCGTTCGCCGATTCTGTCCAGGAATAGTTATTTCCAGTGGGATGTGGCATATCGGGCATCTGGTAAACACGACCACTCAAACTGGTGTTACCCGGAATACCTCTTTGTGCAGCTTCGTACAACGCTATTCCCGTATAAGCAAATGCGCGGATCACGACGCCGTTGGGAATTGTGGGATTTGAGTTGAGAATATTCCTCGTTTGCAGGTCAATCCAGTCGTACACGAGATTTCCTTTTTCATTCTTAATGTTACCATTGTTAGTGCCATGATCATCATCCCCGTGATGATGCCAGGGCAGTTGGTCAGACAATTTGTTGCAACCTAATACAGATAAGAGCACGAGAATGGCAACTAGCAGACGACCCCTGTTTAAAATTGGGAGCCCTACCGTTTGAAAATGTTTTTGCATAATCGATGGGTTTTTTATGCTTGTTAAATAATTAACCGACAGTGCCCAGCAGTGGATAAACACAATGCTGTAGCATGAACTTTTTGAAAGGTCATTAGTCAGTTGAAACTTGCGGGGCTATACTTGGAAGACAAGATCAAACTTAGTGTTCGTAAAGAATCACTACTGAGAGGATCAGGATATATCTGGATGGTAATATAAAATTTAGAAGAATAATCCATACTTGCAAGCGTAATAACAAATTTTTTGGCACAATTCGACAATTAGTTGATTTTGCATCTCAGATCCTTCATCAACCTTTTGAACAATGCGACTAGCCATTATCGTACGACTTACACTCTTTATTCTGTTTTCGACGTTCAGTTTGAACGCAGTCACCCAAAGTTGCAAATTCATTGGTGTGCAGGGCAAGGCTTTAATAGACCCCCAGGGGAAGCCTTTCCTCATGAAAGGAACCAACCTCGGCAACTGGCTGGTTCCGGAAGGCTATATGTTCAAATTCAAAAATGCCAACGCTCCCCGATTGATACAGGAAGTGATGAATGAACTGCTGGGTCCTGACGAAGCCAAACAGTTCTGGAAGAAATACCTCGACAGTTATATAACGGAAGCCGATATCCACTACCTGAAATCCATCGGCATGAATTCCATCCGAATACCATTTCATTACAAGCTATTTACTGATGAAGAATATTTGGGCGGTCATGGTATAGCCCGAGGGTTTGAGTTGATGGACCGCGTACTGGGATGGTGCCGCAAGGAAGGACTGTACGTGATACTTGACATGCATTGCGCGCCTGCCGGACAAACCGGCGACAATATTGACGATGGTTACGGTTATCCCTACCTTTTCGAATCGGAAGAGAGCCAGGCACTCACCATTCAGATTTGGAAAAACATCGCTGCACACTATGCGAACGACTGCATTGTGTTGGGATACGATTTGCTGAACGAGCCCATCGCACATTATTTTGACAAAGCAACACTAAATCCAAAATTGGAACCGCTGTATAAAAAAATTACAGCAGCAGTCAGGGAAAGCGACAAAAACCATTTGATATTTTTAGGTGGTGCACAATGGGATTCTGATTTCAAACCATTTGGCGCGCCCTTCGATAACAAACTGGTATATACTTTCCACAAATACTGGACTCCCGCCACTACCGCCGTTATCCAGGACTATTTGGATTTTGGCAGGAAATACAATGTGCCACTATACTGTGGCGAAACCGGGGAGAATACCGATGAATGGGTTCGTGATTTTCGAAAAGTATTGGATTCGAATTCGGTAGGATGGCATTTCTGGCCTTACAAAAAAGCCGAAAATACCAAAGGCATTGTTGAATTTCCCCTGCCCAAAAATTACGACCAGGTCATTCAGTATGCGGAATTGCCCAGAACAACCTTTGAAGACATCCGGAAGGCCAGGCCGAAAAACATGGAGGAAGTGAAGGCGGCACTTTATGGTTTTATTACAAACAGTTTGTTCGCTACCTGCACACCAAACAAAGGCTATGTGGAGGCACTGGGTTTTAAAACCAACTGACAAACTATAAAAATCAAAAGTCTGCCCCGTGGCAGACTTCTGACTTTGTTCAGCACCTCAAATTCGCATTCCTAGGTTAGCAACCTAATATTTTACTTTTATCTCAATTTTCTGTGTGTTCTTGTGGTCGAAGCTCGCTTCCTTAAAACTTGGCGGGCCTGTTAACCGTATCGCGTTGTTCGAAAAGCCATATCCCTCTTTGGGAATGCCTACAAAATTCTTATCCATCTTCATATCATCATCCTCATCATGTAATACGGCTACGGCATATACGCCGTTGGGTATGGAATCGAATTTAACAACTGCTTTATCTTTGTTAATAGCCACACGTTGTTTTTGAATGGCTTTTGTGGGGTCGTCAGGAAAACCAACATCGGCCCTAAACAGGCTGACAAGTACATGCCCCTTTTCGTTGCGTAAACCGGTAAGGTCAATTTCCAATGGCGCATTTTGTGCGAAGGAATCTTTGAATGACAAAGTCAGTGCGAGGAAAATTCCGAGTGCGCATATGATGCCGTGCTTTTGCATACCACAATAACAAAAGCGCGACAAAAAAGTTGTCGAAAAATGGAAATGTGCGCGAAGCCAAATTGACAGTGGCTAAAAACTGGTTTGCATTCTCCTTTGAAGGGTGGTTGCGGTCCATTCACCCGGAACAATGATGCGGCGAATGGTATAGAGCGGATCTTTTTCGTCTCTTTTGGCATACAATTGAAAGGCAGCAACGAATCCCCTTTGCTTGAGTTGGGGAATCGCCTCCTCGTTCCATAAACCGAAGGGGTAGGCGAAATAGTGAATGGGCTTTCCTGTAATTTTTTCCAGTTGCGCCAGCGGCTTGTCAATTTGAGTATTCCAGTCCTGGCCGGCGTATTTCTTAACGTTGTGGTGATCCCAGGTATGAGAGCCGATGACATTACCCTCATCTGACAATTCCTTCACCTGCGCGGCCGTCATGTAATTGGGGCGGCCCAAACTCACTGTCATGATAAAGAAGACGCCTTTGAATCCATATTTCTTCATTTCTGGCAGTGCAACCTGGTACTGGTCGTCGTCGGTATCATCGAAAGTTAGCATGACTGGTTTGGAAGGCAGGGCCCTGCCTTCGTTCAAATGGGCATACAACTGATCCGGTAATATGGTGTGGTATCCGCTATCAGCCAACATGCGCATTTGTTCACGGAACTGTGCAATAGGAACGATATAGTCCTTGGCCGTTTTTGAATCACGGGCCGTCCAATCGCGTATCTGGTGATAACAAAGGATGGGCACTTCTTTTTGTGAAAGAATAAAACCTGCCTCAGCCGGCTTGATGCTTGAAATGGATGTTACCGGCGGAGGAACCTTCGAACTTGCCGAATCTTTTGGTGTTCGCGCATGGCGCTCTGCGGCCGGTGCCTGGCAACCTTTTGAAAATATCGCCAGGATAAGGAAACCACAGAATATCAGGTACCTGTAAAGGAGGTCTTGGGGCTTAATAGTTTTCATAACGGACGTGGATGCTCTTCTTATTCAACGAATTTTGAGTCGCAAAAGTATCCTGATTTAACCGGTTTTTAAGGAAAATTCGGGTGAAATTTGAGGGAGAAAACCCGGAAAATGAGAGAGATAGGGCAATGGGTGCAACAGATTTAATTAATTTGCAAGGGTCATGGCCAATAAAGATTATTACGCTGTATTGCAAGTGAAGCCGAATGCCAATTTACCAGAAATAAAAAAGAGTTATCGCCGGCTGGCGCTTCAATTCCATCCCGACAAAAACCCCGGAAACCCATTTGCCAAGGAAAAATTCCAGGAATTAACCGAAGCCTACCAGGTGCTGGGCGATACGCGCAAACGGGAACAATATCATTACGCCCGGTGGTGGAAGGGAACTGTTGGGAGAAAGCAAAACCACCCTCCCATTAGTCCTTACGCCATTTTACTGCAATGCCGGGAAATCAGTTCAAGGGTGAAAGTGAGCAATAGCTTCCGGATAAATCGCGACAGCCTGTTCTCCCAACTCATGTCCATCATTTCCGACGAGCGGATAAGCCTGCTCAATGATTGGAATGATGAGTTTACCAATTTCCAAATTATTCGTGAGGTCGATGCAGCCGCCATGCCTTTAACTTTCCGGCAATGGAAGCTGATCAACCTGCAACTTAGAAAAATTGACCCCGGTGAGGCATCCCACCAACTCTTCCTGGTTCAACGGGCGCGCGAAATGAAGGGCCTTCACCTGTGGGAAAAGTACAAATTCCTGGCCGCCGCGCTGCTCACTTTGTTGCTTTGTATATTAATGTACTTGTTGCGTTAGCTGCATGGCATTTGTTAATAGATTGGCAAAAGAACAGGTATACTTTACAAGAGGTCTTTTCCCATTATAAAATCCACGTTGTTCTTGGCGATGCGATGTATATTGGACTTACTCAAACTAACATGATGCGCCATATCCTGTCTCTGATAATGCTCGTATGCGGTATTTCTGCGTTTTCCCAGCATGCATTCTTATTTGTTGGAACCTATACCAAGGGTAAAAGTGAAGGCATTTATGTTTACGATTTCAATACAGTAACCGGACAAGCAACACCCGTCAGCATTGCCAAAGGCATTGAAAATCCCTCTTACCTGGCGATTTCCGCGAATGGCCGGAATCTCTACTCCGTGATTGAAAATGGTCGCGATAAACCCGGCGAGCTATGTGCATTTAGTTTTGATCCATCCACAGGTAATCTTACGCAGTTAAATAAGAAACCGACCGGCGGAGACGATCCCTGTTATGTGGCCATTGCGCCGGACGGAAAATTTGTGGTTACCGGTAATTACAGTGGCGGCAATATTTCAGTGTTTCCCATTCTTGCCGATGGCAGTTTAGGCGATCAAAGTGAAATCATTCAACACAGTGGAAACAGTGTGAACACCCAAAGGCAGGAAAAAGCCCATGTACATTCAACCATATTTTCCCCAGATGGCCAATATGTAGTGGTACCTGATTTGGGAATGGACAAGCTCATGATTTACCAATATGATCCGAAGAAAAAGCAGCCCCTGTTGCCGGCCAGGACTCCCTTTGTGAACACTGAACCGGGCAGCGGTCCGCGTCATTTTGTATTTCACCCCACCCTGCCCTATGCCTATTTAATTGAAGAACTTTCCGGCATGGTAACGGTTTACAATTACAGCAAGGGAAAACTTACGCCCGTGCAACGGGTAAATAATCATCCCTACGATTTTACGGGGAGGAAGGGCAGTGCCGACATTCATATTTCAGATGACGGGAAATTTTTGTACGCTTCTAACCGGGGCGAAAGCAATACTATCGCGGTGTTTTCTATCCATCCCGTCGACGGTAAATTGAGCAACCTGGGATTTGAGTCAACCATGGGCGTCGCGCCCAGGAATTTTTCTATTGATCCCAGTGGAAAATGGCTGCTGGCAGCCAACCAGGAAAGCGATAATATCATCGTGTTCAGCAGAAGTGAGGAAAGCGGCCTGCTGAATAATTCCGGGACAGTTATCACTGTTCCAAATCCTGTCTGCGTGAAATTCTTACCCAGGAAATGACAAAGATAAATCGCTAGTTCTTTGGCCACAAAGGCTCCAACACACAAAGACTGAATTTCTTAGTGCCCTTGTGTCTTTGTGGCTAAATGATGATCAATGAGATTAAAATACCTGTTATGACACACTATAACTGGAATAAATTTGAAAGACGAATCGCACTGAGTCCATCGGTAGACCCGCTCATGGTCTACCAGGCCTGGGTCACCCGCGCTGGTATTGAATCCTGGTTTCTTCGCCAGGCCATTTTTACAGATACAAGCGGCAGGCAGAGAGCGGACAAGGAAAATGTACAGACCGGTGACACCTACGAATGGTTGTGGTTTGGCTATGACGATTCAACCCTTGAAAAGGGGACGATTCTTTCAGCAAATGACAAAGACAGTTTGAAATTCACTTTTTCGGGAGGCTCCATTGTCACTATCTCCGTCGGCAAAGAACAAGGCGAAATCATTTGCTCGCTCGTTCAGGAAATGCCCATGGAAGAGGAATTGGAGAAACGATATTTCTTTATTGAATGCAGCCGTGGCTGGACTTTCTACTTGGCCAATTTGAAATCAATTTTGCAAGGCGGTATTGATCTAAGGAACAAAAATGTGGGCATTCATAATGTAGTAAATGCCTGATGGTATTTAAATGATACCCGGTATAAGCATGGCTGTTCGTGCACGATAATTCCGGTAAGGTTCCCCAAATTCAGCGAGTAATTTTTTTTCTTCCAGCTGAATTCCCACCAATACGTAGAGAGTCATTAATGCGGCCATTATCAGGTAACTCCAAAAAGGAAATAACATGACCAACGCCCATGCAAAAAGCAATGTGCCGGAATATAGCGGGTGACGCATATACCGATGTAGTCCGCCCAATTCCAGGGTGGTATTTTTGGATTGCGATTTCTGGTAGAAAACGGCAACACCACTGAGATTGTAAAAATATTTTCGAATGCAAAAGCCCATGATGGTTAATCCTGTGATTGCGGCCGGAATGCCAATTCCATAACTCAGGATATTGTTTGTGAACAGCCTGGGCGAATGCATTCGCCATTGGTAAAAGAGAATTCCCACGAGTGTTATGAAAAAGAAGGAGGAATAGGTAATCCGGTAAAAGGGGAAGTATTGTGGCGCCTTTTGCTGAATATTTTTTTTAAGGGAAGAAGCCGCCAGCAGGCTATGAAGGCCATAATAAATCAGCCACATTGTAATCAGCCAGAAATGAGATGCATCGAAGCGCAATGGCAAACTTTTTTACAAGTTAGCCATTTGCGGGAATTCTACCATCCTACCCCGCCTGTGCCAGCTGTTTGCGGCTAACTGGCAGACTTAAATACCAGGCCGAGGCAAAAAGGAGAAAATTCTCATCGCTATGCTGGTTGTCGGGAAGCATATTTCTCGGCACGCCAAGGTCAAACGAAAAGAAAGGTTGGTTGGGATCCTGTTTGAAAAAGTGAATGATCGGTTGGTCCTGCTGGCGATCGATCCGGAATCTTATCAGCCGGTTGTCGATCAACACAGAACCTTCATCCGAACTCAACCTGTCAAAAAACAGGTTGCCGATAATTAGTCCGTATTCAGTGCGCAAAATGGTTTCATACCTGGCCATCTTTTCCTTTTCAAGGAAGAAGTTGCGGCGAACTTCGCCACACTCGGCACGCAGACTTTTTAAGTGAGAATTGACCGTGCAGGTCATCACAGTATAGTGCTCGTCTTGCAGGGCATAGACGGGAGAAGGATACCTGGATTTGATTACCCATTGCATGGCAAAACGTTTTAGCTAAAGTAAGCCTTATCGTTGCGGCCCATATTAAGGAATCATTAAGAAAATGTAATGCGGACTGCTAAATATCCACAGGATATTAACTCTTTATGAAAATCATTCAGCTGTTTCTGCCTGTTTTTGAATGCCCATGCCCGTGGATTTAGTTAATTTGGCCCATAATTTCTTCGAATGAACCTGCCTGAAGATGCGCTGCCTGAGAAACCTGTAGAGTTTCAAAAGCCTGAACCGGGATCAGAAAAGACCAATATCCTGAAAACGGTCATCAGTCTGGCAGTTTATATTGGTGTCTATTTCCTTTTGCTCCGGGGCCATCTCAGTTCAATTTTATTATTAGTAATCGTGATCTTCCTGCATGAGATGGGTCACTTTATCGCAATGAAGCGTTTCGGATACCGCGACGTGCAGATGTTTTTTATCCCGTTTATGGGTGCCTACGTTTCAGGAGAACCTCACCGTGTGTCACAGTTTCAAAAAGCCATTACCTTGATGGCCGGACCCATTCCCGGAATTATACTCGGATTGATTTTCGGTTGGCTTTATTTTCAGACCGGACACCAATTCTATTTCCAGGCATCTATCCTTTTCCTTCTCCTGAATGTTTTTAATCTTTTGCCGGTAAGTCCACTGGATGGCGGGCAGCTGATGGAAACCATTTTTTTTCATTCCAATAGATCCATTCAAACCCTTTTCATATTGGCTTCATCGATATTACTTGCCGTGTTTGCCATTCGGTCAAAACAGTGGTTGTTCCTTATCCTTGTGCCGCTGTTGTTAATTCGATTGCGTTCTATGAACAACCTGGGACGAATCAGGAAACAGCTGGACGCTGAAGGTGTCAACTATCACCAGACTTACGAGGAATTGAGCACAGAAGAGTATTGGAAAATCAGGAAGGCCATGATTCCTTACACCCGACAGCTGCGTGACCTGGATCCTGAAAAACCCGACGAGGATGAGGAAGCGGTGATCGGTTATATGAAGCCGGTTCTCAATCCGGCATCTCAGCAGGATTTGAGCAGTGTTCAGAAATTGCTCATCTTTTCTATTTGGCTGGCCGGCGTTATTCTTCCTGTTTTCTTTTACTACTATTTCGATCTGCGCCACTACATTCGGTTCTAACCTCTCCTGAGATAAGGAATCTGCTATAAAAATTTTACTTCAATTAAAGTAAATGGGGAGTTGAAAATCAATTTAATAAAACCGAATAGTGCCGATGCTTTACCCACTCTTATTCTTTATAAATCTGGAAAAGAAAACTGGCGGCACCGGGGTGTTTTTACCGATGATGATTTGTGGAAGGCAATGGAAAACTTCAAATTGCCATTCTTTCTTTTTTGCCAATCATCAGGTAACCAAAAGCTGAAATGGTGCAAACACCGCCCACTATCCACCATAAAATATTGAACCCCCAATTTTCGGCCACCTTAGCGCCGAGCACCGGTCCAAAGGTTTGAGCGACTGACCAGGCGATGGTATACAACCCGGCATATTGTCCGCGGTTATGCTCACCGGATTGTGATATCCAGAATGTGTTCATGAATGGCATTGCCAATATTTCTCCAAACGTAATCAGGATGATGATGATGATTGCCATGGCATGTGTTCCTGGCAACAGGTTGAGCAGCACAAAACAGATGCCTGTGAGCAAAACGCCTCTCGCGATATAATAGGTGGCCGTTTTTCTTCCTTCCAGGCTGAACACGATGACCATTTCAACACAGGCGATGATGATCCCATTCAGCGCCATTACAAAACCAATGAACAACTTCGAGAAATGAAGTTCCCGGTTCATGAAAAGCGAATAGTTGGTAAACAGCTGGAAGAAGCAGGCAGCGAACAATATGGTGAACCCAATAAACAAAAGGTAATTGCGGTTCTGATAAGCCGACTGTCCGGGGATATGAGTCTTCGTGTGCGCTTTAGCGGTAGAAGTCGCTTGAATGGGCTTCAAAAAATACCACATCAGCAGGGCGGCAGTGATATTGGTAAGACCATCTACCCAAAACAACAATTCAAACCGTATGGTGGCCAACAGCCCGCCCAATGCGCTTCCCACGGCCCACCCCAGGTTAATCGCGAGGCGATTAAGCGCATATGACCGAGTTCGGTTTTCTTCCCGACTGTATTGTGCCACAGCCGCAGCATTGGCGGGGCGGAATGACTCATTGACCAAACTCAAAAGAAAAGTAAAGATGCAAATAGAATAATATTGGGTAATGCGCCCCAGGAAAACAAACAGGATGCCGCCGCCGATAAGGGTAATCATCTGCACTTTGTAAAAGCCGATTTTATCACTTAGCCGGCCGCCCAGGTATCCGCCGCAAATGGCACCCAGTCCGAACAAACCCATTACAATACCAGCCTGTACGATAGAGTAACCCAAATGCGTGGTGAGGTAAATGGACATGAAGGGAATGACCATTGTACCGCTGCGATTCACCAGCATTACGACGCAAAGCCACCAGGTGGAGGCCGACAAACCACGGTAGGCGTTTTTATATAATTGAATCGTGGATGAGAGCATGGGCAGGTCTTCTACAGCCATTCAAACTCAGCGGCCCTCGGCATGTTGTGAAAGGTTTCAACCCATTCAGGAAGGGGCGCCGTGAGTTTTCTTTTTTGTGTGTCGATCCAGGCGCCGTCAACAGTTAAGATGGCCGCCACTTCAGTACCATTCTTCACCAGCTGGTGACGAATAGACCAGCGCGAAGCGTCTTTACGGGCTTTTAATAATTCCAGGTTAATGGTAACAGCGTCGCCAAACCGAATTTCGCGACGGAACTGGCATTCTTCGCGAAACAAAATCGGTCCCAGGTGATTCTGCTCCAGCATTTCAAGCGTAATACCAAACTCGATGAAATAGGTAACGCGCAAAAAGGCACCGAAATCGTAGTAGTGGGAATGCAAAACGTGAAAGTTGGGATCCAGGTCGGCCCAGCGAATTTCGATAGGTTTAAAATATTGGTCCATGGCTGTTGCTTTAGTGTTCTGATACTAGATACTGGATACTAGATGCTGGATACTTGATACTGGATACCAGATAGAAGATGTTAAATACCTAAGCTCTAGAATCCAAGTCCGGGATCTGGTATCCTGCATCTAGTATCAAGTATCCAGCATCTAGTATCCAGTATCCAACATCTAGTATCCAGTATCAATCTCACTCAGTTCCAACCACCGCAATTCCTTTTCATTCAGTAAATGCTCAATCTCTCCAATTCTCAAAGATAGTTTTTGAAGTGCTTCAAACGGAGTAGAGCCGGCATTTAGCTGGTCGTGTGCAGATTTTTTCTCTTCTTCCAGCTCCGCGATTTCTTTTCCCAGCATTTCGAATTCTCTCTTCTCTTTAAAATTCAACTTTCTTTTTTCAATCTTTTTCTCGGGTGCAGGCTTCAATTCTTCAACTACCGGAGCGGGTTCGTTGAACGACGCCATTTCTTTCTCCTTCAACGCAATTCTGTATTCGCTGTAATTGCCCGGGAAGTCGCTCACTACCCCATCACCTTCAAACACAAAAAGGTGGTCCACCAGTCTGTCCATGAAATAGCGGTCATGCGATACCAGCAATATGCATCCTGAAAATTCGGTAAGGAAATTCTCCAGCACGCCGAGCGTCGGCAAATCAAGATCGTTGGTGGGTTCGTCGAGGATCAGAAAATTTGGATTGCGGAACAGGATAGACAGTAGGTGCAATCTTCTTTTTTCACCACCGCTGAGTTTGGAGATATACGTGTATTGCTGTTCGGGCGGAAACAGAAACAACTGGAGAAATTGAGAGGCGCTCAAACTGCCGCCTGAAGCGAGGGGAAAATGTTCGGCGATATTTTTTACATATTCAATTACGCGCATATCTTCTTTGATCACCAAACCCTGCTGCGCGTAATTCCCAAAAACAACGGTATCACCGATATTCACCTTGCCACTGTCTGGTGGTTCAAGCCCCTGGATAATATTGAGGAAAGTAGATTTGCCTACGCCGTTTTTCCCAACAACGCCTGCCCTTTCTCCTTTCTTAAATGTATAGTCGAAACCTTGCAAGATTTTTTTATCGCCATAGCTTTTATACACTTTTTTCAGTTCGGCCACTTTGCCGCCCAGGCGACTCATTTTCGCTTCCAGTTCAATATTGGTTTCGCCGATTTTCTTTTTGGCGCGGGTTTCAACGTCATAAAATGCGTCTATCCGGCTTTTCGATTTGGTTGTTCTCGCCTTTGGCTGCTTGCGCATCCATTCCAATTCTTTGCGATACTGGTTTTTGGCTTTGTCAACACTGGCCGCTTCACTGTCCATGCGCGCGGCTTTTTTCTCCATGAAATTTTCGTAGTCGCCTTTGTATACGTACAACTCGTCGCGGTCTAATTCCCAAATCTCACTGCAGGCGGCATCCAGGAAATAGCGGTCGTGCGATACCAGCAACAGCGTTACTTTCTCCTGGTTGAGGTAGTGTTCAAGCCATTCTACCATCTCTACATCGAGGTGGTTGGTAGGCTCATCCATGATCAGCAATACGTGCTTGTGTTCAAAACCCACGTCAATGAGGGTTTTGGCCAGCGCTACCCGTTTTCTTTGTCCACCGCTGAGTGTGTTTACCGGCTGATTGAGATGATGGATATTAAGCTTGCCGAGGATCTGCTTCACCTTCGAATCAAAATCCCAGGCACCCAGTTCATCCATTTTAACAATGGCGGCGCCGATTTTGTCCGTGTCGTGTTCTTCACTAACGGCCTCGTATTCGCGTATGGCGTTGATGATCGGGTGTTCGTGATCGAAAATATTCTCGAGAATGGTGGCTGATTCCGAAAAGCGGGGTTCCTGTTCAAATAAGGCAACAGTTACATCTTTATGGATCCACAATTTGCCTTCATCGGCGGTTTCCTTGCCGGCCAATATTTTCAAGAGGGTTGATTTGCCGGAACCATTGCGCGCAACGATGGCAATCTTGTCGCCCTCTTCAATATGAAAGCTGAGGTTGTGGAAAAGGGGTTGGATACCGTAGGCCTTCGTGAGCCCTTCTGCTGAAACATAGTGCATGGGAGGGCAAAGGTAAGAAATGGATGCTAGATACTGGATACTGGATACTGGATACTAGATACTAGATGCTGGATATTAGAAATATGAAGCTAACTCCTTCCAACATCCAGTATTTAATATCCAGTATCCAG
>Ga0163162_10004420_pt1 | contig 13533 bp, 14 predicted proteins | sample S55metaG_FD_115310 | JGI IMG/M metagenome (GOLD analysis project Ga0163162, IMG submission 115310) | Switchgrass rhizosphere microbial communities from Kellogg Biological Station, Michigan, USA - S5-5 metaG | ecosystem: Host-associated > Plants > Roots > Rhizosphere > Soil | place: USA...
GGGTTTTTAAAGTATGTGCAGATTTGTTCGGTACGTTGCTTACTGAAAAAGACAAGTATGAGACGGTAGGTGGTTACATCCATTAGTGTACCAATGGGTACTGAGTCTGGCAAAAATTCAGAAACGTAACTAATGAAAAAGGCCGCTATGATAAGCGCACAGATTCCAAATTCGGGATATACGGTAATGGCAAATACAATGGGCAAACCTATTGTAATAGCCAACACAGCACCCACGCCTATAAATTCAAGCTTATAGGTTAAAAAACTTATAACAAGCGAAGTAATTAAAAGGAAAAGCAGGGCAAAAGGATGCGAAAACTTTTGAACCAGGAGGTTTTTCCAAAAGCTTTGCTTAATTTCAGTATTGCCTGTTTTTTCATTTCGCATGAGGTAGTGTAATGCTTTTTATAAATTTACAGGAACAGGATCTTCACGGCCCACACAAACACACCGATAAATGCAAATACTATAGCCGCTTTACGTGTTTTTTTTTGAAGCGGACTTAAATCTTCAAACGGATCCTTTTCTGGTTTTGGAGGGTCAATTCTCATTTAAGTAGTATTAATATATGTATAAGACGATGCTTTGCGCGCCGTTCAATTAAGCGTTTTTCTCTTTTTTCTGATTGTAATCAGTTTTATTAAGCACCCAACCGGCAAACCTGTTTTCCAGCGCTTTTAAATAGCTTATATGCTGCTTTTGAACGTTGGTTATCTTTTTGTTGGCTTCAAATACCGCTATGGTTTTATTGGCAAATAATAACCACTCTTTTGATTTATTAAGCGCTGTAAGCGGGGCTGTATCAATGATAACTACGTCATATTTGGAACGCAGATCATCAAATTTGCTCTTTACAAAAGCTTCACTGCCAATTTCAAGCAAGGTTACATCGCCACCACGGTTGCCTAAAACAGTGGTGTTTGAGCTGCTGAGTTCCGGTTGGCCAAACTGGCTGTTTTTAAAATAATCTTCCAGGTAAATTTGGGGTTGGGCCGTATTGCTGATGGTAGCGTTATTGAAATTACCGTCAATCAACAACACTCTCTTATTGATCATGGAATAGGAGTAGGCAAGGCTTATGGCCAACAATGTTTTACCCTCCGCAGGTTCAATGCTTGTTATCGCTAACACTTTTTCTCCTTTTAGTTCCTGGTCAATTTCAAACCGTATAGAGCGCAACAGTTCTTTGAATGTTTTCATTTTATCCCGGTGCTCAACATCCCAAAGTTTACGAAGGTCGAGATTTTCACCGCTGATCTTATTTAAATAGCCCAATAACGGCAGCTGGGTTTTGTTAACCAGTTCGGTAGGGCTTTTAATGGTATCATCAATATAGAACAAAACAAACAGCCAAAAAATGCAGGCAAACAAACTGCCTATACCACTCAAAATTATAAGCAGCATTTTCTTGGAAGGCTGGGCTACATCAGGCTGGGCCATTTCAACCTGGATAAGTTTTATAGAGAAGTTTGAACGCAGGTTGGTTTCGTTGTATTTATTCAATACATCAAGATATTCTTTACCTGCAATATCAATATCAAAGTCGTAAGTTTTCACCTTGGCGTCAAAAGGAACCAGGCGAGAAAATTTCGAATTGAGATTGGCCAGCTCGCCATTGATTGATTTAACACTGTACTTGGCCAAATCGCGTGAAACTTCAAGGGTAAGCTTTTGTTTGATCTGGTCATCTTTGGCTACAAGCGGGTTAGTTATGTATTTATCGGATGTTAAGTTGATCTGATTGGCAAGTTGGCTTTGTAAAGAATCAAGCGACTCTTTATACTTATTATTAAACCCGCTGCGTACATATTGATCTTCGAGGATATGCAGTTGTTCCTGGGTGGAGATAATGGCCTGGTTGTATTTATTGGTAACGGCTTCAACATATTTCCTTTCGTCAGGCGAGAACTTTTGGTTGATAGCATCAATTGCACCCTGGTAGGAGATTACATCCTTATCGGCCTGTAATTTTTTATCATTATAAACCATGATCTGGCCGAAAATAGCTTTCGACTGTTCATCAAGGTTCAATACACCATTTTCAATTTTATACTGCTGTAACTCACCCGTTTTTTCGCTCAATGCTTTACGCTTGGCATCCAAAAGGTTTGATAAAAACGTTACCGCGTTCGATTCGTTTTGCTTTACACTTGAGGTATAATAGTCAATAAACTGTTTAGACAAGGTATTAACTACAAAAGCTGAAAGCTGAGGATTTTCGGAATCAAAGCTTACTGCAATGAAATCACTGCCTTCGTCGCGGGTAATTACCAGCTCTTTCATGATATTACGCTCATCGTATTTCATCGATCTGAGCAGCTCTATCATTGAGTTCTCGGTTTTGTCATAAACCGATAAAGGCTGGAGCGTAGCAAATTTCTTTTTGAAAATTGCTAACGCATTATCCTTTTCATAAGGGTGCATTTCAAGCAGATCCTTACTTGGCTTGCGAAAGGGGCTGCCTTCGCTCAGGTCATGGATCATAAGCGAATAGGAAACCTGGTCAATAAGTTTCTTCAGCTTCATGATAGCTATCAGGTTGCTGAACTCGCGGTCAACCTGTTGCTCCTGCACGTTGGCAGTAGCATCTTTGTCAAGAAGGTGCCTGGAGGCGTCAATGATACCGGTTGCTATTTCTGCATGCGACTGGTAATCATCGGGTAAATTTTTCACGAGGAAAAACGACGCAATAACCGCTACAAGCGGTATTATGATCAGCGTATTTCTGTGTTTCTTTAGTAGATTAAAAAAATTGCCTATCTCCATCTTTTACTTAACATCTTCTAATTTAGTACCCAATAATTCTTCAAGATTGGTCTTGGCTGTAAATGTCGATAATTCGGCTTGTACTTTAAAGGAGTTTTGGTTGTATAAACTGTTAAGTTGCTCGTTATAAATCTGAAAAGTTGTTTCACCTTTTTGGAATGCGTATTTTAATTGCTTAACGGCGCTTTCAGCATCTATCACGGCGTTTGCCCTCAGCCTTAATTCTGCCTGGGCTTCAAGATATGCAAAATAAAAGCGTTTAACCTGGGCTTCAAGGCTTAGCATATATTCGGCCTGTTGATATTCAGCTACCTTATAGGTTTCTTTTGCCTGGCGAATAGCGCCCGGCCTTGAAAATAATTGCCCTATATTTAGTGAAAGGGCTAATTGGTAACCTTTAAATATAGTAGGCTGCGAAATATTGATAGATGTTTGCGGACTGTAAATGTAGGATGCCGTTAAACCATCGAGCCATGAAAATACTGTTGAGTTATACAAGCCTTTAGCTGCGTTTACCTGGCTTTGGCGTGCTTTAACTTCAGGGTAGTTCTTTTTGGCAGTAGCTATCAGTTTTTCAAGGTAAGGATAGTTGATGTCATTTATAAATGAACTTTGCTGCGCATGAACGCGGCTGGTAAATAAAAGAGCGATTAAAAAAAGATAAGTGAGTTTTAGTTTCACAGGCATGGAGTTGTTATACTTTTTCTTTTTGGAATAATGCTGGTACTGTACCGGCAATAATTTTTAAATCTAACCAAACAGAATATTTCTGAGCATAAAAATTATCTAATTTTTTCCTTTCGCGTTCAGACATATCTTCCTTTCCGCGTTTGCTGATCTGCCATAAACCGGTTAAACCTGCAGGGCCGAGGAAGCGCATTGACCATTCATTAGAGGTAAGCATCTCGGCTTCATACAACGGCAATGGCCTGTTACCTACTACTGACATATCGCCACGAAGGATATTGAATAATTGCGGTAACTCGTCAAGGCTTGAATTGCGCAAAAAGTTGCCCAGCTTAGTAATACGGGGGTCGTTCTTGATCTTAACAAAGGCAACTTTATTATCAGTACCCTCTGAAGCATATTGATTATTTTCTGCCGATAACTTGGCAAGCAGCTGATCAGCATCGGTACGCATCGACCTGAATTTATAAAAATCAAATACTTTATAACCTGTACCTACACGTTTGCTTTTATAAAATACCGGGCCTTTTGAATCAAGCTTAATTAAAATGGCAACAACCAGCATAACCGGTGATAATACCAGCATCATACCGCCCGAAATTACGAGGTCGATAAGGCGTTTGCCCGCAGGCATTTTATATGCTGTATCAACCACTTTTGATAATTCAAGCAGTTTTGGCTTTATCAGTTTAAAGCGCACCAAAAAGTTAAGCCTTTCACGAAGATCACTTATAGAAAAAGGCTCACCATAAAAGTCATGCACTTTTAGTTTAATGGCTTTTTGCTTTAACGTTTTATCATTGTGCGACGAAAGCAACACGATGATCAAACCGTTTAACAGAAAGCTCTTCTTAACCTCTTCAACCATTTTGATCCATTTACCTTCGGCATCAACTTCAACCAAAATAATATCAGGAACAGATAAAATAGATTGCTCGCCTAAATAATCATTCAACTGATCAATAGAGCTGCTGTAAGCAATTTTAAACCCTTCATTTAAGCCATTAGAGATCTTTTCTTTAAATTCACTTCCGGCATAAGCTATCCTGATGGTAGAACCCGAGCTTTCGTTCCAATCAGATGTTTGATGATTCATAAACTTGTAAAACTTGATTAATGGCTGTTTTTAATGCGGTTGGATTAAAGGGTTTGTGTATGTAAGCATCAACTTTAAAAGGCATGGCGCTTACCTGGGCGTCAAGATCATGAGCCGCGGAAAGCAGTATAACCGGTATGTCACGGTAGAAGCCGCTGATCTTTACATTTTTTACAAATGATTGTCCGTCGAAATAAGGCATTTGAAGGTCGGATATGATCAGTTCAGGCATGTTGCCGTCTTCAAGCCAGCTAAATGCTTCAATTCCGTTATTCTTAACTACGATATCATACTCTTTTGAAAGAATAAAGTTGAGCAATTTTAGTATGCTCAAATCATCATCAACTATAAGTAGCGTTCTTTTCATGCTTAATTAATTGGGGTTATTTATAAGAGAGAAGCAGTTGTTTATTAATGAGTTGTGTTTTTTATTATTTATTGTAAATGTCTTATAATATTAAAAAATATAAACTAAATAAATATCATTAATGATAAGGAAATAAATTTATTAGCTATTTTAACCAAAAGCTAAATATAAAATAAATAGCTTAATCATCAATGCCTCTTGTTTTACATTGTAATTGTATACAAAAAACATTCCTGAAATGAAAAACAGCCACAATCAAAGACTTGATGGGCTTTTATACGCAGAATCGATAAAATAGTTGTGAAAAAACTGTGAAATTAACGGAAAGTTAATAGTTCGCCGAGGAATTTATTCCCACGGCAGGTAGCCGTTATTCCCCAAAACGGGATTTATTGATGCCTGGTTACAGGTATTATTGCATTACCTCTCTATTACAGATAAAAAATTCCCCGCCGGGTCTTTAAACCAGGCTATTTTGGGGCCGCCACTCAGAAATACTCCTTTTTCGTTTGTCTTAAAATTTTCCTGATCGTAGATTTCAAATTTAACTCCGCGGGCGCTGAGCTCATCTACTGTTTTCTCAACATCGTCCACAGGGAAATTCAGGATGGTAAAGGTGGCTGGAGTATGGTTGGGTTTAGTATATATCAAAATAGGGGTGCTACCAGTAATATTGAGGTTAAGCAGGCCTTGCATTTCGGACACTTCGCTTACATCTAAACCAAGCACATCGGCATAAAACGTCTTTGCTTTAGCTGTATCATCTACTGAAAATCCGCTGAATGCTTTACTGTCTTTTAACATGATAATTGGTTTTATTTTAATGATACTACTTTGCTTTTTAATAATTTGTTTTGCGAGATATTGCTTAGTCTGTCAAAATTTCCGCCCGGCAGCCTAACTCATTTAAAAAACTGATCAGGGATTTTGCACATAAGGTGCCATTATCGCATTGCACCCGCAGGATCCTGTCGCAATCATCCAGATCAAAATTGGCTTTATGATTTCCGAATGCATTGTGGATAGCATCTAAAAGCCTGTTGGCTTGCCGGCGTTTATTTACATTGGTTTTAAAAACTTCTACCACCATAAGTTTAATTGATACATTACTTTTAATGGAGATTAGAAAATAGTTTAACAGGGATAGTGTTCCGCACCATCCCTGTTATTGTTTAAATTATTGCGGACGGTTAGGATTGAAAGAGATCATCCAGCTGATACCAAATTTGTCTTTGATCCAGCCAAAGTAATCACCCCAAAATTCTTCCCGCATCGGGCCTCCGCTTAGTTTTCCGTCTGATAACCCTGCATGGATCTTATCCGCTTCTTCTTTTGATTCGCAGCTGATAGTAAGTGAAAAATTTGTGCCCATAGTCACCAGGCCCATACCTCCTTCTTCAACGCCCAAGGCGTCGGTACCCATAAGCATATTGCCCGAACCAAGCGGCAGTGCAATGTGCATAAGTTTGTCAAGGTGTTTCTCAGCAAGCTTCGATGCTTCGGGGCCATCTTTAAAACGCATAACTACGGCAAACTCACCGCCAAAAACCGACTTGTAAAAGTTAAATGCTTCTTCGGTATTACCGTTAAAATTTAAATAAGGATTTACGACTAACATGTTGCTTGATTGTTTTTGATTTATAATTGGTTAAGCTTTATGAAGTAAAGTTAGGTTTTATAACACAATATAGGAGGGTGCTATTAAGACATGTTAAGGGGCTAGTTGCGACATCATAAATTTGACGCAATTACTTAAAAACTACATAAGTGTTATATATTATCGGCCGGTACCTTGTTTGATATAAACTTATACAGATATGGTGCTTTATGTGCGCCTCCAGTCCACTTTTTGGCTATTCTTTCCAAAATACCAAGCCCCAGCATTTTTCGTTGAAAAGCTGCCCTAAGCAGTTTTTTATTCAGGATGGTTTCATAAAGGGATTGCAGATCGACCATAGTAAACTCATCCGTTAGCAGGTTGAAGCCAATGAGCTTTTGATCGAGGTTGTTTTGCAGTGTTTGCAGGGCTTTGTCAATGATCTGCCTGTGGTCCTGCATTAAAACAGGCAATTCATCAAGGCTGTACCAATTGCAGCTATCTGAAATTTCATCAGGAGCCGGTACTGCTTTGGTAAAATCAACCAGTGCGTAATAGCCAATAGAAACAAAACGCTTCAAAAGCCAATGGTTGGCGGGAGGAGTGTAGCCTCGCGCCAGCATAATTGTTTTAAGAGGAGCAGGGTCATAACGGCTGTAGTCGCCAAAAACATAAAACTGTTCCAGGTAAATATCGGTCAAAGTAGTACGGCTTTCCAATACCCGGCGGGCTGCCTGGTTTACATCTTCATTATCATGAATAAAGCCGCCGGGCAACGCGTATAATGATGAGTTTTTGTAAGCCAGCAATAACACCTTTAACTGGCTGTCATGAAAGCCGAAAATAACGGTATCAATAGCCAAACCGGGCAAAAAACCTTCGCCGCTTATATTACTTTCCTGTTGCTCAAACTCCTTGTTCATGTATCCTCAAAAAAAACGTTGCCACAAGTAACAAAAAAATTTGATATGTGAGATTAAATAATTTATTATTGTATCATTATGTTACAATAAGGTTTATCATCCTTATTTCCTTTTATCCCAAACGCTACAAACCAAATAACCAATAATGAAGAAACCAATTTTAGTAATGCTGTTGCTTGCACAAATTGCCTCGGTAAAGGTGATGGCGCAGCTATCTGCAAACAAAACCACTGTTGAGAATGGGGTGCTTGAAGGCTCACGCGAAGCATCAAACGTATTAAGCTTTAAAGGCATTCCATTTGCCCTGCCGCCTGTTGGCGATTTGCGTTGGAAGGAGCCACAGCCGGCCAAAAACTGGGATGGCACTTTAAAGGCCGATCATTTTGGCCACAACCCTATGCAAAAGCCCATTTTTGGCGATATGGGTTTTCGGTCATCGGGCATGAGTGAAGATTGTTTATACCTTAACGTGTGGACACCGGCAAAATCATCAAAAGAAAAACTACCTGTACTGGTTTATTTTTATGGAGGCGGATTGATGGCCGGCGACGGGTCCGAGTCGCGCTATGATGGCGAGAGCATGGCTAAAAAAGGAATTGTGGCTTTAACCGTTAATTACAGGCTTGGCGTATTTGGTTTCTTTTCTCACCCTGAGTTAACCAAAGAATCGCCCAATCACTCATCAGGTAACTACGGATACCTTGACCAGCACCTCGCTTTGCTTTGGGTTCAAAAAAATATAGCGGCATTTGGCGGCGATCCTAACCGGGTTACCATTGCCGGTGAATCAGCAGGATCTATTTCCGTTTCGGTACAAATGGCCTCTCCACTATCAAAAGACTTAATAGCAGGCGCCATCGGAGAGAGCGGTGCGGGCATTAAACCAACACTTTTCCCTATACCATTGGCTGATGCCGAGCAAAACGGCGTTAAGTTTGCCGCTAACGAGACGGCCAACACCTTGGCTGATTTGAGGGCCATACCTGCCGAACAGTTATTAAATGATGCCTTTAAACCCGGTACGCCGCCGATGTCGGCCACTATTGATAATTACTTGTTGCCAAAATCGCTGCCCGAAATATTTATGGCGGGAGAGCAGGCTAAAGTGCCTTTGCTGGTAGGATGGAACTCGGCCGAAGTACCTTTTCAGTTCATGATGAGGGGCGACGCACCAACGCTGGAGAATTACACCAAAACATTAAAACAGTTGTATGGCGATAGGGCAGAGGAAGCACTGAAGCTATATCCGGCTGCCAATGACGATGAAGTAGTCAAAGTAGCAACCGACCTGTCGAGCGACCGGTTCATTGTGTATAGCACCTGGAAATGGGCCGACTTGCAGGTACAAACAGGAGGGAAGCCGGTTTATCGTTACCTGTTTTCGCGGGTACGCCCGGCAATGGTAGCCTCCATGGGCAACGCCACTCCCGGGCTTGCCGGAGGTGTAGTTAAAGGCGATGCCGCAAAACCAGCTCCTAAAATGCCGCCACCAGTGGGCGCCGCACACGCTTCAGAAATTGAATATGCCATGGGCAACCTTGCAGGCAACAAAACCTACGCCTGGACACCCGATGATTTCAAAGTATCAGAAACGATGGAAAACTACTTTGCCAACTTTATAAAAAAGGCTAATCCAAATGGTGCAGGCTTGCCTAAATGGTCGGCCATTACGGATAACAACAGTGTTAAGTTTATGAATATTGATGTTAAAAGCGAGGAGAAGCCAGAGGTTAACCGTGCGCGTTACTTGTTTTTAGATAAAGATTACATGAAATAAGATTTTTTTTCAGATAGATGGGCTGGCTCCTGTGATTTTTCGCAGGGGCCTTTTTGTGGATTGATATCGCTATCTTTATTTAATGAAATTGATCCCGGTAAAAAGCGTATTATCTAAATGGTTGTTAACAGCTATTGTGCTGCTCAGCTTTTTTACCTTTTCGGGGCTAACCATCCAAGTACCAAACAGGTTTGATAAACCGCACACAACATTAGTTGCCGGTTATGCCAACAAGACCTCCAAATCAATTTCATACAATACTACTTTAAAGGGAGTCAATCGAAATACCCTTTCAACTTTAATTTCCGGAGCCTGCAATCTACAGGCTTTAAGTTTTTTGCATAGTCTTGAGGTTAAGACTATGGCTAAGCAAACATCATGGTTGTTCATACCAAACAAACAGATCAAATATCTTTTTTTCATCAGGGCTTTCGGTTCAGATTCAACCGATGACAGTTCCTTATCTGTAGGATAATCCTTCCTTTTTGATTACCAAAAGGTAATTACCCCATTTTAATTATTCGGATATCAGTCCTGTAAGGGCTGTGCCTGTCGTTTTATTTAATGAAACAAAATGAAAAAAATTAAAAAGCTCATAAGGCTTTGCGGACTTATGTTGTTTATGATATTGGCTGTTACCGGGATAGGTATATTAGGTGTGGCGCCCACTTTAACTAAAGACAGAAAACTGTTTGCCGATAAGCACCCCAAAACAGAAATAACAGAAAAAGCCGAAACCGACCAGGAAAAACCCGACGAATAGCATATTACTTAGTTAAGCATGAAGTTCATAGCGGCGTGGATAACCTGCTAATAGTTATCTTTGCCCTATGAACTATTTTGAATTTTACGGCATCCCTGAATCTTTTAAGGTTGATCAGGCTTTGCTGAAGAAAAAGTTTTACGAGCTGAGCAAACTTTATCATCCCGATTTTTACGCTAACGAGGATGAGGCGAAACAACAGGAAATATTGGAGCTATCTACCATAAATAACAAGGCTTACCATGCGCTTGGCGACCCCGCCAAACGTTTGGAATACATTTTAAAGCTGCATGACCTGGTATCTGAAGGTGCGAAACCACAATTACCTGCAGATTTTTTAATGGAGATGATGGACATCAACGAACGCCTGATGGATGTTGATGACGCAACGCAATTAGCATCTATAACTTCAGAAACACTTGCTATTGAAGCGGATATGAATGAAGAGCTAAAAAGCCTCACTAACGACTATGAAGAACTGGACGATACAGCCAAAGAAAGCCGCCGGATAGAAATTGCAAATATTTACTATAAACAAAAATATTTGTTGCGAATTAAGGAGAGTTTATCTACATTTGCAGCCCGCTTGTAAGGGAATACACTTACAAAATGCCCAGATGGCGGAATTGGTAGACGCGCTGGTCTCAAACACCTGTGGGAAACCGTGCCGGTTCGACTCCGGCTCTGGGTACAAAGCCTCGATACGGAAGTATCGGGGCTTTGATGTTTTTAAGTGCATTCCAATGATTATCGATGGCGTCCAAACTTCGTGTGTTTGGGAGTTCTAAAAAGCGAAGCAGCTGCTGCCTCTCCATATATTTTGGATTGCTATTTTTAGAATGAAGTTTACCTTGCTTATGATTATTGCTCACTAACTCTTAATATCATTCCTTAAACTATTAATTGAGCATCGGTTTTTCAAAAATTGTAATTTTTCCATTACTTTAGATGCTTCTAACCAACCCCTCATTAATTACTAAGACAAAGCAATACTCGGATGCGATGGGTGATATAAGTAGTGTTACTGATGATGAACTTGCTTTTCTGTTAAAACAAAGCAATAGTGCCGCTTTTGAGAAAATTTACAGCAAATACTGGGACAGGTTATTTGATTATGCCTATAAACGGCTAAATAATGCCGAATTGTGTGAGGAAATTGTACAAGAGATATTTATAAGGCTTTGGGACCGGCGGGAATCATTGGAGTTTACAACCGGCCTGATGAATTATTTGTTTACCGCTGCAAGGTATAGTGTTATTGATCAATACCGTCGTCAATTAGTTCAAAATTCTTTCATCGCAGCCAGCAAGTATAATTTGCATATTGATAACTCAACAGAGGAGCGCATTTTTGTCAACGATCTCAAAAAATATCTCGATGATCTGATCGGCACACTTCCGCCTAAGTGCAAAAGCGTATATGAATTGAGCCGGTTGCAATATAAAACCAATAAAGAGATAGCCGAAATTCTCCATATATCCGAAAAAACGGTTGAAGGTCATCTTACAAAAGCCTTACAGCGCCTCCGTGTTGGAATGGGGGAACTGCTGTTTTTTGCAGTCGCTTTTTTTTTAAAATAATTTTTTCGATTGAGCAAGGGTTAGCCTCCATTTCCTCGACTTGCTATTATAAACCAAGATAAATCTGCATTAATTATGAATGAAATTCAATTATCCGAATTATTGGATAGGTATCTTGACGGTACCTGTACATCTGAAGAAAAGCAGGTGATCGATAATTGGTTTGAGCTGCATGAAGATAAACCCGGATTTACGGAAAGTTTATCGGATGAGAACAAAGAGCAACTTAAACTAAGGATGTTTAATGCTATTTCTCGAGGGGATGAGGTTAAATCTTCCGCAAAACCGGCTGTGAGATCACTGTACAAAAGCTGGTGGCTAAGGATCGCCGCTGCCGCCGTTTTATTGGTGTTTGCCAAAGTTATAATTATTGACATCGTATTAACTCCGGCTAAGTTCACCGAAACAGCTGCGGCGGATATGGTAATTACCAACCGCACTAAAAATATTATCAAACAGCTGTTGCCCGATAGCAGCGTGGTTTGGCTTAGCCCTGATGCAAGCCTCAATTATCCTAAAATCTTCGCGGCCGCATCTCGTAACGTTAGCATGCAGGGTGAATGTTTTTTTGAGATAACAAAAAATGCCAGGCGTCCTTTTATCATCAGCAGTGAACACATTATAACTAAGGTATGGGGCACAAGTTTCCGGGTGCTGGACAATAAAGCCGTATCTGCAGCCATCGTAACGGTAGTTACAGGTAAGGTTTCTGTGAGTAAAAAAGGCAGCAACGGTGAAATGGCAGGAGCGAAGCTTGCAGCAGGAGAGGTGATGCTCTTGCCTAAAGAAGAGGTTACCTATAATAAAAACACGGATTTGCTTGTAGCAAGCAAGCAAGCCGATATATCGGCACTTAATATTTATAAACATATTGACCTGTCGTTTGAGAATGCCCGGCTTACTGAAATTGTGGATGTATTGAACCAGAAATTTGATGCTCACATTAAAATTCAGGATGAGGGTTTGAATAAGGCCGTAATGACAGCTGATTTAACGGGCCTGAACCTGCCCGAAGTACTTGAAGTGCTTAAAGCTTCTATGAAACTCAACTACGAGGTCACCAACGATCTCATCGTACTAAAGAAAACCAATTAATTAAAAAAAAGGAAATTATGAGAAAACATTACCCGACATAACACCACCGCCATTCCAAATAAGGGTACAAAGGTGCTGTAACACCTCTGTACCTGGATTTCAAGCCCATTGGATCGCATCAATAAAATTGGTGACGGGGCTCTTATTATATTTTTTTCACAAAATACAATCATTTCAAATTTATGAATTTTTGTTTACTTAATTCCCATTTCTGGTGCAAGATCATGAGGATTACATTTAGCCAGTTATTGATTATTATGTTAATGACCGGCATGAGCTATGCAAGGCCCACTTCGGCACAAACTATACTGGACAAGAAAATCACGTTAGCTGTTGAAGACAGGACTCTGGTTGAAGTACTGAAAGTTTTGGCTAAGAAACATCAGGTGCAGTTTGTTTATAACCAGGATATTATTCAAACCCAGGAAAAAGTATCCGCGACATTTAACGACCAAAACCTGAAGGATGTACTGGATCAATTGCTCTCAAGGTATAATATTAACTATGAGGTATTTAAAAATAAAGTCATCCTCATAAAAACGCAACCAGCTGAAGGGCAGGCGGCCAGTCAGGCTTCTGCGCAGGATCTTAAGATCAGCGGTAAAGTTGTCGATGAAAAAAACCAGCCACTTATCGGCGTAAGCGTAAGTGTCAAAGGTACTACCAGGGGCACAGTAACCGATATAAACGGGGATTTTTCCATCAAGGTTGCCAGAACAAGTGATATATTGGTGTTTAAATATATCGGTTTTTTGACGCTTGAAAGAACAGCGGACGGTGCTTCGCCCTTAACTATCAAACTTACAGCCGATGCTAAGGCACTCAGTGAGGTCGTAGTTATCGGTTACGGCTCTAAAAAGAAAATTGATCTTACCGGTA
>Ga0163162_10004423_pt1 | contig 13529 bp, 14 predicted proteins | sample S55metaG_FD_115310 | JGI IMG/M metagenome (GOLD analysis project Ga0163162, IMG submission 115310) | Switchgrass rhizosphere microbial communities from Kellogg Biological Station, Michigan, USA - S5-5 metaG | ecosystem: Host-associated > Plants > Roots > Rhizosphere > Soil | place: USA...
GGCGGCATAAGAGTTTGCAGGAGGTTGCCTTCTGGTTGGTCGTAGTTTCTGGCGTTTGTGGTCTATATCTGCTGATAGCTGGTGATTACTGAGTTTGTGCTTTGAGCTTTGTGCTTTGTACTTTGTACTTTGTGCTTTGTACTTTGTGCTTTGATTTTTGATGTTTGATCTCACGAATCGATCTCAAAGTCCAAAGCACAAAGTACAAAGCACAAAGCCCACAGCGGCAACCCGGCGAGGTTATGAATGATTAAGGGGCTCGACCTGATATTTCTCGAAGTTAATAGTTTGGAAGAGTCGCTGGTGTTTTATCAGGACGTGTTGGGCTTTGAGGTTGACTCGATTAACCACACCGCTGAGCCTCCAACGGCAACGATTCGAGCCGGCCAGCTAAAAGTAACACTGGCGCAGAATCTGGAAACGATGTTGCGTCGTGGCCGTGGCGTCCACTTCTTTGTTGGCGTTGATGACGTCGACGCCACTTACCGGCAAATTCAACTTAAGAGCGAAGCTGTGCAACCGCCGGTGGATGAGGGTTGGGGTGGACGATTTATCACGTTGGAGGATCCGGATAAGTATCGTTGGTTTCTGGTCGGCTGGTCTACCGGTGCTCTGAATCCCGGTGCTGCTGAGTGAAAGGGATGATGATGATGGCAAGACAACACACAGAGAATCTGTTCCGAAGATTTAAGGGCGAGCTAATAACTCTAAAGACGATCTCAGGCGGCTTGTACAGCGGACGTGTCACCGAAATCAGCAACGATCACATCTGCCTGAACGAAACACTCAGCGAAGAAGGAGTCCAAGTCTACGTATTCTACGAAGCAATTGAATCGCTGACTGTCGGTGGTGAGAAGTCGAAATAAATTTCCAGGGGAACAAGGGTATGCGTTATGTAGAAAACCCTCCGAATCCATGGTTGACTCAATCTGTTGAGTGGATTGGAGAGCCTCCGCAAATCAAGCTCGAAGTATTTGAAGAGATAGATACACGTAAGATCATTACCCATAATGATAGTCCTGACGTGGGATTCGATTACACGGTTAACTGTTATCGCGGCTGCATTCACGGATGTACTTACTGCTTCAGTAGACCAACTCACGAATACCTGGGGTATGGAGCGGGAACGGATTTCGATAGAAAGATTGTTGTCAAAGTAAATGCACCGCGGCTCTTACGACAGGAATTAATGAAGCCGTCCTGGAAGGGCGATGAAATCGTTTTTTCTTTTACCTCTGATCCTTACGTTCCGCTTGAGTCACATTACCAGTTGACTCGTCAATGTCTGCAGATCTGCGCTGAGTTTCATCAGCCAATCGGAATAATCACAAAGTCAGCTCTCATTCGCCGAGACATCGACGTACTACAGGAGTTAACGCGCAATGCGAGCCTCGCCGTCTTTTTTACGATTCCGTTCACAGATATAGAGACCGCCAGAGCTGTCGAACCGTACGCGCCTTTACCCGAAGCGAGATTTCATGCGATGGAAAAACTCGCGGCAGCCGGGATCACCGTCGGTATCGGGATCGCTCCTGTCATTCCCGGTCTCTCAAGTGACATTCCGCAACTGCTCAAACGGGCCAAAGAATGTGGAGCGGAAATGGCGTTCATTAACATGCTGCGCTTGCCGGGCAGTGTCGCTCCGTATTTTGAGGAACGCTTGCGGGATGAACTACCAACGAAGGCGGATCGGGTGATGAGTCGAATCCGGGAAGCGCGCGACGGAAAAGTAAATTCGAGTGTGTTTGGGGAAAGAATGCGCGGCAAGGGCGAGTATTGGAAAGCAACTGAAAGGCTTTTCAAGATTCACTCCGAGCGTTTGGGATTCAACAAGAAGAGGACGCATCAAACCGCAGCCACCAGCACCTTCCGCAGACCCACCGCCCAAGCAAGCTTGTTTTGAGTCTCGAAGCTAAACGAGCCCTGTCGAATTCCTGCTGTGCGTTCGCTCGTGGTTCGGTAAATGCGGTTTCGATGGTTACGGAACCAGAAGCGGAGCGCCTGCTCCGAACATCCCGCGTGAATGTCAGGATTTACAGTCGCTGCGTTCGTAGTTCTGCAATTGGGATTGTTCGCAGACGGGTTGGCTGCACACTCGCTGTGCTCGTGGTTCTGTAATGGCATCTGACACTGCTCGACGGCTATTGCCACAGATGATCTTGCCGGGACGTATGGGAATAGTTGAAAATAGGCGACAGACCGGACAATAGGACAAGCCAGAAGGCTAGAGCTGAAATCACCTTCATAACCCCCATACTGGTGGGCTGAATCTGACAGGAGAGTGAATGCGATGCTGATCAGGGATGTGATTCGCAACCGTGAGCCTTACTCCACCCGCGCTTCAGCAAGTGTTCAGGAAGCTGCAGCGTTTATGGCCGAGAGAAATATCGGCGCCGTCTGCGTAGTCGATGAGGAAGGTAATCTTATCGGTGTCTTTTCTGAACGTGATGTCCTGAACCGGGTGGTCGTCCCCGAACGCGACCCACACAACGTTTGTGTCGGAGAAGTTACCAGTGAGTTGCGTGCGGTTATTCAATGCGATGAGACGGCGCACCAGGCACTCGAACGAATGGAAAAAATTGGTACTCGTCATCTTCCTGTGATGGATGGTGAGCGCTGGGTCGGAATGCTTTCAATTCGCGACCTGTTGCGAGCAGAAGTTGGTGAGCAAACCGACGAACTGAAACTACTGCACGAATACATTCAACATTAGCCCCCACCCTGAACTCGTCCCCCGATTTGTTACCGCCTGATGGTTTGCGGTGCGCCATTTAAGGTTGTGACCCTATTGCTCTATGTCATCGCCTCGTGGCTTTCTAACCTGGTCTGCATTAGAGCCAATGCGTTTTGAATGCCTTTGACTGCCAATTCGTCCCGGCTGCGACATGAACATGAAACATATTCCTGCCTTCTTAATTACCCTATTAATAATCATCATGCTTGGGTGCAACGGAACTCCATCCGGGCAAACGGCGAACGACTCAGCATCGTCCAGCGCTACATTCAACATCGAAACCGTAATGACTGGCTTAGAGGTGCCATGGTCCATCGTCTGGGCGCCTGACGGTCGAATGTTCTTCACAGAACGCGTTGGTCGGGTGCGCGTTTTTGAGAATGGAAAACTTAGACCCCAAGCCGTTTTCACTGTCCCCGACGTCGATCCCACTGGAGAAAGCGGTTTGATGAGTATTGCACTTCATCCTCAATTCAATGCAAATCACTACGTTTACCTTTCCTATGCGTACTCTCAGACTGGTGTGCTGGTTCGAGTTGTGCGTTACAAAGAATCCGCCGCGGGCTTCACCGAGCCTAAAGTGATTATTGAAAACATACCCGCTGCTCAATTTCACGCCGGTTGCCGGATCCGTTTCGGTCCCGATGGGAAGCTCTATATTACTACCGGAGACGCCACCAAACGGGAACTGGCCCAACAGTTGAATTCGCTTGCAGGAAAGACCTTGCGTCTAAACGATGATGGTACCGTTCCGGAAGATAACCCTTTTGTTGGCCGAGAGGACGCGCGACCTGAAATATGGTCTTACGGCCATCGAAACTCACAAGGCATGGACTGGCAACCTGACAGCAACCTGATGTTCCAAACCGAACATGGTCCAAGTGGCTTTGATGGTCCCGGCGGCGGAGATGAAGTCAATATCGTTGAGAAAGGAAAAAATTACGGTTGGCCCATCATTCACCACAAAGAGACAAAGGCGGGTTTAGAGTCGCCTTTGCTCGAGTACACGCCCGCTTGTGCTCCCGCCAGCGGGATGTTCTACCGTGGGTCTGTATTTCCGCAGTTCAAAGGGAATTTCTTTTTTGGTTGCTTGAATGGCGCCGTATTGATGCGAATCGAGTTGAATGGTCGCGCCGTGGTTAAGCAGGAGAGTATTGTTCGAAACTATGGCCGCATTCGCGATGTGGCAGAAGGTCCGGACGGCTTCCTCTATTTTTCTACATCAAATCGAGACGGGCGCGGTAAGCCTTCGAGTGACGATGACCGAATCCTGCGAATTGTTCCGGCAAAATAACGTACTAGACCTTTTGAGCCATGATAGCTGTTTTGCTCCAGCCAATAGCTTGAGGCGCCGGAAATTTGTAGCGATGAATTATGCGGAAGTGGCGCTCGGTCTTGGTGATGACTTCCCGGGGTGGATGACTCTTGAAACGGAAGAGGATTTCGAGAAATACACCAGCAACACCGGGATGAACTGGCAGATGTAGGAGGTGCCCACCGGGCGCAATCACACGCGCCAACTCTGACAGGCCATCGTCGAGTGGAACGTATTCGAGGGCGCCGGCCGTAACGACCAGGTCCAGGGAATCATTCGCGATCGGTAACGATAGTAGGTTGCCTTGCGTGAACGTGACGTCTCGCTTACGACCGTCGCTGTAATAGAGTGCTTTTCGCGCCGCCGCCACAGAGGTTGACGATAAATCCAAAGCGGTAATCGAGACCGGGAAACGGATCGAACGCAACAGCGCCAGCGTCAGCAGGCCGGTGCCGCAGCCAGCATCCAGAATTCGTGCTCCGCGCGAGACCGGTAGGGGATGGGTGGCAAAATACTGGTCCAACGAACGGCCGTAGCCATTTAACTTGAAGGTCAGATCGTAAAGCCGGGCGATCCGGTCGTAATACGAACCTGCGCGAGCTTCAGTTTTGGTTGCGGTAAGCGCGTACTCCATTAGCTCATCTAAGCCTCACTCAGCCGAATTCAAAAACAAAAATGTCAGGGTTTGTAGCTCCAGAATTGGGCCGTAATTGTAGCTTTTCTGGGCCGAATTACTCAACCAAAAACACCATCAGCGCACCCTGGCTCGCGCTTTCTTTGGTCCCACGGTAATGAATTTAACAAAAGCAATTACCGCTCCACGCGTTCGATACCTGGTTTGTATCCTTTTTTTCGCGCAAGAAAAATGAATTTGGCCCGTTCTGGAAGTGTCTGAATCGTCGGGAGAGGTGACCAACATGATTATTCGTCTGACTTTTGCTGCACTGGCATTTGCCGTAGTTACCAGTGCAACTGTTCTGATTTTTGGTAAACGAGGCGCTGCCTCGCCGATGACTTTCAACCTTCAGTCGGAAAAGACAGTGACAAGACGCCCACCTTTACCGCAGGGGTTTAGCCTCGAAGTACTCGTCAATGGTCAGCGCTTGAATGAATATTTTGCGAAAGGGCGAACCTACGTCGAAGCTCAACCAAATGCTGAATACGAATTGAGAATCAAGAACCCGCTGCCGCAACGCGTCGCCGTTGCACTCTCGGTGGATGGCCTCAACACAATTGATGCGCGGCATACTGCTGCCTGGAATGCCAGCAAGTGGGTCATCGAACCCTACCAAACAATCACGATTAGCGGCTGGCAAATGAGTTCGGTGCGAGCGCGACGGTTTTACTTCACCACTGAACGCGATTCGTACGGTGCTAAGCTCGGACAAACTGCGAATCTTGGAGTTATTTCCGCGGTCTTCTTTTTGGAACGCCACCCGGCAATCACCGTCGTTCCGCCCATGCCCGTTTATCCAAATGACCAAAGCACAGAGTCCAGAGGGAATGAACCGGTCTCACCATCTGCTAAGTCAGATACCCTGCGTGATAAGGCCGGCGTTGTATCGCCAGCGCCCAACGATGATTATGCCGCTACTGGCATCGGGCGATCGGTAGACAATGATGTACGTTGGATCAATATGGAATTGGAGTCTCGGCCCGCTGCCGAGTTGAACCTGCGCTACGAATACTATTCGGCGTTGTTGCGATTGGGAGTGGTACCGAGACCGGTTGCGGAGCCCGATCCCTTGCGACGGCGAGAAAATTCCCGGGGTTTTAGTCCTGAGCCGTAGACGAAGTGCGCGGCGTCAGTTCGGCTGTATATAGCTGACGATAAACCCGGTAATTGGACATGACTTTCTGTACGTATTCTTTGGTCTCGTCAAAGCCGATCTCTGAAGTAAAAACTCCCGGATCGTTGTGATTAGACCGCTTCAGCCAACGCGCTACGTTGTCCTCGCCACCGTTATATGAAGCTGCGACGGGCTCGAGAAGTTTGGGAAACATGTCAGCGAGAGTTTGCAGATATTGCGCGCCGAGTACGATTGATGTCTCCGGCTGGTAGAGTTGATTTTCCCTGATTGGACCAAGACCCGCTCCGGCAGCATATTTCTGCGCCGCATCCATCGTCAGTTGCAATAGGCCACGAGCACCTGCCGGCGATTTGGCTAACGGTTTGAAAACGCTCTCCTGCCGGATCAGCGCGAGAATAAAACGCGGATCAATCTTTCGAGTTTTTGCCGCGTTGACGATTGCGAGCCGATAAGGCGCGGGATAGAGCTCGGCAATTCGAAAGATCGAGTCGCTGACGCGTTGCTCACGTTCGGTGACGATCTCATTTCTTGCTTTACTTGCAAGACTCCGAAGTCGCTGAGTTGCGAGCCAGCCATAATAGGATTCAATCCCATCGGGAATTGAGAGATAGGCAGAAAATGCTTCATCCTTTCTGCCAGCTCGTTCCAGACTATAGGCCTTCAAATAGCTGACTTCGGAAGGAGTCGTATCGACAGCCTTCGAAAATGATCTGCGCAATAGTAATTCTGCGGTATCAATAGCTCTGGTCCAGTCCTCGACAGAAACGTAAAGGCGCAAAGCTGCAAAAATCGCGTTAGTTTCTGTAGCACTGCCGGCAAATCGACGTCGAGTTCTTTCAACCCACGGGATTGCTTCTTCGGGTTTTCCTGCTTCGCGCAGAGTGTCGATGACATTTAAATGCGCGGTGTCGATTCGTTCACCATTGGGAAAACGGTCGACATATTCTGCGTAACGCGCGGCTGATTCAGAAAACCGGCCCATGCGGAGCAGGGAAGCAGCGCTGAAGTTCAGTGCCTCGCGACCTTCCTTCGTGCCCGGAAAACGTTCCACGATCTGATTGAAGATCGGTATCCCTTTTCATACTCCTTACCTAAGAAGTATGAGCGACCAATACCAAACATTGCTTCGGCGACTCGCGGATCTTCGGGGTAGTAATTGATCAAAGCCTGCCAGTGAGAACGAGCTTCCGGAAAGGCTCGATTGCTCATATAAACAGCGGCTCGCCGCATATGTTCGGTCTGGCTCAGCTTTGAAATTTGACCTTGAGCATCGCGAATCGAGGCGTCGCTCCGTCTCACTGCCGCGAGAGTATTGTCGTTCGCTGACTGTTTGAGAGCGCGGGACACTGCTCTCTCACTGCCTTCGACCCGGATTACGAACAGGAAAGAAACGATTAGGAGAACCTTAATAAATCGCACTTTCGATAACTCCTTACTCGGCACTAAAAGTCTCTTCAATAATTTCAAAGGTTGATTGGATCTCTACGGTCGGTCGAAGAGTGGCAGCGACACTGCAATATTTTGAGGAAGAGAGTTCAATTGCCTGAGTTACGGCGTTTGGGTTAATCGCCGTTCCACTGACAATGTGATGCACGGTCATTGATGTAAAACGTCGGGGATATTCTTCGCTTCGCTTACCTGACACTTCGACCTTGTACTTTGTGACATGTTGGCGCTTTTTCTTAAGGATGCTTATTACGTCTACTGCGGTACAGGAGCCGAGCGCAATCAGAAGCAGTTCAACGGGACTGGGTCCAACAGATCGGGTGCTATCAGTGTCGAGAGAGATACTATGTCCAGAAGGAGAAATCCCAACAAAGAGATCGTCATCTGCAAAAATAATACTCGCTTTTGCTTCGCCTAATCCCATTTCTGGCCAGTAAGAATAACACACTCGCTGACTTGATGAACGAGAACACTGTCAGTGAGTGTCACTCCTGGCGGAGTAAAAACCTCCCGCTTTCACAGGCAAACCCAACATTTACAACTTGAAATGATCGCAGAAAACAAAAAATCTAAACGTTTGCTACACAGAGAACAAGAAAAGGAAAATGAACCGTAGCTGAAGTAAGTGGCGTCGAAGCAACTTCCTCGCGAGTTATGGAACGATTGTGAGACTACAAGGACTGCTGTGCTATTATTTGGACCACTCCCGAATTCAGACCTCACGTAGGAAAATTCAAAGGCTCAACGGTTCAGTGCCCAGGAGAGGCCTTTGGTCAAAAAACGTGGGAGGACCATGATGGCTGAGATCCTGATCGTTGATGACGATGCTGTCATCCGCGAGACGCTCTATGAATTATTGTCCGAGAAATACCATTGCACTGCGGCTGGAACCGGAAACGAAGCTCTGGCACTCCTTCGCCAAAAGAGATTCGATGTTGTGCTCACCGACTTGTCTATGCCGGGACTCTGCGGATCTGAATTACTACATCGGATTGTTGCCGAGTTCCCTGGCACGCCAGTCATTATGATCTCTGGTCTTAGTGATCAGGAACAGGGGGAGGCATTGCTGAAGAGGGGGCTATTTGAGTATTTATTAAAGCCGTTCAGGCTCGAGGCGGTTGAGGAGAGCGTCGCGCGCGCCATTGCATCTCAGCAAGAATAGTCAGTCTCTCTTCAGGCTGCGACTGTCGAAAATCCGGTTCGCTGTGCCCGACCGTGAGTGCTTATTTCCTTGATGAGCTCGCTTATTCGGTCGGCAGTAAATGGCTTGGCGACCACCCAGTCGACGCCTGCAGCTTTTTGTTCGTTTGATCCAACGGCTTCGCCCCACCCGGTGATGACGGCTATTGGAATCGCCTGGTTCTGTTGCCGGATTGCCTGGGCCAATTCCCAGCCGCTCATTCCAGGCATGCCTACATCTGTAAACACGGCGTCAAACTGGTTCTCATTAAATAATTGCAAGGCGTCGCTGCCACTTTCCGCCAGCTCGACCTCGCATCCTTCGCTTTCCAGAATCTCACGCAGCAGGTCTCTAACAAAGTCTTCATCATCAACGACCAGCAGTCGGGTTACAGAATGCGCCGGTACTGGGTCAGTATTGACTGGAGTGACGCTGATTGCTTCGCTGACTATACCTTCCGGCATCTCGCAATCATTGACGCTCGCAACCGGTAAAACAATGCGGAATTCGGTTCCCCTGCCATATTCAGAGTCAACTTCAATGGTTCCGCCGTGTCGTCGAATGATGCCGAAACTCACTGCCAGACCGAGACCCAGCCCAGCCTTTCCTTTGGTCGTGAAGAAAGGATCGAAAATTCTTGAACGAATCTCGGGATACATCCCGACGCCGCTATCGGCGATAGTTATCACTACCGACTTATCGACAATGCTGGTCGACAGCAGAAGCTTTCCACCTTCGGGCATCGCGTCAACTGCGTTGAAGACCATGTTCACCAGTACTTCGCGCAGTTCAGAATCGTCACCCATCACCATCGCCTGCGAACGGATTTGCAGATCGACTGTGATGTGAATGTTGGATGCTTCGGCGCAGTTCTTCCACCTGGGTCTGGTGATCTCGCTGGCATCGGTCAGAATCTGATCCACAGAAACAAGCTCGAAATCGTGATCGCGGCGTTGGCGAGCAAAGTCTTGAATCCGTTTGACTGTCTTGGCACCATCCTCTGCGGTTTTGACGATGATTTCCAATCCTCGTTTTATCTTTTCGGGATCGTTCGTGCGCAGAAGTAGTTGAGCTCTGCCAAGAATTCCGGCGAGAGTGTTGTTGAAGTCGTGTGCGACCCCAGAGGCCAGTTCGCCCAGGGCCGACAACTTTTCCATCTGAGAGAACTGTTCTCTAATGCGGTCTTGCTCTGCAATGTAGTGAGAGAGTTCCTTTACGTGTTTTTCGGCTTGATCAGCCTGGGCCGCGGAAGTTTCTACATTCTTTAGATAAGTTCGATACGTCAGGAAGACAATAGCGATGATCGGTAGCGTGATTACAAATGCATAAAAGCCGACGAGCTGGACCAGCACTGCAATTACACCTGCTGCACAAGCTCCGGCAAAATAGGTAATTGAAGTCCAAAGGTAGTGTCTGCGCCAGGTCTGCCAGATTGGTTGGTCGGTTTTTAGCGCAGCTCCAATACCAACGAGTCCCGAGTTTGTGGCGTAATGGACCAGCGCCATCGTGCCGACAGCCGCGAGAAAGCCACTCGTCGCAGGCCGTCGCGCGAGTGCGGTCACGTCGCCAAAGCCAATTTCCATTATCTGACTGGTGAAGAACAGCGATAAAGCAGCGCACCCCAGATTGAAAAGTATTGTGGCCGCTTTCCGACTGAACCTGAGCGAGGAAATCACCGCTTCGATTGCGCCTACCAGAATTGCAGCCGCTCCACCGTAAAGCAGTAGAACCAGAAAGACCAACGTGTCAGAAACCGAGATTTGTGAACTAAGACGAGGGATGGGGACGCTGATACGGGAGCTTAGTAGCAGGACAATTGAAAGGAGTATAACGAAGCTGAAATCGAGGCGGTTTACATCGATCTGAAAAATCGAGTAAATGAACGTCCCGCTACCGACTCCTGCGATAACCCAGAGGAATGGCCCGAAGACTGTATTTCTTTTGGTGCCAGGGGTATTCGACATTTTGCTGTGTTGCACTCAAGGTGAGGGAAGGGCTGCCTTTCATCAAGACGGATCGGGGGACCATGAAAAATTTAGTTTGATCGTTCACTCATCTTCAAGAAAATTGTTTTGTACGAAGCGCGAAACAGGAAACCGCATTTGCGATAGAAGGCCTTGGCTCGCAGATTCTTCTCATTGACGAGCAGGCAAACGGAATTGACTTCCTGTAACAGTTTTCGGGAGAGTTCGCATAGATAGCGAACGGAGTCGCCATTCTGTCGTTTATCGTGGCGAGTCCAGATACCTTCGAGATAGGCCACGTTCGTAGTTTGCGAGATAACTTCGCCTTTGAAGACCAACGAGCCGTTATCGACGACGACCCAGGTTCGACCCTGTTGAATTCGTCTCAAGCAGCGCAGTCGAAATCCTTCCGGATCGGCCTGCAAAGGATTTACACCGCTCTCTTCAAACGCAAGCACAGCCTGGACCGGCATTACTAGATCTACTTCATCGACCGTGGCCAATCGCAGTTCGGTGTCACCGCCAGGAACAATCATTGGGGTAGACAATTCAAAAAGCTGCTCGACGCAGGAATGACGCTTTGCATGTCCTTCCTCGGAGTAGCTGGACCAGAATTCATCAATTCGATCCTGTTCACCCATAATCATGTGAATCGCATTGCAGTTACGCGCGACGCGTGAAAGTGCTGAAAGTGCGCGATCTGAGACAGACTCGAGGAGCGTGGCATGCCCGATCAACGCGACTCCTTCTAAACGTCCATTCAGGTCTCTATAGCCATAAAAGACACCGCGGTTGAACGGACTTGTCAGGCCATTGTCACGAATCATGCTCATCATGGCGACGGTATGAATCGGACGTTCTGCCAGGAAGTTAAGAACTTCAGTCTCCTGTCCGCTCCTGAGCCGTGTGACGTTTCCAACATCCACTGAGCCAATGCTCATCGATCGGTTATCAAGTTGTGCTGTGCCGCTAGTTTCCAACATGGTCGTCTCTTTTTTTATGTGAGTAGTTAGAGCTAAGAACTCCTTAACCTACGATCCGAGGTAATCCAGATCATTGTCTGCGACCGGCTCCATTGATTGGGTCGCGTCGCCCGAGACCATCGCGTTCAGGGCCTGAATAACAGCGTCACCGATAAGTACGCCGTCTCCGATTAGCACCCCGTCGCCGATCAGGACACCATCACCGATCAAAACTCCGTCACCGATCAGTACGCCGTCGCCAATCAAGACGCCGGTAGCGCAAAAGATCGAGCCGTTGTTCATGGAGGTGCCGTTGCTGACGAGTATCTTGTCGCCAATCAAAACACCATTGGAAAGCATTGTGCTATCGCCGATCAGAACTCCATCGCCGATCAATACTCCATCACCAATCAAGACACCGTCGCCGATAAGCACGCCATCGCCGAGCAGAACGCCGTTGGCATAGACCCTTTGATACTTGGTCATCAGGTCCTGGCCAGTGGCGTAGGTTTGTCCCAGGATTACTCCCTTGGACCATTGGAAAGTTGAAGTTCCGTAGTCAGTAGTAATGCTGGTTTGTGGTGCAGGAAGAGTGCCGTTAATCAAGCTTGTTCCAAGGGGCGTCAAATTGCTCAGGTCCGTGCGGACTAACTTTGCAACTCGGACTGCTCCATCGATATTTAGTTCGCCGGCGCCCTGCTCGAACATGTTGTAATTTGGTAACTGCTGCGCGGTATACATCAGCAGCGCTTTAATGAGATTGGGGCTGAGAGAGGGGTTAGCTTCAAATAATAGTGCTGCGGTTCCAGCTGCCAACGGGGCAGCCATTGAGGTACCACTAAGAGTCATTTGCTTGCGGGTTACGTTGCCGCTAACACCCGCGTCCAACGAAGGGTTCTGCGAGAGAATAAAATTGTCCGGAGCTTCCGCGAAAATAGTCTTGTTTCCCGGAGCTGAAAGCTCGGGTTTGATTAGGTTGTCATAATGCTTGACGCCGAATTCGTCGGTCCAGAAACTTCTCGTTGGACCACGCGAACTGTAAGTGGCAATCGTGTCGTCACCGCGCATGTCAGTTCCATGGGTGTCGACGGCGCCAACTGTAAGTGCTGACGCTTCGTTACCGGGCGAATGGATTTGTCCATAAACCTTTTGACCACTGGAATTCTTTCCGTTGTTTCCTGCTGCTACAGCAACAAAGATACCTCTATCTACCAGACGGCGAACGGCGCGGCAGAGTGGATCGAATTGACTCGAGTTGAGCGCCGGCATTCCCAGGCTTAGGTTTACGACGCGGACGTTGTAGCTGCTGGCGTTGGCCATCAGCCAGTCGAGTGCTGATAGAACACTTGATACGTTGCCCACGCCCTGCGAATTAAGGACTCTAAGGTTCAGTAGATTCGCGCGTGGTGCGATTCCGATGTATTCACCACTCGAGACGATTCCGCTTCCAGCAGCCGCAGATGCGACGTGGGTTCCGTGCCCATAAGGATCATCAGTCCGGCCTTCGCCAGTGAAGTCCTTGTTAACCACGATTCGAGAAAGACCCGTTAATGAATCTCTAAAAGCTGTGTGCGCAGCGTATATGCCTGAATCAACAATCGCGATACCAACGCCATTACCATCCAATGAGCCATCTACACTCATTGGGCGAACGTTGTCTGCGCCGGTTGTGTGCGCGATGTGACCACCTAAGGTTTTGACCTGAGAATCTACCGAGATGAATTCGACTTCTGAGAAGGTGGCTATCCAATCAACGATTGAAGCAGGCAACTCGAGCGCGTAAGCATTGAAGTTTGAGAAGTGACCTTTGACGCGTACACCATTGCTTCTTAAGAGGGCATTCAATTGACCGCTGGGCGATGAGTTGAGTTGGAGGATTACGTTGACAGACTCGCCACGGTTACGTCCGTGCATCTGTTGTCGCAGGTCAGCGCCCACCTTGTTATGGTGTCGCGCCCCTTTATTGTTTGTGCCATTCTTACCTGCCGCACTAGCCGCGCTGGTCAAGAGAAAGCTGCCTGGCACGATCGCCGCGAGCGATAATGCTGTTAGCACGCTTAGTGTGAGGAAGCGTCGAGGTTTGTTTTTCGATTTCACGATGAAAAAGTCTCCGTAAC